>Ga0351885_10173_pt1 | contig 25736 bp, 20 predicted proteins | sample TotcelFGM3001L13_FD_206771 | JGI IMG/M metagenome (GOLD analysis project Ga0351885, IMG submission 206771) | Enriched cells from coal bed in the Powder River Basin, Montana, United States - Total cells FGM rep3 HSBNCT.FGM.300.1.L13 ... | reverse complement strand
GGCGTTCGCCCGGCAGAAACTCGGCTGTCGCAGGGGCCGGCGGTGCGTTGTAGCGAATTTTGGCCTGGCAGCGAAAAGGCCCGTGAGGCGGATCGGCCAGCCAGTTGGTGCAATCCGCCGTCACCGCTCGCCGCGCCAAGTCCTCGTGTGTTCCCAAGACCACGCGGTGGGTGTCGGGCTCGATACGGACCACAAAGGCTCGTTCGCCCAAGGCCACTCCCAGGCCCTTGCGCTGGCCGACCGTGAAACGCTCGATGCCTGGGTGACGGCCGACCACACGGCCGTCGAGCGTGACGAACTCGCCGGATGTGTCGATGCCGGCATCGCGGTGCCGACGCACGAATTCGCCATGTTCGCCCGTCGTAACAAAGCAGATCTCCTGACTGTCGGGCTTGTCCGCCACCCGCAGGCCCAGGCCTCCGGCCAACTCGCGAATCTGCGATTTCTCGTACTCGCCCACCGGCAGCAGCATCCGCCGCATCCGCTGCCGCTGGACGCCGAACAGGGCGTACGACTGGTCCTTGGCGACATCGACGCCGCGCAGCAGTTGCGTGTCGCCAGCGGGCGAACGAACCAGGCGGGCGTAGTGTCCGGTGGCGACGAAGTCCGCGCCCACGCTGTCCGCGTACTGGAATAAGCGGCCGAATTTCAGCCACGTGTTGCACATCACGCAGGGATTCGGCGTCCGCCCGATGGTGTATTCGGCCACGAAATAGTTGATGATTCGGGCGAATTCCTCCTGCAGATCGAGGGCGTAGAACGGGATGTCCAGACGATCCGCGACACGCCGCGCATCGTGCGCGTCGGCCGCGCTACAGCACCCCTGCTTGCCGTCCGCTCGAACGTCGGCCAGCGGCAGCAGCGCCGCCGGAGACTCGCTCGCGACGGGGCACGTAGCGGCGGGGGAATGTTCTCCGTGCCGCATGAACACGCCGATCACGTCGTGCCCCTGCTGTTGCAGCAAATGGGCGGCGACGCTGCTGTCCACGCCGCCTGACATTGCTAATACGACTCGCGCCATGAAACCTTTGGTCTTGAACGGTTTTCTTGCCCATACGGAAGCCTGACGGAAGTTTAGGCTCGCTCGCCGCCGCGGGCAAGCGCCGTGAGCCTCCATTTTGCGTCGCTTTGCCCTCGCTTTGCCAGCGGCCCCTTTTCACCAAGGCGTATTTCGCGATAACATAAGGTTTGCAGACAGTCTCGTATTGCCCGGCAAAACGGGATTCTGTATGCCCGAGCCTTTCCTTGAACGTGGGGAATGTATGGAAACGCAAGTCTTTGAACGCGTCAAATCGATTCAGGAGCGTCTCGTTCAACTTCGAGACAGTCTTTGACTACGACAACAAACGCAAACAGGTTTCTGAAATCGAAGCCCGCATGGCGAGTCCCGGCTTTTGGGACAATCAGGAGCGGGCTCAGGGTGTGGTCGGCCAACTCAAATCGCTCAAATCGATTCTGGGCCCGCTGGACGAGTTGGTCCGAACGGTCGGCGATCTGGATTCTCTGCTGGAAATGGCGGATGAAGATCCGGCGCTGGCCGACGAAGTGACCGCAGAGATCGAGCGGGCGGAACTGTGTTTGGAGGATCTGGAACTGCGCGCCTTGCTGAACGGTCCCCACGACGAACGCGGTGCGATCCTGACGATCAACGCTCGCGACGGCGGCACCGACGCGGCCGACTGGGCCGAGATGCTGTTGCGAATGTACCTGCAATGGGCTCAAAAGAATGAGTACAACGTCGCCCTGCTAGATCGTAACGACAACGAGGAAGCGGGGATCAGCAGCGCGACGGTCGCGATTCGCGGGCCGATGGCCTACGGGTTCCTCAAAGGCGAGACGGGGATGCACCGCTTGGTCCGCATCAGTCCGTTCAATGCCGAAGGCAAACGGCAGACCAGTTTTGCTGCGATCGACGTGTCCCCCGAAGTATCGGATGACCTGGATATCGAGATCGCGGACAAGGACGTTCGGGAGGATGTGTTTCGCGCCAGCGGAGCCGGCGGCCAGCATGTGAACAAGACGAGCAGTGCCATTCGCCTGACGCATATGCCCAGCGGCATTGTCGTCCAGTGCCAGAACGAGCGCAGCCAGCACAAGAACCGGGCGACGGCCTGGAAAATGCTGCGGGCTCGATTGGCACGCGTCGAAGAGGAGAAACGCGAAGCGGAGCAAGCGGCCAAATACCAGAAACAGGCCCGCGTCGGTTTTGGCTCCCAGATCCGTAACTACTTCTTGCACCCCGACCAACGGGTCAAGGATTCGCGGACAGGCTACTCGGTCGGCAACTTTCACAGCGTGCTGGACGGCAATCTTCAGGGCTTTCTGGACTCGTACCTGCGGTGGCGGGTCCAGCGGGACCAAACGCCGGCAAAGGTGGCAGAACGTGATTCCGACTGACGCCGCTCTACGGACGCTGCAAGTCGTCGGTCGCGACGGCCGCGGATTGCTCGTCACGTGGTTTCAAGATGACGACCGTTACGGACACGAAATTGCCGTCGTGAGCGGCTCGAAGGCGACTGTCTGCCTGATCGCCGAAACGGGCCGCGATCGGGACCCCTGGCCCGCCAGCCCCCCCCCTGCAGCAGTACAGTCTGGAAGCCTCACCGCTTGGCCGCCCCACGGCCCTGTTCATCGGCATGGCCGGCAAGAGCCACTGGTCGCAAAGCATCGAGACCGATGATTCCGCCACGGCCGCTTTGACGTTCGACGTGGCCTGCCGAGTCCATCGTCCGCCGTCGTGGCTGGGCAGTACGTACCGGACGAATCGTGCCGCGCAGGTTCTTTCTGCGTCGAGCGTCCGTCTGGCGGTGGCCGAGGGCGTCGACGTGACGGTGACCGCGCTGACTGGCCAGGCGTCGGACCATTCGTTTCCAGGTCCGATCGAAGTCGACGGCAGCCAACTAGCGATTGCCGCCGATTCGGCTAAACTGCGGCTTCCGGCGACCGTGCGTTGGCGGTATCGCATCGCCCTGGACACGGCATCGGCAGCGCAACACGGCTTGACGTTTTGACCCCGACAGAATCTCGGCTGGCGAATGTTTCAGGACGATATCCTATGCCCCATCCTCCGGACATCGTGGATCACGAATCCGCGCTGGCATATTTGTTCGGGCGGATCGACTACGAGCGCGCGGACAAGATCCCGTATCATTCCCGTGGGCTCAATCTGGATCGGATGCGGGAACTCGCTGCCCGGCTGGGCGATCCCCAGCAGCGATTTCGCGTCGTCCACGTCGCCGGGACAAAGGGCAAGGGCTCGACATCCGCGATGATCGCGGCCGTGCTGACCGCCTCCGGCTATCGCACGGGACTGTACACCTCGCCGCATGTGGAATGCGTCGAAGAGCGGATGCAGATCGACGGGCGACGGTGCAGTAGCGACGAATTCGTCGAGCTGATCCGGCAGCTTCGCCCCGCCGTCGATGCGTTGGATCGCGAGTCGGAAGCCCGCGACGATGGCAAACCGGGCCCCACCTACTTCGAGATCACCACCGCAGCCGCCTTGCTGCACTTTGCTCGCCACCAGGTCGAAACCGCCGTCTTGGAGGTCGGCTTGGGCGGCCGCTTGGATTCGACCAATATCTGCCAGCCCGAAGTTGCCGTGATCACCAGCATCAGCTTCGATCACATGCGCCAGCTGGGCAACACACTGGCGGCCATCGCGGGCGAGAAAGCGGGGATTATCAAACCCGGCGCGCCCGTGGTGACGGGCGTGACCGAGCCGGAACCACTGGACGTAATCCGGCAGACTGCTGCGCGCCACGGCTGCGATTGCTTCGTCGCCGGCCGAGATTTCCACTTTCGCTACCGGGGCGTCCACACCCCGCCGTCGGATGCGGCACCGACTGCTGCGTGGCCGCACGGCTGGACCGAATTCGATTACTGGGAGGACACGGCAGGTGTTCGGTACGAATTGGACCATCTGCAAATTGGCTTGTTGGGACGGCATCAAACGGCCAATGCAGCCGTCGCACTCGCGACCCTGGGCAGATTGCGAGAACGGGGCTGGCACGCGGAAGAGGCGGCCATCCGCAAAGGTCTCGCGCGGGCCGACATGCCGGCCCGGGCCGAACTCGTCCAACAGCAGCCGATGGTGATCGTCGATGCGGCCCACAACGTCGCGTCGGTCGGTGCGCTGATCGAACTCATCCAGGAAACCTGTCCGCGAGCTGCCACGGCGCGGCGAATCCTGGTGTTCGCCGCCAGCCAAGACAAAGACGCTGCGGCCATGCTCCGGCCTCTGCTGGCCGAATTCGACGTGGTCATCCTCACCCGCTTTGAGAACAACCCACGCGCCGCGGAACCCGGGCGGCTGCTCCACACCGCCCAGCGGGTTCTGCCCGGCGACGGCAGCGTGTCTTGCCGGCTGATCGCTCAAGACAACTCGGCTGCCGCGTGGAACCTGGCACGTTCGCTGGCGTCGGCCGAGGACCTGATCTGCGTCGCCGGTTCCTTCTTCCTGGCCTCAGAACTTCGCAGCCTGATCCAGCAGCAAAGACGCGGTTCGTAATCCCGGTTGCCCGCCGCATTTGGGAGCGATCCGCCGTTGTCCGGCCAAAATTGGGCGAACAGGGCATGCCGGCGGGCGAGTCAGCAGTGCGGATCCGCTGCCGGCGCTCGATCGGGTTGCGGGTTCTGCGGCTCGCCGCGACACCCGCACGGCTAACTCGCACACCGGCACGCCCGCTAGCCAAGGCCGCGTTTTTCGGCGGTGTGCGAGTGAGCCGTGCCACACAGACCAGCGCCCAGCGTGTGGCACTGCTTACTCGCCCGCCGTTGTCCGGCCGAAATTGGGCGAACAGGGCATGCCGGCGGGCGAGTCAGCAGTGCGGATCCGCTGTCGGCCTTCGATCGGGTTGCGGATTCTGCGACTCGCCGCGACACCCGCACGGCTAACTCGCACACCGGAACGCCCGTTAGCCAAGGCCGCGTTTTTCGGCGGTGTGCGAGTGAGCCGTGCCACACAGACGAGCGCCCCGCGTGTGGCACTGCTTACTCGCCCGCCGTTGTCCGGCCAAAACTGGGCGAACACGGCATGCCGGCGGGCGAGTCAGCAGTGCGGATCCGCTGCCGGCGCTCGATCGGGTTGCGGGTTCTGCGGCTCGCCGCGACACCCGCACGGCTAACTCGCACACCGGCACGCCCGCTGGCCAAGGCCGCGCTTTTCGGCGGTGTGCGAGTGAGCCGTGCCACACAGACTGGTCTCGTCGCCTGTGCCTTTGCCGCTTGCAGTCGCTGTGAACACTGCGTAGGATGGGCGACGTGGGGGTGCGTGTTGGGCTGCTCCAAGCGAGATGAGGTTGCTGCCATGAGAACCGCCGACGGGCCTCGCAAGAAAGTCAAGCATTACGATCTGCCGGGCGATGCCCATTACCTGACCTTTTCGTGCTATCGCGGCCTGGCACTGCTGTCGAAGGATCGCACGCGACAGTGGTTCGTCGACGGACTGGCCCGAGCCCGTGAGAAGCACCATTTCGATCTCTGGGCCTGGGTCATCATGCCGGAACACGTCCACCTCCTGATCTGCCCGCTCGAACTCACGTACAGGATGGAGACGATCCTGCCCTCGATCAAAAAGCCGGTCAGCCATCGCGCCATTCAATTTCTCCAGGAGCAGGCGCCCGAGTTTCTGGAGAAACTGACGGTTCGCAACCGGAACCGCACGTACCGCCGCTTCTGGCAAGCCGGTCCGGGCTACGATGCGAATCTGTACGAACTGGAATCTATCTACAAGGCCATCGAGTATATTCACAACAACCCGGTTCGCCGCGGGCTGGTGGCGCACGCAACCGATTGGCCTTGGTCCAGTGCATGCGACTGGGCCGGCCTGGGCCGCCCGTGCATCAGCGTGGACCGTACGCTCCCGTGCCTGCACCCCGACGGCCAGTAGGCCAGCTGAACGGGCCAGCTGAACGGGCCAGCTAAACGGGGCAGGTCCAATTCTGTTGGGACTTGTGGGCGAGGCATCTGTTCAGTCAGGCTCAACACGAAGCCCGCTCGCAGCTTTCCGTCGAACGTTTGAAGCGCCAACTGGCGACAGAAACCACGGGGCTGCTGCGGCCGGAAGACAGGATCTTCCTGCGGGTTCCCGGCCAGCGGCGGAATGTTTTCGGTTTGCCCGAACGCGAACTGCGGCAGTTGCGGGCGGGCGAACAGTATTTCGACAGCCACTTTTTCTGTCCGGACGGTGGCCATTATGCCTGGTCCGATGACGGCAAACGCGTGACGTGTACGATCCACGGCTCCGCCTCGGAACCGCGCCAGCCAGCGGCCTCATCGCCCGCCAGCGATCTTGGCCGCCTGCTCAGCGACCTGTCGGACCTGCAGTTAACGCTGACGTTCCTCGAAGGCGGTCTGCACGCCATCGTGACCGTTTCGCGCAGATAGCGGCATGCATTTAGCCCGACAGCGGGGCTCCGCCCACCTCTCCCGTCTCGCGGTCGCCGCCGCTACAATGTTGTTTGATTCTTTTGACGGTGGCGCGCGAACCTTGGGAGCCTCAGGCTGCACCAGGTTGTTTGGGGCCAGCGGGAATCACGAACAGGAAAGAATGCTGGCGGCAAAGTGCGGCTTGGCGTAAGAAGACTTACCTCCACGGAGCGAACATGACCGAGCGAAGGATTTTGGTTACGTCGGCTTTGCCTTATGCGAACGGCCCCATTCATTTGGGGCATTTGGTGGAGTATCTCCAGACCGATATCTGGGTGCGGTTCCAGAAGCTGCGCGGACACCGCTGTGTGTACGTGTGTGCGGATGACACCCACGGGACGGCGATCATGATCCGCGCGCGGCAGGAAGGCCGGAGCGAGGTGGAGTTGATCGCCGAGATGCAGCAGGCCCACGAGCGGGATTTCGCCGGCTTTCAAGTGGCCTTCGACAACTACGGCAGCACGAACAGCCCGGAGAATCGGCGGTTCTGCGAAGAGATCTGGCGGGGCCTGCGGCAAGCGGATCTGGTCGTCGAAAAAGACGTATCCCAGTTGTACGATCCGCAAGCCGGCACGTTTCTGGCCGATCGTTTCGTGCGCGGCACTTGTCCCCGCTGCGGTCGAGCGGATCAGCCTGGCGACAGCTGCCAGTGCGGAGCGACTTACACTCCGGTCGAACTGATCGAGCCTGTCAGCATCCTATCGGGAGCCAAACCGGAGATTCGCGAGGCGAAGCATCTGTTCGTCCAACTGGAGCAACTGCACGATTTCCTGAACCGATGGACCCAATGCGGCGATCATCTACAGTCCGAAGTCGCGAATTACTTGCAGGGAAATTTCCTCGGCGAGCCGTTGCGAGACTGGGACATCTCGCGACCGGCGCCATATTTCGGCTTCGAGATCCCCGACAGCCCCGGCAACTATTGGTACGTGTGGTTCGATGCGCCAATCGGCTACATCGCCTCGACGCAGCAATGGTGCGACCGGCATGGCGAGCAGAACGACGATTGGTGGCGGAGCGAGCAAACGGAGATTCACCATTTTATCGGCAAGGACATCACGTATTTCCACACCTTGTTTTGGCCCGGCATGTTGAAGGCGGCCGGATTCCGCTTGCCAACGCAAGTCCACATCCACGGGTTTCTGACCATCGGCGGCGAGAAAATGTCCAAGAGCAAGGGCACGTTCATCCGCGCCGAGACGTACTTGAAGCACTTGGATCCGGCCTATTTGCGGTACTATTACGCCTCGAAGCTGGGGCCGCGGCTGGATGATCTGGACCTGAACCTGGACGAATTCGTCGCCAAGGTAAATGCCGATCTGGTCGGCAAAGTGGTGAATCTGGCCAGCCGTTCCGCCCGATTTGTCCAGGATTTGGGGCTGTCGGCGACTTACCCCGACGACGGCGGGTTGTTTGCGCACGCGGCGCGCGTGGGCGACGAGATCGCGGTGGCGTACGAGGAATGCGATTTCAATCGGGCGATGCGACTGGTGATGGAGTTGGCGGACCGGGCCAACCCGTACGTCGAAGCGGCGGAACCGTGGAATCTGCGCAAGGACCCCACCAAGACGCAGGCTTTGCAGGACGTCTGCACCGTAGCCCTGAACTTGTTTCGCCAGCTGGCGATCTACCTCGCGCCGGTGCTGCCCAAGCTGGCCGAGCAGACCGGCCAACTGTTGAACACGCCGATTCGGCACTGGGATGAATCCAAGACGCCGCTGACGGGCGTTCCCGTGGCAACTTTCCAACACATGCTCCAACGAGTCGAGAAGAAGGACGTAGACGAGATGATCGAAGACAGCAAAGAACCCGAAATCAACGTGGCGGTGGACGTGCCGCAATGGCAGGATAGCGGCGAACCGTTGCAGAACGAGCCGCTGGCCGAGCCGTGTACGATCGACGATTTTCAAAAGATCGATCTGCGGGTGGCCCGCATCGTGGCGGCGGAAGACGTCCCCGAGGCGAAGAAGTTGCTCAAACTGACGGTCAGCCTGGGCGGCGACGAGCGGCGGACGGTGTTCGCGGGGATCAAAGAGGCATACAAGCCCGAGGACTTGGTGGGCAAACTGGCCGTGGTCGTTGCCAACCTCACGCCGCGCAAGATGAAGTTCGGAGTCAGCGAAGGCATGGTTACGGCGGCGGGTGCGGGCGGCCAGGAGGTCTTTCTCCTGCGGGTCGACGAAGGCGCTCGGCCCGGTCATCGCGTCCACTGATCATGCGCCGGCCGTTCCTCAGTTGGCTGGCCGACCGCCTGATCCTGTGTCCGACACGGCATCCGATCGACGCAGGCGGTAAGACGCGGCGAATGGTCTCGTTCGGCGGTGATACGCCCAATGGTGCGCTGGAGATCTGGACACAGCGAGTCGAGGCCGAGCCTTCTGCGGCAGCGGATCTCTACGTGCTCAAGTTCCCCGGAACGGCTGGCCGGGCGGAACGCTCGACCGGCCATCCGGCGGATGCGTGGCCGGGGACGAGCGTCGAATTGTGGACGCTGAACCCTCCCGGATACGGCGGCAGCGCGGGGACGGCGAGCCTGCGGGGCATGGCGGCTGTGGCGGACACCGTCCTGGAGACGCTGCGGGAGCAAGCGGCGGGACGGCCGATTCTGGTTTCGGGCAACAGCCTGGGATGCGTCAGCGCCTTGTACCTGGCCGCGCGGCACGGGTCGGTCGGCCTGATTCTGCGCAACCCGCCGCCGCTGCGGGAAGTGATCGTGGAACGCTTTGGCAGGCGGTGGTGGAGTTTTGGCGTTCGTCTGCTGGCGCACCAGATCGCGCCGGAACTGGATGCAATCCGCAATGCGGCAGCGACCTCGGTCCCAGCCGTCTTCATTACCGCCCAGCGCGACCGGATCGTGCCACCGCGGTGCCAGCAACAGGTTATCGACGCCTTTGGCGGCCCGAAACGCGTGCTGCGATTAGCACAGGCCGACCACCACACGCTGATGACGGAGGCAGAGGCGGAGTCATACCGCGACGACTTGCAGTGGCTGCATCGTCAGATCATGCCCGGCCAAGGGGGCTCGTAGCCCGAACGGCACACCGTAGACCAAGCAGGGCGGACCTTTTGATCCCGCCTCGCGGTTGCCGAACCGAACGATCCATCCTCCGGCATGGACGCCCGACCCGCGCGTCCTTACTGCCGATCCTCCAACTGTTCCAACAGCATGGCCAGCACCCCCAAGGTGGCTTCGCGCTGGCGAGGCAGGCGGTCGCGGCTGAGCAGGCGGCAGCGTCTCAGTTTCGTCACACTGATTTGGCCCGTCGTGACATGCCTCTCGGCAAGGCAGACGTAGATCAGGCCGTCTTGTTCGGGCGGTGCCTGTGGTCCTAGATGCCCCGTGACGGCTGCCGCGAGGTCCGCTTCGGGCGTGGCCATCAGAGCGCCTGTCGCCATCAATTTCGTCACCGCTTCGCTGGCAGCGGTGTGGTGTTGCAGAACCAGCGGCGGAATCCCCAGCCAACTCGTCTTGGTCGCCTCGCGGTAGGTCACTAACGAGCCGCACAAATGGCGAGAGATCCCCGGCACACGCCCCAGCGATGCCGCCACAAGTCCAGCGGTACAACTTTCGGCCAGGACCAATCGCCGATCGGACTCTGCCAGCAAACCTGCCAGCATTCCACAGCGGGCGTCCATTTCGGGATCCAAAGCATTCATGGCACCAAATCAAAGGCCGTCAGCCTGGGCAACGAAGCGGAGAATCATTCGCTCCCGCGTTTACCCCGCATTGTCGTGAGAGCCTTGCGACAGGATGTCGGTTCCGACGCGCGTGCTCTGCACGAGCGTCATCAATTCGTCAAAACGCTGCTGATCGATCCGATAGTAGATGTGCTTGCCTTCGTGCCGCGTGTCAACCAATCCAGCGGTGCGCAACAAACCCAAGTGATGACTGACCGCCGGCTGGCTCTGGCCAAGTCGTTCCCAAAGGTCGCGGACACACAGTTCCTTGCGGCGGCCCAGCATCTCCAAAATCCGCAGACGCGTCTCGTCTGCCAAAATCTTGAACAGTTGAGCTAAATCCCGGATCACCGTGCCGGACGCGTGTGCTGGCGGTTCCTCGCCACTCTCGCTCGTCACCGCGTTAGAGATTCGGCTGACCATATCGACACATTTCCCTCATGTGGAATCGAAGAACGCGTACATCTGCTACTGCTGGGCGACCGGCAAGCGGACCTTTACTCGCCGCCCGCCTCGCCTGTCAACTCGGGCGCAGCAGCGGGAGCAGGCGGCGCCGCAGGAAAGCTGCACAGAGGCTTGTGATCGCTCGACGCGTTGAGCAAGTCAGCCACCGACGTATCCGTGAACTTCTGCTCGAGCATCTGGGCAGCTTCCTCCAGTTTTCGGTGAAGCGAGCACAGATCGTCGTGGTGAGTATCCAACCCCAGCGGACATTCATGAAAACGACGAATGGGGTCCACCGCAGCGATGATCTCCATCATCGGCAACGTGGCCGGATCGCGCGTCAGCGTGAATCCACCATTCAAACCTCGCTGGGAATGAACCAACTTTGTGCGACTCAGGGACTGCATGACTTTCGCCAAGTATCCGGGAGGGACTTGAGTCGCCTCAGCGATCTGGGCCGTGGTCCTCGGTGATCCACGCTGATCAGCCAAGTAGACAATCGCACGCAAAGCGTATTCAGCCGTCTGTGAAATCATCGCACCTACCTCCAACGAGACATTGGGATAACCTCGTCCAGTTTATAGATAGCATTTTCGTTTGTCAACATGGCAAACAAAATTTTTTCCAAACGCTCTTATTGTGTGAACACGGAAAACGCGCGAGTCGGGGATAATCGGCATTTTGCGTGTCATCTCCGAGACTTTTCTAACTTCTCCCCGTCCTCGATCCCCTCGATTGATACGCTTTTTGGCGATCTCCGATAGCATTTCTAGGAGGAATAGATGCTCCACGGAGTTTGGTGATGCGGAACTTGGCGAAATACTTCCTGGCATTGACGGTGATGGGGAGCGGTTTCTATGCCGCCCAACAGCACCGCCACCCCGCCCGGGAACGCCCCGGGGAAATCGCCTCCGCGCGCAGGCCGGTCGCCGAGCCTGCTGCCAGTCGCGGTCGTCCAGCGTCTGCCGCTCGTACGATGGACTCGCTGCCAGTGGCCGCCCTGGCCGACGTCGACCGCGTTCCGCTCCTCGGCGCGGACCGAACGTCCGTCTCGCCCGGCGCTGATTTGACGGACGCGGCAAGCGTCACCAAACAGCCCACGCTGCGCCGCGACAACTCGTCCGGAGCATCACCGGATGCAGAATTACCGCCGACAGAATCACCGCCAAAGCCTGCCCGCCAGACGGCAAAGCAGGAGGCGAAAAGGCCCGCGGCCGAGAATTCCCCGCCCAAGAAACACGACCCGAAAACAAAACCTGCGGCCAAAACGCCTGACAAAGACTTTCAACCTCCAGATTTTGCTCGCGAATATCAACCCTACTCCGAACATCTTCAGTCCGCCCAAGAAGGGGCTACCGAGAGGCATGACACCTCGCGCCAGGAACGTGACAATGGCCGGCCCATGGAGAACGGCGGCGCGTCGTCGCAAGCCAGAAGGCAAACCCCGGAAAGTTCGTCGGACACCCCGCCCACACGACATTGCATCTCGGAAGGCGATACGCTGCGGCGGTTGGCGGAAAGATACCTGGGCAGCCGAGACCGCTACCTGGACATCTTCCAGGCGAATAAAGACGTCCTGTTCGATCCCCAGCTGATTCCAATCGGCGTCGAGATTGTGATCCCCGCGAAGACCGTCATCGTCGCTCACGTCCCGCCCGGATCGACGACGGCCGACGAAGCCGATGCAACTCCAGGTACGGGGAGCGGCGAATCCCACGACGAGACCAGCGCGCCCCCCACGGCGGAACACGAATCCCTCACCCCTGCTTCATGATCCAGCCGCAATCGGGGTGGGGAAATCCGAGTTCCTTGTCTACCAGGTTTACCAATGGGAGACCGGCCAAATCGCGGCGGAGGTTCTCGCAGAAAAAGTCGGTGACGTCGCTCTCGCGGCGGGCGGCTTGGGCTCCCACATGCGGCGTAATGATCACGTTGGGCAATTCCCACAACGGGCTGGTCGTCGGCAAGGGCTCGATTTCCGTCACGTCCAGTCCAGCACCGGCCAAGTGGCCGGATTGCAGGGCTGCGACCAGATCCGCCTCCACCACCACCGGGCCGCGAGCGACGTTGATCAGAATCGCACCGGGATTCATCCGAGCCAGTTGCGGCGCCGCGATCATCCCTTTGGTCCAACGGTTCAACGGAACGCACAGAATCACGATGTCGGATTGAGTTAACAGATCGTCCAAACGGTCGGCCGCCCACAACTCGGCAACGTGCGGCGGCCGATGCACGGGGAACATATCGGTGGCCAGAATCCGCGTCCGAAAGGGCGCCAGGACCTCCGCCAGGCGGCGGCCGTTTCCGCCGAACCCGACGATGCCCACCGTCGTATGGTGCAGGTCGCGGGTCGGACGGCGGATGAACTCGCGCCGCAAGGCCGCGGAAAAGAACACCGGCAGCCCGCGCAGCAAGCCCAGCAGCAGCGCCAGCGTCTGCTCCGCCACTTGATCCGCAAACAATCCCGATGCGCTGGTCACCGTGATCTGCGACCCGATGACGGACGGCGTCAAGCAATGATCCAAGCCGGCGGCGGACGACTGAATCCAGCGCAGACGGCCGCGCGCGACCACCTCGTCCCACGGCACCGGCCGCTCTTTGGCGTGGCCGCAAAAGATGTCCGCCTGGAGGATCTCTTCGGGGATTCGCCGCTGTCCCGCATCCACGATTTCCGCCCCGGGCGCCGCCGCCACGATCTGTCGCAAATGGTGCGGTTTCACAGGATAGCCGATGACAATGCGCATAAAAAACTTTCCTTATTTAGCGTCCCAGTCTTTTCTTATGGAAACCGATGTGTAACCATTTTACAGCAGGAGGAAAAGATGACACCGATCTCACGCCGACGTTTTCTTGCCGCCTCGGCGGCAGCCTGTTCCTTGTCTCAGATGTCCGCAGGGGCTCCATCCCGCAGCGAACGCGGTGTCGCATGGCTGGCCGAGGTCCAGCGACCGCCTGCGAAGATACCTGCGGATGCCATTTCCCTGCCGCCCCTGCTGGTCGATGACGCCCAACGTCCCATCCGTTCGCTGGAAGCCTGGCAGCAGCGGCGCGAGCAACTGCGGGCCTGGTGGCTGCGATTCCTGGGCGCGTACCATCCGCAACGCCCTCCCACGCCGAAGATCGAGGTGGTTGAGGAGGACCGCCGCGACGGCGTGTTGCGGCAGCGTATCCGCTACGAAGTCGAGCCGGGACTGTCCGCAGAAGCCTATCTGCTGAAACCCCAGCCGCTGCCTCGATCCTGTCCCGCTGCCATCGTCCTGCATTCTACCAACCGGCTCACGATTCGACAGCCCGCAGGGGTGGAAGGTGAGCCGGAAAAGGCGTTTGGGCTGAAACTGGCCCAACGCGGATTTGTGGCGATCTGCCCACGCTGTTTTCTATGGTCAGACGACCTGTCCATTTCCTATCAACGACACGTCGAGGACTTTCGAGCCCGTCACCCCGATTCACGGGGAATGGCCAAGATGCTGTACGACGCGGTGGTGGCTGTGGATGTTTTGTGCAGCCTGCCGGAGGTGGATCCCGAACGCCTGGCAGCGGTCGGCCATTCGCTGGGCGCCAAAGAAGTACTATATCTGGCCGCCTTAGACAAACGCATCTGTGTGACGGTCAGCAGCGAGGGCGGCATCGGGACGCGGTTTTCCAACTGGGAAGCGCCGTGGTATCTGGGCGACGAAATCCGCCGCGAGTCGTTTACTCGCGAACATCACGAACTGCTGGGCCTGATCGCCCCGCGGGCCTTTCTGCTGGTGGGCGGCGAATCGGCCGACGGCGACCGCAGTTGGCCCTTCATCAGCGCCGCCCTGCCCGTGTATCAACTGTTCGGCGGTTCGCCCCGCATCGGCCTGTTCAATCACCGCCAAGGCCATAGCGTCCCGCCGGAGGCGGAACGGCGGATCTACGAGTGGATCGAGGCGTATGGGGGATGAAAGATCTGAGACTTGAAAACGTGCATCGGCGAGACCCCCACGAGCTTGCGGTCTGTTGATCTAGTCGGTGATGTTAGCAGAACTGACCGTGCGCATGATACGGCCCACCGATGGCAAAGCGGACCCACGAATGAAGTCGGCCCAAAGGTTGGACCAAGTTGGCCGAGCGTTGCGCCCGTCCAGCGTCGGCATAACCATGCGGCCATCTCCCGACCGGGCGGCGAACTGAATTCGCGGGGGACGAGACACGGCAACTCCCGTTTGTGGGTGTTCGTCTTACCCCGCCAATCCGTTCACAACACCCGAACACCGAACTCAAGGCCTGTCCCCAGCGAAGCCACACCTATCGAAAGAAGCGTCTCTCTCTTGGTTTTGTCCCTAATTCCGGCGGTTTCCCGCTTTGTCCGGCAGCGGGATCGGGCGGCCGTCGGAGATGACGCCTAGGCGTGGGGGACGGGTATTGCTGCCCAGTTTGTCCCAGCGGATGGGGCCGGTCAGACCGGTCCAGCCGTCGAGCGCGCGGAGCGAGTCGTGGATGCGGGCGCGATTGAGTCCTCCGCGGCGGATGGCTTCGATCGTCAGATTCACCGCGTCGAACGTGTGTGCGGCGGCGTAGTCGAACGTGCTGGTCTCGGCCGGCGCGATGCGTTCGGCTGGTGCGGTGGGCGAGCGGGCCGGTGGGGTGTACAGCAGCGGGAACACGGCCTGCTCGGCGGCCAAGCCGGCGAGCTGCAGGAACGAGTGCCGCCCCAACGCCGGGCCGCCGAACACATGGCCTTCGTATCGGTGCGACCGCAGTGCGCGGATCAGGCTCGCGGAATCGGCGGCGTCGGCCACGACGACCACGGCGGCGGGCGGCTTCTTCATGACCTCGGCCACCAGCTCGGCCATGTGCGGGTCCGCTTGCCGGCAGGTGTGCTGGAAACGCGGTACGGATTGACGCCGGGCGAGGGCCGAGCGGAGGTCCGCGGTCAGGGCTCGAGCATCGTGGGCGTCGCTCGTAATGAGCACGAAATCGTCGAGTCCGGCGCGAGCCACGATTTCGTCCGCCAGCAGGGGAACCAGCAGATGGTCGCCTGGCGCCAAGGAGAACATCCACGGGACGTTGGCCAGGTTCACGGACTTGTCGGTGCTGATCGGGCTGATCAGCGGCAGGCGCGCTTTGACGACGATCTGTTCGGCCAAATGCGTCGTGTCACCGTCGACGCCGCCGATGACGGCCCAGACGCGTTGCTCGAACACCAGCCGCGTCAGCTCCTTGACGCCGCCGCCCCACGGGTCGTCCGACCACGCCGCGACCAGGCGAAACGGGAGGCCGCGATAGCCGCCGTTGCGATTCGCCTGGGCGACCGCCGCCATGGCGGCACGCCACAAGTCGCCGTAACGTGCATGCTCCGGATCGCCGGGGCCGAAATAGCCGATCAGCACTTCGGACACGTCCTCCGGCGGCGGCTCGTCACGCCCGGGACCGACGTATTCGGTTTGTCGTTCGCGGAGGATGGAGAATGGCTGCGGTCGGGACGATTCGGCGGAGCTAGCCGACGTGACCCACGGTGTCAGGGTCAGTAGCAGGACGACCGGGAGGAAGGGGGGACGGGACATGATTCTTGCGTCATACGGCGAAGTGGCAGGCAGATTTCAGATTTCAGATTTCAGATTTCAGATTTCAGATTTCAGATTTCAGATTTCAGATTAACGGAATACGAAAGAGGCGGGTTATAAATGGGGGGGGGCCAGATGAATTCCACACGGACCAGGGACAACGTCTTTCCCCATTTTTGACCAACAATCTATAACCCGCTCGTACCTTTTTTCTTCTCTTCACCGCTCCCTCTATCGGGTCGGACTCGTCTCCTGGGCCACCGTGGTTTCCGGCGGTACCGGGATTTCCAGTTCATCCCGTGTGTAGTACTTCCATGCTCCGTTTTCTCGTTTGCCCAGGTACACATGGCCGGCATCGTCCAACGCGGCGCTCAGCGGAATGTCGCCCGTGACGCCGGGCCAGGGCTGGGTGCGATAGGCCAGGATGTCGCGGATTTTGGCGCGATTCAGCCCGGCCACTTGGGTCGCCCAGATCAGCATATTCATGCCATCGTAGGCGTGCGCGGCATACGTTTCCGGCTCTTCCCCGTCGAACCGGGCGCGGTACGCCGCGCGGAAAGCGTCCAGTTTCGGGTCTTGCCGCGTGGGGTTCCACGGCGAGCCGCAGACGACGCCTTCGGCGTTCTTGCCGGCGATCTCGGCGAACTCGCCGAGCAGGCAGCGGTCGCAGGCAAAGAACGGTTGTTGCATGCCCATTGCACGCATCTGGTTCAAGATTCTGGCCCCGTCACCTGCGTCGCCCCAATGCACGATCGCCTCGACATTGGCGTCCCGCAACCGCTGCAATTCCAACGCGAAATCCTCGGCTCCGACAAAGTAGGCCATCTCGATCGGAACCGGGCGGCCGATCCGGCGGCTGCAGTCGCGCATCTCTCGCACTCCAAACCGCCCGTAGCGATTGCTGGCACGGAGGATACCAACTCGCTGCAAGCCCAGTTTGTAGTACATATAGTCGGCCAACAGGTAGGTCTGCTTCCGGTCGTCGCCGATGCAGCGGATCGCCCAGGGAATGTTGGTCTCGATGAACGTCGGATCCGTGTCGCCGCTGTTCATCATGGGGATCTCGATTTTCAATCCGACGCGGATTGCGATGTGGCTGTTGGCCCCATCGATACTGCCCAGCAGGGCCCAAACCTCGTGGTTGTAGGCCAGCTTGATGATCTCCTCGCCCGACGCGCCCCACAGCCCGTTGTCGTTGCTGACGACAAGCTCGAACGGGAGCTTGCGCCGCAGATAGCCGCCTTGGGCGTTGGCGTGCTCGATCGCCAACTGGCAGCCCCGCAGCATCTGGTAGCCCATGCTCTCGGCATGGCTCTTGCCGCCGGTCGCCACCGAGACCGTCGGTTCGATCGGCCCCAGGAAGCCGATCTTGACCGTCTTGACGTCCTCCGGTTCCGGGATGGTTCGGCCGGCGCCGGTGTACTCCATCTGTTCCAGAAAATGCCGCTTGAACGGTTCGACGTGCCGGAACGGGGTGACTTCGTGCTTTGTGTCGGCGTACTGATCGTCGGTTTTCAGCGGCAATTGCGGCTGTTGATGCGCATTGACCGAATTGATCGCCTCCAAGACGCGGAGCGTGTTTTCGTCGACATCGAACGGCGGCCACCAGTCGGGCCGCGGCTTGGCAGGCGGTTCGTCAGCCGCAGCGATCGCGGCAGTTACGAGAATGGCGCACCAGGCAAACAAAGCGAACTTGAAGGATGGCATCGCATGGTCTCCGTGGATAAAGTCTATTTGGCCCAATCGGGGTTCTTTTTTAATCCGGCGTAGTATCCGTCGCCGATGGCCCAGCCGAGTCCCTTGCCGGTGGCGACCCAGGTGTCGTTTCCGTCATGATCGAGGTTGATAATGAAACTATGCGGCACGGCGTGTTCCATGTCGACCGTTCTCAACAGCTTGCCGCAACGGAACAGCTTGGCTTGGCCTCGCAGCGTCTCGGCATCGCGCGTATAGGCGACTACCGTCTCGGTGGGGAAATCGGCCACCACGCCCAGCCCCTTGTCGTGCGCGAACCAGCATTCGTTGGCGCTGCGAGCTTTCAGGTTGTTGGTAAAGTCGCTGGGCAAGCCTGTTTCGTGGGCGTAGATCCCGCGCCAGTGGCGGCCATCGTAGCGCGACATGCCGAAGTAACTCGAAATCCACAACACATCTTCCACCGGGCTGGCCCCGGTGACGATCACATGCACGATCCCGTCGTCCCGGTACAGGTCGATCTCCATCTCGCCGTCCGGGTCGAGATAGACTTTCCAATTCTCCGTCTTGATATCGAATTCCAGGCAGCCGCTGCCCCACACGGCCAGGAACATCTTGTTGTTTTTGCGGTCATACGCGACCCCGTAGTTCCAGATCTCCTCCATCGGAGCATTCTTTTCCGTAAAGATCTTCCAGGTTCCATTCACCGGGTGATACCGGCTGGCGCCGGCCGTGGTCGCGGCCCACACAAAATCCTCTTGCACGGCCACGCCGTAGACCACGTCGTTGACCAAGCCGCTGTTCAACTGGTGAAAGTGGTCGAATCGCCCGGCGCTATATCGAGCCAGCCCGCCGCCGAACAAGCCCAGCCAGACGTCGCCGGTCTTGGGATCGACGTCGATCGCCGTAATCGCTCGGAACGGCAAGCCGTCCTTCTCTTTCCATGTGCGGACGACCTTGCCCGACGGCTTGTCGATCAAGGCCAAACCATCTTCCGTGCCCACCCAGACTCGCGGGCCGTCGGCCTTGACCGAGAAGATGTGGTCGTTGGGCAGGCCATCTGCGACCGTGAAGTGTTTCCACTTGGTGTAGACGTAGGGCAGTTCGTCGTCCGCCGCCGGGACAGCGGCCGGACTGGGCGGCGCTCCGGGCCCGGCTGACGGAATGGGCCGCGGGGGGGCGGCAGCCGGCTCGGCGGCGATCGCCGCAGTGGCGAAGCAGACGGATAGGATGGCAGCGAGCATGGAAGCATGGCGGTTCATGACGGGAGCGATCCTCTGAATGGGGCCTTGGTTTTGGGGTAGGGCTCAGACGTACAGAATTCAATTTTCGCGGGTGAATGCCCAACCTTAGGGAAAGCCGTCTGTCCGCGAAAATTGAACTCTGTACGTCTGAGCCTTTTGCTAGAGTGTCTTCAGGTATTCGATCAAATCGTTTAGCTGGTCCTTGGTCATATCGTTGGTCACGCCGTGGGTATCGTACGGGTTGAACCGCGTCCAGATCTCCTCCAGCGTCTGGGCCATGCCGTTATGAAGGTACGGCGCCGAATCGTAGATGTTGTTCAAGTGCGGTGTGTCAAACACGCCGGTGCGGTCGTTGGGCATCTTCGAGCCTATGTCGTGCTGGCGGCGGTCGGTGTACAGGGGCGGAAAATGGCAGGTGATGCAGCGATTCTCCTTGGGGATGATCGTTCCATCGTTGGCCCGCGTTCGCTCGAACAGCAATTTGCCGCGGCTTTGCGCGCCCGTCAGCGGAGCTCCCACGGGACGGTAGCGGTTGGGCGGACGCGGGATGGTGCAGACGTACAAATCCACGGCGGCCAATTCCTCGGGGGTGAACGGCTGCAGCCGCGTGAAGAAGGTCGACAAGCGCGCGCCGCACTGGCGCGACAGGCTCGGGTTCGTGCCCTCCCACTTGAACGGCGCCGTGTCCAGGATGCCGCGCAACGTCTTGTTGTCCACGGGCGAAATGCCGAGTCCGTCCGGCTCGATGTCATACACGATGTTGTCGATATGACCGTCGGGATGACAGCTGTGACAGGCGAACTGGCGGCGGAAAGTGATGTCGGCGCTGTTGAACAGCCGCTCGCCGTACCGGACTTGGGTGATCTCGGCGGGTCCGCCCAGATCGATTCGCTGGACCGTCTTCAATTGCTTCAAGTCGATGACGGTCAGCGAATCATCCAGCGTGCTGGCGACGAACGCGGTGTTCCCGTCGGGCGTGATCAGGATACCGCGAGGACTGGGCGGGGTGGGGATGTACGTCACCAGGAATTCGGCCGATTGGCCCAAGTGGTTCGGGATGATCCGCTCGCGCTGCTCGGGCGTCGCCCGTTCCAACAGATCCATCAGCTTCGAAACATCCACCACCGCCACGCGATTGGAGGTTGAACTGGTGACCAGGGCCAACCGCCCATCCGGCGTGACCGCAATGTCCGTCGGATCCGGGAAACACATCCCCGGTTCGTCCAACAGCACCTGATCGACTCGGCCATCGGCCCAGATCACGCCCAGTCCGTTGGTGATCGTCCAGCCTTGATGGACGCGCGTCATGGGCACCAGATTCTTGGTCCGCAGCAGGGTGATCAAGGCGAATCGGCCGCTGGGATGCCAAGCGACGCCGGCCAGCAGGTTCGAGGCCGGGACCACGCGGCGGTCGACCACTCGGGTCGTCGCCGTGTCGATCACCATCACCTCGGACATCGACGGCGTCCGCACCGGGATGAACCGCGACAGGGCATGGGTGACGTAGATCTGCGAGCCGTCGGGGGACAGGGCCAGGGACCACGGGCTGCGGCTGGCAGCCAGGTGTTTGACGGTCTGCAAGGTCGCGGTGTCGATCACCGCGACATTGTCCGACGACGTATTCAATACGTACAGATACTTGCCGTCCCGATCCGTCAGCACGCCGTGCGGTTCATCGCCGACCTCGACCGTGGCCACGACGCGTCGCGTCGCGACGTCGATCACGGACAGCGAGTCGTCCAGCCGATTGGTGACAAACGCCCGCTGGCCGTCGGGGCTGAACGTGACGTCCATCGGCTGGCCGCCGACGGGGATCTCGGCAATTTTGCAGCGTTGGACCGGATCGACCACGATCACCGAATGCGAGGTCTCGCAAGCGACGTACAGCTCGTTGCCGTGGGGACTCAAAGCCAGGTTAAGCGGATTCTTGTAACGTGGCTCCTGTTCGATAACCGGCGCGACGGTGGGATGAGCGATCGCCGTCACCGCAGCGGCGTAGTCGAACGGTTTGCCGTGGGCGTTGGCGTGACAAGCGGCGCACGTCTGTTCGGTGACCTTGTTCAACTTCTGCGTCAGCGACGACGCGGTCTTCTGCGTCCGCACCTCGCGAACATGCTCGCTGCCGGCCCCGTGGCAGGCTTCGCAACTGACGCCTTCGTGCAGCGAGTAGGTCTCCCGCAACGAGCCAGCCGGTTGGTGAAACGCCGTCGTGTGGCACTGCAGGCATTGCATGCTGGTTCGCGGGTCGCCTTCGACCCCCATTTCCTCGGCGAGTTCAGCCGCTCGGGGGGTGCTCAAACTGGCCCAGGCATCGGCGTGCCCGGTCAACCGCCACTTGCTGAATTGGTAACCGAACTTGACCCCCGCGTGGCATTCGGCGCAGACCGCCACGCCCTCGTAGGCGGGGCCGTTGGGCGCCGCGGCCAACGGCGGTTTCGGCGTGGCCAGATAGACGCTCTTTGCGTCCGGGGGTGTGGGGTGAGCGAGGGCCTCCCAGGCTTTGTCCAGGTCAAATTTGCGCGGCCCGAGCACGATGCGATGCGATCCTTTTTCGGCGTGACAGTTCAAGCAATCTTCTTTGCGGGGCATGTTCAGGCCCGCGGCTATCGCGGCGGCGCGATTCCTCATCACCTGTTCGTCCATGTACTCGCTGCCCGCCCCATGGCACTTTTCGCATTGGACGCCTTCGTACAGGAAGAACGTATCGTCCTTTTCCCACGGCTCCGCTTCGGCCGCGGTCGCATGACAGCCCAGGCACATGGCCGACTCTTGCGGCTCCATGGGAATGCCGCTCCACTTGGCAATCTGCCGAGCAGCGGGTTTGGCCAAGCTGGTATAGGCTTTGGCGTGCGCCGTGTGCATCCAGTGGCTGAGTTGGTTGCCCATCGCCGGGCCGTCGTGGCACGAGCCACAGGCTTGCGTGCCGACGTACACCGGATGCTTGAACTGCTCGGCCGCCCCGGCCGGTAGCGTCCCGGCAACCAGGAAGCCGACAATCAGCGAACCGGCCGCTGGCAGCCAGCGGAAGCCGTTCAGGAGACAAGTTGGAAAGACCGCACGACGCATGATGCTACACCGATACCTCGGAGTGGATTATGGCTCTTCTTGAACTCCGCCCGCCCCCGGGCTGATGACTTTCAAAAACTGCCTTGACGGGACGTCGGTCAGGACCGTGGTCTGGCCGCTGGGCCAGCGAATCTCGACCCGCTCGGCTCGCTCGTGACCGCCTAATCCGTAGTGCAGCCGCGGGTCGCCTTGGGACAGATATCCGCCGGTGGGAATCAAGTCTCGGATTTGCTTCACGCCTCCGACGGTCACCGTCACGCGAGCACCGATCGCCGACGACTTGCCGTTGGGATGGCGCGCATCGACCGTCAGCCAGTGATTCCGATTGCCGCCATCGTTGCGCAGCAGGCGGGGACGGTCGTTCAAGTTGACGATCAACAGATCGAGATCGCCGTCGTTGTCAAAGTCGCCCCACGTGGCTCCGCGGCTGACGAACTTGTCATCGAAACACGCCCCCGACTGCGTTGCGACATCGGTGAACTTTCCCTGGCCTTCGTTCCGGACCAGCACGGCCTCGTCCGGAAACTCCTGGTGGGCATCTCCGTTGGCGACAAAGATGTCCAGCAGCCCGTCGCTGTCGTAATCGAACAGAATCCCGCCCCAGCCGACATATTGTCCGCAGATCACCGCCAAGCCCGCCGGCGTCGTCACGTCCTCGAAATAGTCGCCTCGGTTCATCAGCAGGCAGCCGTAGTCCATGTCGGGGATGTACAGATCCAGCCGGCCATCGCGATCGACATCGCCCACGGCCGGGCCCATCGACGAGACGCCTTGGCCTGCCTCGCCGTAAGCCATCCCGCGGATCAGCGCTTCTTCGACAAAGTTGCCTTCGCCCGTGCGGAGGAAGAAAAAGTTGCCCATCGCGTCGTTGGTGACATAGATATCCAGCCGCCCGTCGTTGTCGAAGTCGGCAACCGCCACCCCCATGCCGCGTCCTTCCGGGTTGAACAAACCCAACTCTTTCGTCACGTCGGTGAACGTGCCGTCCCGATTGTTGCGATACAGGGCATCGGGTTGCCCGCGATAGCTGAGCGGTCCGGGATAACCGGTTGGCGCGTAGAACGCGCGAAACGCGCCTTTGTCGTACTCCAGATAATTGACGACATAGACGTCCAAGTAGCCGTCTCCGTCGTAATCGAACCAGGCGGCCTGCATGCTCCAGCGGGAATCGGCTAGCCCGCTGTCGGCCGAGATCTCGGTGAACGTGCCGTCGCCGTTGTTGCGGTAGAATTCGTTCGTGCCGTAGCACAGAACGTACAGGTCCAGGTCGCCGTCGTTGTCGAAATCGGCAGCGGAAACGCCGGTCGCGTAATTCCTGCCAGCCACACCGGCCTGGTCCGTGACGTCCGTAAACGTGCCGTCGCGGTTGTTTCGATACAGCTGGTTGAACAGCTTGCCGCGCAAGTGCCGGCCGCGATTGTCGCTCAAGTCCGGATGCCAGCGACCGTTGATAAAGTAGATATCCAGCCAGCCATCTCCGTCGTAGTCGAAGAACACCGCGCCGGCCCCCGTGCCTTCGACGATATTGTCCAGTTTGTTGTCGCCGTAACTGTGCTTGAACGTGATGCCGGCCTGATCCGTGACATCGACGAACCGCGGCAGTTGCGGGCCGTCCGCGGCCGCCGCGGTTACCGCCATCAAGAGAACCAACAGACTGCCGGCTGCGAACGATTTCATCTCTGCTCCCTAGAATCCCGCTCCCAAATCGATCCAACGAATTAAAACCTGCCGTTCGTCCCCCGTCAATTCGACTTGGCTGTCGGCCGGAATCGGTTTCGCCTCGCGCCGTGTCGATTCGCCGTCCCAGGGTTGCGCCGTGTTCCTTCCCAGCACGTGCCAAACCAGCGGACTGGTTCGCGCCCGGCCGGGATGAACATAGCGGCCCACCCGCTGGCCGGGATTCTGACCTTCGTCCGAGGCGAGCAGCTGCTGGTACAATCCCTCCGCCGAACCCGCGTCCAGCAAGGGCGGGCTGCCTTGCCCGCTGTGACAACCCCGGCACTTAGCCGCAACCAGCGGCGCCACGTCCCGCTCGAAACCGACGCTTACGCGTTGTTCGGGCGGCGGAGTCAGGCGGACCGCCGGCTGGTTGATGGCGTCCACCACCCGGTTTTCCGGCGTCAATTCCGGATCTTCATGGCAACTCACACAGCCCTGGTTGAAGCGAGGACGAGTCCAAGTCCAGACGCAGCTCTTCAGGGCCAAACCATGTTCGTCCAAAACCTGCAGCTGAATCGGCATGTCCGGCGGCACTTCCAACTGGAACGAACCATCCGATTCGACAGGCACTTGGCCAAGGATCCGCCGAGCGGCCAGCTGGACCCAATCCGCAGCACCACCGGCCCCCGGGCGATCCGAACCCGCGCGAGGAATTCCCTCTAACACGCGAACCTGTTTGACGCTTCCCGGCGGCAGACGGTTCGACTGGTCACGGCCCGAATTGTAAACGTCCAAACAATAGAACCTGCCGATCGGATCGCCATCCACCATCGGACTCGACCGGCCATCCGGCGCCGGACGCGGCGCCAACAGCTTGGCCTGGATGTCGTGGAATCCGGGATCGTCAAACACGGGCGTCGCCCGCTTGGACGCCGGATCGAACCGAACCACCGCATGCGTGCCGACTCCGTCGCTCGGACGCCGCGAGACCAGCAGCGTTCCGTCGGGCAACGGGGAAGGCGAATGAAATAACCCGTCTGCGGGGTCGGTCAGGGAACGATAGGTGTGCAGCGGTCGGCGAAGTTCCACCGCACCCAGTTGCCCCGCACCGTCCCAGGGGATTCGGTCCGCCTCGACAAACACCGCCAGCCCGCCTGGCGTGGTGCAAGGCATGTGCTTGATCCGCCGTCCCGCCTCGACCACCATCGGCGCGATGTCCGTCCCCTCCGCGTTGGCGTCCAGCAGCGAGATCCGCCCGGATGGCCCGTGATCCAGCGTGCTGCGCTGCCAGCTGGCAAACAGCACTCGTCCGTCCCAGACGATCGTGGGATCGAAATCGCTCGACAGGTTGTACGTCGATCGCTGCACGAGCGAGCCGTCGAGCTTGCAGCAGTACAAACTGCTGACCTCCGGCGACCCGTCTTCGTTTCGCGCGTCGGAGTCGATCCGCACAAAGGTGATTTGCAGCCACGGATCGTCGGACGTGATCTGGTAGAAACTCGACTGGTAACACCCCTGGCGACAGTCGCCGAGGTCTTTGGTGATCTGCCGGATTTCGCCACTGTCCAGCGTCAGTTCATAGATATTCCAAGCGTCCGGCAGAGCACGTTTGCCGGCAAATAGCAGACGGCGACCGTCAAATGATACATCGGGATCGCTCGCACTATGGAAGCCGGGAGCAAGGTTTTCGAGCGTGCCGTCAGGCTGAACGCGCACCAGCCGAGCCCCTTGGCCGTATGCGTCGCGCAACATGCCTCGGGCTGCTGCGGGATTCGATTCCGTGGCCACCGTCACGGGCAATTGGCAAACGACAAGGGGGTAGTCCAAACCGGTACGAGGGTCCGCGGCCAAGCTGGTCCTCGTGCCGACAAAGATCAGCAGAATCGCAGGAAAAAACAACGATCGCAGCGGCATCATAAAACGCAGTCCCCCCGAGAGCCCAACATGGTACGAGCCGCGACGCCATTTGGTTCGGCCCTTTGCGGATGGAATC
>Ga0351885_10201_pt1 | contig 25963 bp, 21 predicted proteins | sample TotcelFGM3001L13_FD_206771 | JGI IMG/M metagenome (GOLD analysis project Ga0351885, IMG submission 206771) | Enriched cells from coal bed in the Powder River Basin, Montana, United States - Total cells FGM rep3 HSBNCT.FGM.300.1.L13 ... | reverse complement strand
ATAAGGTTGTCATGGATGGAAAGCCATGAAAAACCTCAATTCGATGAAGAAACGTATTCTGCTGGTAGGGTTTGGGATTATTGTCCTCATGGGGTTGTTTCCGTCGTGGGTGTGTGGCACCCAAGCCGACGATGCGGCGGCCCGGTTCCGTGAAACAGTGAAACAGCTTAGAAGTGACAAGGCGGATTTTGAGGCTAAGCAGCGCGGCGATAAGGCAGAAATGGAGCGATTGAGGCAAGAAAATAAAGACTTGCGAAACAGGATTCAGCGTGAGTCTCCGGTTCCATTAGGGATTCCAGCGTCAAAGTTACCTGTAGTAGCTCCTACTGTCCCCAAGGAAATCGCTACACCGGCCAGAGAAAAGATTCGCGCCGATGCTGAGAAGATGGTTGCCGGCCAAGGGCTGGACATGAGGGAGGGTTCACCAGACCACCACGTCTTTTGGCAGATCGTGGATAACGGCGGACTGCCACAGGAACTCGATGGCAAGCCTTTTAACAAGCTGCCTTTTGAGGAACAAGTCAGGTGGGCTGTGAATAGGGTGAAGGCCGGAAGGCCAGTGGCCCCCCCTGTGGCCAAGGTTCCAACTCCTACTCCAGGCACCCTGCCCCCCGGCGTGGGTCAAGACCGGGAACATCCTCTGCCTGGTGGGTTTGGAGGGGCAAGGCTGTCAACACTTCCTCCTGGTATTGCCCCCCCTCCGAACCAGAAGCCGTTACCGGCCGGGCCTGCTCCCAAGAAAGAAATAGACTTTTCTGACATAGATTTATCCGCCTATACCCCCAAACCTCCCCTGAGTGATGCGACTCCGATAATCATATTGCTGATACTCGTGATACTCGCAGTTGTTTGTTTGGTTTTTTATTTAAACCAACGCCTGCCGTATGAGAAACAAGAAGGTGGGGCTTCAGATACGCCTACAGAAAAAATACCCCCCCAATTAACCATGGCGGATAGCCAAAAAACTAAACCAGAAAGGCCAGAACCTATTGAGAAACAAAATGCTGAGGCAAAAAATAACAATGTATCTCCTATTATGATTATGTTTATGGTAGTAGGCATTATTTTTCATGTCGGCATGTCTAATTTTATAGAAGCCAAAAATTTTGGTTATCCGATACCTCTCTTATCTTCTGTAGCGTATACAATCCCAATGATCCTATTTTCACTAATATTTGTTTGGCCGATAAAGAGATATATAACAAAGACAGATAAATCTTTGGACATAAAGAACATTGTCATTGCATTATGTATTATGGCTGTTTTAAGGATGATAGCGGGAAGTTAAATTTTAAGGAATGAAAACCCAACTCAACCCCACCCTGCCTGCCCAGCACCCAGCCCTGAGAAGATGGGTACTGTCAGCTACAGACCGTAACCCCGACTCCGGGGAGCCGTGACTCCCGCCCCCCTTGCTTATATGCAAGGGCCGGGGCACCACATCAAAAATCGTTTATATCGCTTTTATTTTCGGCGGTGTTCCGGCTTGAAATCACCCCCCCGGTCTTCTTTTCCCCCAAAAATTTCAAACCAAAAATCCGGCCGGGGTAGCGGGCGGCGTTGGGCTGGTGCCGTGGCGGCGTCGCGGCGGCTTGGGATGGTTCCGGCGGCCCCCTGGCCGCGTGGCAAGGTTACCCCTGCCCACCTGAAGCCTTGGGGGCCCCCTTTGCGGGCCGTGGTGGGGCTGTGAGTGGCCCTTAGAGCAGTTGATTTATCTTGTATGGGGAGGTTTGGGGACAAATTTCCGGTTGCCGACGCTCCCGGCTGACAAGTTCGGCCAGGAGCGGGGCGACGGACCCCCGTGCCGATTTCTCAATGCTTGCTGCTTATGGCGTCAGCAGCGCACGGTCCCCCACCTCTGGCCTTGGTCTGCATCAAAAACTGGAACACCTCGGGACAGCCATCCCCCCGAGTCGATGTGATCTCCAATCCCTTTTGCAAGGGTTCCGATATACGAACGATATGGAAAAATTAACGAAAGGGCGTACAGTGGCAAGTTAGCCGCATGTGAGAATGGGGATGTAAGCCATGGGTAAAGGGTTTCCAGCAGCTGGTCCCTTTCAATTTATAGGCGGAACTTTAAAGCCTCCCATTTTCATTCAGAATTATTTCAAAACAGGATTTATTAGGGATCATGATCATACTTCACCTCAGGATTTCTGAAATTGTTGCGTTGTCTTTTCACGATACCGTAATTTTCTTTCCTTTGGACATTTGTAACTTTATAATTGACAAAAAAGTTTCTGTTTCAGGACGAGCGTCGTGGGCAAACGCCTCTTTTATGGCTTCCTGGTGGTGGTTCTGGCTTTTGCGGCCACGGAAACCGTCGGGCAGGCCCAATGGTTGGCGGGACTGGAATCCGCCCATTACGATATTATGCACCTATTAGCGGGGGTGCGGCACCGGCCCCAACATGTCGTCATCGCGGCCATCGATGAACAAACCCGCCTCGAACATCAGGACGAGCCGCTGGTGTTTTGGGCGCCCTATTTTGCCCAGGCCATTGAAGTCCTCAAGAAAGTCGGAGTCAGGGCTATCGGGGTGGACTTTCTCTTTTCGGTAAGCGCCGAGGCCTGGCTCAAGAAGCTGGCCCTGCCCGGCGACCGTAGCCGCACGTTCGACCTGGAGTTGCGGCGGCAGCTGGCTTCCGGACAGGTGGTCCTGGCCGCCAGTATGGTTTTCGACGACCAGGGCAACGGCAAGATTCTCCTGCCCATCGCAGATTATTATTTCTCCCTCCCCGGGCAGTTGGACGACGTCGGTTTGACCAATTTCTATAATGACCCGGATGGGGTGCTCCGCCGCTTCATCAGTGCCCTGCCCATAGGTGAAGGGGAGATGTGGCCCACCTTGGCGGTGCTGCTGGCAGGCCGGATGACCGATAAGGGGCCCTCCGAGGCGGCTCTGCCCTCCAGCCCCACCCACATCGGCTTTGCCGGTCCTCCCGGAACCTTTTCCCGGATTTCCTTCCGGCGCCTGCTGCGTCCCGATGCCGATCAGGACCAGGGTCTCAAGGCTCTCAAAGACAAGGTGGTCATTGTGGCGCTTGAAACCCGGCTGCAGGATATCCACATGACCCCTTATGCCCGGAGCTTTCTCTGTTGGGATCCCCAGATGATGAGCGGCCCTGAAGTCCATGCCAATATTGTGGAGACTCTGCTCACCGGCCGATGTCCCCGGTCCGCCCCGGAACTTTTGCGCCTAAGCGTCCTCCTGGCGGTGCTCGGGGCTGGAACGTTCGCTTTTTTTCACCTCGCCCCTTGGCAGGGCCTGGGAGTGGGGGTCATGCTGATTCTCCTCTCCCTGGCGTTGGCCTATCTGTCATTCCTAAACTCCTTAATCCTCCCGGCAGCTGGCCTGGAATTGGGAGTGGGCCTGTGTTTCCTGGGCACCCTGGCGGTGAGATTGACTGGAGAGGAGCGCACGCGGATCCGCCTGCGACAGCTCTTCTCCCGGTATGTGTCCGATGGGGTGGTGGAAAAACTCCTGAGCGCCGGCAAACTCCCGGATCTGGGCGGAGAAGCCCTCAACGTCACGGTGCTCTTTGCGGATATTCGGAACTTCACCACCATTTCCGAAAACTTGAATCCCCACGAGGTGGTGGAGATGCTTAACGCCTATTTCAGCTCAATCTGTGAGCCGATCCTGGAGAACGGTGGCACCGTGGACAAATACATCGGGGATGCGGTGATGGCGGTCTTTGGGGCGCCAGCCCCCCTGCCGGATCAGGCCCGGCGGGCCCTGCTTACCGCCCTGGCCATGGCCGCCAAGGCCAAGGATTTCCAAACCTGGATGGCTGAGCGGTTTCCGGAGAGAGGACTCCCTGATTTTCATATCGGTATCGGCCTCCATACCGGCGAGGCCGTGGTGGGTAATATCGGCTCGCCCAAACGTCTGGAATATACCTCCATCGGAGACACGGTGAACATCGCCTCCCGGTTGGAGAGCTTGACCAAGGAGCTGGGCTGGATGATCATTGCCTCGGATCAGACCGTCGCGGCCGCCGGACCGGGGGTCCGCCTCGGCAAACGGCGGGAATTGAGCCTCAAGGGACGAAAGGAGGGGGTTTGCGCCTACGAAGTGATCGGAGTGGAATAAAATCGATCAACATGATACCTTTAAACAATTACCGACCATTAAGGAAGATGGGACCATGCCTATTCACAGCGCAAAAATTATCATCAGTTGCCTGGTCATTGCAGTGACGCTCTCGGTTTCAGATATTCCCGCCCCGGCGGCGGCTCCCGACATCGGCCTGGTCACCGGCCTCTCCGGCGAGGTCACCTATGGGAATCAGGCCGAAAAGCAACCTCCGGCCAGGGCCCAGGCGTTTCTAAAGATCCGGCAAGGAGACCAATTCCAGGTCCCAGAAGGGGCCGGGGTGCAGCTGCTCTATTTTGCCGGCGGCCGGCAGGAGACCTGGAAGGGTCCAGTCACGCTGCAAATCGGCGAGGCGGAAAGCCGGCCGGCCGGAGAGCAACCGCCCCGGTTTCCGCCCGAAGTGAAGGTTCTCTCCAGCAAGGTAGCCAAGGGAATTTCCGGCTCTCCCGTTATGATAGCCCGCACCGAGACTTCGGCCAGCGGCGCCAGCCAGGTCATGCGGGAAACGGGGCGGTCCAGCGGGGTCATACAGACCATGGCGCCCACGAAAGCCCCCTCGCTTCCGCCCGGGCCCGTTTCATCCCAGGCCCAAAAAGAAGTGGCCGCGGCCGAACAACTCTTCCCGAATCTCAAGAAACAAGCCAAGGCGGGTGACCTGACGCCGGAAATTTACCTCCTCAGCGTCTACGCCGCCCACCGGCAATACCAAAAAATGGAGCAGATCATCGACACCATGCTGGCGAAAAACCCGGGAGACCGGCACCTTAGGGAACTCAAGTCCTGGGCCCGGTCCCAAGGCTCGGACCGCAGGGAATGCACCCCGTTAAAGTGAACCATTGCAGTAATTGAGCCTGGAGAACAACCTATGGACAAGAGATTCGCCCAGGGACTTCTGATCGCGGCGGCATTGGGCCTTCTGGCCGGCTCCGGGTGGGCCCAAACCCAGATTATCGCCCGGGCCTACCCGGCAGCGACTTCCGGCACCGGAGAAAAAGAAGAGGCGCCCGGCGCCCAGGGGCAGGAATTGGCCCAACGGGCCCGGGCTCTGGCCCAGGCGGGCAAATTCGATGAAGCGCTCCCCGTGGCCCAGAGGCTCCTGGACGGGGCAGAAAAGCGGTTAGGCCCCGAAGATCCCAGGGTCGCCAAGATTCTCCAGGGGGTGGCCAACATTCACATGGGGCTGAGGCAATTCCGCCGCGCCATACCCCTGTACCAGCGCGCCCTGAAGATTAGAGAGAAGGTGCAGGGGCCGGATCACCCGGAAACCGCCGAGAGCTTGGTGCGCCTGGGGAAGGCCTATATCGCGGTCGGCGACTTTGCTCAGGCCTTGCCCCTGGTGGAGCGGTCCCTGGAGATCAGAAAAAGGGTCTTGGGGCCTGAACACGCCGACACCGCCGAAAGCCTGGCCACCCTGGCGGAATTGCGGCGCCAGACGGGGGCTCTTGATCAGGCCCTGTCCCTGGCCCAACAATCCCTGGCGATCCGGGAAAAAGCCTTGGGAGGAGCCCACCCCGATACCGCCGGCAGTCTGGTATTACTGGCCATGATCTATCAGCAGCAAGGGCAGGCGGAGAAGGCGCTGCCCCTGGCGGAAAAAGCCGTCCAAATCAACGAGAAGGCCTTAGGGCCGGATCATCCTCGGACTGCCCAGGCACAGCGCACCCTGGGCTTGATCCACAAAGAGCGCAAGGATTACTCCAAGGCCGAATCTGCCATGGAAAAGGGCCAACATAAAGGAGTGGGGGTCATGGGAAAGGTGGAGGTCTTGGTGGCCCAAGGGAGTTACCAGCAAGCCTTGGATCTCCTGTCTGCCAACTCGGCTCCTCCCTGGATGGGGCCGCAGAACCTGGCACTCTACTATACTCAAAAAGGGCTGGCCCTTCAGGGCGTCGGACGCTTGAGTGAGGCTGCCGTCGCCTTTGGAGAAGCCATCCGCAGTATTGAAGCCTTGCGGGCCCGGACGCCGGGAGAGCGCAGCGGTTTCTTCCAGGGCGGCAGAATAAGCGGGCATTACAGGACTTACCAGGCCTTGATCGGCGTGCTGGTGCAGATGGCCCAAACCAAGCAGCCTTTGCCCGAAGAACTCAAGGGCTATGGCGCCGACCCAGCCGCCGCGGCCTTCTATGTGGCTGAGTCCATCAAGGGCAGGTCCTTGTTGGAGGCTATCGCCGCCAAAGCCGGTACGGCATCGAACAGTCAGCTCCCACCGGACCTGGCCACCCGGGAGAAGAAACTGCAGGATGAGCTGGCAACCCTGGAGGCCAGCCAGGAAAAAACCTTTCAGCCCCATTTCGGCATGAAGCGTGAAGCGGCTGTCTTACAGGAGCAGATCAAGACGGCGCAGGAAAGGCAGCGGGAATTCCTCGAAGTGGTGCGGCGACAGGTCCCCCGTTACGCGGCCTTGTATTATCCCCGGCCTTACAAGACCGCGGAATTGCCTCTCAAGTCCGGGGAAGTCCTGTTGGCCTACACCCTGGGGGAAAAGGCAAGCTTCCTGTTTCGGGTGGAACCCGGAGGGCGGACCCAGGTCTTTCCCCTGGCCTTTGGTCAAGGAGCCCTGGAGAAAAAGATCGCCCCCTTGCTGGCGCCTTTGCGCCAGGCGGAATTGCGGCGGGAGGACTTAGACCGCTTTGGCATCCCCGCTGCAGCCACGCTATATCAGGAACTTCTGGCGCCGGCCTTGTCCGGGGTGGCCCCCGGCGCCAGGCTGATCATCGTGCCGGATGGGGTCTTGGGGGCTTTTCCCTTTGAGGCCCTGGTGGTCCAGGCGGGCCCTAATTGGGGCAAAAGCGTCCTGGTGGCAGACCGCTGGCCCATCACCTACGTCCAGTCCGCGGCGATTCTTACCTTGAACCGCCTGCTGGGGGCCTCCAAGGCCTCCCAGCCCCTCTTTGCCCTGGGGGACTGCATCTACGAGCCGGCCAGCCCTCGTTATCAGGCATATAAGGCCGGCCAGGGACAGGCCGGAGCACTTAAGCACCTGGGGGCAGAGAAGGCCATGACCATGTCGGCCACCGGGGCGGGCGGGGGACGCCTGCAATTTCCGCCCCTCCCCCAAACCCGGCAAACCGTGACGGAACTGGCCACTTTGTTTCAGGTGAAGCAGCAGCCGCCCCAGGTGCTCCTGGACGTCCAGGCCACTGAAACCTCGATGCACCGGACCCCCTTGGGACAGTTCCGCTATCTCTTCTTTGGCACCCACGGATTTCTGGCGGACAACCTGGCAGGCATCCAGGAGCCCACCCTGGTCTTGAGCCAGGTGGAGAACCAGTCCCCGGACAACGGCTTCCTCACCTTGCATAAGGTGCTGCAACTCAAGCTGGATGCGGACCTGGTGGCCCTGGCCGCCTGCATGACCGGAGTGGGCCAGGTGACCAAAGGGGAAGGAGTATTGAACTTCGCCCGGGCCTTTCAGCAGGCGGGGGCGCGCAGTGTCATGGTAGCCCTGTGGAACATCCCCGTGGAAGAGTCCATGAAGTTCTATCAAACTTTTTATAAGGCCCTGAAGGAGGGGAAATCAAAGCACGAGGCCTTAAAGACGGCCCGCCAGGCGGTGCGCGCCAAGGAACCCCACCCCTATTTCTGGGCCGGCCTCATTCTCCATGGAGAGGGGTAAGTTCAAGATCACTGCCCTATCTCCGCTACTTTGGGTTCTGCCAAAACGATTCGGTACCCTATCCATATATGGTCTTTGTCGGCCGGCCCCATCACGGTTATCGCTCCCAGAACAAAGACGCATCCTCAGCGTCAACGGCCCTGGGGGTAGGTTCGTCTCCCTCGGCCCGCCGCGGCCATGTGGGGACCGCCGCCGCCTGCACCCATGAGAGCTCCGCCCTGAGCCGGAAACCGGACGCATCGGGCCCTACGTTATTGTGCTATAAGGGAATTGTCTTACAGGCAAACTTGAATGACAGACCCCCGGGCCGGAGCTCGCGGGCTTGCCGGTCCAGTATTCCTCCGGCAAGAGGAACGTGGTTGCGCTACGGCCGGCCTCGATGATGATCCAAAAGACGTTACCAGATCATGCAGCAGCCTGTTGCTGATACAAATACTTCTGAAAGCCGCTGAACATCTTGCCGATGTCTTCCGGTCGACCGAGGTCGGAGAGGGCGTCGGCTATGGAGTTGTGATATTTCAGGCGGAGCAGCGGCGTCAGCTTTTCCTGGTCAAGCTCATCAACCCCGGCGTTCACATAATGCGACAGCACGAAGTCCAGGAAGACCCGCTGCTTCGAATTGAAGCGGGTATCGATGATGACCTTGGCCCTGGTAGCCCGTTCCTCGCGGGTCTGCGGCGGCATGGCGTAGGCTACATAGGCCAACACGTCGAAGAGATCGCTCTTCTCGGCATCAATAATCTTCTGCATTTCCACCAGTTGGTCGCGGCCAAACCCTTTCTCGGCAAGTCCTTGCAAAAGCTTCTTGCGGGTGTCGGGGGCGCTCCAAAGGGTACGGAGTTCGGCCTCGTCCTTGAAGAACTCGGGCAGCTTGCCGAAGAGCATTTCCATGAACTGTTGAGCGGACATGGGGGTGCCGCCCGGATGCCAGAAGGTGGTGCACATCATGTGCTGAATAGTCCGCTCCTTGCCGTCGGCCAGCTTTACTTTTGCCTTTTTCTTACAGACGCACGGGCGCTGGCCGCATTTCGGGCAAGGTTCAAGCGGACAGACGCACGGGCGCTGCCCGCACACCGAACAGGGCTCTGGCGGTAGCACCACGCAGACACAGGGACGCGCTCCGCATTTGGGGCAGGCTTCGGGATCAAGCGGCTCACCGTCCCACTCGGGATCGCTAAAGTGATGGTGCGCCTTAACGAAGTCATAAATCGTAAAATAATCCTTCCCATCGTAGAGCCGCGTGCCGCGTCCGATGATCTGCTTGAACTCGATCATCGAATTAATCGGACGCATCAACACGATGTTGCGGATATTACGAGCGTCCACACCGGTTGAAAGCTTTTGCGAGGTTGTCAGGATCGTGGGGATGGTCTTTTCGTTGTCCTGAAAGTCGCGCAAGTGTTGCTCGCCCAGCGCGCCGTCGTTGGCGGTGACCCGCTGGCAATAGTTCGGCTCCTTGCTCGTCTTCATCCGGCTGATGAGGTCGCGCACGGCGAGCGCGTGGTCCTGCGTGGCGCAAAAGACCAGTGTCTTTTCTTTCTGGTTAATCTGCTCCATGAACAGCTTCACCCGGTGCGCCTCGCGTTCCTTGATCTCAATGAGCTTGTTGAAATCGGTTTCCGTGTAGAGCCTCCCGGCCTCAATCTCGCCTTCGACCAGCGTATCGTCGGACGTATAGACATACTCGTCGAGCGTCGTGGAGATTTGCTTCACCTTGAACGGCGTCAGGAAGCCGTCGTTGATGCCGTCCTTGAGCGAGTAAATATAGACCGGCTCGCCGAAATAGGCGTAAGTGTCCACGTTGTCCCGGCGCTTCGGCGTGGCGGTGAGGCCGAGTTGCACCGCGGGGGCGAAGTAATCCATGATGCCGCGCCAGTTGCTCTCGTTGTTGGCGCCGCCGCGATGACACTCGTCAATGACGATGAAGTCGAAGAAGTCCGGCGGATACTCGCCGAAATAGGGGGACGGCTTCCCGTCTTGGGGCGGCCCGCTCATGAAGGTCTGGAAGATGGTGAAGAACAGGCTGCCATTCTTGGGCACCTTGCCCTTCTTGCGAATGTCCGCCGGTTCGATGCGCACCATGGCATCTTCGGGGAAGGGGGAAAAGGCGTTGTAGGCCTGGTCGGCGAGAATGTTCCGGTCCGCCAGGAACAGGATGCGAGGCCGGCGTGAGGGCTCCCGGCTCAGGTTCCATCGGGAGTGAAACAACTTCCAGGCAATCTGAAAGGCGATAAAAGTCTTGCCCGTGCCGGTGGCCAGCGTCAGCAAGATGCGCTCTTGCCCGGCGGCAATAGCTGAAAGGGCGCGCTCGATGGCGATGTCCTGGTAGTAGCGGCTCTGGAAATACCCGCTCCGGTCCTCGAAGGGCACGGCGGCGAAGCGGTCGCGCCAGGCGTCCGGCTCGGCAAAAGTCAGGTTCCAGAGTTCGTCAGGCGCGGGATAGCGGGGCAGTTCCCCTTCGGTCCCCTCCTGCATATCGATGCCGTAAATGCCCTGGCCGTTGGTGGCGTAAGTGAAACGGATGGCGAGCTTGCCCGCGTAGTTCTTCGCCTGCGCCACGCCCTCGGTCAGCTCTTCATTCCAAGCCTTGGCCTCGATAACCGCCAGCTTGGTGTGGCGATAGATCAGCACATAATCGGCGGTCAGCGCCTTGCCTCGCCGTCCCTGGCCTTCGATGCGGCCCGGCGTGATGGGATACTCGCGCCGGATGCGGCTGCCCTCGACTACGCCCCAGCCCGCCGCCGCGAGGGCGGGGTCGATGTGCTCGGCTCTGGTTTCGGCTTCGTTCATGGCTGTTTGTCCGGCTTGGGTTTCTTCGACCGCGGCAGCTTCTTCACGACCTCTTCAAGCTGGTTCAGCGCATCGTCTTCAGCATCGGCCTCGATCTGCGCCCGCCGGCGAGCGGCGAAGCGTTCATATGCTTCGGTCGCATTCCGGTCGGCGTTTTCGCGGCTCACTCGGCCGGCATCGGGGAGAACGTTGCGGTCGTTGAATTGCAGGAACTCGTCCAGCCGTGTCCTCCAGTCGTTCAGAAAGATTTGCTTGCGTCGCCGGGCTTGATCCTCGGCGAAATCCAGGAACATGACCACGATCCGGTTGAGCTCGTCGATTTCCTCTGCCCGCAGATAGTTCTTCGCGACGGTGACGTCCCCTTTGCGGACCACGCCCCCCTTCCACGAAGTCAGCCCCATGTTCGGCTCGCCGGCATTGGCGCGGCTGGCGATGATCTCGGGAGCCGTCATGCCGGTGGCGGCGAAATGCAATTTATTTTGGATGGCCTGGAAGAAGAGCTGCGTCTCCGGCTCAGTAGGCGAGTAATCGGCCGCCAACGCCAGGATTTCCCGTACGCGCAGATACACCCGGCGTTCGCTGGCCCGAATATCGCGGATGCGCTCCAGCAGCTCGTCGAAGTAATCGGGCACGTTGCGGCCGGGCGGATTCTTGAGCCGTTCGTCGTCCATCGTAAAGCCTTTGAGCATATACTCGCTCAAGCGGGCCGTGGCCCATTGACGGAACTGCGTGCCGCGAGGAGAGCGTACGCGGTAGCCGACGGCGAGAATGGCGGGCAGGCTGTAGTGGTCGATCTCGCGGGTGACCTCCCGGCTGCCTTCCCGGCGAACTATTCGGAATTTCCGAATAGTTGCCCCGGCCTCCAATTCTCCCTGGGAAAAGATGCCTTTGAGATGCTCATTAACAGTCGGAACGGTAACCTGAAAAAGCTCGGCGATATGGGCCTGCGTCAGCCAGAGGGTTTCGTTCTCGAAGCGGCACTGGATAACCGTCCGGCCGTCCTCGGTCCGGTAGAGGATGATGCTGGATTGTGGCAGGTCATGGTCAGGCATGGCGTAGTCCTAAAGCTGGCCGTTGAAGGCCTGGTGCAGCAGCGACTTTTTCAAGTCGTCCAGCGCGGCAATCTTTTGCTGGTAGAGGGATTCAAGGCGTTGGGTTTCGTTGATAACGGCGTCCAGCTTGGCTGCGGTGGCCCGCTGGAGCGCCAGGGGCACTCGCGGCACTTGGAAACTGCGAAGCAATTTTAGCGAAACAGTTTTTTGGGCTGTCCCTGTTGCACCGTCATTAGCTTGTCTTAGAACTTGCGGCGACATAAGGAGATATAAAAGCCACTCACTGCTTACCTCCGGTTTTGGACGAACCAATCCGATGTGGCGTTGGAAGCAAAAATCGCGACTTTCAGAGACCAAGACCGGGATCCCAAATGACCCAGTTACCGTGTAAAGCACATCTCCTTTCTTCGGCTTCTTATTGGACTTCAACTTGTCGAAGTATTCTCTTGGCACCATGAAGGTATTGGCAAAATCAATCGTGCGCGTGTCCTTGGCAATATTTCCGATGGTGATGAACGGAACGCCACTCGATGCCTTTGGTGGTGGAATGTGGTCGCCGTCCGTAATGTCATCCGCTAAGTCTGCAAGGGTTACCAACTCACCAGCTTTCCACGCTTCTGTGAAGACGGATTGCAAATGGCCTTCAAACAGGGCGCGGGCGTTTTGGAGGTTCTTTTCGGCGTTGGCTTTAGCGGTGGCGATGCCGTCAAACGCTTCGTCGAGGATGCCGACGATCCGCTGCTGTTCGGGGAGGGGGGGGAATGACAACGGTTGTTGCCTAACCTCGCCATCAGTCACCGCCGGATAACTTGCCCCTTTCTGAAGGCTCGCCATCTGTCCCATAAATTTTTCTGTGAACAACGAGTAGAAAAGGAAATTATGGTCGATTCCCTGCTTTGGGCGCAGCACGAAATATCCTGTGCTGCAAATTTGTTCGTCGAGTTCGTCCGGAACTATGGCAATGCGTTGTAATGTTGGCCGCACCGTAGCGAATAAGATGTCCTTAGCTCGTACGAGCCGCCGTGCTCGACTTGGCGCATCCTTCCCTTTTAGTCGCTGAGTTTCTTCGATGCGGAACGTCTGGTTCGAAACGCTCGACACGTCGATGTAGTCGAATTTAGCCTCCGGCGACTGGAGCGGATTGACAGTCCCGGTCTTCTCCAAAACCTCGCCGAGAGTCTTTGTCTGCCATCCCGCTTTCACAGTAGCCCCCTGATGTTTGCCAAAACCTCCGCGCTCTCGGCGTCCAGCATGGCGATTTCGTCCATAATCTGCTGCGGGCTGCGGTGTGCAACGATCTCGCCGCCGTTGGGGTTCTTCACGGACAGGTCGAAAGTCGCCGGGTCGAGGCCGGCCGCGTCCACGCTCCAACTCTTGGGCGAGTCGGCGCAGGTCTTTTGCAGCTTCACGAACTCGGCCAGGTCGTCATCATTCAGCGGGTTGGTCTTGCCCAGGTTGCGGCCGGGGTCGAGTTGGTAGAACCAGATTTTGCGGGTCGGGGCGCCTTTCTCGAAGAAAAGCACCACGGTCTTCACGCCCGCGCCCTGGAAGGTGCCGCCGGGGCAGTCGAGCACGGTGTGGAGGTTGCAGCTTTCCAGCAGATGCTTCCGCAGGCTGACGGAGGCGTTGTCGGTGTTGGAAAGGAAGGTGTTTTTGATGACCACGCCGCCGCGGCCGCCGGCCTTGAGCATCTTGATGAAGTGTTGGAGGAAGAGAAACGCCGACTCGCCGGTCCGGATGGGGAAATTCTGCTGCACTTCCTTGCGTTCCTTGCCGCCGAAGGGCGGATTGGCCAGCACCACGTCGAAGCGGTCTTTGTCCTGAATGTCGGCGAGGTTTTCAGCCAGGGTATTGGTGTGGATGATGTTGGGCGCTTCGATGCCGTGCAGGATCAGGTTCATGATGGCGATGACGTAGGCGAGGGACTTCTTTTCCTTGCCGTAAAAGGTGCGGCTCTGGAGGGTATTGAAGTCTTTGGCGGTGAGATTCTTTCCTGACCACAGGTAATCGAAGGCCTCGCACAAAAACCCCGCCGATCCGCAAGCCCCATCATAAATCTTTTGGCCGATCTTCGGCTTCACCACCTGCACGATGGCGCGGATGAGCGGGCGCGGGGTGTAATACTCGCCGCCGTTGCGCCCGGCGTTGCCCATGTTCTTGATCTTGGCTTCGTAGAGTTGCGAGAGCTCGTACTTCTCGGTCTGGGAACGGAAGCGCAGTTCGTCGATGTGGTCGATGATCTCGCGCAGGTTGTAGCCGCTGTTGATCTTATTTTTGATCTCGCCGAAGATTTCGCCGATCTTGTATTCGATAGTGTTCGGCCCGCTGGCCTTCTGCTTGACACCGCGCAGGTAGGGGAAAAGTTTCTGGTTCACAAAGTCGCGCAAGTCGTCGCCGGTCAGAGCCCGGTTGTGATTGAGTTTGCCGTCCTTCCCCCTGGGCGCGGCCCACTCTTCCCAGCGGTAGGGCTTATCGAGGATGAAGGTATAGGACTTCCCCTCCAGCGCCGCCTCCGTCGCCTTGTCCTGCTCCAGCCCGTCCAGGTATTTCAGGAACAGCAGCCAGGAGGTCTGCTCGGTGTAATCCAGTTCGGTGGTGCAGCCCGCCTCTTTCCAAAGGACGTCGTCGATATTCTTGAAGGCTTGCTCAAACATGGGTACCTGCTTCTTTTTGCATTAAAGAATAAAAGACCGGCCTTTCATCCCCACAACCTTTCAAACCGTGCCGCGTTGGCCGCCATGTACATGACGGTGTGCTGAATGTTCCGGCGCCCAAAATAGTCTTGCATGAGCCTCGTGTCTACCCCTTGACCCGCCAGGGCGAAGCCGCAAGGAGGCGCGAATCTCGATGAGCTCCTTGAGGTAGGTTGCCAGGAAATTCATGGGCCTCATCCGATTATGCCACGGGTAAGGGGATTTGAATAACTCTTTTTGGGGAATGTGGGCCAGTTAATTTTATGACCGAATTATTTTAAGGTTAATCATGTCAAAAAAGTAATAATTATCAGCATATTATGTTAACATGAAACAGAAACACGGCAAAAATATCCTTAATGATTTAGGAAAATAGAAATGGGCGGCCCTGGAAGCGGAACTAAATGGGATAAGAAAGGCGCAGTCGAAGATTACCGCCGTCTCGATGTGCGGGTATTGCACAGAGAGCATGGAATAAAACCCGGCAGTCAGATAACGGTTCAATATGAGTGGCGGGGGGAGCAGGTGGCCCAGGAAGTCTATTTCGATTGGACCCCCTGCAACTATGGCGGCCTTCGGCCGTGGCTAATTTGCATGGCCTGTGGGGGGAGGGTGGCGCTTTTATATTTGAGGGGTAAATATTTCTCCTGTCGCCGTTGCCATAATTTAACTTATCGAAGTAGCCAGGAATCGGATGGCCGGGTCAGCAAGTTTTTGCGAAATTATGATGGTTTTGGTGAGCCTGAGGACCTGACCCTTTTTGCCTTCAATAGATTGTGGGGCCGGATAAGAAAAGAAAGGGATCGGCTTCAAAAGGAATTGAGCCGAAGGCGGCGGGGAAGGCCCCCAAAGAAGGCGTCCGAAGAGTAAGACGAACGCCGCGGAGCCGTTAGGAGAACCGGCCATGGCAAAGACTCATGCCCAGATTAAAGGAGAACGTAAGCGAAAAATTGAGGAAAGGCGGAAGTTATTAATAGAGAACCCCGATGTATATCAAAGAGACTTTGATGAGGCTTTTAAGAAATATTTAATGCGAGAGTACCCTGACGACATTGATTTTGAAGGTTTTGTAGACAAGTTCGCTGCTCATTTTAGGGAAGAATTTCCTTGGTCACAAGAAGGCAGAGAATTGGCTATAAAATATAGTCTTAATCGCGCTTGGGACCCTTACGGCGATGACATACCTTGTCCAACTATTCTCTCGTCCGTCATGGCAATCCGGTGTCAAGATGACAAAATCTGTCCTGATAAAATAAAAAAGGACAGCATTGTAGATTTACCCTCTGAAAAGGTGTTTGGGAGGTTCTTACTTGTTGAAATCGACTTGAGCAAACCCAAGAGGGAAATCGAAGCTGATATTATGGGCCTTGTGGATTTTGAAAGGAAAAAGTTAAAAGTTAACGGCTCCCACCATGAACTTGTTTCCCCACCTGAACCCAGGGACAGGGCCAGCAGTTTTACATATAAAAAGATGGAAGTTTGGAAGATGGTAGATGAAAAACGGAGAACCCTCAACAAGCCTGAAAGTGAGATTTTATGGCGAATAGCCAAAGAACTATGTGAATTAGAGGGATGGGATAAGACCAATGAGAAATTTGAAGACGATCCAGATAGTGAGGAAAGAATGATAGTCAAACACAAGGCTCTAAAAACTGCATACGAGAGAGATAAAGAATTATATTACGGGGAGGTTATTTTTAGGGGCATTTCAGTGCTGTCCGGTTAACTGATTAAAAAAAGTCCGAAAACTCCTGGAATCTGTTAGAATGAGTTAGCCCATAACACATTAAACAGAAAGGAGATTTCGGACTATGGCCCATTGTAACACAATATTTCATCAGATGCTTAAACTTATTCCGAGATATCATTTTGACAAGTTGGAAACCGAGCATGGCACTGGCCGGAAAGCCCGGTCTTTTACCCGTTGGAGCCAGTTGGTGCACCTACTCTCCATGCAACTCACGGCTCGAGTCAGTCTTCGGGACGGTGTCTCCAGCCTGAAGGCCCGGATAAAGAGCCTTTACCACCTGGGAGTCAAACCGGTAGCCCGCTCCACCTTTGCCGATGCCAACCACCAGCGCCCCGCCTCCTTCTTTGAGGCGCTGTTCGGCTTGATGTACCGGCGCTGCCAACCGCTGGCCCCGAAGCACAAATTCAAGTTCAAAAACAAGCTGTTCAGCATGGACGCCACGGTGGTGGGTCTCTGTTTGTCGCTTTTCCCGTGGGCTTCCTTCCGCCGTACCAAAGGGGGCATCAAACTACACACCTTGTTGGACCACGGCGGCTATCTGCCGGCCTTTGTGGCCCTCTCCCCGGCCCGGGAGCACGAAATCAAGAAAGCCCGCAGCCTCAGCCTGCCCAAAGGCTCCATTGTCGTAGAGGACTTGGGCTACACCGACTACGCCTGGTATGCCCAACTCACCGCCCAGAAAATCTTTTTTGTCACCCGCCAGAAGCGCAACGCCCGCTATGAAGGCTTGGAGTGCCGGAAAGTCAATAAAAAGCAGGGCTTGCTCTCCGACCAAACCATTCGACTCACGGGGGCCAAAGCCCAGGAATGCTCCGTTCCCTTACGCCGCATCGCCTACCGCGACGCCGCCACCGGCAGGCGCTATGTCTTTCTCACCAACCATTTCAAGCTGGCGGCCAAGACCATCGCCGATATCTACAAGGAACGCTGGCAGATCGAGATCTTCTTCCGCTTCATCAAGCAAAACCTGAAGATCAAGGCCTTCATCGGCAACTCGGAAAACGCCGTGCTGACCCAAGTCTACACCGCCCTCATCGTCTATCTCTTGCTTTGTTATCTTAAGTTCCTGTGCAACTTGAGCATTACTTTGCAAAGCTGCATCAGGATACTACAACTCAACCTTTTCAGGACCTGCACCTTGCAGGAACTCTTCGAACCCCCAGAGATGATATCTGATAATATGTGTCATCCTAAACAGTTAACCTTAGCTCTGGCGTAGCCGGACAGAAATGGGGGCATTTCTGAATAGCAACTCTTAACGGGACCCGTTAGGAGTTCTGCGGGTAACTTAATTTCAGGTAAGCTAAGGCAACCATCGAGGTTGCCTATTTTTATTCATTGGGAGGAACTTAGGATGCTCACCAAAGTAAAACTTGAACGTATTCAAAGGGGTCTGCGTCAAAGCGATGTGGCAACCATGACCGAGGGCATTGTGCCTCAACATCGGCTTTCCTTGCTTGAACGCGGTGTGAGGCCGCGCCCTGAAGAAATAAAGGCTCTGGCCGATGCTTTCCAATTAGACCCGGCAGAACTTTTCAAAAATGCTTGAAAGGAAAACCACGGTGGGTGCACCGGGGCGGTGAGTGAGTTAATTCGATGAAAAATTATACTTTTTCGAGCCGAAACCTTCAAGCCCTTTGCAACCTGTTCTTCCAACAGGTCCTTATCCCGGCTCACGGCCATTTTGAGCCCAGCTTGGCTCTAAATAGATTGCTTGTGGCATGGGAGGCGACATGCTATCGCCCATGATTGCCATTCCCCGAGGCCGCAAGCGTCCCAACACCCCCGGCTGGCAGGAAATGAGCGCAGAGGACCATGCTAAAGCCCTGGCCCGGCGAACCGGATGCAACCGTGGGGTGCGCTTGGATAACTACGCTACCTTAGATCCCGATTCTCTGGCGGCGAGAGAACTACAAGCCAAATGGCTAAAGGAAGGAGTACTTACTCCTACCGTGGCCTGGCGGACGGCGAGCGGGGCTGAACGCTGGCTATACCTCAGACCCCCGGAATTGACCGGCCCCTTGAGCATCACGGCTATCAAGTATCAGTTACGCACCGGCAACGGACTGCAAGACGTGATACCGCCCTCCTACGTGAAAGACACCGAAAAGGGGATTGACGGACATTATGCCTGGCTCCCGGACCAAGACCCCGAGAGCATCGAACCGGCCCCTCTGTCCGAATACGTTCTTGAATATTTCAAGATGCACTCAAGTAAAAATGCTCACTCTAGTATTTATAGCAATGATTGTGCCAGTCGCCTTGATTTTTCCCGGGGTGGGCGGGATGAATCCTTATTCCATCTGGCAACTTGCCTCAAAAAGGGCGGCATGGGTCGGGTTGATGCAGAGAAAGTGCTCGTAAATCTTGCAAAAATCTGCGACCCACCTTTCCCAGAAAAAGACGCCCTGAGGAAAATTGAATCCGCCTGGAAGCGCGAAATTTCTGAATTTAATCTTGCCGCCGATGCCCGTGAGTGGGTGTTGTCGTCAAATGGCGTCTTCTTGTCGTCTGATTTCGTCAAAGAGGCGGGTTTGTCGTCAATGTCGTCACGGGAGTTTAATAAGAATTTATCCAAGGTTTTTGAACGGCTGGCCAATGATGGATTGATTGAGCGCCACGGTGGCCGGCGGGGCTGTTTCCGGCGCGTTGAGAAAGACTCCGAGATCATCGACTTCGCCACCGCCGACTGCTCCACCATATTTGACCTTAGATGGCCCGCTCCCTTCCACCTGGAGCGCCTGGTAAAGCTCTATCCGAAGAACATTATAGTGGTGGCCGGGGCCAGCAATGCTGGTAAAACCGGGTTGCTGCTGAACGTGGTGCGGGAGAACATGGGCCGACACCGGATCATCTATTTTAGCTCTGAAATGGGGGCGGAAGAACTACGGCTGCGTTTGGAGAAATTCCAGGTGCCTATAAGCTCATGGCGATTCGAGGCCAGGGAACGGTCGGCCAACTTTCCCGATGTTGTCGTCCCCGATGCAGTAAACATCATTGATTATCTTGAGGTTACGAAAGATTTTTATGAAGTAGGGGGCGAGATTAAAAAGATTTTCGACCAGCTGACAACTGGAATTGGAATCATCGCCATTCAGAAAAAAGAGGGACAGGACCTTGGCCGGGGCGGAGGGTTCACCCTGGAAAAATCCCGGCTGTATATCAGTATGGAGCAGGGAGAGTTGAAAATCATCAAAGGAAAAAATTGGGCAAAGCCTGGGATGAACCCTAACGGGAAGGTTTTCAAATTCAAGATGGTGGACGGTTGCAAATTCGTGGAAGGGTAAACCGAAGCCATGTCAACCCCTCAACCGACTCAGACCAAACGGCCCAGCCTCAAGGAACTGCTGGCGGCGGGCGACTTGATCTCCCCGGAAGAATTGGCGGCGGCCCTGAAGATTGCCCGAGTTACGGCCTACGCTTGGATTCGCAGGGGGGTGATCCCCCACCTGAAAATTGAAGGCGTAGTGAGGTTCGATCCGTCTGAAATCAGGAAATGGCTTGAGAGCAAGCGCCAAGCGGCCACCAAAGCGCCGGGAGGCAGCCCGGCCACCTGATTGTATGTCAGAAAGCACTCTAATTTACCTTGTTATTTTAGACAGATATAAAAACTGTTTACCGGCGATTTACCATTAGGAGCGCATAAAAATGGCTGAAAATACTATCACCACTACCCGCAAGGGCCGCTTTCAACTGGCGAAAATCATTGGGACCCGCTATCGCTTTGATCTTGATGAGGCTTGGTTTCACGAACTGGCGGAAGAACGGGAGCCTAATCGCCTTTGGTATGAGCGAATCCCTTGCCAAAAGGAATCTTTTATTGGCGTCCAATCGGTCAAGCCGCTGGTTTTCAAGCTCCATTCTACCCGGCCGAAAAACGCCAAGAAGATTCACGAGGCCCTAAAGAATACACTTGGTTTTATCAGGGCTGACTTTGCTTTCGATGGTGAGGCGGAAATCTATTTTACCAAGGAAGCCTTGCCCACCGTGGCCGAATTAGCCGGAGCCAGGAAGAAAAGACAGCTATCCACGGAGCAAAAGGCGGAACTGGTAAAACGGGGTTCGGCAAACCGTTTTAAATCTCAAATTGACGGGGTAGAGACCCCGAAAACGGCCCAAATTTGAACGAAAGGGGAGCAAGACATATCATTCCCCCCTGGGAAGGGGACCAGGGGAAAGTTTTTAGGGCCATGCTAAATAAATATTTCTACCCTACCACTTGACAATATATATCCGATGGATACAATAAGATCATGACAGGGCATGAACTGAAAGAATGGCGGCGCAAGAGGGGGCTTACTCAAGAGGATTTAGCTAGGCTTCTGGGCGTTATCAGGCTCACCGTAGCCCGGTGGGAAACCGAAACCCGCGCCATCCCTTCTTTTCTTCCACTAGCTTTAGAGGCCCTGGCAAATCGGATGCAAAAGGGAGGTAGAAATGGCCACAATCAGGAAGCGAACTAACAGGAAGGGGACCGTATGGCAGATCGATTATTACGATCCCCAGGGCAAGCGGATTATGAAGTGCTTCCCCCTCAAAAAAGACGCTGAGGCTTACCTGGGCAAGGTCCAGGCGGCCAAAAAGGAGGGGCGCTATCACGATGTTTTCGATGTGAAGCTGGAAACCCAGGTCACTCTCAATGAACTGGCGAAAAAGTACGTGGAAAATTTCAGGACCCAACGGGCTTTCCAGTCAAGTAAACGGTATCTCTTGGCCAAGGTACAAGAGCATTTTGGGGAGAAGCGCCTGTCTCAGATCACTTACCTTGACTTGGAAACCTACCGGAATAAGCGCAAGGCAACTCCTGCCAATGGGAACAAGCCCAGGTCGGACGCCAGCGTTAACCGGGAAATGGCCTTAATCGGACACATGCTGAGCAAGTCCGTGGAGTGGGGCTTGCTTGAGACTTCCCCCTTTAAGAAAGGAAAAAGGTTGATGTTTAAAGAGAATAACCACAGGCTGCGGTTTCTCACTGAAGCCGAAATTGAGGCCCTCCTTACGGCTTCTGACGATTTGAAAGCCCATTCCCCATACCTTCACCCCCTGGTGGAGACGGCCCTGCTCACCGGCATGAGGAGGGGTGAACTGCTTTCCTTGAAGTGGGAACAAATCAGGAACGGGTTTATTTACCTTGAGGCTGGAATGGTAAAAAGCGGCAAGGGTCGGCAAATCCCTATTAATGACCGGCTGGCCGAAGTCTTCCGGGAGGTGCGCCGGGGAAATCAGCTTAAATCTGAGTTCGTTTTCTGCGATTTTCAAGGGCGGCGGTTTTATGCAGTGAAGCGATCCTTTACCTCAGCTTGCCGGCGGGCCGGGATAGAAGATTTCAGATTTCACGACCTTCGCCACACCTTCGCTTCCCGGCTGGTGATGCGGGGCGCAAGTTTGAAGGCGGTGCAGGAACTCCTGGGCCATGCGGATTTGAAAATGACCATGCGCTATGCTCACCTTTCCCATGAACACCTGAGAGACTCGGTAAACCTGCTCAACGATTTGCCGAGTGGTAAACAAATGGTAAACATTCCCCTAAAAAGCCAAAAGGCCAGCGACCCTCAGGTTGCCAACCTCTTGTAATTCCTGCCAAAAATTGGTGGAGCTGAGGGGATTTGAACCCCTGACCCCTTGAATGCCATTCAAGTGCTCTTCCAGCTGAGCTACAGCCCCACGTGCAGATAATTAGTTAACAAAACCGTGGCGGCCTGTCAAGTCTTTACGCCGCAAATTTCTGTTGCCGTCTCTGAAACCTGGCCCCCATTCTTCCTGATCCCGGTGGGCCGGGGGGCGTAGGCGCCGCCTGCCACCGCGTGAATATACCATTTTTGACTGAAGTTCTGGTATAATGGCAACTGAGGCGGACCGCGTCGGAGCCGGGTGGCAGACAACCCGGCGGCGGGGATGGCCAGGGCGCGCCGTTACCGGCCGGAAAGGACAGGGAACTCATTATAGCCGCGTGGCTGAAGCGAAATCGGCCCCTTACAGGTCAGGCTCCGGCGCCGGCGGCACTCCCGGCCCGGCGCCTAAAGGTGCTCCATCTCCTGGCGGCCATGCCGGTAGGGGGGGCGGAAGACCTGGTGGCGGCCATCGTCCAGGGTCTCGACCCCCAGCGGTTTGCGGTCTCGGTGGCCACCCTGGGCCCGCCCGGCCCCGTGGGCCTGGAACTTCGGGCCCGGGGCTATGAGGTGGTCAGCCTGGGGCTGGATATAAAACGGACTTCCACCTGGCGGATCGCGGGCGCGGTGCGGCGCCGGCTCAAGGCCGACCGGCCGGACATCCTCCATACTCACCTCTATCATCCCAACCTCTATGGCCGCCTGGGGGCGCTGGGGTTGGATTTGCCCGGGGTGGTGGCGGCGGTGCACAATTCCTACACCCGGGTCAAGTTTCACCGGCGCCTGTGGAATTTTCTCCTGGCGCGGGCCACGGACCGGGTGCTGGTGGGAAGCGCCCAGGTGTGGCAGGATGTGCGCCGCTACGACGGGGTGCCGGCCTCCCGGCTGCTGCTGATGCCCTACGGCATTCCCCTGGCCGGACTCAACCCGCATCTGAGCCGGCAGGAGGCCCGGGAGCGGTTGGGATTGTCAGCAAGAGACCTGGTCCTGGGCGCCGTGGGCCGCCTGGAGGAGCAGAAAGGCCATGGATTCCTGCTGGCGGCGCTGCCGGAACTGCAAAGGCGGATTCCTGACCTGGTGGTGCTTATTGTCGGGGAAGGCCGGGAGGAGGAGAACCTTAAGCGCCAGGTCCGGGAGCTGAAATTGACGGGTACGGTGCGGTTCCTGGGCACCCGGCGTGATTTACCCGAAATCTTTCGCGCCCTGGATATCTTTGTGCACCCCTCCCTATGGGAAGGGCTGCCCCTGGCGTTGTTGAAGGCCATGGGCGCGGGCCTGCCGGTGGTGGCCACCCGGGTGAGCGGCTCCCGGGAGGCCATCGAAGACGGCGTCAACGGCTGCCTGGTGGCCCCCGGCGACCCCGAGGCCCTGGCCCGGGCCATCCTGGAGTTGCACCGGCACCCGGAGGCGCGGCAGCGCCTGGGGGAGGCAGCCCGCCGCACTGTAATGGAGCGTTACTCCCTGGAGGCCATGTTGCAAAAGCTGGAAGAGCTCTATCTGGACCTATGGCGCCGGGGCAACCGCAGGTAGTGCAGGCGAACGCCGAAAAGTTTACGTGACCAGGAAAAAAAGCCCCCATGCCGGTTAAACCGTCCCAAAAATCTCTCTCTATCCTGCAAACCGAGGCCTCGTTAGGCTGGGGCGGGCAGGAGCGGCGCATCCTCGTGGAAGCCCTGGCCATGCGGCAGCGCGGCCATCGAACGGCCTTTGTCTGTGATCCCCGGGCAGAATTGTATCAGCGGGTCCTGCTGCAGAATTTTCCGGTGACACCCATGGTCTTCGGCGGGTTTATGAATCTGGGGGCCTGGGTCGGGCTGCGCCGGCTCCTTAACCGGGCGCCGGTGGACATCCTGAACACCCACAGCTCCCTGGATTCCTGGGTGGGGACCCTGGCCTGGCGGAGCTTGCGGAACCGGCCCCTGCTGGTGCGGACCCGGCATCTGTCCACGCTGGTCAGGAATAACCGGCCAACCCGGTGGCTCTACCAGACCCCGGCGGCCATCATCACCACCGGCAAGATCACCAAGGATTTGCTCATCGAGCGCCTGGGGGTGCCGGCCCGCCGGATTTTTTCCATCCCCACCGGGGTGGAGTTGGCGGAGTTTGCCCCACAGGAGAAGAGCCGGGAGCTGCTGGCTCAGGTGCAGATACCCGCCGATGCCTTCATCTTCGGCAGTGTGGCGGTGCTGCGCTCCTGGAAAGGGCACCTGGACCTTTTGGAGGCCTTCCAGGCGCTCCTCCAGCAAGGCGCCCGGGCCTTTCTCCTCCTGGTGGGGGAGGGTCCCTACCGGGTGGTGATCGAAGAGAAAATCGCCCAGTTAGGGCTGCAGCACCGGGTGCGTCTGGCAGGGTTCCGGGACCAGGTGGCCCCCTGGTTTGCTCTGATGGACGTCAAGGTCCTGGCGTCCTATGCCAACGAAGGGGTGCCCCAGTCCCTGCTCCAGGCCCTGGCTATGGCCCGGCCGGTGGTGGGCACTGACGTGGGCGGCATTCCGGAGGTGATCCTCGATGGGGAAACCGGCGTGTTGGCGCCGCCCCGGGATCCCCGGTCCCTGGCCCAGGCCATGGGCCGGCTGATGGCAGACCCGGATTTTCGCCGGGATTTGGGGCGCCGGGGTCGGGAGATGGTGATCGAGAAGTTTTCCATGGAACAGATGGCCGCCGAAATTGAGGCGGTCTATGAGGTCCTGCGCCTGAGGCGGGAAGGGGAGGGGAGGGGATGAACAACCTGCAGGCCGCCCGCACTGCTACCGTCTGGAGCTGGGCGCCCCGGCCCCGTAATCCCGAAGCCACCCCGCCCCGGTCATGAACTTCTCCCTGGCTTATCACTGGTTCTTCCTGGCCATGGGGGCGCTCCTGGGACTTTGGATCGCGTCCTTGCTGGTGGTGCGCCTCTGGACCCGGCATCAGGTCATCAAGGAACTGCTGGAGCAGGAGGGGGACCCGGACGGGGCCTTGATTACCCTGCCGGACTCCCGCCCCGAAGACCGGGCCGCGCTGGCCATCATCCGCAGTTACCGCCGCCATTACCTGCTCAAATGGCTGCCGGGCACCGTTATTTCCTTCAAGGCCATCAACGAGATGTCCCTGGAGTTGATTAAGGAGATCGCCCGGGCTTACTATCCCAGCGATGACCGGCCGGAACTCAAGGCCTCCCTGGCGGGTCTGGTGGCGCTCCATAACCGGGTGGGCGCCCGGCTGGCCGCCTGGCTGGACACCATGCCCATGCGGCCCTTTAAGGACGTGGAGTTGGCCACGGTGGTGCGCTATCACGAGATGTATCAAAGCGTCAAGAACCATTGGGGCTATACCTTCATCAAACGCCATCATCTGGACAAGGCGGTGCGGTGGGGCTGGACCACCATAAATTATGCCAATCCCTGGTACTGGGGCCGCTACGCGGTCTATCACGGCGGCAAGGAGGTGGCGGCCCGGCTCCTCATGGCCCGGATTGCCGACCTGGTGGGCGAGGAGGCGGTGCGGCTCTATGGCCGGCGTCAGCCGGCTGTCGTCAAGCGGCAAGCACAGGCCGCGGCCGGGGCGGAACCGGACGCGGCGGCATCCGAGGATCAATCGTGACCACGATGGCAGGGGCGGCCTGCGAGCGACGCGGAATTCTGGCCCATTTGGGCGACTGGCTGGTGCGGAGCTTGGCTGCCCTCTGGTACCGTCTGGACCGGCGGCACCGGATGATCACCCTGGCCAACCTGGAGTTTGCCTATGGCAACGGCCTCAGCCTCGCGGAGAGGGAGCGCCTGGCCCGGCGGGTCTTCGGCCATTTCGTGCGCCTGGCCTGGGAGGTTGGCGAACTGCTCCTGGCCCCGCTGCCGTTGATCCGCCGGAAGGTGATCATTCTGGGGGAGGAGCATATGGAGGCCGCCCTGGCCCAGGGGCGGGGCGCGGTGGCTATTGCCGCCCATGCCGGCAACTGGGAGTACACCGTCATGGGCTACGGGCTGCTCTGCCGGCCCGGGGTGGTGGTGGGCCGGGACCTGGACCAGCCCTGGGCGGCCCGGCTGGCCCGGTATCTCAGGGAGCGGGGCGGCAACTACATGGTGAGTAAGCAGAAGGGCATGAAGGGGATTATGGGACACCTGCGGGCCAACCGTCCGGTGGGGATTGTCATCGACCAGAACACCACCACCGCGGGCGGCCTCCTGGTAAACTTCTTCGGCCACCCGGCCCGCACCACCCCGGTGGCGGCGCTCCTGGCCCGGCGGGGGGTGCCGGTCCTGCCCACGTTGTCCCGGCGCCTGGCGGACGGGCGGCATCTCATGGTGATCCTGCCGCCGCTGCCCCTGATAAAAACCGCCGACCCCCAGGCCGACATCCGGCGTCACCTGGAACTCCAG
>Ga0351885_10197_pt1 | contig 26427 bp, 26 predicted proteins | sample TotcelFGM3001L13_FD_206771 | JGI IMG/M metagenome (GOLD analysis project Ga0351885, IMG submission 206771) | Enriched cells from coal bed in the Powder River Basin, Montana, United States - Total cells FGM rep3 HSBNCT.FGM.300.1.L13 ... | reverse complement strand
CCAGGGCAAAATTCTTGGTGCGGCCAAAACCCTGCCAGTCAGCGCTCAAAACCCGGCCGGTGTAGGCCCGGGCCAGCTCCACGGTGCGGTCGGCGCTGCCCGTGTCCACCACCACGATTTCGTCGGCGAAGCTCACCGACTTGAGGCAGTCGCCGATATTGGCCTCCTGGTTCAGGGCAATGACGATGACGGAGAGTCGAGGCATAGAGGCAGTAGTCAGTAGTCAGTAGTCAGTAGTCAGTAGCCAGATGTCAGTTGTTAGTTTTTACATCTTCTGGCAACTGACAACTGACTACTGGCTACTGCTTTAAAGGTTTTGCCTCATCAATGAGCATGATGGGGATGTCATCCTTGATTTCGTAAATCAGGCGGCATTGGTCACAGATGAGGCCGTCGCCTTTCTCATTCAGGCGGATGTCCCCCTTGCACTTGGGACAGGCCAGGATTTCCAGTAATTCCTTGCTGATGGGCATAAATCCTCCAAAATTGCTCAAATTATTTTGACTATAATAAATCATCTAATCTTTGCTTAAAGAATCTTTAAATCCTTAGCTATTTTAATTGTCTATCCCAACATCATATTTTTTAATTAGACGGTCCATCTCTTCAATAACATCTTCTTTAGAGCAAGTAATATTTTTACGTTTTTGATATGAAAAAAATAAAGAAAGACTACCGCAAATGAAAGTGGTAGAAAAAATAGCCCAGAGAATAGAGGGTGAATAATTAACAATTTTTTCAATTTCTTTTGGCAATGTTAGAACTGCGATAAAAGCTGATCCTGCAACTCCAAAAAGAATTGATCCTATTGTATGATAGATAATATCAGGTGATTGTATTTTAGAAACTTTATCTCGTAAGTATTTCCAGTCAGATCCAGGAATTGGATAAGCATCTTCTTTTTTAGGAGATATAATTTCTAAGTTATGAGAAATACTGAAGGAAGCTTTTTCATTCTTCATTCTTAACCTCTTTTTTATCTGGTTCTACGATACCGATAGAAATTGCATTGAATAAAATTGTATGGCCGCATATCTTACAAACTAATGGAATTAATGGCATTGTTGAACCACCAATGATAAATTTACCTTTGTTATATTCCTGAATTCCAAAAATAGTATCACTGAGAGCCCAATCGTCATTCTTACAGATGGGGCATATATTAGGTTCTGGCCAATTTTTATTAAAATGTTTAAGCAGGTTTTCTTTTTGTTTATCATCTAATTTCATTTTTTTCCCTCTAAGTAAGGATGTAATATTTAGAATTAGCTAACTTATCTATCGGCCGCCGTTGACGTTGATGCCTGGCCGGTGATCAAGCCGGTCGGGCCAGAAGTACCACCGTGGAATAACCCCATAATATCAATTAACCACGCAATTAGACAAGATTTTCTCACACGCGGCCTCAACCATGGCCGGATAGAGGTCGTTGAGGCACCGGGGGTCAGGACACTGGCGCCTAAAGCAGGGGCTGCACGGCAGCCCCAGGCGCACTACCTGGTGGCCGTCGCCGAAAGGCCCGGTGCGCCAGGGGGCCGTGGGGCCGAACAGGGCCGCGACCGGCGTCCCCAGGGCCGCGGCCAGGTGCATGGCCCCGGTGTCGGTGGTGACGGCTATCCGGGCTTTCCGTAAGATGCCGGCAAGCTGGGCCAGAGAGGTGCGGCCGGCCAGATCGAGCAACGGTGCCCGGCAATGAGCCGTGATGTTCGCAACCAACTCCCGGTCGGCGCCGCTGCCGGTGACGGCTATATGAAACCCTTGACCGTGGAACCACTCCGCCAGGTACGCCCAGGACGCCGGGGGCCAGAGCTTGGAGGCCCAGCGGGCGCCGGGATGGAGCACCGCCAGGGGCCGATCAGCCCCAGCCGGTATCAGGGCCGAAATATCCACCGCCGCATCCAGACCCAGCCGGAAGCGGGGCGGGGCAGGGGGGGGCCCCAGATAATGGGCCAGGTTCAGGTAGCGCCGGACGGCGTGGGCCTCCGGGTCAAACGGCGGCACCCGCTCGGTGAGGGCCAGGTAGCTCAACTCCCGGGTCTTATCATAGCCCACCTTGCGGGGACTTCGGGCCAGGGCCACCCACACGGCGCTCTTGAGCAGGCCCTGGACATCCACCACCAGGTCGAAGCGGCGGGCGCGCAGTTGTTGGAGGAGCCGGCGCAACCTGGCCGGATTGGAGCCGGAGAAAAACTCGCCGGGCCGCAGTCGGGGTCCAATCCAGACTTCGTCCAGGGCCGGGTGCCCGGACAACAGCGGCGCATACGCGGCCTCCACCAGCCAGGTGATGTGCGCGCCGGGAAAGGCGGCGCGCAGGGCCTCCAGGGTGGGCAGGGCATGGAGCACATCCCCGAAGGAGCTGAGCTTGACGAGGAGAATCCGAGGTCGGCGGGATAGGGTGGGCGGCACCATAATTTGTATCAGTATTCAGTAGGGTGCGCACTGCGCACCATTTTCTGGCCCGAGAAACAGCCGAGGGCGGCTGTTCCACAACATTCCAGTTAAAACAGCGGGTTCGACAGGGCGACCCGCCGGGTCGCCCCTACGAAGGATTTCCCCCCAAATCCTGCAAAATCCACTCCACCGCGGCTTCGAGATCAGGCGCCACATGCACCGGCTGCACCGGCTGGGTCGGCCGGACATATTCATGCTCCCCCCGGCCGTAGCCGGTGAGCACCAGAATGCCTTTAACCCCAGCGTTGGCGGCGGTCTGGATATCGATATAGCGGTCGCCCACCAGATAAGAGCGGGACAGGTCGAGATCGAGGTCCCGGGCCGCCTGCTCCATCAACGTGGGCCGGGGTTTGCGGCAGGCGCAGCCGTCCGCCGGGCCGTGGAGGCAGGTGTAGATGCCGTCCAGATGCGCCCCCCCGGCCGCCAGAAGTTTTTGTAAGAGGGCGTGAATCTCATCCACCAGAGAGGCGGGGAAATAACCCCGGGCCGCCCCGGACTGGTTGGTGACCACCACCGCCTTGACCCCGGCCTCATTGAGGCGGCGGATGGCCGGGACCGCCTGAGGGAGCAGTTTAAAGCGGCTCAAGTGGTTGATATAGCCCATCTGTTCGTTGATGGTGCCGTCCCGGTCCAGGAACACCGCAGGTTGACTCATGAGCCGTCCTTAAGCCAGGAGCGGGCCGCGGCCGCAACCTCTTCGACGCTGATGGCGGTCAGGCAGGGATAGCCGGTCTCGCAGGTCCGCTTGAGGCAGGGGCTGCAGGGCTGCAAATGGCGAATCACCGTGGCCCGGGAGGTGAACGGGCCGGTGGCCACGGGGTCGGTGGAGCCGAACAGGGCCACCAGGGGGACCGAGAGCGCCGCCGCGGCGTGCATCAACCCCGAATCGTTGGTGATCAGAAGGTTGATTTGGGACATTATCCCCAGGGCCTGCCGCAGGCTGGTCCTCCCCACCAGATCCACCACCGGCACCTGGAGTTGCTCCCGGACCTCATCGGCCACGGGCCGCTCATCGTCGGCTCCCAGGAGCACCAGGCGGGCTCCGAACTCCCGCACCAGTTCCCGGCCCAGGGCGGCGAAGCGGGCCGGCTCCCAGCGTTTGGCCGGGCCGTACGCCGCTCCGGGGCTCAATCCCACCCAGGGACCCTGGCCGGGGAGGCCGGTCTCGGACAGGACCTGGGCCCCCATGGCCTCCTCCTCTGGTTCCAGGCAGAGGGTGGGGGGGGTAAAGGTGGCCACTCCCCCCAAGGCCTTGAGCAAGCCCAGGAGATAAAAGACGGTGTGCAAACCGGCCAGCGCTTCATGCCCGGACACGGCCTCCTTGAGGAAGAGGCGCCGGGCGTCGGTGCTATACCCCACCCGGGACGGCACCCCCACCAGCCATAATCCCAGGGCGGATTCCATGGAGTTGGGCAAGGCCAGGGCCACATCGAAGCGCCCCCGCTGCTCCCACAGGACCTGCCACTTGCCCCGGCCCGACGGGTAACGGATGATCTCGGTGACTCCGGGCTGGGTGGCAAAGAGCGGGGCCACCCGGGGCGCCGCCAGCACCGTGAGCCCGGCCAGGGGAAAGAGCCGCTTAAGCCCGGCCAGCACCGGCAGACTCATGACCGCATCCCCAACCCAGTTGGGCACCCGCACCAGGATGCGCCGCACCGCTTCGGGGTCACGGGTAAACCGGCGGGACACCTGAAGCTCCTGGAACCGCTGCCGGACCTCGGGGGGCAGGGGCAGTTCGGCAGGCTGGCGGGGTTTTTCTTTAACAACGTCGGTCATACGTGCGGTGCGGTCCATGGGAAGAGCGCTTTCTCCTTGATGGCGGTCAGTTATGGTGATTGCCAAAAGATTTTCCGCTATGGCACCTGCGCCGGCAACCTAAATCCCCCCTACCCTCCCCTTTTTCAAAGGGGGGAACTTAGCGGAATTCCTTTTCAAGTCCCCCTTTGGCAAAGGGGGATTTAGGGGCAATACTGTTCACTTAATAATAAATCTGTGCTATCTTCCCTCGTTCCCAAGCTCCCGCTTGGGAACACACTTGCCCGCCAAGCTCTGCTTGGCAAGTGTAGGGGCGGGCCAGCGGGCTGGCCGCCTTTATGGCGGGCAGTAGCCGCCCCAGTGTCATGGTGCGCAGGGGGCAACCATATCCCCGCTTGCTCTCTTCCCCCCGCTCTTTTAAATCCACCGCGGTCACCCAGGTAACGAGAAAACCAAGCAGAGCTTTGATTACAAGTCCGTTCCCAAGCGGGAGCTTGGGAACGAGGATTAACTCCATTCCCGATCCTTCACCCCCTGACTTGTGGGTAAAGGTTAGCCCTCCGCTGGGAGGAGAAGGAACAAGATGAAAAAAATTCTGGAAAACGGTATAAGTATTGTAAAACATTTTCGCCTGCTACGGTAGTAATGTGCGCACGGCGCACCATGACCTCTCCCCTTAGCGGGCGTTAACCCGGTCCAGCAGTTCCAGGATTTTCTCAGCATCCCCCACCCGGGCCTCCACTTCCAGGACCCACAGGGGGAGGTCGCCGTCCCAGCGCTCTCCCAGGCGGGCCCAATCCTTGCTGGTAGTGACCAGGCCTTCGGCGCCCAGGGTCCGGGCCTCGGCCGTCAGTAGGTCCAATTCGGCCGGGCTGTAGGCGTGATGGTCGGGAAAGCTTCGGCAGCCTTTCAGGTCCGCGCCCAGTTCCTGCAAGGTAATGGTAAAAACCTCCGGGCGGGCCAGACCGGCAAAGGCCATCAAGGTCCGGTGGCGCAGGGCCGCGGGGGGATCGGAGCGCCCTTCGGGGTAGACCGTTACCGATACAGGGGTGATGCTCGCAGTCAACACCGGTTTGTCCGGGAAGGCGGCCCGGATAGCCGCGAGCTGCGCCTGGTGGCGAGAGGGCTCAAACCGGGTCAGGATGAGGCACTGGGCCGCGGCCAGGGCCGTGAGGGGTTCTCGTAAGGGTCCCCGGGGCAAGAGATAGCCGTTGCCGAAGGGCGAGGCCGCGTCCAGCAGCACCAGGTCCAGGTCCCGGTGCAGTTGAAAATGCTGGAAGCCGTCGTCCAGCAAAAAGAGGTCCGGTTTAAGCTCCTGCCAGGCGGCCATTCCCGCGGCATAACGGCAGGCCCCGGTGTAGACCGCCACCCCGGGCAGGGTCCGGGCCAGCCAGTACGGCTCTTCGCCCACCTCCGGGGGTTTTTTATACATATTCCGGCCGTCGGAGATGCAAGTGACGCCGCGGCTCTGCCCGCCGTAGCCCCGGCTGAGGATGGCCACCCGCTTACCCCGGTCCTGCCACAACCGGGCCAGACAGGCCGCCACCGGGGTCTTGCCGGCGCCGCCCACCGTCAGATTGCCGACGCTCACCACCGGGGCGGGCAGGCGCTTTACCTTGAGCCAACCCCGGGCATACAGGGCGCGCCGCAACCCGGCCCCCAGGCCATAGAGCCGGGAGGCGGCCGCGGCGGCCGCGCGGATCGCAGGGCCGGGAGGATCACCAGCGCCCTGGTCCCCCTGCAGCCGCCGGAACAGGTTATGCCAGTAAGGGTGCATGGTTTAGGTTGTAGACGATTTTAGCGTCTCCGGGTAACATTTTTGGGCGTATTCTTTGAAGTTGACCTTTATTGCGACCTTCTTAATGGAAACCTTCTCCTAATGATTCGAACACAAGATTCTGCCGCACTTAATAATTTAACAAAGCAACTCTGTATTTCTTTTTGAGTATTTTCATAATCAAAAAAGTGATTTCTGATATCGCGTCTTTCAAATAGAACTCCATTAATAAAACATGATTTGAAAATAATTTCTCGAAACTCTGGGTCTGGATGCGCACTCTCTAATTCTCGCTTAAATCGTTCTATTTCAAGCTGGTCTTCGAGTGGAATCATATAGCCCAATCCATGATGGGGTTTAACCCCATAAATCTCAATGCGCGGTTCATTGCGATGTATCTTAATATGTCGATAATTTTCAATAAAATTGAAATCGGAGCCGCTAAGATTTACCAGATTCCTAAGAAACTCAGCCTGGTTTTTTAGTTTGAGGCCAAATTTTATAGGGTGTTTGAGCCTCTTTATGATTTCTTTGTAGATTAATATCTCTTCTCTTCTTTCGGGGTTGAAAGGACAATAAAATGCCCAAACCATTAATGCTAATTTATCTCTGCAAGAATAAATCCTAGTTATGCAATTATCCGCAAAATAAGGTACATGGAAATCAACATGGGATGGTTTAGAATCTTTGTTAACATTTAATTTATAAAATTCTGCGTAAGATATCATCCAACTAAAACTGAACAAAATTTGTCTAAGAAGGCTAAAGACATCAAATGCCCAGTTTACTGCATTGAATTTTGGTGAAAAATAGTTACCTCTATCAACTAAAATATTATAGATACTATCTATAGACTTAGATAAATTAATCCACTCATTAGTATAGCTAAATTTATTAACCTCTCTTAAAAATATATCTTCAACGAGAGGAGGAATGACTTCTTTCTTCTTCTTCTTTCTCATATTTTATAAAATTATCCAATACTTATAAGTAAAACGGAATCCAAAATACAATTAGGGGAATTAAAATAATGCAAAAAATATTGTTATGAACCTATAGTCGCAAGAGGCTCAACAATTGCGGGACCTTCCTCCTCCCTCGCGAACTGCATTTCGTAGAGGCGGCGGTAGAGGCCGTCGGCGGCCAGGAGTTCGGCGTGGGTGCCGATTTCCATGATGCGGCCGTCTTCCATGGCGATGATGCGGTCGGCGTTGCGCACCGTGGAGAGGCGGTGGGCGATGACCAGGGTGGTGCGCCCGATGATGAGCCGGTCCAGGGCCTGCTGCACCTCCCGCTCGGATTCCGAGTCCAGGGAAGAGGTGGCTTCGTCCAGGATGAGGATGGGCGGGTCCTTGAGCAGCGCCCGGGCGATGGCCAGGCGCTGGCGCTCGCCGCCCGAGAGGCGCACCCCCTGTTCGCCGATGAGGGTGTTGAGACCCTGGGGCATGGCCATGACAAAGTCGGCGGCGTGGGCGTCCTTGAGGGCGTTGATGATTTCGGCTTCGGTGGCTTCGAGGCGGCCGTAGGCCACGTTGTGGCGCACGGTGTCATTGAACAGGATGGTCTGCTGGGTGACCACGCCGATCTGGCCCCGGAGCGAGGCCAGGGTGACTTCCCGGATATCGTGGCCGTCGATCAGGATGGCCCCGCCGGTGACGTCGTAGAAGCGGGGCAGGAGATTAAGCAGGGTGGATTTACCGGCCCCGGAGGGACCCACCAGGGCCACCACCTCGCCCCGGCGCACCGTGAAATTGATGTCGTGGAGGACATTTTCCCGGCCGTCGTAGGCGAAGCTGACCCCGGCATAGCCGATCTCCTGGGCCAGGGGCGCAAGGCTCACGGCCTCGGGAGGGTCGGCAATCTCGGGCTCCCGGTCCATGAGGCCGAAGACCCGCACCGCTGCGGCCAGGCCTTCCTGGACGATGTTTTGCACCGAACTCAGGCTCTTGATGGGCTGGTAGAGCATGAGGAGGGCGGCCAGGAAGGAGAAGAAGGTGCCCGGGGTCGAGACGCCCCGGATGACGGCGTAACCGCCGTAGAGAATGATCCCGGCCATCCCCAGGGAGCCTAAAAATTCCATCACCGGCGGGGACAGCTCCCGGGTGGCGTTGAGTTTCATGCGAATGTTGAAATAGTCCCAGTTGGCCCGGAAGAAGCGCTGTTCTTCGTAACCCTCCCGGGCAAAGGCCTTGACGATGCGCTGGCCGATGAGGGACTCCTGGAGCACGGTGTAAAGGTAGGCGTTGGCCACCTGGGTTGCATGGGAGATGCGGCGGACGCGTTTGCCCAGGTAGACGATGATAAGGACCGCCAGAGGGAAGACCACCATGGCCATGAGGGCCAGGCGCCATTCCCGGTAAAAGATCACGGCGCTGAGGCCGACGACGGTGAAGGTGTCTTTGAAGAAGCTGGTCACCACCCGGGTCACCGCGTCCTGGAGCAGGTTGACGTCGTAGGTCAGGCGGCTCATGAGCACCCCGGTGGCCTCGCCGTCGAAGAACGACAAGGGCTGGCGCTGGATGGAGGCGAAGAGTTCATCCCGGAGGCGGGTGACGGTGGCGTTGCCGATGTAGCTCATCTGGTAGTTGTGGGTGTAGGACAAAAACCCTTTGACCAGGTAGAGGACTACCACCAGGAACGACAGCAGGTAGAGCATGTTTTCCCGCTTGGCGAAAAAGACGTCGTCCAGGACGGGCTTGACCATGTAGGCCAGCAGGGCGGTGAGCGCCGAGACCCCCAGCATGGCGAAGATGGCCGCAATCATGCGCCATTTGTGGGGCTTCAAGTACTTGAGCAGGCGGAAGTAAAGCCGCAAATCAGCTTTGATCTTCATAAGGGCACAGGGGGCGCGAGCCTGCTAGACCCCGCCGGCAGGCATTTTGCCCGTAAATTCCGATTAGACTTCACAACCTCTGTCGCTATCTTGCCGGTCATTATCCTCTTTATAACTGAGCAAATTTTATCATTTTTTTCGAAACAAGGCGTAAACCGTGTGCCCTTGTAGAGATTGAGGCCCCTCGGGCTTGACCACGCGAAGAAGTTTGATGGACGGTGACAGCCCCAGGCGCCAGATCAGCCTTGCGGCCCATTCAGGCACGCCGCGATGACGTAGCCTTTCCTGGAAATAGGGCCGGAGAAAGTTATAGGCTGGTTCATACCTCAGGGCAACCAACTCGAGGGGAAAATGCCGTGGCAACAACCCCAGGGCCTCGGGTGTCCAGCGGGTGACGTGATGTGGGGGCACGTTGGTGACCATGGGGTCCATCTTTCCCAGGATGCCGGCCATATTAGGCACCGACAGGATGAGCCGGCCCCCGGATTTGAGGCAGGTCAAGGCGTGGCTCAGGAAATCCAGGGGCGCGGCCACGTGCTCGATCACCTGGAACAGACACACCGCCTCAAACCTGTCCCGATGCGTCGAGGCAAACTCCTCGATGGAGGCTGCTTCTACCGGGACCTGGCGTTGTCTCGCAAAGGCCGCGGCCGCGGCGTTCAGTTCGACTCCCTGGACTTCTTTGCCCTGCTGTTTCAGTTTCTCCAGGAAATATCCGGCGCCGCTGCCTATCTCCAAGATGCTGCGATAATCCTTCAGGTCATCGAGGGCCTGCTGATGCTCCCAGGTTTCCCGGGAGTAGTAAGTGCCGAGGCCGGCGCCGGACAGGGCTTGATAAAATTCGCCGGTGCCCGTAACGGTAGGAATAAAGATACCGAAGCCGCAGTTGATGCAGGTAGAAAGGTTCGTCTGGTGAAAGTTCCGGTAGTGGTCCAGGACTTGTGGCGGGAAAGAGTGACCGTGTTCCCCCCACCAGGACAAGATACGGCTGATAGTATAGGATTCCGAGATTTGGCAATCGCCGTGGCAAAGGGGACAGGTCAAGGTAGCGACCATTGGATTTCTCGTAAGATTTGAATGATCCACAAAAGTTTTCTATGAGGCTGCGTTTAATCCGTTTATCACCAGGCGGTGATGGGAACCCCGATTATAAACCCGAAGGCTCCTCCCTTCTATAACTTATCAGGGGCCAATTTTCCAATGAAATCGGGAGGCGGCGGGGGATAGTCCGGCCCAGGCAACGCCGGTCCATCGCTATGGACGCCCTGAGGAGGGAGGAAGAGGCTTAAGGCACGCAGGCTAAAAAATCTCTTCCATCAGGCGGGGGAGCAGGTCCGGATGTGCGATCTCGTCCCGTTCCAGGGTGCGGACGATGGCGCCGTCTCTCATTACCAGGACTTGATCGGCCAGGCGCCTGGCCTGGCTCAGACTGTGGGACACCGCCAGGATGGGGTAGCGCTCCTTCAGATGGGTCAGGAGCGTCTCGATCTTACCGGCGGCGCGGAAATCCAGGGAGGCGGTGGGCTCGTCCAGCAGCAGGAAGTCGGGCTCCAGGGCCAGGGCCCGGGACAGGCAGAGGCGCTGCTGCTGCCCCCCGGAGAGGGTCAGGGCCGGCGACCGCAGGCGGTCTTTGACTTCGTCCCAGAGCTGGGCCGACTTCAGGGCCTCCTCCAGCCGCCGGGGGATTTCGGACCGGGGCGTGCCCAGCACCAGTTGCAGGGGCAGGGCGATATTTTTCTCGATGCTCATGGGCAGGAGGTTGGGGGTCTGGAAAACCATGCCGATGCGGCGCCGGATCTCCGTGAATGGGAAGCTGTTCCGGTAGATGTCCTGCCACTCGCCGCCCAGACGCAGCCTGAGGCTGCCGGAGGTGGCCGCGTAGGGGAAGCACTCGTTGAGGCGGTTGAAGGTCCTCAACAAGGTGGTCTTCCCCGATCCCGAGGGACCGATGATGACGGTGAGACGGCGGTCCCGGAGTTGGAGATTGATCTCCTTAAGAACCCGGCGGCCGGCAAAGCTGACGCTCAGGTCCTTGGCCTCGGCCACCAGGGTCAGGTTATCCGGTCTTGGCGTTGCCATGTGCGCTCAATCGTCCGGTGCAGCCATTGGGCCCCCAGGAACAGGAGGCTGGTGAGCAGGAGCAGCACCAGGGCGGCCCCGAACCCCCGGTCCAGCTCTGTCGGCGACCGGTGTTCAGCGGCCAGGTAGTAGATCGTGAAGGGGAGGGCCTCAAATTTGCCGGTGAGACCGTGGGGCAGGCCGGCATTGGCTACGACCCCGGTGAGAAGGATGACCGCGGTGTCCTCCCCGGCCCGGCCGATGGCCAGAATGATACCACTCAAGATGCCCCGGCTGGCCGCGGGCAAAAGGACGTGGAGGATATTTTGCCGGGGCGTAAACCCCAGGCTGGGTCCGGCGAGCTTCAGAGGTTCAGGCAGGCCCTCCAGGCTGGTCTGGGTCATGACGATGAGGTAGGGCAGCACCAGGAGGGCCAGGCAACCGGCGGACAGGAGGAGGCCGGTATTGGCCTGGGGCGCCAGGGATTTTCTCAGGAGCAGGATCAGGGCGAACCCGAACAGACCCATGAGAATTGAGGGAATCCCGGCCAGGAGATCCACGGTGAAGCTCAGGAACTGCTTCCAGGCCCCCGAGGCGTATTGGGCCAGATAGATGCCGCAGCCGATCCCCAGGGGGATGGCTATCAAGGAGGCCAGGACAATCAGGCTCAGGGTGCCGGCGGCGGCGGGCCAGATGCCGTCCCACACCGGCAGTCGGCCCGTCATCGCCTCCCAGGGGTTGACGTTGCCGAAGAACAGATCCAACCCCAGGGTATGTCCGCCCCGTTGGACCAGAAAACCGAGAAACAGCAGCACCGCGGCCAGCGTGCCCAGGGTCGCCAGCCAGGCGCAGCCAGTGGCCAGTCGATCAAGCGTGCGGTTCATGGCGCACCAGGGTTGTGGCGGTGGACTGGGATTGCAGCCAGCGGAGGGCCAGGTTCACCATGAGGGTGAGGCTGAAGAGGATCAGGCCGCAGGCGAAAATGGAATGATACGCCAGGCTGTGGCTGTCGGTGGCCACCACCAGGGCGATATGAGCCGTCATGGTGCGGAGGGAATCCAGCAGGGAGTGGGGCACCTGGGGGGCGTTGCCCGCCAGCATCAGGGCAATGAGGGTGTCGCCCACGGCCCGGGCGAAACCCAGGACCAGGGCGGCCAACAGGCCCCGGTGCGACAGGGGCAGGAGGACCCGGAGCAGCCCCTGGGCCGGGGTGAACCCCAGGGCCGTGATGGCCAGGCGGACGCCGGCGTCAACCTGGCGCAGCTGGGCGTGAATCAAGAGCACTATGGTGGGCAGGATGAGCAGGCTCAGGGTGAGCGAGGCCGCCAGCCAGGAAAACCCCGTCCCCTGGAGGAACACCCCCCTGATCCGAGGCACCAGCAGAAAGACCGCCACAAACCCGTATACCACGGTGGGGATGCCGGTCATGAAGTGAATCCCGGCCATGACTATCCGGGCCAGAGGCCGGGGCCCCAGGCCGTGGGCAAAGCCACAAATACCCAGGCCTACGGGATAGGCCACCACCAGGGAAGAGGCCGCCAGACAGGCCGAGCCGACGATCATGGGGAGGATGCCGAATTGACCCTGGAAGGGGCGCCAGTGCCAGGCCAGGATGCGGGTCAGGTGCCCTTCGGCCACCAGGGGCCAGGTGAAGTAGAGGAGGAACCCCAGGATGGCAAAGACCGACAGGCAGGAGATGACCGCCAGCCCGGCGCACAGGGCGTGAAACCCCGCTTCTCGCCGCTGCAACCGGCGGGCGCGGGCGCGGGCCCGGAGATTGTTCAGGCCGGTCTTCCGGGAGATCGGCAAGTCCATCATGCTCTCATCCATAGCTCTCAGGCTGTTGCCCGGCAGCGAAATTTCGTCATAAGTGGGGGCGGCAGCGTAGGGGCGGTTCGCAAACGCCCCTACCGGTATAACGGGATTTTGGTTGATTCATGGCAGTGCTCTTGGGAAAGGTCCCAGCATTGAGAGCATATCACCAAATCACGGCGTGGGGATGTAGCCGTGCTTGGCCGTGAGCTTGGCCCCCTCCGGGCTCTTGATGTAGTCGATGAAGGCCTTGACCAGCGGGGTCGGGTCGCCCTTGGTGTTCATATAGAGCAGGCGCAGCACGGGATATTTGCCGCTCTTGGCGTTTTCCTGGGTGGGTTCGACGCCGTCCAGTTTGACGCCCACCACGGTGGCGTCCAGGTGGCCGATGCCCACGTAGCCGATGGCGTTGGGGTCCTGGGCCACGGCCACCTTCATAGCGCCGTTACTGGCCACCACGTTGGCCTTGTCGGCAATGGGACCCTTTTTCAGGGCTTTCTTCCAGAAGACCTCCCGGGTGCCGCTGGCCTCGTCCCGGGTGAACAGGTTAATGGCGGCGTCTTTACCGCCCACCGCCTTCCAGTTGGTGATCTTGCCGGCGAAAATGTCCCGTACCTGCTGGGCCGTCAGGGCTTTGACCGGATTTTGGGGATTGACCGCCACTGCCACGCCGTCGATGGCAAAGGAAAAGGTCTTGAGCCCGTACTTGGCGATTTCCTCCGGGGTAAGGGCCCGGCCGGTATTGCCGATGGCCACCAGCCCGGCGCCCACTTTCTGGACTCCCACGCCGGAGCCGCCGCCGGCCACGGTGATGCGAATCTTGGGGTTGACTGCCATGATCTGCTGGGCGGCATCCTTCATCACCGGGATATGGGCGGTGCCCCCGGCGATGTCGATGGTGCCCTCCAGGGATTTAAACTGGTCCAGGGATCCGGCGAGCCCCACCCCTGGGACGGCAAGCAGCAGCGTTGCCACCAGCAGGATGACGATATTTTTCTTCAGAGAAATTCCGCGCACGATTTGCACCTCCGTTTAAATGAACTGATTTGTTTTACCATAAGCCGGGCGCCTGATAATGGTCGGATCGAGACTCAGGTCAGGGTGATGACCTTGTCGGCCAGGTGCATGGCGGTGACGATGTCCAGCATGTTGGTGGTTTCCCCCACCTGCTTGGCCTCCAGGAGCTGAAAATGGTTGAGGCAGGTGCCGCACACCAGGAGCCTGACTCCGGATTGCTCCAGGTCCTTCAGGCCGGCCAGGACCTCGGAGCCGGCCACGGCTAGCTTTACCCCGGCATTCAGCATCACCACGCACCACAGATCGGGGCCCATTTCCTTGAGGGTACTGATGAAACTGGCGATGAGTTTGGCGCCCAGCACGTCATCGCCGCGGCCCAACCGGTCGGCGCCCATGAGGACCAGGATCTTGCCCTGGGCCTCCCCCGGCGGCGCGACGAATACCTCACAGGGGCCGGCCTCCGCCCGGGTGCCGGTGATTGCGAATGCCTCGCCTTGCCCCTCCACCTTGACCTCGAATCCGGCGCGCTGGAGAAACCGGCTGACGTTTTCCTGGGCCGCGGCGTTGTCCACGATCACGGTGAGTTCTTGCACCTCGCCTTGGTCGATAAGTTCCTTGGTTTTAATCACCGGGTGGGGACAGGCCAACCCCCGGCAGTCCAGCGTTGGTTCCGACATGGTGACATGCTCTCCTTTGCCCCTAATCAGGGTGTTGATTCAAGGGGATTTCCTTTCAAATTCCTTCTTTTGTAACCTATTTATCAATTAAGGCAACAAGTTATGATGCACCGCAGTTTCTCCCTGGGTTGGCCGGCGGCTCCGCCCTCCGTGCAGGGCCGCACCCAGGGCGCCTACTAAATCCGGCTGCTCCGGGACGATGACCGGCAGGCCCAGATGCTCTTCCAGCATGGCCTGGACACAGGGGTTGTGGGCCACCCCCCCGGCGAACAGCACCGGCGCCGTCACTCCCACCCGGCGCAGCATGGCCAGAGTCCGTTGCACAATGGCCAGGTGAAGCCCCAGGGCGATATTGGCCGGCTTTTCCCCCCGGGCCATGAGGGATGTGGCTTCGCTTTCCGCAAACACGGTGCACATGCTGTTGATCTGAATGCGCCGGTCCGCGGTCAGGGCAAAGGCGCCGAAGTCCTCCAGAGGCACCTGGAGGGCCGTGGCCATGAACTCCAGGAACTTGCCGGTGCCGGCGGCGCAGCGGTCGTTCATTTCAAACTTGACCACCTTGCCGGCCGGCGACAAAGAAATGGCCTTGGTGTCCTGGCCCCCGATGTCCAGCACGGTGCGCACGCCCGGATACAGATGATGCGCTCCCGAGGCATAAGCCTGAATCTCGGTAATGGCGGTGACCCGGTGATGCTTAAGGTGCTCCACCAGGAGCTTACGGCCATAGCCGGTGGCCACGATCCGGGCCGGCGGCAGACCCTCCAGCAGCCGCCGGCATTGAGCCAGGGGATCGAAGGTGGTGGGCAGCTTGGCCTGGTACACTACCTGCGTCCCTTCCAGGAACACTAGTTCGATGGAGCGGGAACCGACGTCGAGACCGATGATCCCGTGGCCGTCAAGAGATGGCATGATGACGCTCAGTGCAGCATCTCCACGAAGGCCTCCACCCGGGTCTTGAGCTGCTCCACGTCCTCCATGCTGTAGTCGGTTTCGATGCCGAGCATGGGGATACCGGCTGCCGTCAGGGCCTTTTCCACCTTGAAGGCCTCGATGGCATAGGGTTGGCAGAAAGACAGGCCGTAGTGGATCACCCCGTCCGCCTTGAGGTCCCGGGCCATGTCCACGATATGTTCCAGGCGCTCGGTATTGGGGGTGAAGCAGGCGCAGTCGATGCGCATGTAGCGTTCGGCGATGGCGTCCAGCATGGCTTCCAGGGTTTCCCCGGATTCATCCACCAGGTCCCGGGTGTTCCGGGCGCCAATACAAGATTCTTCCCCCACGATGACGGCGCCGGAGGACTCCACCACGAAAGGCAGCTTCCAGTTGGGCACGGCCATGGGGCAGCCGGACAGCATGAGCCGGGGGGTATCCGCCGGGGCCACGCCCTGGCCCGCCTGGATTTTCTGCTCCAACTCGCCGCAGAGTTCACCGATCTTCTGGGTAAACCGGACCGGGTCGTCGTAGAAGCTGATCTGGTTGATGAGCAGGGCGTCCCGCCCGGATATGGGGGCCGGCGCCACCGCCCGGAGCCGGTTGAGGCGCTGCAGGACCGCCCGCCGGGCATTCACCAGCTTGATGGCCTCCTTGAGCCTGGCGGCGGTGATCGTGTTGCCGGTGACCCGCTCGATTTCGGCCTTGAACCGCATAATCTCCGCCTTCCACAGGTCCCGGTCGCAGGCCTGCTTCATCTGGGGGATTTCCATGACATAGACCGGGGCGTAGCCGGCAAAGATCTCGTAGGCCTTCTTCTTGCCGTCGCAGGTGGTTTCCCCCACCACCAGGTCGCAGGACTCGATGTAGGGGCAGAGGCGGGCGATTTTGAAGCCCACGAAGGATTTGATCAGGGCGCAGGTGTTTCGGGGCAGGACCTTTTCCGCCGCTTCTTTGCCGATTTCCGCCCCGGCGCACAGGCCCACCTGGATGGCGTTCGCGGCCAGGGTCAGCTCTTCCGGGACAAAGACGCAGAAGGTGCCGATGACTTTTTTGCCCTGGGCCTTGGCCTCCTGCAATTCCTGGATGCGCAGGCCGTGGACCTCGGACAGGACGAAATCCAGGTATTCCATGCCCTTGAGCCGGCCTTCCTGGCTCAGGTAAATGTCGCCGTAAAACTTGCCCAGGACCTGGAGCAGGCCTTCATGGGCCGCCAGATCCAGGTTCAGTTCATCCCACATCTTATCGTAAGGTGTTGGCATACCGCTCTCCCTCAATTATTTCGGTGATGGGCGCCTTTCGGGGGCCCCGTTTCCGAGTCCAGGCTCCGCCGGATTATTTTTGGGCCAGGGCCTTGACGTCGGCGCACGAGAAGGCTTTTCCTCCCACGCCCCAGTCGCCGCTCTTCACTTCTTCAATGACCACCCACGTCACCGGCCGCATGTGTTCCCCTTCCAATTTAACCATGGTGTCGGTCATCTCTTTGATCATCGCCTGTTTCTGCGCCGGAGAATAAACGCCTTCGATCAATTTAATCGTCACTAGTGGCATGTCAGTTACTCCTTTGATAAATTATTTCAATGCCTTACAGTTAGGTTCCCTTGCCGCGCCGCACCCCCGGGGATTATTCCTCATCCATGGATCAGGGCGTCGGCGATCATCTCCCAGATGTACTTCACTTCGATGTCCAGTTTGTACTTGGGCTTCAGGTTCTTCATGATCTGGTCCCGGCAGTTGGAGCAGCCTCATCGCTTCAGGCCACGGCCCGGCCGGGTTTTACCAGGTCGGCTTATTTATCGCCCTTAGCCACCGGGTAGCCGGCCTCATCCCAGGCCTTGATGCCGCCGGGGCAGCGATAGACGTTCTTGTAGCCCAGTTTTACCGCCCACATGGCGCCATTGTGGCTGCGGGTGCATTTGACGAACCCGCAGTAGAACACCAGGGTCTTATCCTTGTCGGGGCCTAAAAATTTCTCGAATTTCGCCTTGGCGGCGTCGTCCATCTCCTTCATTTCCGGGATGGGAAAATCATACTGCACCGCCCCGGGGACGTGCTGTTTCTTGTAACTGTCTTCCAGGGGCATGGTGTCAATGATCAGCATGGGTTTCTTCTGGTCGACCCAGGTTTTTAACTCCGGGGTGGTGACGAGCTGGTAGCCGCCCCGGCTCACTTCCCGGCACAGGGTGACCCCGGAGGTCTCCATGGCCAGCTCTTTGCCGGACCAGGATTGGCCGCAGCCCACCAGGGCCAGGGCCACCATGGCCATGAGCCCACCCACTAAGAATCCGTGTTTTTTAGTCATTTTGTCGCTCCTTTAAGTAAGGTTTTTATTTTTTCGATCCAGAGGTTTTGGGGCGCACGACTCCGGCGCCGCCAATACAGGAACAGGGTCGCCCCGATCATGATGAGATCGCGCCGGAACGCGGTTATAACGCCGTCTTGGGCGGCCAGTTCATCGGTGGTAAAACAGCCGCAGTCGATGTCCAGGTTTTGCCAGATGGCAAATCCCAGGATCACCAGGAAGATCAGGAGTAAAATTGCAATAATGGTGAGACTGCCCCGGACTTCGAAGATGAGCCCGGCGCCGGCCATCAGTTCCAGGGCCGGCAGACCTACGGCCACCAGGGGCAACAGCATCTCGGGGATCAAGTCATACTGGGCGATGGTGTGGGCAAAGGCCCGGGGATCGAGCAGTTTGATAAACCCCGCATAAATGAAGATGCAGGCCAGACCCAGTCGCAGAAAATGATACAGCCAGGTAAGACCGGCCGCTTCACCGCGGGAAGGATGGGGCCGGGACCGGCGGGAGTTCCCGGCCAGGGGTATTTCCTGGGAGGTAGTGGGTTTAACGCCGATTTTCGACAAATAATCACCCTCGATGAGGTTCAGGCGAAACCATCATGGCCGTTTGGGGTCCCCCCCAATTATGAAATTCCTTGTAGGGGCGGTTCGCGAACCGCCCCTACGTGGACTATCACGGCAAAATTAAACTAGAAACCGGTCTGGGCCGGATGCGGCCTCAAACCGGTTGGAGGCGGGTAAGGTCTGGGGGCGCGGCCGGGACCGAACCCTTAGTAGGGATTGGGCCGGGGCCGGCAACCGGGCGCGCCAAGGTACTGGCGCCCTCCACTGCTTGCGAGGCTAGCGGCGTTTACGTCGGTAGGCCGAAAAATTTGCGAGTCGTCTGAAGGGTTACTGCAAGGGGGGAATTGAACCAGGACTGCGGCGGTGAGAAAGTTCCCGGCGATCAGCCACACCCTTGTCCGGCCTCCGAATCCAGAGCCTTACCAAGGCTCCCCGGACGCCGCTGCTTCAGGATTTCAAAGGTGTAAAAAAGAGCGACCGATACACCAGGATCACCTCCTCGTCGGGAAATTCTTCACAAATAATAAAAGAGAACCGGCCAGGAATCAAGGAATTTTTTCCCGGCCAGCGGATTTGGAAACGTGGCGGGGCGTCGCCTCCGGGTTTACGAGCCTGAAGCGTCGGCCCTCCGGGCAGTCGGCCGCCGGGGTTCGAATAACCGCCTGCCGGTTGCCATTTTCCCTGATTTTACAGTACAATCCAGGAAAAATCTGCACCCGATCCCGGAGGCCATGATGGGTAATGCCCTTAATCTCGATTCCTTTTTGGCCGTGGGGCTCCAGGCCCAGCATTATGTCCTTACCCACATCCTGGTCTGGAACATGCTGATACAGCTGTTCGTGGCAGGCTGCCTGTATCTGCTGGCCCGGTTGGCCGCCGGGGCGGTGCGCCCCCGGCTCCGGAGGTTCCTGGACCGGCACCCCCTGGTGGAACATTCTTTGCCGAACCTGACCAGGGTGGTTACCTTCAGGTTACTCAGCTCCATCTTCGCCGTGGTCTTTCTGTGGCTTGCCCTGAGAATCGAAAACCGTCTCCACTGGCCCAATCACGGGCTCCTCATCTTCCTGAGCCTGTTCCTGGCCTGGGTGATCATTCGCCTCCTGACCTCCCAGATGAGAAACCGCACCCTGGCCAGATTTATCAGCATCATCATCTTGTCCATCGCCGCCCTGGAAATTGTGCATGTGCTCACCCCGGTTCTCACCCTGCTGGACAGTATCAACCTGTCAATCGTTGGGGTGCGGCTGTCGGTCCTCAGCCTTATCCGGGGAGGCCTCATTTTGGCGGTGCTCTTCTGGCTGGCCAAAAAAATCTCGGTGTTTTTCGGTCACTGGATCAAGACGGTGCAAAATGTCACCCCCTCGGTGCAGGTCCTCTTGGCCAAGCTGGTCAGTCTCACCCTCTTCACCCTGGTGATCGTCGGGGTCCTCTATTACATGGGGTTCAATCTCACGGCCCTGGCGGTTTTCAGCGGCGGCATCGGGCTGGGCCTCGGATTCGGCCTCCAGAAGGTGTTCGCCAACCTGATCAGCGGCCTCATCATCCTGGCGGACAAGTCCATCAAGCCCGGGGACGTGATTCAGTTGGGAGACAGCTACGGGTGGATTAATTTTCTCGGCGGCCGCTATATCTCGGTGGTGACCCGGGACGGCAAGGAGTTTCTCATCCCCAATGAAGACCTGATTACCAACCAGGTGGTCAACTGGTCCCACAGCAACAAGCTGTTGCGCCTCAAAATTCCCATCGGTATCGGTTATGACTCCGACCTGCCCCAGGCTATGAAACTCATGCTGGAGGCGGCCAAAGTGGACCGGATCCTGACCGACCCTCAGCCTGTCTGCCTGTTAATGGGTTTTGGGGATAACTCGGTCGATTTTGAGCTGCGGGTGTGGATCGGAGACCCGCAAAATGGGCTCCACAACGTCAAGAGCCAGATTCTTCTGGGGGTCTGGGAGCGGTTTCAGGCTCATGGCATCAAGCTGCCCTTCCCGCAGCGGGTCTTGCACCACCAGTCCGCACCGGAACTTGAGGTGGCCGTCCGGTCCCGGGAGCCGGCCGCGGCCCTGAACCCCACGGGTTGACAGACCCCTTCCGGTGGGATACATGCTACCGAACGATATTCTTGCCACCAACAGGATAACCTTTTATGGCGCTGATCATCATATTTGTGCTGGCCGGCCTGTGGCTCCTCCCCGGCGGGGTGGGGGCGGGCCCCGGCCTGCCCCTGGGGCCGCCGCCCGCGGCCCCCTCCGAGATCGTTTCTCTGCCCTTTTTTGCCGCCCCTACCCAGATGTTCCTGTGCGGCGAACCGGTGCCCCTTAATGAACCGGAAGTCAGGGAGGCCCTGGACCGGGAGTTCATCATCGAGGTCTGGAGCCGGGCTCAAACCACCATGTGGCTGAAGCGGGCTCACCGCTACTTTCCGGAAATCGAGCGGAAACTGCGGGCCCGGCGGCTTCCCCTGGACCTGAAATACGTGGCCTTGGCGGAGAGCGACCTGCGCACCCTGGCCCGGTCAAGCGTCGGCGCCCTGGGCCCCTGGCAGTTCATGGCCCCCACGGCTCAGCAGTTAAAGCTGCGGTCCGATAAAGCCATAGACGAGCGGCTGGATTTCGGGGCATCCACGGACGCGGCCCTGACCCACCTGGAATACCTGCACCGCTTGTTCCGCAACTGGCCCCTGGCCCTGGCGGCCTACAACGCCGGGGAAGGGCGGGTGCAGAAGGCCATCGCCGTCCAGGGGGTCAATGACTATTACCACCTGAGCCTGCCGGAGGAGACCGAGCGCTATATCTACCGCATCCTGGCGGCCAAGATCATCATGGAAGACCCGGGCCGCTACGGCTTCGCTATCCCCGAGGATCAGCTCTATCCGCCTCTCGCCTATGACGAGGTCCAGTTTACCCTGGCCCAGGAGATGCCGGTGAGAAGACTGGCGGAGGCCAGCGGCACTTATTACAAGGTCATCAAGACGCTCAACCCCTGGATCAAGGGTGACTCTCTGGCCCCGGGGACCTTTCGCCTGAAAATTCCGGCGGGGTCGACCCCCCGCTTCCAGGCCGCCATGCGCCCGGCGGAGCCGGCGGCGCCGGGGCCCGGGACTACTAATACCAAGTTGCCGTCAAACAAGTAATAATCCGCATTGTAGGGGCGGTTCGCGAACCGCCCCTACGGTGATTGCAATCATACAGCCATAATTACCTCTATGACAGCAACTTGGAAGCGAGGTTCTAAATGATGCAAGAGATGAGCAATCCGGGGCTGGAGGCGGTTTCACTGATCGTCCAGGGCGCCTGGGTGGTGACCATGAACCCGCACCACGAGGTGTTTTCTCCCGGGGCGGTGGCCCTCAAGGGCGCCGAAATTGTCGCGGTGGGGCCCCCGGCGGAGCTTCGCCGGCGTTACGCCCCGGCCCAGGTGTTGGATTATCCCCAGGGGTTGATTCTTCCCGGCCTCATCAATGCCCACACCCATGCCGCCATGGCCCTGTTCCGCGGCCTGGCCGACGACCTGCCCCTGGAAGAATGGCTCAATAAGTACATTTTTCCCGCCGAGAGCCAGCTCAACGGCGATTTCGTCTATTGGGGCACGAAGCTGGCGGTGGCCGAGATGCTGCTCTCCGGCACCACCACCTTCACCGACATGTATCTCTTTGCCGGCGACGTGGCCCGGGCCGCAGCCGAGACCGGCATCCGGGCGGTGGTGGGCGAGGTGCTCTACGATTTTCCGTCGCCCAATTACGGCCCCCCCGAGGCGGGTCTCAAGTTCAGCGAGGACCTGTGCCGCACCTGGCGGGACCATCCTTTAATCAGTGTGGCCATCCAGCCCCATGCGGTCTACACCTGCTCTCCGGAATTATTGCAGGAGTGCGGCGAGTTGGCGGAAAAATACGATACCCGGCTCATCATGCACCTGTCCGAAACCCCCAAGGAGGTGGCGGACTGCCAGGGGCGTTACGGGGCGACGCCGGTGGGGCACCTTTACCGGCTGGGACTCCTCAACCGCCGGCTGCTGGCGGACCATGCGGTGGTGTTAAGCATTGCCGACCGCATGCTCCTGGCGGCCAGCGGGGCCGGGGTGGCCCACTGCCCGGAGTCCAACATGAAGCTGGCTTCCGGCATTGCCCCGGTGGCCGACCTCCTGCGCCGGGGAGTCCCGGTGGGGCTGGGGACCGACGGCTGCGCCTCCAATAACAACCTGGACCTCATCCAGGAGATGGATACTGCCGCCAAGCTTCAGAAGGTGCACTGCATGGACCCCACCGTACTCCCGGCGCCCGCTACCCTGTCGCTGGCAACGAGTGGCGGCGCCCGGGTCCTGGGGTTGGAAAAAATGGTGGGGGCCCTGGCCCCGGGTCTTAAAGGGGACCTGATCGTCATCGACCTGGATCAGCCCCATCTCACCCCACTCTATGACCCCTACTCCCACCTGGTTTACGCCGCCACCGGGGCCGATGTCCAGACGGTCCTGGTGAACGGCCGCGTCGTGGTCCAGAACCGGCGCCTCCTGTCCTTCGACCTGGCTGAGACCCTGGCCCGGGCCCGGGAATTGGCCGGAGGCTTGCTGGCCAAAAAGGCCGGCAACCTGACCTCCCGGCCGGGATAAGCCGCCCCGCACCAAAGGGTGGCACCGGCTTTCCAGCCTGTGCCGGCACAAGCTAAACGTTCATGAACCACCAATGTTTCACCCCCGGGAATGAAAATCCCCTCTACCCCAGCAGTGTCCGGTTTGGTTTTTGCAGAATAAGGATCTTGAGAGCTCTGCGAAAGTCTCATGTAGGATAGCCGCCCTCGGCTGTCCATACTGTATCTAGGCGCAGGCGAGGGCGCCTAGGCCACATTTTGATGAGGAAGAATAGCGATAGAGACTTTCGCAGAGGTCTCATCTTGTTATACGCAGTCGAAGAAAGCATAAATTTACTAAGCTCGCTTCTTGATCCGAAGATTACTTCCCCCTCACCCTAACCCTCTCCCCCATTGGGGGAGAGGGGAAAATGTGGAACAGATTTAATGCCTTATGGCAACTAAACCCGGCGACATCTCCTACTCCCTCTCCACCCGCTTCGGGGGGAGAGGGTTGGGGTGAGGGGGGCCGAACGCCCACATGCAATTTTCTAACCGGACACTGCTGGGATATAGGGAGATTTGGGTTTTCACGGGAGAGTCTGCGGCCACAGAAAATCGCCCGTTGAGCCCAACTCAGTATGAGGCGCGGTCCCTTGATCACCTAACCGGATCGGCTGCGACTAGACTGGATTCACTTTCAAATGCAACAATGCCAATATTTAAAATGTTGATATTGTTATTTCTTTTAACCTAAAACCGAAAACTGAACACCGAAAACGGTCTTAATCCTTCCGCATACTTTCGCTGGATCGTTTTCGCCATCTTTGAGAAAAGACGATTACGTGCCGATAAATCTAGCGTCAGGCGTGGTGGGGCAGGGTAAACCGCGTGTTAAGGCCGGCCAGGCCTCCGGGGACCAACCTGGGGAGAACTACGGATTAAGCGGCGTGCGGGCGGCAGTGACGCCCTGGCCGCCAAGAGGACGCCCATGAGTGTTAAGGTCATCACCCGCAGAGTTGATGCCCGCAAGGTTACCATCAAAATGGTGGATGGCTCCCTGGTCCAGGGGAAGGTCAACGTATTTCATGATGAAGAGGTGGTCCAGCGGGTGAGCGACATCTTCACCAAAGTCAGCGATCCCTTTATTGTGGTATTTGATGCGACCGCCGAGGGCAAAAGCGGGCGGGTCCTGATCATTAATAAGCGCAACATTGCCTGGGTATCACCGGAGGATGATCCGGGGCGGCAGGAGCCCCAGGAGGATAAAAAGCCCGCGGAGTCACGCGGTTCCTGGATGGAGCGGATGCGTTCGTCTAAGGTGTAATGACCAGGATTTGAGCTGACCATCATCAAACCGGGATCATCTCATACCTGACCTTGGGGACTAAACTTTACGTGCCGCCATGATCTTAGATACACATATGATGTCCATACCACCTCACTTGAATGGATTTTGTAAGGGTTGATAGAGGGCAGTTCTTCATGGACCTTCGGCCCACCCGTAAAGCATGAAAAGTTCCTAGTGGGCCTACTCCTAACCTTGAACTTTGAACCTTGAACTTTTCGAAGCAGCTATCATCCCTTTGCCACCTGACAGGGCAGCAGGGAAATATCTTGGTTCCCGAGGGTGTCGAAATTTAATATTTTTATGAAACTTATGCTACCATGTCTTTCAAGAGGCAATTTTTTTCAAAAAAACAATCCCTATCGACAACGCTTCCCGTACCTACGGCCTGGCCGTCGATCCCAACCGAAACGTGATCCTGACAGGTCTCACCTTTTCGAGTAATTTTCCGCTACAAAATCCGGTGCAGATCTATCCGGGCAACGGGCAACAGAACGCCTTCATCACCAAATTCCAGGCCCCCAGCACCCCGATAGGTGCACACCTGTTGCTGCTGCTGGCTGATTGAAGGCGCCATCACGTTAGTTTAATATATGTGCCAAACCCGAAGCTTACCAAAAATTAAAGAGATTAGCGTTATGATTTGAATAACGGAATTGACCTTTTGGGGGGGATTTCCAGAATTATTTCCTTTGGGGTTAAGGCGCCTCCCTGGTGCCATAACTCTTGGTTAACCGGTTAACTGCGGGCAATGATGAACACCCCCAAACAGGTTATGACTATGCCCGCCATGCGCATGAGTCCCACCGCTTCGCCGAATAGAACCCGGGCCAGGATGGCGGTAAAGACGTAGCCCAAGCTGATCAGGGGATAGGCGTAGCTGACTTCCGCCTTGGACAGGACGATGAGCCAGACCATGAACCCCAGGCCATAGCACAGGAGTCCGAAGAGCACCGGGATATTGGTAGCCGCCTTGAGAAAGACGGGCGGCAAGGCCGACATCGAGAGAGAAAAATTGCCGATCTTGGACATGCCGTATTTTAAAGACAACTGTCCGGTGACATTGAGGATGACATCCAGTAAAATCAGGATCAAAACTGCGTATTTGACCATTGCACCGTCCCTTGAGAAAATGGAATATATAATTAGATTCTGATTTTCGGAAAAGTTAACCCCCGATGCAAGGAAATAAATTTTCCGAGGCCCTGCCGGGCCTTAACTGGGTGCGCCGCCTCGATCCCCGCACCAAGCTGTGCCTGTTGCTGGCCAGCTTTGTCATGGTGCTGTTGCCCGAGAGCCCCCAGGTGGTGGCCCTGGCCACCCTGATGGTGCTGGGGCACGTAACCCTGGCCCGGTCCTGGCGGGCTTTGCGGCCCATCCGCTGGCTCCTATTACCCCTGGCGGTCTTTAGCCTCGGGGTTTGGTCTTTTTTGGCCCACGGTCCCACCCCCCTGTTCTGGGGCGTCAGCCGGGAGTCCCTGGCCTTTGGCGCCGCCAACTTCCTGAAACTGGCCACCATGATGGTGGCCGGCCTCACCCTGCTGGCCACCACGCCGCCGGAAGAGCTCTTTATCGGGCTGGTGAAGGTGCGTCTGCCCTATCCCGGGGCCTTTGCCTTTGCACTGGCGCTGCGCTGGGTGCCCGAGATCTTCAACACGGCCATGCGGGTCAAAGAGGCCCAGGAGGCCCGGGGCCTGAGCTGGGAGCATGGCAACCCCCTGGACCGCCTGAAACGCCACCTGCCCCTGTTGGCGCCGATCTTCCTCCTGACCCTGCGGCGCAGCCAGGCCATGGCCTGGGCCTTGGAGGCCCGGGGTTTCCAGATGAGTCCCCGGCGCACCTATCTCCTGGAGGTTCATATGGCGGCCCGGGATTGGCTGGCCCTGGCAGTGGCCGGGCTCCTCCTGGCCGGGGTCATCACCCTCCACCTGCTCGGCTGGGACCGGATTCCCGGCTTGAGGCTGTGATACGAAGTTGAGACCTCTGCGAAAGCCTCTATCTCTATCCTTTCGAATCAAAATGTAGCGTCGGCGCCCTCGCCTGGGCTCAAATACAGTATGGACAGCCGAGGGCGGCTATCCTACAGGAGACTTTCGCAGAGGTCTCAAATTGGTATGAAGAATCGCGGCGGCCTAAGAAAAAAGAGATTCTTCGCTGCGTTCAGAATGAGAAATTAGTTTTTGATTGCTCTTTGAAATCAGCGCGCCCGGCCCCTCGGGTTCCCCAGGCACCAAAAAAAGGGGCCGGGATCGACTCCGGCCCCCTGGAAGTTGCCTGATACGATCATTTAGGCTCCGCCGCCAGCACCTCCGGCTCGACGTTGGCAGCGTACTTGGTGAAGT
>Ga0351885_10193_pt1 | contig 27123 bp, 19 predicted proteins | sample TotcelFGM3001L13_FD_206771 | JGI IMG/M metagenome (GOLD analysis project Ga0351885, IMG submission 206771) | Enriched cells from coal bed in the Powder River Basin, Montana, United States - Total cells FGM rep3 HSBNCT.FGM.300.1.L13 ... | reverse complement strand
CCCAGTCCAAACGGCTTCACACCCAGAAAGGCCCCTGCGTGATTATCAGCGCCTCAGGCATGGCCGAGGCCGGGCGGGTCCAGCACCACTTAAAAAACAATATTGAGGATTCCCGCAACACGGTCCTGATTGTCGGCTGGCAGGCCCCCAACACCCTGGGCCGCCGCTTGGTGGAACGGACTCCGGTGGTCAGAATCTTTGGGAAGGAATACTCCCTGGAGGCTGAAGTGGTAACGTTGAACGGCTTTAGCAATCATGCCGATCAGCCGGGTCTCCTGGGGTGGGCCCAAGCCTTCCAGCCGCCCCCGGAGCGGACCTTTGTGGTGCACGGCGATCCCGACGCGGCCGCCGAACTCGCCACCCGGCTGCGCGACGATTTGGGTTTCCCGCAGGTGATGATCCCGGCCCTGCACCAGACGGTGGAAATCTAAAGGTCTTTTTAGAACAGTTGCTCATGGGTCTTTGGCCCAACCATAAAGCATGAAAAGGTTAGTGGGGCGGGCGTCCCCGCCCGCCAGGCAGTCCGCACAGGCTGGAAAGCCTGTGCTACCTTAAGAACTTTTCAGAACAGTTGCTCATGAGCCCTTGGCTCACCCGTAAATTATGAAAAGTACGTGGCCAAATGGCGGCGGCCACAGGCCGCCCTATAACCTTGAACTTTGAACCTTGAACTTTGAACTTTTCAGAACAGTTCCTCATGGACCTATCGGTCCACCCGCAAAGCTTAGAAAAGTTCATGTCAGCCCTTGCTCTTGACCTTGAACCTTGAACTTTGAACTTTGAACCTTGAACTTTTAAAAACAGAGCCCTTGCAATTTTTTTCTCCATATACATAATTTAGTATAAAGAGCCGGTCCCATGGCTAATCTACCCCTGGCGCCGTTATGGCCGCCACTGATCTGAATACCTTACCGGAGATCCGCATTCCCGACAGTTCACATCCGCAGTGAAGAAGGAGGGGCTATGATGCGTCTGCTGCCGATATTCTTGGGGTTTTTGCTCTTGGTGGGCCACGGCGCCACCGCCTTCGCGGCCAGCGACAAGGCCGCGGCCCTGCGGCAAGCCAACGGGCTGGCCGTTTTCACCCCGCCCGAAAAATTCCTGGCGGGAAATTTTGTGGCCGACGAAATGAACCCGGGGTTTATTTTCGGGGCGGTGAGGTCCTTTGCCGCCTCCCGTAAATGTCCCACGACCTGGCTCATCGAGTCAGGTGACAAAAACCGCCCGGCCGGGCCCGGCGCCCATGCGGAGTACACCCTCTATCTGGAGGAGGATTGCCCGGACCAGGTGGTTTATTACGTCTTCATCGACCAGAGCGGCTTGACTCCCCAGCAATGGATCGAGTGGCGGGAAAAATTTCACAAGAGCAAGGCCGGAGAGCAGTTCGACACGGCCAAATCCAAGCTGGAACAAGCCTGTACTGCGGGTTGCGGGGTCGGCGCCGAACTGCGTTTCATCCAGAAGAACGGGGAACTCATGCCCGAATCTCCGGAAGCAGTTCTGCGGCAGGATCTCAAATTTGCCCCGATCTATGATCTGAACCAGGGAAAGAAGCTGTCCCAATAGGCTGCACACTTCGGAAGATTTATGGCACGGCGTAAGGCAAAGGTGGGCGCAGCCCAGAGGCTGACCGGTTACGGCATTCTGGCCGTGTTGGGTTTGATCATGATCGGGCTGATCATCCAGCAGTCCCGCTTCAACCCGGCGGTGATCGTGGCCCTGCGGGCGCCTGATAAGGGGCGGCCCCAGGCCGTTTCCGCTCCGGCCCTGGCCGCCACGGCCGCTTTCATTCCCGAGGTCGAAGGTTTTACCCCCCTGGTCCCCACCCAGAGCTACGGCCCGGACAACCTCTCCGATAAGATCGACGGCAAGGCCGAGCTCTATCTGCCGGCGGGCTTCAAAGAAATGTCCTGCCGCAGCTTCGGCCTGGGCGGCAAAGGGGGGGCGCACGTGGAGGTGTTTGTCTACGACATGGGTTCAGCCCCCAATGCCTATGCCGTGTTCAGCGGTCAACGCCGATCCGGTTCCCCTACCATCCCCCTGACTGCCAATGCCTATGCCACGGCCAATGCCCTGTTCTTCACCCAGGGGCAGTTTTACGTCGAGATTGTGGCCGACCGGGCCTCGGAGACGCTGCTGAAATCCCTGGAGACTTACGCCACCGCGCTCCTGGCCAAGCTGCCCTCCGGGGGTGAAGCCCAGGAGAAGGACCAGGCGGCGCTCTTCCCCAAGGAAGGTTTGTCGAGGGAAACCGTGCGTCTCTGCGCCGCCGACACCTTTGGTTGTGAGGGTTTGAATAACATGCTCACCGGGGAATACAGCCTGAAGGACGGTAAAGCCACGGCCTTTGTGGCAGTACACGACACCCCGGAGCAGGCCCAGGCGGAGGCCAAGCGTTACCTGGATTTCCTGGCCGCCAACGGTTACCAGAAGGTCCCGGCCCCGGGCGCGCCGGGGGACATCGACGTACTCGGCCTGGACAACTCCTTTGAAATGGTGTTGGTCCAGGGGCGGATTCTGGCCGGGGTGCATGATGCGACCACCGTTGCCGCCGCCCTGGAACTCGCCGCCCAATTGCGCACCGGGCTCAAGGGGAAGCCGTGAAGCAATCTTGCAGAGCAATTTTGGTGCAACTATTCATTATAGGTGACGGTTTTTCCCAACAGGGTGCGGTTAGGAAATTGCACGTTCGGCCCCCCTCACCCCAACCCTCTCCCCCCGAAGCGGGGGGAGAGGGGGTAGGAGATGGCGCCGGGTTTAGTAATTATAACACATTAAATCGGTACAACTTTATTCCCTCTCCCCCAATGGGGGAGAGGGTTAGGGTGAGGGGGAAGTAATCTTCTCGGAGCAAAAGGTAGAGGCAGAAAATTGTCATCTAAGTTACCGGACGCCAAACCAGATACCGCCGAGTTAAACCGCCGGGATTTCCTCAAGCGGGTGGGGTACGCCTCGGCCGTGGCCTTGGCCACCGGCGGGTTGGGCCTGGCCCTGTATGATCCTAAAGGTCCCGCCCCGGGTGAAGGCCAAAAGGCCTTGACCGGTTTGGGGAATTTTGCCACCCCTGCCATAGCTGCGGGGCCGGGGAAAATGGCCATAGTCCGGGGCACGGACCGGGCGCTCATGGTCGAGCAGGGGGTGCAATCCCTGGGAGGGATGGAGACCTTCATGCAAAAGGGCGACCGGGTGCTCATCAAGGTCAACGCCGCCTTCGCCACCCCGGCCGCACTCGGGGCCACCACCCATCCGGACACCCTGGCGGCGGTGGCCGGCCTGTGTTTCAAGGCCGGGGCGGCCCAGGTGCTGGTGACGGACAACCCCATCAACAACCCCGACAGCTGTTTCGAGATCAGCGGGTTGGCCGGCGCGGCGCTGGCCACCGGGGCCAGGATCATCGCCCCCCGCCCCGGCCTGTTTGTCCCCCTCAGCCTGCCCGGCGGCAAGCTTATCCAGAACTGGCCCGTCATGGCCGGGGCCTTTACGGGAGTGACCCGGGTCATGGTGGTCAGCCCGGTCAAGGACCACCAACGCGCTGGGGCCTCCATGACCCTGAAGAATTTTTACGGCTTCCTGGGCGGGCGGCGCAACGTGTTTCACCAGGACATCAACGGCATCATCACCGAGCTGGCGCAACTGCTCAAGCCCTCCCTGTGCGTCCTGGACGGCACGGTGAGCATGATGACCAATGGCCCCACCGGCGGGTCCCTGTCCGACCTGAAGGAGACCGGCACCATGGTCATCTCCACCGACCCCGTGGCCGCCGACGCCGTGGGGGTGGAGCTTTTGGGGCGCACCCTGGCCGACATCCCCTACATTCTGATGGCTGAAAAAGCCGGGGCGGGCATCGCCGACTATCACCGGCTCAACCCGGTGACCATTAACGCCAGGACTTAAGGGCCTTTATTTTGATGAAATGTTGGGGTGATTTACCGCCCCCTCACCCCGGCCCTCTCCCCCCGCCGGGGGGAGAGGGAGAAAAATTGAAATCCCGTCCGATGGTATAAGGTTAGGCTTAGGGAGGGGGAGTCTTTAGGGAGTTGGAGCCTTATAACAGTTTCTCTCCTAAAAAGTGCTTCCGGTGGCACAGGCTTTCCAGCCTGTGCAGACCGGCTGGCGGGCGGGGACGCCCGCCCCACTGACCTTTTCATGCTTTACGGGTGGGCCACAGGCCCATGAGGAACTGTCTTGAAAAGTTATTGGTGGCACCAGCATCTTGCCGGTGCAATGCACAGGCTGAAAGCCCATGGGCGCTAACTTACGTATAGTTTTCATGCTTGTCATTCTGAGTGAAGCGAAGAATCTCAATGGTTGTCTGCACCTTAGAGAGATTCTTCACTGCGCTGCGCTTCGTTCAGAATGACAAGGAACTGCTTTACTTTACAAAATATTGACTTAATTTTCATTAAGTTAGCGCCCATGGGCTGGAAGCCTGTGCCACCGGTCTTTTATGTGTTACGGGTGGGCCAAAGGCCCAGGCGCGACTGCTTTATCCCCTCTCCCCCAATGGGGGAGAGGGTTAGGGTGAGGGGGAAGTAATCTTCCCGAAGCAAGAAATCCATTAGCGCATTTATAACCGGTTGAATTAATTCACGGGCATTACCCCATGCGCATCGTCACCGTCCGCCGCATCAGCCAAATCTTCTTCCTGGTGGTCTTCCTGTGGTTCTGCGTTGCGGCCACCCTGGGAGCGGCCTGGTGGCAATTACGCGGCTGGCCCATCAACTGGCTCCTGGACCTGGACCCCCTGACCTCTCTGGCCACGGTCCTGGCCACCGGCGCCCTCTTTGCGACCCTGGCCTGGTCCCTTCTGGCCATCGGGCTGACCCTGTTCCTGGGCCGGTTCTTCTGCGGCTTTGCCTGCCCCCTGGGCACGATCAACCAGGCCACCGGCTGGCTGGCGCGGCGGCGGCTTCACCAGCATGGCCGGGTGGAGGCCAATCGCCACCGCCCGGCCCAGGCCTGGAAATACTACTTCCTGGCCTTCTTCCTGGCCCTGGCCGGGATGGGGTCGGTGCAAACCGGGCTTATTGACCCGCTGCCGCTGCTGCACCGCAGCGTCAACCTGGCCCTGCTGCCTTTAGCCGATAACGGCTTGGGGGTGCTCAGCGGCGAGCCGCGCTTCTACGCCTCGGCTTGGCTCATCGGGGTCGTGTTCCTGGCGGTGGTGGGCTTGAACCTGGCCCTGCCCCGCTTCTTCTGCCGGTTCATCTGCCCTCTGGGGGCGCTGTTCGGCCTGCTGGGCCGGTTTTCTCCCTGGCGCATCGGCAAGACCGGGGGTAAGTGCGGCGATTGCCGCACCTGTGAGGAATACTGTGAGGGGGCCTGCCGTCCGTCGGGAACCATCATCATCGGCGAGTGCGTCATGTGTATGAACTGCCTGGATCGCTGCCCCGCCAGCCGGATCACCTTTGCAGGTCTTCCCTCGGCGGCCGGTGAGGCAGGGTTGCCGGATCTGTCCCGGCGCGGCTTTATCGTGGCCGGGTCCGGGGTGCTCCTGGCCTCCCTGTGGGGCGTCGGCGGGCTGGCCGGGGCGGGCCGCGACGCCGGCCTCATCCGTCCGCCCGGGGCCCTGGACGAAGACCGCTTCCTGGCCCGCTGCATCCGGTGCGGCCAATGCATGCGCGTCTGTCCGGCCAACATCATCCACCCGGCCCTGTTGGAGGCCGGGGTACAGGGTCTGTGGACTCCGGCCATCAACTACCGCCTCAGCCGCAGCGGCTGCCAGCCCAACTGCATCGCCTGCGGCCAGGTCTGTCCCACTGCGGCCATCCGCCCCTTGAGCCTCGACGAGAAGCATGGCCTGGGGGACTTCGCCGCTCAGGGGCCCATCCGCATGGGCACGGCCTTTGTGGACCGCGGCCGCTGTCTGCCCTGGGCCATGGACCGGCCCTGCCTGGTCTGTCATGAATTGTGCCCGGTGAGCCCCAAGGCGATCTTCACCCGCACCGTGTTCGAAACCATCCGGGACGGCCAGGGCTTGCCGGCCAGGGCCTTGAGGTCAGAGGCGGAGGTGGACACCGCCCTACCCGCCGGGGTGAACCTGGCCAGCGGGGACTACTATGTGCGGCCCACCGGGCAGTCCGAGGCCGCTCTCCGGCGCATCACCGGCAGGTCAGGCGCCCGGCTGATTCTGGAGCGTCCCCTGGCCGTTGATGGCCGCCCGATTTATCACGGCGTCCGGGTAGATATCGTGGTGCGCTTGTCGCGGCCTTTCGTGGACGCCGCCAGGTGTGTCGGCTGCGGCATGTGCGAGCACGAATGCCCGGTATCGGGCCGGCGCGCCATCCGGGTATACAGTGAAAACGAATCCCGTTCGCGCTCGGGGCGCCTGCTGATTTAGGGCGGTGCCGCGGGGCCTCTTACGCCTCGTTCCCAAGCTGCGCTTGGGAACGATGACGTTGCGCCCAAGCTGAGCTTGGGCTCCAAATTCCGTTCCCAAGTACAACTTGGGAACGAGGAGACGTAAGTGCAACTTGGGAACAAGGATAATAACTATCCATGCATCACAACCCTATGAGGTGACTACCATGAACTCGAAGAGCAAAGACAGCGGCGTGACGCGCCGGGATTTCGTCAAGACCGTGGGATTGGCCGGACTCGCCGTGGCGGGGGCCGGGGCCACGGGGGCCCTCGCGGCCCCGGAGCCGCCGGCCGCGGCCGCCTCGCCCGGGACCATGCCCAAACGCAAATTGGGCAAGACCGGCGTGGAGGTGTCCATCCTTAACCTGGGCGGCATGTTCGACACCATCAACAACCAACTGCTCCTCAAGCAGTCCCTGAAATGGGGCGTCACCATGTGGGACACGGCCGAGGCCTACGGCAACGGCCTGAGCGAGGAGGGGATGGGCCGGTTCTTCGCCCGCAACCCCGAGGCCCGCAAGGAGATCTTCCTGGTCACCAAGCTGGTCCCCAAGGAAGGCAATCTCACCGAGCGCCTGGATAAAAGTCTGAAAAGGCTGCAGACGGACCACGTGGACCTGTTCTTCATCCACGCCATTACCGGCATCGGCCAGATGACCCCGGCCATCAAGACCTGGGCCGCGGAGATGAAGCAGGCCGGCAAGATTAAATTCTTCGGCTTCAGCACCCACACCAACATGGCGGATTGTCTGACGGGCGCGGCCAGGCTGGACTGGATCGACGCGGTGATGATGACCTACAACTTCCAGGTCATGCACGACCCCAAGATGCAGGAAGCGGTGAAGGCCTGTGAGAAATCCGGGGTCGGCCTGGTGGCCATGAAGACTATGGGCGGGGGTCCCGGGGCCAAAAAGACCGCCAGCCCGGCCAAGCTGGACATGGCCGAAAAATTCCTGAAACGGGGTTTTACCGACAAGCAGGCCAAGCTCAAGGTGGTTTGGGAGACCCCTCAAATCGCCAGCCTCTGCTCCCAGATGCCCAATCTGACCATCCTCATGGCCAACGTGGCCGCGGCCCGGGACCAGGTCAAACTGGCCCGGGATGAGGTGGAATCCCTGCGCCAGTACGCCCTGGAGACCCAGTGCGACTACTGCGCCGGCTGCGGCAGCATCTGCCAGGAGGCCGTGGGCGGGGTGGTGCCGGTGAACGAGGTCATGCGCTGCCTCATGTACCACCGGTATTACGGCGAGCCGGAGCTGGCCCGGAAGACCTTCGCCGGGCTGCCCGAGGCGGTGCGCCAGCAGTTGACCGCGGTAGACTACTCCCGGGCTGAACAGGCCTGCCCGAACCGTTTGGCCATCGCCCAACTCATGCGCCAGGCCGCGGAGATGTTGGCCTGAGAGCGAACTGCGATGTAGGGGCGGACCCATGTGTCCGCCCTCAGGGTGGGCGCACACCCGGGGCGCCCCTGCAAACCGAGAGCTTTACCGTTTGTCGAGGCGGGAGATGGGGTAGGGTGAGTCGGTTAACGAATGGCGATTAACCTGCCGATATTGAAAGCCGCCGCCGAGACGCCGGGGCTGCTGGTCTGGCGTTGAATGAGGTTAACTTCCCATGGACCGGTCCGAGATCAGCCGCCGAAGCTGAAGACCGGTGGGGCGGGGTTCACGTCCTGAGCGGCAGTTCCTCCACCAGACGGTCGGCAAAGGCCAGGATGAAGTCCCTTTGGACGCGGGTGGCGTAGCCGATGCAGGAGCAACGCATGGTTTCGCGGCTCCGGATGAGGAACTCGAAGCGCACGAAGTCATCCCCCAGCTCCACCGCAAACCGGAACGGCCGGCAGTCAACATGGGAGAACTGTTCCGGGCTCAGCAAATCTTCCTGCAAGTCCACCCACCAAATATCTGCCAGGCTGGAGGCCAGGGCGTGTTGGTTGAGATACTCCCGGACCCGGGGGATATCGTTCCGGGCGATTTCATCCAGCAGGTATTGTCTCATGGTTCCTTACCCCGTACTGCCAATGTGCAAATCAAAAGACGACTTTTGTCATTCTGAGCGGAGCGAAGAATCTCTGTTTTGAAGCCGCAGAGATTCTTCACTTCACTGCGCTCCGTTCAGAATGACATGAATAGTAATAGTTTTTTTCGGCAATTTCTTATCAGAAGCCCAATGAAGGCTGGTCTTTAAGCCATATATGGCAGAAGGCGCTCACCATGGAGGTGTATCGCCTCCTCGAATCCTTAGTTTTGGGCTGAAGGCTGAAACCTGACCCCTGACAGCTATTGGTCCGCCGCCGGCTTTGAGCCTCCGGCCCCCCGGACCGCGTCCACCATGGCAAAGCCCCACAGGGCCAGAAGCAGCCCGAAGGGGATCCAGAACAGCGGGTGCGAAATGGTGTCTATGGACAGGAGCTTGACCAGTTCCCAGGTCAAGGGGCGGGGGTAGAAGACCGCCAGGTATTCCTGGGAAAAAAGCACCATGCCCACCAGCAGGGTCACGCCCAGCAGGAGGTTGGTCCCCAGGACCAGGGCGACGCCCTTGCGCCGGTCCTGGTTGTAGAGCTGGCCCAACCCGGGAAAGACGAACGCCGAAAGAAGAAATGCCTTGAGCCCTTGCCGCATGGTTCATCTTATCCCAAAGGTTGGGCTGCGGTCAAGACGGGGGGCGCGGGCCGATGCTTTTAAGGGTTGCCGGCAAGCGGGGTCGGCCAGGACGCCGAAATTCCGGTTTATCCCGAAGCCACCTGGAACTTGGGCATATTAGGGCGAAGGAGCGCTGAAGTTCCAGGGGGTCGAGCCTGTAGTTCCTGTGACTTATTAATTCCTTGCCGGGAGAGGATGTGATAACATTATAAGATTGCATTCCGGAGGCCGTTGCATGAATTATAAAGAGACCCTTAACCTGCCCCACACCGATTTTCCCATGAAAGCCGATTTGCCCCGGCGGGAGCCGTTGTTTCTGAAACGTTGGGCCGAGATCGGCCTGTACGGCCGGATCAGGGCGCAAAGTCAGGGGCGCCCCAAGTTTGTCCTGCACGACGGGCCCCCCTATGCCAACGGCCACATTCACCTGGGACACGCCCTCAATAAGATTCTCAAGGATATCATCGTCAAGTCCCGGCAGATGACGGGCTACGACAGCCCCTACGTGCCGGGCTGGGATTGCCACGGCCTGCCCATCGAGCACCAGGTGGGCAAGGAACTGAAGGCCAAAGGCGGGAGCCTGTCCAAGGTGGAGGTGCGGCAGCAGTGTCGCGCCTATGCCGAAAAGTTCATCGACATCCAGCGGGCCGAATTCCAGCGCCTGGGGGTGCTGGGCAATTGGGACCATCCCTACCTTACCATGCGGCCCGCTTACGTGGCTGAAATCCTGGAGGAATACGGCCAGTTTTATTTCAGCGGCGCCATTCACCGGAGCAAAAAGCCCATCCACTGGTGCGCCACCTGCCGCACCGCCCTGGCCGAAGCCGAGGTGGAGTACGAGGACCACAAGACCCCGTCTATCTTTGTGAGATTTTCCCTGAATAGTCCGTCGTCTCAATTCCCGGAAATGGGACAGCAAGAAAAAGTTTCTCTGGTGATCTGGACCACCACTCCCTGGACCCTCCCCGCCAACCTGGCCGTGGCGGTGCATCCCGATTTTGAATACGCCGGTATTAAGGTGGGAGATGAAACTCTGGTGGTGGCGGCGGAGTTGGCCGATAAACTGATGACGGCTTGGGGCCTGAAAGGCGAGCCGGTCTTTAAGGTTCCGGGGAGAAAACTGGAAGGCGCCCAATGCAACCACCCCTGGATTCCCAGGGTTTCCCAGGTCATCCTGGCGAACTACGTCACCCTGGAGGCCGGGACCGGTCTGGTGCACATCGCCCCGGGGCACGGCCAGGAGGACTACGTCTTCGGGAGCCGCTATAATCTTCCGCCTTATTCCCCGGTGGATGACGGCGGACGCTTTACCGACGAGGTGCCGGAGTTTGCCGGGCAACCGGTGGAAGCAGCCAATGCCGGCATCATCGAGTTGTTGCGGCAGCGGGGCAAGCTCCTGGGGGTTGAGGCGATGAGCCACAGCTACCCGCACTGCTGGCGCTGCAAGCAGCCCATCATCTTCAGGGCCACGGAGCAGTGGTTCATCTCCATGGCGGCCAACGATCTGCGGGCCAAAGCCCTGGCGGCCATCGACCGGGTCACCTGGATTCCCCGCTGGGGCCGGGAGCGCATCTACCAGATGGTGGAGCGCCGCCCGGACTGGTGCATTTCCCGGCAACGCTCCTGGGGGGTGCCCATCATCGCCTTCCACTGTGAATCCTGCGGCGGGGTGCTCTTGACCCGGGAAATCATGGCCGCCATCGCGGACCGGGCCCGGCGGGAGGGGATAGATTTCTGGTTTGCCGAACCGGTAATGGCATTACTGCCGCCGGGGACCACATGCGGCTGTGGAGGCGCAAATTTCCGCAAGGAGACCGACATCCTGGATGTCTGGTTCGATTCCGGGGTGAGTTGGGCCGCGGTGGTGGAACCCGATCCGGACCTGAGACTGCCCGCCGACCTCTACCTGGAGGGCTCGGATCAGCACCGGGGCTGGTTTCACTCGAGCCTCCTGACCTGCGTCGGCACCCGGGGCCAGGCGCCCTATAAAGGCGTGCTGACTCACGGCTTCGTAGTGGACGGGGACGGGCGCAAGATGTCCAAGTCCATGGGCAACGTCATCGCCCCCCAGGAGGTCATGGACAAATACGGCGCCGAGATCCTGCGGCTCTGGGTGGCGGCGGAGGACTACCGGGACGATGTGAGGCTGTCGCCGGACATCCTGAAACAGCTGGCCGACTCCTACCGGCGCTTCCGCAACACCGCCCGCTTCATGTTGGGAAACCTCTATGACTTCGACCCCGAGCTTCACTGGCTGGAACCGGGCGCCCGGGAAGAACTGGACCGCCTGGCCCTGTCCTGGCTGGCCCAGTTGCTGGCCCGGGTCAAACGGGCCTACGAGGATTATGAATTTCACCAGGCCTTTCACCGCCTGCACCAGTTTTGCGCCGTGGAACTCAGCTCCATCTATCTGGACATCCTGAAGGACCGCCTGTACGTCTCCAAAGCTGATTCCTATGAACGCCGCAGCGCCCAGAGCACGTTGTACGATCTGGTCCAGGGCCTCACCCTGGCCATGGCCCCCATCCTTTCCTTTACCGCCGATGAAATCTGGGAATATATTCCCGGCTCCGGCCGCCCCGAAAGCGTCCACCTGGCGGGCTTCCCCTCGCCGCCGCCGGATTTTCCCGACGAGGCCTTGCTGGCCAAGTACGACTTCCTGCTCAAGGTGCGGGGCGAAATCAACCGCAGTCTGGAAGAGGCCCGGAAGGAAAAGCGCCTGGGCACGGCCCAGGAAGCGGCAGTGATTTTGGCGACCATGGACGGTCAACTTTATGATAAGCTGAAAGGGCAGGCGGCGGAGCTCCAAACCCTGGCCCAGGTTGCGGAACTCCAGGTGGCCTCCCAACCGGTGGAAGGTCAGGAATCTCAAGAGATTCCAGGGTTATTGGTTACCGTGCAGCCGGCCGCAGGGGAAAAATGCGTCCGCTGCTGGTTCCGTTATCCCGGGGTGGGGGAAGACCCCCGGCACCCCCAGGTGTGCGCCCGCTGCCGTCAGGTCGTGGAGGGATAAGACGTGCCCCGCAAGTTAGCGATTTTCATGGCGATCCTGGTGACAGGGCTGCCCCTGGACCAGGTGACCAAGGTGCTGGTGCAGCTCAAGTTGCCCCTGGGAAGCCAGGTATTCCTCATTCCGGGCCTGCTCAACCTGGTGCACGTCCGTAATAAGGGCGCGGCTTTCGGGCTGTTTTCCGGCTGGTCGGCGGACTACGCCTGGCTGTTCTTCGTGGCCACCACCGGGTTGGTGCTGGGGGTGTTGGGGTACCTGTTGTGGCGGCTGCCCGATGACCACTGGCCGGCGGCCCTGGGTTACAGCCTCATCATGACCGGGGCCCTGGGCAACCTCATTGACCGGGTCCGCCTGGGAGAAGTGGTGGATTTCATCGACGTTTATTGGGGCCGCTACCACTGGCCGGCCTTCAACGTGGCTGACAGCCTGGTGTGCGTGGGGACGGCAATCCTGGTTTGGGTCATTATCCGAGACGAGAGTACCGCTGATGCATCCAATCCTGTTTGAAATCGGGCCCATCAAGATTTTTACCTATGGCTTCCTCCTGGCGTTGGGTTTTTTGAGCGCCATCTTCGTGGCCGGCCGGGAAGCCAGACGCCTGGGCATACCCCCGGGAAAATTTTTCGACCTCTGTTTCTATATCATCCTGGCGGCCCTGGTGGGCTCCCGTCTGCTCTACGTTTTACTGGAGCTGCGCACCTTCATCGCCCACCCCTTGAAAATCTTCGCCCTGTGGGAAGGGGGCCTGGTCTTTCAAGGCGGCGTCATCCTGGCCTTGCTGGTGGCGTTCTTTTACATCAGGGTCTACGGTCTGCCCTGGCGCCCCACCCTGGACGCCCTCGGGTTGGGGACGCCCCTGGGGCAATTTTTCGGGCGCCTCGGCTGCTTTATGGCCGGGTGTTGCTGGGGCTCTCCTGCCGACCTGCCCTGGTCGGTGGTCTTTAGCAACCCCGATACCCTCTGTCCCCTGCGGGTGCCTCTGCACCCGGCCCAGCTTTACGAGGCCTTCCTGGCCCTGGGGGTCTTCGGGTTTCTGTATTGGTTCAGGACCCGCAAACGCTTCGACGGCCAGCTGATCCTGATGTACTTTTGCCTGGCGGGCTTGGTGCGCTTTATCGTGGAGTTTTTCCGGAGCCCCCTGGATTACCGGGGCCACGTTTTTTTCGGCTGGATGCCCATGACCCAGCTTATCGCCTTGTTGCTCTTCCTGGTTTGCGGCGGCCTGCTGCTCTTCTGGAGCTTTCGGGCCCGGCCCCGGGCGCAGAATTAATGGGGTTTTGGTGATAAGAAGTTGATTCGGTAACTGGCCCCGAGGGGGTGACCGTTGCACGCACGCCGCTGGCTGACCGCCCTGATCATTCTGCCGCTCCTGTTGCTGGTGCTGTTTAAAGGCGGCCACGCCCTGTTTGTCCTGCTGCTCCTGGTGGTGAACGGGCTGGCGCTGTGGGAGTTTCTGGGCATGTTCACTCCCGACGCCGACACCTTCCGCCGCCTGAAAGCCATTATCCTGGGATCGGTGCTCCTCCTGAGTTTCTGCACCGCCCAGCGGGTCACCACCCTGTGCAACCCCAGCGGCCCCCTCTTCGTGCTGGTGGGAATTCTCTTCATCCTTTTCCTGTTCTACCTCATCGCCTACAGCCACATCCAGGACCTGAGCCGGGATTTGATGGTCAACGTCCTGGGCCTCCTCTATATACCCCTGCTTTTAGGGCACTTTGTCTGGCTGCGCTATCTGAGTGACGGCCAGTGGTGGGTTTTTTGGCTCCTCATGGTCATCATGGCCGGGGATACCGGGGCGTTTTACGCCGGCCGGACCTGGGGCAAGACCAAGCTCTATCCCGAGGTGAGCCCGGGGAAGACCTGGGCCGGGGTGGCGGGGGGCACGGCCGCCGCCGTGATCATCGGCGCCGCGCTGGGCTGGTGGGCCTTGCCTTCGATGAGCATAATGGGCCTGGCCGGACTGGCCTTGCTCCTGGCCGTGGTGGGGCTTTTGGGGGACCTCTTCGAGTCCATGCTCAAGCGCCAGGCCCAGGTCAAGGACGCCTCGGAGATCCTCCCGGGCCACGGCGGCATGCTGGACCGCCTGGACAGCCTCCTCTTCGCCGCCCCCCTGGTGGTTTACGTCCGCTTGTTCCTGATCGGATAGTGCAGGTCATTCTGAACAGAGCGTAAAATAGTCTATTGATGGCTCATCGCTATCAGAACTGGGCCTGGCTTCTGCGGTTACTGCCAGCAAAATCAGCCATAAGGTTAGGCTGCCGGATGGAAAAAAGACCGGGGAATTAGTCTCCCCGGTCTTTTTGGTCGATATGAGGCTGTCGTGCGGTTTTACCGAGTAGCAATCAAACAGGTGGCGCAGGCTAAAGCCTGCGGCTACCAAAATACCTTTTCGAACCCAACTCGAGACCTCTGCGAAAGTCTCTATTGCTATTCTTCATCATCAAAATGTGGCGTAGGCGCCCTCGCCTGCGCCTAGATAAAATATGGACAGCCGAGGGCGGCTATCCTACATGAGACTTTCGCAGAGGTCTCAACTCGGTATTATGGATCTGCAGGGACGGGTTTTAAACCCGCCCCTACGTTGCGGTTATCCTTAAAACTTAACCTTCCCTACTTGCCGATCACCAGGATGGTGGCGTCTTTGGCGACGCTGGCGCCGGGCTCGAAGTTGATGGCCTTCACTGTGCCGGAGGCCGGGGCCGGGAGGCTGTTCTGCATCTTCATGGCCTCGAGCACGCAGATCAGGTCCCCGGTTTTCACCGCATCCCCCACCTTGACCGCATAGCTGATGATCATCCCGGGCATGGGGGCCTTGAGGGGCACGTCCCCCGCGGCCAGGGATTCCGCCGCGGCCGGCGCCGCCGCCGGTTTGGGCGCCGGGGCCGGAGCCGCGGCGGCCGCAGGCGAGACGCCGGCGCCACGCGCCGGAGCCTGCGCCACACTGGTAATCACCGGGGCCCCGGAGGTGCACTCCACCTCCACTTCGTAGTACTGCCCGTCCACGAAGACGTTGAAGCCCCGGGTCCCCGGGCCTTTTTCCGGCGCCGGTTTTTCCAGGGAATCCAGATACTCCTTCACCTTGGCGAAGAGCTTCTTACCCTTGATGGTCAGATAGACCGAGTCCTCCAAGGCGACCTGCTCCAGGGTCTTGGCCTTGACCTCGTCGGGCACCGGCTCCAGACCGTACTTCCACTTCAGGAAACGCATCCCCGTGGTGGGGTACAGACCATAGATCAGGACGTCGCCGTCGTTCTTGGCAATGGCCTTGGTGTCCGCCACCGCCTTGTCCCATTCCGGCTCCAGGATGTCCCCGGGCCGCCCGGTGGTGGGCGTCTCGCCCCGCTCGTAGCCCTTGAGGATGTGCTTCTGCACCTCCGGGTCCATGGGGGCCGGGGTCTTGCCGTAGAGCCCGTAGGCCAGGCCCTGGGTCTCGGCCGTCACCTTGTTATAGCGCCCGAACAGCACGTTCATCACCGCCTGGATGCCCACGATCTGGCTGGTGGGGGTTACCAGGGGCGGGAACCCCAGCTCCTGCCGGGTCTGGGGCAGATCGTCCATGACCTCGTGGATCCGGTCCAGGGCGTCCAGCTCTTTGAGCTGGTTCACCAGGTTGGAGTACATGCCCCCGGGGATCTGGTGCAGCAGCACCCCGGTGTCGATCTGGGCCATCTTGGAGGTATCCAGCAGGTCCCGGTACTTCACCGCCACCTTCTCCAGGTCGTAGCCGATCTCGATGAGCCCCGCCAGGTCCATATCGGTTTCCCGGTCAGTCTGCTCCACCGCCACGATGAGCGGCTCAATGGCCGGCTGGGAGGTCCGGAGCGCAAAGGGGCTCAAGCAGGTGTCCAGCACGTCCACGCCCGCTTCGATGGCCTTTAGATAACTCATGGAGCCCGAGCCCGAGGTGTAGTGGGTGTGGAACTCCACCGGGATCTTGATGGTCTCCTTCATCCCCTTGATGATGGCGTAGGCGTCGTTGGGGGAGCACATCCCGGCCATGTCCTTCAGGACCACCGAGTCGGCCCCCATGTCCTCGGACTTCTTGGCGAAATTGACGTAGTAGTCCAGGTTGAAGATCGGCCCGCCCATGCGCCGCTGGGTCAGCGAATAGCACACCGCGGCCTGGAAGTGGGCCATGAGGCCCGCTTTCTTGGCGTCCATCAGGGCCTTCACCGCCACTTCCCAGTTGCGCATGTCGTTCAGCGCATCGAAGACCCGGAAGATGTCCACCCCGGCCTCGGCGGCGTAGCGCACGAACCGGTAGGTGAGATCGTCGGCGTAGTTCCGGTATCCCACCAGGTTCTGGCCCCGGAGCAGCATCATGGTGGGGGTCTTCTTCAGGATCCCCTTGATGGTGCGGATCCGCTCCCAGGGGTCGTCCCCCAGGAAACGGTGGGTGGTGTCGAAGGTGGCGCCCCCCCAAACCTCGATGGCAAAGTAGCCCATCTGGTCCATGCGCGCCATGAAGGGGATGATGTCCTCGGACCGCATGCGGGTGGCCAAGAGCGACTGGTGACCGTCCCTGAAGGTGGTGTCGGTGAATTTGATGGGATTTTTTCCGGCCATGGATGACTCCTTTGTCTTATCAGCAGTTAGCAGTCAGCAGTTAGCAGTTAGGAAAAACCCAGGGTTAAATATACTGTTCTGTGATGTACATCCAACCCAGGTTGCCCTATTTCTTCTTGCTCATGTCTGATCCACAAACTCCTGAGGCTTTATTCTCAATTTGGTCACATGCCAGCAACCGTTGTCATATCAGCAGTTAGCACTTAGCAGTTAGCAGTTAGGAAAAACTCAGAGTCACATGTACCGTCAAGCGCTGCACATCCAGCCCGGTTTGACCTATTTTTTCTTGCTGATGACTGATCCACAAACTCCTGAAGGCTTTATGCTCAATATGGTCACATGCCAGCAACCGTTGTTTTGGCTAACAGCTAACCGCTAACCGCTAACTGCTAATAGCAAACCGCTACCTTAAACTCCGCCGCTGCATCAACAACCTGAGCTGCATGGCCTCGGAACGCCCGGCCAGGGCCCAGAGGTTTAGGGGCGGACCCGGGGCCGCAGCCGCGAAACCGGCCGCCATCTGGCAGGCCTCCTCGTCAATGATATAAGCCGCAATAGCCCCGCTGATGGCTGCCAGCACCTGGGGTTTGATGCTCATGAATAATCTCCTTTTTAGCGGTTAGCCGTTAGCCGTTAGCCGTTAGCAGTTAGCTTATAGGGCGGGCTGCGCCCGCCGAACTCCGGCGGCCACAGGCCGCCCTATAATCGCTTACTGGGGCTGATTGCCAAAAAGCTTTTAAGCTTTTGCTAACCACTACCTGCTAACTGCTAACGGCTCTTTTAAGCTTTTGCTAACTGCTAACCGCTAACTGCTAAACGGGTATATTGCCGTGCTTCTTGGCCGGCAGGGTCTCCCGCTTGGTGCTCAGGATCTCCAGGGCCTCGATGAGCCGCGGCCTGGTCTCCCGGGGTGTGATCACCTGGTCCACAAAGCCCCGCGACGCCGCAATGTACGGGTTGTAGAGCAGGGTCTCGTAATTGTCGATGATCTCGGCCCGCTTGGCCACCGGGTCCGCCGCCGCCTTGATCTCTTTCCGGAAGATGACGTTGGCCGCGCCCGAGGCCCCCATCACCGCGATCTCGGCGGTGGGCCAGGCGATGACCATGTCGGCGCCCAGGTCCCGGGAGCACATGGCCAGATACGACCCGCCGTAGTCCTTCCGGGTCACCAACGTGATCTTGGGCACCGTGGCCTCGGAGTAGCACCACAACAGCTTCGCCCCGTGCCGGATGATGCCCTGCCACTCCTGGTCGCTGCCGGGGAGGTAGCCGGGCACGTCGGCGATGGTCAGAAGCGGAATGTTGAAGGCGTCGCAGAAGCGGATGAACCGGGTGGCCTTGTCCGCGGCGTCGCAGTCCAGGCAGCCCGCCAGCACTCTTGGGTTGTTGGCGATGATGCCGATGGGCCGGCCGCCCAGCCGCGCCAGGGCCACCAGCATGTTGCCGGCGAAATGGGCGTGGGGCTCGAAAAAGTCGCCGTCGTCCACGATGGCCCGGATGACGTCGTGCATGTCATACGATTGCCCGGCGCTGTCCGGGACCATGCTGTCCAGCTCCGGGGCCTCGCGGCCGGCAGGGTCGGCGGTGGGCAGCAGCGGCGGGTCTTCCATGTTGTTGTTGGGCAGAAAGCTCAACAGCCGCTTGATTTGGTCGATGGCATCACTGTCGGACTCGCAGGCGAAGTGGGCCACGCCGGATTTCATGTTGTGGGCCATGGCCCCGCCCAAATCCTCGAAGGTGATCTCCTCGCCGGTGACGCTCTTGATGACGTCCGGGCCGGTGATGAACATGTACGACGTGTTCTTCACCATGAAGATGAAGTCGGTCATGGCCGGAGAGTAGACCGCGCCCCCGGCGGTGGGTCCCATGATGGCCGAGATCTGGGGGATCACCCCGCTGGCGATGGCGTTCCGGTAGAAAATCTGCCCGTAGGCGGAAAGCGAATCCACGCCTTCCTGAATCCGCGCCCCGCCGGAGTCGTTGAAGCCCACAAACGGCACCCCGGCCTTCAACGCCAGGTCCATGACCTTGCAAATCTTCTTGCTGTGCATCTCCCCCAGGGACCCGGCGCGAGACGTAAAATCCTGGGCAAAGGCGAACACCGGGCGGCCGTTCACCTTCCCGAACCCGGTGACCACCCCGTCCGCCGGGATCTCCACCTTCTCCATGCCGAAATTGACGCACCGGTGCGTCACAAAAATATCGGTCTCCCGAAAGGTCCCCGGGTCAAAGAACAGGTCCAAACGCTCCCGGGCGGTGAGCTTGCCGCTGGCCCGCTGCTTCTCCACCGCCTTGGCCCCACCCATCCCCTTGATCTGCCCTTCCTTCTCCTTCAACTCCCGGATCTTCTCGGCCACGGTCTTCATAGGCGATTCCTCTTCAACCAAAAATATGCTGCAGGTTTGCTGTATAGGGGCGAACCTGTGTGTCCGCCCAGGGCGCACCTTGAGGGGCGCCCCGACAAAAGACGAGAACTATTTATGTGAATGCAATCCGGCAAAGACTACAGGGATAGACACTCTGAGAGCATACCGGGAATCGGCACAGATAGAAATCGGGCAATCTATGATTTGTTTGTCAGAAATTTTCTTACAAGCAGGTTGGCGGCGGAGCCAGCCGCTTGGTGTAGGGGCGCACCCATGTGTGCGCCCTCGATCCAGGGCGGACACACGGTACTACTGCGTTAAGTGTCATTAATGATGACTGGTCGTTTGCAACTGGGACAGAAGCCCAAAAACGTCATAATTACCCACTGGAGTTCTCTCCGGGCACGTGGGAGGGTCCACCCAATAGTTTTTTTTAGAGCGAAAACCTTCCATCACCAGGAAATTGAAAGCTATCATGGTCAGGGTCACATGGCGGTGCCAGCCACCCCAGGAGCGACCTTCAAAGTGGTCCAGCCCCAGTTCGTCTTTAAGCTGTTGATAATTTTGCTCAATACACCAGCGAATTTTGGCCCAATAGACCAATTCCTGCAAGGCGGTAGTTTCCGGCAGATTCGACAGCCAGTACCCCGCGGGTTTTGCTTCTCCCCCGGGCCATTCGATGAGGAGCCAGCAGATCGGCTCGGTGACCAGGCCGCGGTCATGGCCGTAGGAAGGTTGTACCCGGAGGGCGGCAAAACGGCTCTTCAGCGGCCCTTTGCTGCCTTCTCGCCAGGTAAGGTCACACCAGGCCGCGGGCGGCAGGCTCTGTGCGACCTCCCAGACTTTGACGGGGGGCGGCAGACCCTTGACGCGTCGGCGAGGCCCGCCGCGACCAGGCGCCAGAGGCACGCTGGCCGCAGGCGGTTCGGTCCACACCCCGATCTCCTTGGAAATCGCCACCACGTAATGATATCTCCGTTCCTGCAAGCCCTGGCGAAAAGCGGTAATGATCCCATACGCGGCATCGGTCACCACCACTGCCTTGGGCAGTCCCCAAGCCTGGGCCTGATCCAGCAGCCCCAGTCCGATCTGCCAATTAGGCCGAAACGTTATGTCCGGCGGAATACTCGCCTTTTTCGACCGCTCCACATCATCCGCCCAACTCTTGGGCAGATACAATTGGAAATCTACCGGGAAGCATCCCTCAGAAGTGGCGTAGTTCAAGCTGAGAGCCACCTGGCAGTTCCCCACCCCGCCCAAGGTGCCCGAGTATTGCCTGGCCACCGCCACGGAGTGCTTGCCCTTTTTCGGGAAACCGGTGTCATCCAGGATCCAGGCCCCTCGTGGCGAGGACAGTGCTATCATCTGTCGCGCCAAGGCCCGGCGAACCACCTCCCAGTCCCAGGGACTTTGGTTGAGGAACTGTTGCAATGCCTGGACATCGCCACCATAACGCCGCGCTATGCCAGCAGCGGTTTTGCGCCCTCCTTCCAGGAGCAGTCCTTGCACGTAAAACGTGCCCCAAAGACGCCGCTCGGAACGACCCAGCAAGGGCAACAGTGGCTCTATGAAGGACTCCAGGCGACCACGGGCCTCCATCAGATCGCTCTTATCCATGCGCCCATGGTCACACAAAAAGATTTATATGTCAACACTTAACGTAGTAGCAACGGGTCCGCCCCTACAAAAGATAAATTATTCTGTATGACCGCAGTTTGGTACTATAGATCCACGAGCCGATTCTGGAGGGCAAAGCGCGACAGCTCGGCGTTGTTCCGCAGGTTGAGCTTTTTCAGCAGGCGGGCGCGGTAGGTGTCCACGGTCTTGGTGCTCAGGTTATAGGCCTCGGCAATCTCCCGGACCGTCTTACCCAGGGCCAGGTGGCGGAGAACCTGGATTTCCCGGGTGGACAGGGAATCCAGGGGGAGGCAGCCATGGGCGCCCCGGGCCAGGCGCAGGGCCAGGGCCTCGGCCGCAGCATCGGTTAAGAAGCGCCCGCCGGCATGCACCTTGCGGATAGCTTTCACCAGCAGTTCCGGGGCCGACCGTTTGGTGATGTACCCCATGGCCCCGGCCTCAATGGCCCGGACCACATACTGCTCTTCCTCGTGCATGGTGAGGATGAGAATGGGCAGTTTCGGGTGGGAGAGGCGCAGCCGGCTGACGACTTCCAGGCCGTCCAGACCGGGCATGGAAATATCGATGACGGCTACCTCCGGTGAGGTCTCCTGAACCCGGAGGATGGCCTCCTGGCCGTCGGCGGCTTCGGCCACCACCTCCATGTCGCCGCAGTCTTCCACCAGGCGGCGCAGGCCGGCCCGGACAATATCGTGGTCGTCGGCGAGCAGGACTCGGATCACTTTAAGCGCTCCTGCCGCCATCGGCGGGTAATTTGAAACATACTTTCGTCCCCTTGCCGGGCCGGGACCGGATCTCCAGGCTGCCGCCCAAAAGCCCGGCGCGCTCCCGCATGCCGGCCAGCCCCAGGCACTCGGAGGCCGCAATCTCCTGGAGATCGAAGCCCCGCCCGTTGTCGGCCACGGCCAGGGTGACCATGCCCTTTTTCGGTTCCAGGCTCACCCTCACCTGGGTGGCCGCGGCGTGCCGGGTGACGTTGGTTAAAGCCTCCTGGACAATGCGATACGCGGCCGTGGCCCCGATGCCGCTGATGTCGGGCACCTGACGGTGCTTGAAGGTGCAAGTAATCCCGGTGCGCTTGCCAAAATCGGCGATATACCACTCCAGGGCATCGATGAGGCCCAGATCGTCCAGCACCCCGGGGCGCAAGCGGGTGGCCAGGCCCCTGACCTCATCAATGGTGCTGTCGATGAGCCCGCACATGGCCAAGGCCCGCTCGCCGGCCTTGGGGTCCTGGAACTGGAGGCGTTCGCTGAGCCACACCGCGTCCATGCGCAGGGCGGTGAGCACCTGCCCCAGCTCATCGTGCAGTTCCCGGGCGATGGCCTTGCGCTCCTTCTCCTGGTTGGCCATGATGGACCCCGAGAGACGCCGCAGCTGATCCTGGGCTTTCTTGAGTTCGGTGATGTCCGTGGCAATGCCGCACAGGCCGGTGGGGGCGCCCTGCTCGTTATACAGGGGAAACTTCACCGACAGGTAGGTGCGCAGGCCATCGGGCGGGGGCATAGCCTCTTCGGCCTGAAAAGGGCGCCGGTGGGCCAGCACCCTGAGATCGGAGGCCCGGATTTGGTCGGCCAAGGCCCGGGGAAACATATCGTGGTCGCATTTCCCGCGTATTTGCTCCTGGCTTATCTTAAACAACTCCTCATAGCGGGAATTGACCAGGGTGTAGCGGCCCTCCCGGTCCTTGATATAGACCACCGAAGGCGTGTACCGGAGAATGCTGTTAATCTCCCGGGTCTGCTCTCGCACCTGGCGTTCCAGGTCGCTGGAGTACCGCCGCAGTTCAGCCTGGGCATATTTGAGCGCTGCCTCGGCCTTTTTCCGCTCCGACAGGTCCCGGGCCAGGCAGACGCTGCCGATGGTGCGGCCCTGGTCATCCTTGAGCAGACTGATGGAGATATCCATGGGGACGATGGCGCCGTCCTTTTTCTTCATGCGGATCTCAAATTCTCTCACTACCCCGTCGTGCCGCAGTCTCCCGAGCATGCGGTCCAACTCATCGGGGTCGGCGTAGAGCTCGAAGGCCGTCTTGCCGGCTAATTCGTCCAGTTCGTAGCCGTAAATTTCCTCCGCCCGCCGGTTCCACAGGATAAACTTGCCATGCCGGTCCACAATGCCGATGGCATCCACCGAGTTGGCGATGACGTTTTCCAGGTAGTCCTTGGTCTGCCCGAGTTCGGCCTCGGTCCGTTTGCGTTCCTCGATCTCCTGTTTCAGCTGTTGATTGGCGGCCACCAGTTCGGCGGTGCGCTCGGCGATGCGGTGTTCCAGTTCGCCATAGGCCCGCCGCCGGGCCTCTTCGGCCAGCTTCCGGTAATCTTTAAATATCTGCAATTCGGCCAGGCGCCGCCGCAAGGTTGACAACTCTTCAATCAGCTGGGCCCTGGTTTTGTCTGAGTCTCGCATGGCAAATTACTTCGGCTGCCTACCTGTTGAGGAATCTAGTTACCCGTACCGAATTATTGTTCAAAAGAACATTGTTGTAGGGGGGGGACCCATGTGTCCCCCCTGAGGGCGCACAATCGGGTGCGCCCCTATGTTTTGTCTCTGAGGCCACACAGATCTTAGCTTTTGCCGTGGCTTTCACCGGCTGGTGCGCGGTGCGCACCCTACAGTTTTAAGTGGTTACTTCTATACAATGCCTCGCAGTATGGCCCATGTTCCCGAAGCCGGAGCTTCGGACCCATTGGCATTCCCAAGCAGGAGCTTGGGAACGAGGAGGAGAAAGTAGGGTGCGTCTTACGCACCAATAATGGTGAGCCGGATGGGCCCTCCGAAGCTTATAAAGAGGCTGGCAGGGTGGGCCGCCACGGCCGCCCCCAGCCAGTCAAATGGTGCGTAAGACGCACCCTGCGCAAACTTTATCTTTAATTTCTTCATCCTAGCATATCTCATTTTCCCTCCGGCCGGAAGACCGTATCCCAGCCGGCCGGTGGCGGGGTCTCCATAAACTTCCGGCAGCGGTCCCGGTAGACCCGGGCGGGGCCGTCTTCGGGGTGTTCCGCTATGATGGCCTCGAACCCGGCCTCGGCTTCGGGGAAGCGGCCCTGGCGATAGAGCTCCAGGGCCTGGGCAAAGTCCTGGCGCCGCTGGATGAGCCCCGGTTCCAGTTCCCCTGTGAGGCCCAGGACCTCAAAGACCCGGATCGCCTGTTCCTTGCCTTTGACCGCCACCAGGTCCAGTTCCCGAAACTCCACCGTCCCGGTGCACTCCGTCGCGGTGGCCTCGCTGGCCATGATGTGGGAGGCGTAAAACTTGTTGACACCCTCCAGGCGGGAGGCCAGGTTGACGGTGTCCCCGATGACGGTGTAGTCGAAGCGCTTGGCCGAACCCAGGTTGCCGACAATGGCGTCGCCGGTATTGAGCCCAATGCGCATGGCCAGGGGCGGCAGGTTAAGACCGGCGAATTGGCGGTTCAACTCTTTAAGGGCCGCCTGTTGCCTCAGGGCGGCGCGACAGGCCCGGGCAGCCTGGTCCGGCTGGTCCAGAGGGGCGCCCCAGAAGGCCATGATGGCGTCCCCTTCGAATTTGTCCACCGTGCCCGCCTCATCCAGGATGATCTCGGTCATGGCCGACAGATAGTCATTGAGCAGGGAGACCACGGTCTCGGCGCTGAGGCGCTCCGAAATGGTGGTGAAGCCGGCCAAATCCGAGAAAAACAGGGTGACCCGGCGGCGTTCGCCCCCTAATTGAAGCTTTTCCGGGTGTTCCAGCAAATGGCTGATGACGGTCTCGGACATGTACTGGCCGAACATGCGCCGGATGTAGAGCTTCTGGCGGCCTTCGGTGGCGTAGCTGAACGCCGCGGCCAGGGTGAAGCTCAGGCCCAGGGCGACCCCGGGCAGCACCGGGTCGGCCCACCAGCCGTAATGGAAGGCCCCGATGACCAGCCCCAGGTAAGCCAGGGCCAAGGCCGCGAACCCGGTCAGGGTGGCCAGGAGCCCGGAGAAAAAGAGGACGACCAAAACCATGGCGGCGGCGAGCGCCAGCATCCCGGCCCACATGGCCCAGATGGGCGCCGGGCGGAGAAAGTCGCCCCGCAGCAGGTTATCAAGCAGGGTGGCGTGTACCTCCACCCCGGGATAAATGGCCGACACCGGGGAGGCCTTGAGGTCCAGGAGGCCCGGGGCGGTTAGTCCTACGAGGACCCACTTGCCGGCGAAATCCGCCGCCGGGTAGATGGGGGGCTGACCGTGTTGGCGGCGCGCCTCCGAGGCGATGACGTTAGCGGCGGAAAACCGCTTATGACTGCGGCTGGGGCCGCGAAACTTGAGGAGGAACCGCCCCTGGCCGTCCAGGGGAATGGCCAGGTCCCCCACCTTGAGAGCGCCAGGGACAAACCGCAACGGGGCCGTAGACCCGAAGCGGTGAAAGGCCGCAAACCCCAGGGCGGGGAGCCACTTGTCCTTAAAAGGCGCCACCAGTCGCACCCGGCGGTAGATGCCGTCCGCATCCGGGCTGGACTCCACGTTCCCCACGGCGCCGGCCGCGGCCAACAGCGGCGGGATGGGGGTGACCACAGACTTGTAGATAGGCTGGCCCCCGGGGGCCGGGCCGGGGATCGCCAGGCCGGCTTGCTTGAGCAGCTCCGCCTCCGAGGGGTTGGGCGGCTTGGCCTCCCGGGACAGAAAGAACGGCAGCGCCGCGTTGCCGGCCGCGGCCACCGCCCGGGCGAACTTCTGGTCGTCTTCGGGGCCGTAGGACGAGGCCTCGGTGAACAGGATGTCGAAAATCACCGCCCTGGCGCCGGCCCACCGGCAATAGTCGATGAGGGGGGCGTAGACCTCCCGGCGCCAGGGCCAAGTGATCCCCTGAGTCTTGAAAAAATCCAGGTCGGGCTGATCCACCGTTACCACCACTACCTCGGGCGAGGCGGCCGGCAGCGGCACCCGGCGGAAAAGCGCATCCAAGGTCTTGAGGCGGTAGGGCTGGATGGCCCCGGAGAGATCCAGGACCAGGGACAGGGCCAGGGCCGCCAGGGTAAGCCCCAGGGCGGCCAGCCATTTGGCGTGCCGGAAAGCGGCGGTAAGACCGAGGTTGCGTCTCATAGTCCCTTGGCAAAAAAGTAATTTGGTTTATGGCAACGGCCGGGGTCGCATATCTGAGCGCAGCGAAGAATCTCTCGTTTTAAGCCGCCGGGTTTCGTAACGAAGCTGCGCTCCGTTCAGAATGACATTACTATTCATTGTCTTTTGACTGCAACCTGAGACCTCTGCGAAAGTCTCATGTAGGATAGCCGCCCTCGGCTGTCCATACTGTATCTAGGCGCAGGCGAGGGCGCCTACGCCACATTTTGATGAGGAAGAATAGCGATAGAGACTTTCGCAGAGGTCTCAACCTCGTATAAGGCCTCATACCGGCCCGGCCGCGGTACCTCATGTCCCGGGCCCCTCGCCATTGTCCCGGCCCGGTCCCGGCTAAACCTTGAGCGCCAGGAGGCGGAGTTCCGTGAGTTCCTCCATGGCGTAGCGCACTCCTTCCCGGCCCAGGCCCGAGGCCTTGGTGCCGCCGTAGGGCATGTTATCCTGCCGGAAGACCGGCGCGTCATTGATAATCACGCCCCCCACTTCCAGGGTCTCAAAGGCCTGCCACATGTGGGCCAGATTCGGGGTGAAGACCCCGGCCTGGAGGCCGAAGTTCGAGTCGTTGGCCAGGGCCAGGGCCTGGGCGAAATCGTCAAAGGGCGTCAGGACCACCACCGGCCCGAAGACCTCCCGATTCCAGACCTTCATCTCCCGGGTGACGCCGGTGAGGACCATGGCCGGGATGAGGTTGCCCGTTCCGGGGTTCCCGGCCACCAGTTGGGCCCCGCCGCTTTGGGCTTCCTGGACCCACTCCCTTACCCGGGCCGAAGCCTTCGCGTCGATCATCGGGCCGATGACCGTCTCTTCCCGGGCCGGGTCCCCCGCCGGGATTCCCGCCTCGATGGTCTTCAGAAAGATCGCCTGGAAAGACTCATAGATCTCCCGGTGCACCAGGAGGCGCTGCACTGAGATGCAAACCTGGCCGGCGTGGGCGAAGGCGCCGATGGCGGCCCGCCGCGCCGCATCGGCCAGGTCCGCCCCCGCATCGATGATGCAGGCGGCGTTGCCCCCCAATTCCAGGATGACTCGTTTCTTGCCGGCCTTGCCTTTCAGGTCCCAGCCCACCGCGGCGCTGCCGGTAAAAGACAGGGCTTTCAAGCGGTCGTCGGCCACCGCGGCTGCGGCCAGGCGGCTGGAACTGGGCAGCACCTGCAGCCCTCCGGCCGGCAGCCCGGCCTGGTCCCAGACTTCCGCCAGTTTCAAAGCCGTCAGGGGACAGGCGGACGACGGCTTGATGATGATGGGGTTTCCCGCCGCCAGGGCCGGACCCACCTTGTGGGCCACCAGGTTGAAGGGGAAATTGAACGGCGTGATCCCCAAAACCGGCCCCACGGGAAAGCGCCGGGTAATCCCCCAACGCCCGGCGGTGGCCCGGGTCAGGTCCAGGGGCAGCACCTCGCCCCCCAGCCGGGCGGCCTCCTCCGCCGCCAGGGCCAGGGTCATCACCCCCCGGC
>Ga0351885_10192_pt1 | contig 27187 bp, 12 predicted proteins | sample TotcelFGM3001L13_FD_206771 | JGI IMG/M metagenome (GOLD analysis project Ga0351885, IMG submission 206771) | Enriched cells from coal bed in the Powder River Basin, Montana, United States - Total cells FGM rep3 HSBNCT.FGM.300.1.L13 ... | reverse complement strand
ATCGAGGCCGACTACAAGAACCTGCGGGGCGAGCTACCTAAGAGCGAATATCAGGAATTGGAAAATAGCGTTCTCGGCCAGCTCCTGCGCACGCTCAATCCCGATGAGCTCAAACGCGCCTCCGGCGATGTTTTCGGGCGCATCTATGAGTACTTCTTGACGCAGTTCGCCGACCTCAAGGCGCATGACAACGGCGAGTTTTTCACACCGGTCTCCCTGGTTTCTCTGATCGCCAACGTACTGGAACCGGAAGGCGGCACGGTGTTGGACCCGGCCTGCGGCTCCGGTGGCATGTTTGTGCAGAGCGCCCTCTTTGTCGAGCGGCGTCACGAGAACCCCACCGACAAGCTCACCTTCCGGGGTCTGGAGAAGAATGCCACCACCATCCGTCTGGCCAAGATGAACCTGGCCGTGCACGGGTTGGAAGGCGATATCCAAAGGGCCATCACTTATTACGAAGATCCTCACGAATTGCTGGGGAAGGCCGACTTCGTGATGGCCAATCCACCTTTCAACGTGGACGAGATCGACGCCGACAAGGTCAAGAACGACCCGCGTCTGCCGTTTGGCCTGCCCGGCGTGAACAAGAAAGAAAAGGTCTCCAACGGCAACTTCATCTGGATCAGTTATTTTTACAGCTATCTCGCCGAAGCCGGCCGCGCCGGGTTCGTCATGTCGTCCCAGGCTTCCAGCGCCGGCCGTGATGAGGCCAAGGTGCGTCAGAAACTCATCGAAACCGGCGATGTGGACCTTATGATCGCCATCCGTTCCAACTTTTTTTATACCCGCACCGTTCCTTGTGAGCTTTGGTTTCTCAATCGGGCCAAACCGGAGGAGCATCGCGACAAAGTGCTCATGATTGACGCCCGCAACATCTACCGCAAGGTCACCCGCAAGATTTATGACTTCAGCCCGGAGCAGGAGCAGAATCTCCTGGCCATTGTCTGGCTCTACCGCGGCCGGACCGAGCGCTTTCTCGACCTGGTGGCGGGCTACTGCACCCGCCTGCTCTATGAAGGCGACGCCTGTTTCTCATATGAGGATGACGACGGCAATCTGGTCGACTCCTTGCCGGCGTTTTCTACTTCACTTGGTGCGCTGCGGCAGGCCCTCCAACCCTTCCTGAACACGCTGGGCGAAGATACGCCACCTTCGGAGGTGGCGCAGGAGCTGGACTCCGCCGCCCAAGCTTTCACCGCTGATGTAGAGTCGTTCAAAAAGGCCGTGGAAAAGGAACAGGCGGCCTGGAAGAACCAGGCGACCACCAACGGGGCGCTGAAAGGAGCTGTTAAGCGGTTGGCGCCCCTGGCCGAAACCAGCCGCGACCTCATCAAACAGACGGACCTGATCTACAAGCTCGCCTGCCGGGTGATTGAAGCCTGTGAAAACGACTACGACGCCCGGGACAGCGACCAGTGGGCTAACCGGGAGATCACCCGGGCCCGCAAAGCCGCCGACGAGGCCCGGCAGGCGGCCGTGGAACAGCTCAAACAGGTGCGCTATTTCCACCGCCAGGCCCACTGGCTGACGGAACGCTTCCCCGAAGCCAAGCTCCGCGATGTGGAGGGGCTGGTCAAGCTCGTGGACCGCGCCGAACTGGCAACTAACGACTGGAGCCTCACCCCCGGACGCTACGTGGGCGTGACACCCGAGGCAGAGGACGAGAACTTCGACTTCGAGGAGGCCCTGCGCGACATTCACGTTGAGCTTGACGACCTCAACGCCGAGGCGGCCCAACTTGCTGCGAAGATCAAGAGGAACTTCGAGGAGTTGGGGGCATGAAATTCCGAGAAATGGAGTTGGGGGAAGCGCTCCACATTAAGCATGGATATGCTTTCAAAGGTCAGTTTTTCTCTGACGCAGGCACGCATATTGTCCTCACACCCGGTAACTTCAATGAAGAGGGGGGATTTCGCCTGCGTCCCGGGAAAGATCGGTATTATTCAGGCAACATCCCTGAAGACTTCATTTTGGGGGAAGGAGATCTTATTGTCGCAATGACGGAACAAGGCCCTGGACTGCTTGGTAGCTCTGCAATTATCCCGGAAGATGGGCACTACCTTCATAATCAGCGGCTTGGTCTTGTCAATCACTTAGATGAATCACTGTTGGAAAAGCGGTTCTTGTACTATCTATTCAACACAAGGCCAGTCAGAGGACAAATCGATGGCAGCGCTTCCGGAACAAAAGTCAGACATACTGCACCAGAGCGAATATATAGAGTAAAAGTTCGCATACCCGATGTTTTAGTTCAAGGTAAAATTGCCTCTATCCTCTCCGCTTACGACGACCTGATCGAGAACAACCGGCGGCGGATTCAGTTGCTGGAACAGGCGGCGAGGCAGCTCTATCAGGAATGGTTTGTTCGCCTCCGCTTCCCCGGCCACGAACACGCCAAGACCAAAAATGGCGTGCCCGAGGGGTGGGAGAAAAGGTCGTTCTCTGATATCGCGACATTCATGAACGGCTATGCTTTTAAACCTACCCAGCTTGGTGAATCAGGACTACCAGTAGTTAAGATCCCTGAGCTACGGGATGGTCCGACATCAAAAACACCTAAAAATCCAGGGGATACGATACCTGATAAGTATGCCATCAACACTGGAGATATTCTTTTCTCTTGGTCGGGCACTTTATGGGTCAACATTTGGAACCACGGACAAGCATTATTGAATCAGCATCTATTCAAAGTCACCCCCAATGACCCTAATCTTCGCTCTCTTGTCTATCTTGCTCTCATTGCTGCCCTTGATTTGTTCTATAACCAAACTACCGGTGCGACTATGAAGCATATTCGAAAGGGGGCATTGGAGAGCGTGACTACACTTGTTCCATCAACCATCTTGCTAAAGCAATTTGAGGACGCCACATTTCATATGCTCCAGCAGATTAGTGTCTTGCAGCAACAGATAGAACGCCTCCAACAGGCCCGCGACCTCCTCCTACCCCGCCTCATGAATGGAGAAATGACCGTATGAGCGAAACCGTCTTTACAAAAGTGGATTACGACCTGGGATTGCTGGTTAAGTATATTGCCATGGGCGAGATCGGCTTACCGGATATCCAACGTCCCTTCGTTTGGAAGAACGCCAAGGTGCGCGATCTGTTCGACTCCATGTACAAGGGCTATCCGGTGGGCTACTTGCTCTTCTGGCAGAACGGCCTGGCGGCCGGAGAGCGCGCCATCGGCACGGACCACAAGCAGAAGCCCCCGCGGCTCGTTATCGTCGACGGTCAACAGCGGCTGACGTCCCTGTACGCAGTAGTGAAAGGCGTTTCCGTGGTGCGCGAGAACTTTGAAAGTGAACAAATTTATATCGCCTTCAATCCCCTGGAAGAAAGGTTCGAGGTGGCCGACGCAGCGATTCGACGAGACACAGCCTATATTCCGGATATCTCCCGGCTTTGGAGCACTGAGACCAATTTGATGAAATTTGCTAGAGATTATCTTTCCGGATTGAAGGCATCCCGTGAGGTTTCCAATGAAGACGAGGAGAAGATAGAGGACTCGATCACGAAACTAAATGGGCTCTTAACTTTTCCGTTCACCGCACTTGAACTTTCGGCTGATATCTCGGAGGAGAATGTTTCGGATGTTTTCGTCCGCATCAACAGCAAGGGAACACCACTCAACCAGGCGGATTTTATCTTAACGCTGATGTCGGTCTTCTGGGATGAGGGGCGCAAGGAATTAGAGCAATTCTGCCGCGCCTCCAGGAAGCCTTCGAAAGCCGGACAGCCTTCACCGTTCAACTACTTTATCGAGCCGGACCCTGACCAGCTTCTGCGCGTCAGTGTCGGGGTGGCATTCAAACGGGCGCGGCTACAATATGTTTATTCCATCTTGCGCGGGAAGGACCTGGAGACCGAGAAGTTCAGCGATGAGCGGCGGGTTGAGCAGTTTGAAGTTTTGAAGAAGGCCCAGGCACGGGTGTTGAACCCGCAGTACTGGCTGGATTTTATGAATTGTATTCGGCAAGCCGGTTTTAAAAGTGGGAAGATGATTAGTTCCCAGAACAACTTGTTATTCTCCTACATGCTGTATTTGATCGGGCGGACAGAATACAAAATTGGTGAATTTGATCTGCGCCGGGTCATCGCGCGCTGGTTTTTCATGGCGAGCGTGACCGGCCGATTTACCGGATCGCCTGAATCCGCCATGGAGTTTGATCTGGCGCGCTTTCGCGATATTAAAGACGGGGGTCAATTCCTCGGCATTCTGGAGCAGGTCTGCAATATCACTCTGACCAACGATTTCTGGAGTGTCTCGTTGCCCAACGATTTGGCGACATCTTCGCCACGGAGTCCCTCGCTCTTTGCTTACTATGCCGCACTGGTTTTGCTGGACGCCCGGGCGCTTTTCTCCAAAGTGCGCGTGGCGGAACTGCTGGACCCGGCCCTGAACGCGCCTCGCTCGGCCGTGGAGCGTCACCACCTGTTTCCCAAGGGGTACCTCAAGACAATGGGATTAACCAGCACGCGGGACACCAACCAGATTGCCAACTACGCGCTGGTGGAATGGGGGGACAATACACATATTGCAGATCAACCGCCGGCGGCGTACCTCCCTGAACTAAAATCGCGTTTTGGAGCAGATGAATTGTCTCGGATGTATTACTGGCATGCGTTGCCGGAGAACTGGGAGCACTTAGATTACCGCGACTTCCTCGAAAAGAGACGAGAGCTAATGGCGCAGGTCATCGCCGCGGGCTATCGGACCCTGACTGCTGAGCCGGTACAGGAGGCGGGGCCTGTGGAGTTGGACCTGAGCCGGGTTATTGTGAACGGCGAATCGGCGGGCGTGGAATTCAAATCCGCGCTGCGGACTAACCTGCATACGGGCAATAAAGATCCACGCATTGAGCTATCCGTGCTGAAAACGCTGGCCGGTTTTCTGAATACCAACGGTGGGACTCTGATTATCGGCGTATCCGATGATGGCACTCCTCTGGGGATCGGAGTCGACGGTTTCGCGAACGAAGACAAGATGAGTCTGCACCTGGTAAATTTGGTCAACAGCAGGATGGGACCACAGGCCATGACCAGCATGCACGCTCATTTCGAGGATTATGAGGATAACCGTGTAATGGTCGTGAAGTGTGGCAAGGCGCCTAAACCGGCGTTTGTGAAAGACGGAGACATTGAGCGGTTTTATATTCGCACAGGCCCGTCTACGACCGAGCTCAGTGCGAGTCAGACCCAGGATTATATTAAGCAGAGATTTCCATAATGGTGGCTTGGGATTACACCGAAGATACCTTGGTGCAGCAGACCACGGCTGAGTACCTGAAAAGGCAGCTCGGCTGGGAGTCGGTCTATGCCTACAACACCGAGACCTTCGGTCCTACGGGCACGCTGGGCCGAGCGTCGGACCGGGAAGTGGTGCTCACCCGCTACCTGCGGAAGAAGCTCGTCCAGCTGAATCCAGAGCTGCCAGAGGACGCCTACGACGATGCGGTGCGGCAGATCGTAACGATCACCGCCACGCAGACACCCTTCGCCACGAACCGTGAGAAGTACGCCATGGTCAAGGACGGCGTGCAGGTGACTTTCCGCAACGCGAAAGGGGAACGGGTCAAACAGCGACTGCGAGTGTTCGATTTCGAGACGCCGGAGAATAACCACTTCCTTTGTGTGCGCGAGCTGTGGGTGCGCGGGGAGCTCTACCGCCGCCGGGTGGACATCGTCGGGTTCGTCAACGGTTTGCCGCTGTTGTTCATGGAACTGAAGAACGTCAGCAAGGACATTCGCGCCGCTTACGAGAAAAACCTGGCCGACTACAAGGACACCGTCCCGCACCTATTCCACCACAACGCCTTTGTTGTATTGGCCAATGGCGTGGACGCCAAGTTGGGTTCTGTGTCCAGCCGGTTCGAGCACATCCACGAGTGGAAACGCCTGGAGGAAGATGAACCGGGAGCGGTGGACATGGAAACACTGCTCAAGGGAGTCTGTGGGAAGCGCAACTTCTTAGATTTGCTGGAGAACTTCATTGTCTTCGACGATTCCTCCGGCGAATCTCGCAAAATCCTCGCCCGCAACCACCAATTCCTTGGCGTTAACCGCGCCATCGAGGCCTTGAAAGACCGGAGGAACCGCCAGGGCAAGCTGGGCGTGTTTTGGCATACCCAGGGGGCGGGCAAGAGCTACTCGATGGTCATGTTCACCCGCAAGGTTCATCGCAAGCTTGGCGGTAACTTCACCTTTGTGATCCTCACTGATCGCAACGACCTGGACACCCAAATCTACAAAACCTACGCCGGCTGCGGCCTCGTGGACCACGACCGGGACCCGTGCCGGGCCGCCGACGGTGAGCACGTGGGTCAGCTTCTGGCGCAACACAAGTCCTACGTCTTCTCGCTGATCCAGAAGTTCAACCGGGACGTGAACCCGGACGAGGGTTATACGCAGCGCGACGACATCATCGTCATTACTGACGAAGCGCATCGAACGCAGTACGGCACGTTGGCCCTGAACTTGCGCAACGCCCTGCCCAACGCCAGCTACATCGGCTTTACCGGTACGCCGTTGTTCACAGACGACGAGATCACCCGGCGGGTATTTGGGGATTACGTCTCCACCTATGACTTTCAGCGCGCCGTTGAAGACAAGGCCACCGTACCCTTATATTACGATGCCCGGGGCGACAAGCTCGGCGTGGCCGTGGTCGACCTGAACGAACGGATCGCTGCCAAGCTGGAGGAGTTGGAGACCCAGAACGTTGATGTCGAGCAACGTCTGGAGAAGGAACTCAAGCGCGACTATCACATCATCACTGCGGACAAGCGCCTGAATCAGGTTGCTCGGGACTTTGTCAGGCATTATTCGACGGCCTGGGAGAGCGGCAAGGCCATGATAGTCTGCATCGACAAGATCACCTGCGTGCGGATGTACCACCTGATCGCTAAGTACTGGGACAAACGCATCCGGGAATTAGAGGGGGAACTGGGCACGGCCGCTGATGAGCAGGAGGAGGTTTATCGCCGCCGGCAGATCGACTGGATGCGTGAGACACGCACGGCGGTCGTGGTCAGCGAAGAGCAAGGCGAAGTCGAGAAGTTCCGCAAGTGGAATCTTGACATTACCCCGCACCGCAAGCTGATCAAGGAGGGAATGGATCTGCCGGAATCCATGCGTGTTAGGCCGCAATTCCGGAATATGCAACGCATGGACCTGGATGAGGCGTTCAAGGAGGAAGAGCACCCATTCCGGATCGCCATCGTCTGCGCCATGTGGCTTACCGGTTTCGACGTGCCCAGCCTATCCACGCTTTATTTGGACAAGCCGTTGAAGGCCCATACGCTCATGCAGGCAATCGCCCGGGCCAACCGGGTGAACGAGGGCAAGAATAACGGCCTCGTAGTCGACTATTGCGGCATTCTCAAAAATTTGCGAAGGGCCTTGGCCACGTTCGCGGGTCAGGCGGACGGCGGCCATGGCGGCGAGGGCAGCGAACAAGACCCGACAAAGCCCGAGGAAGAGCTGTTGGCCGACATGGAAGAGGCCATTGCCTTGGTCCGGGCATTCCTGACCGAGCGCGGAGCGTCACTTCAAGACATCATCAAGAAAACCGGATTCGAGCGCAATGCTGCCATCTTGGTGGCTAAGGAAGCAGCCAACGAAAATGACGAGACGCGGAAGCGATTCGAGGTTATGTGCCGGGAGGTCTTCAAGAAGTTTAAGGCCTGCCTAAACATCAAGGGAATCAACGAGCACCGAAAGGAATACGACGCGATAAACATAGTCTATAGGAGCCTTCAGCAGGACCGGGAGCAGGCTGACATCACCGACATTATTCGCGGGCTTCACCAGGTGGTCGACGAAGCCATCGAGACGAAAACTATCGGCGAGTTGGAGGACAGGCCGCCCTTCGACATCAGCAAGATAGACTTCGAGCGGCTGAGGAAGGAATTCGAACGGAGCCCAGTCAAACGCAGCACAGCCCAGAATTTGAAACAGGCCATCGAACGGAGGCTCCAGCGACTCTTAGCCCAGAACCCCCTGCGCACGGACTTCCAGCGCCATTACGAGGAGATCGTATCCGACTACAACCGGGAGAAGGACCGTGTGACCATCGAACAGACCTTCGAGGCCTTACTCAAACTGGTGCAGGAATTAGACGAGGAAGAGAGCCGAGCAATGCGGGAAGGCCTGGATGAGGAGTCACTATCCTTATTCGACCTTTTGAAAAAGCCCGACTTAAGCGCACCAACCATCAAACGGATCAAAATGGTCGCTATTGAACTCCTTGCAACGCTCAAGGCTGAAAAGCTCAAGATCGACCATTGGCGCGATAAGGAATCGACGCGCGACGCAGTGCGAATCGCGATTCGTGATTTCTTGTGGAACGAAGATACAGGGTTACCGGTAGATTCCTACACCGAGGACGAAGTGAGCGTCAAGTCGGAAGATGTTTTTAGGCATGTGTACCGGGCGTATCCGACCGTACAATCACCATATTATGCAGCTGCTTGATAAATGCTGTTAGAGCAGTCATTCATGGGCCTTCGACCTACCCGTAAATTATGAAAAGATATTATGTCAAATTAAGGCTAAGGAATATTTATAGTAATATTCTGTTATTATTTATAATTTTATGACCAGCAAAAACTTTTCTAAGCAGATCGCTGGGGGTGTTCTTTGGCGGTTCTAAGAAGAAAAGTAAATGGGAATTATATCATTCTGGGGCCAGATTTCCCTGGCATGCCCTGTATCACAAGGCAGATCCAGCCAGAAGGCGTTGAATGGTTGAGACAAAAGGGAATCATACTGGGCAACCAAGTCCCCCGCGATCTTATACAGTTATTAGAAGATAATGGTTGGGTCTGGACATATGGCGAACCTTCGACTCTTTCATCTCCACCGGGTCCGGACGAACCAACTGATGATGAAAGAGAATTACTTTCATTCTTGGAACAATGGAGCCGGGATGGTGATCCAAGAGTGTTTGAACGTGAGCTTGGTAATCGAAGGAAAGTGGTATCTCTCCATAAATGCTTTGACAAGGCCTTTCTAAGCTGGGTTGTGGCCATACAGGAGGCTATAACTCCGCTACAACTTTGCGATCTCACCCTTTATGAAATTCAGGAAAATTTTTTTAGAAGTAAAGTTGCACAATTTTCTAGATTACACCGGCAGCTTTGGGATAGGGAAAGGGGCAAATGGGTTATCTGTCATTGGTTGATCTGGATATCGGAAGTTTACCTATTGAGTAAGCAGGGTAAGCCTTGCCCGGATTTATGGCAAGGTAGAGTCCACGGAGTTATTTACCGTCTTCTTGCTGACCTCGATGAAATCCAGGTTACCCCGCTATCTAATCTTTGGAAAAGGAACAAATCCTTTATTCGCTGGAACTTTAGGGAGGGTATGATTGAACTTGTCTTTCCAGAGCAAAAAGGTCCCGAAAATTGCAGAATAGAGTTTGATTTGAATGGAATTTTGCAGACCCTGAAGCTGGAAAAAGTTAAGGGGGCTTGTCGCTGGAAAGAAGAAGTCTTTCGGATTGATGAGCCTGAACCCCCCATATTCTGGGAATTTAGTTATTACCGTAATGAAGAACTATATGGGAAAATATTTTCCCGTTTTCCAGGATCGGGAATTTTGCTCTGGGATGAAACAGGCATATACCTGGAGCCAGAAACACAATCAGGAAAGCTGCTCAGCGAGAAGCATTATTACCTTCTTGCCCATAATGATAGAAAAACAGAGATTGCCTCTCTGGGAATCATCTTAACCTCTGACAATGAGCTGCTCGAGCCGGTGGGATGGTGGGATTGGGTTGCCTTTCACATTTTTATCCCTGGAAGTGTTGAAAAACTCGGGCCATATCCTTTCCAACGGCCCGAGCTTCCCTTGTCTATTGAACTATCAACTCCGCCTCAACTCCCGGTGGAATTCGCCCATCAGGTCCCGGTTTACTTGGGAGACTGGCCTCTTTGCAGATTTGACGATATGGTTGGAGCACTCTCAGCAAAATTGGTTATTGTTGGCGATGCCTGTATCCATACTCATCAGTTTCCGAGCCAAGAAGGTAGGTCTCTCAACCTCAATGCAATCGATGCGCTGAAGCACCATTTTGGGCTGGCTACCCTGGAATTTTCGGCCCTTTCCCCCAAAGGCCGGGACCGACAGGAGATGCAGTTTATGCGACTCCCCGCCTGGGCCTTTAACATCATTGATGACCCAGGAGGCCGCAGCGTCAAGGCTCTATCAGTATCTGGAGTATTTGAGGGGAGCATGGCCTCTGGGGCTAACTGTGAAGTAATCCCTGGGGAACAGGGACACTTTGTAATCACCGCACAGGACCCATGCCGAAACCCGGTAGTCACAGTGTCATGGCAGAACCGTCATGACCAAGGGAAAATTTCCTTTAGTGTTCGACTTCCGGTAAATCGAGGGACGATATTGCGTTATGGAGCTGAATTCCCCTCTTGGCAAGGCCTACCCTTAACCGCACCGTCTGATTTCCTTGCCTCCACCAGAGAAGGGGAGATCAGACTTGAACTGCTGCATCCCCATCCTCACCGTGAAGTTTGGGTAAAAGCTAGTGGGGAGGGGGCGGTTCAGTGTGGTCAGCTCTTGGGGCGAGTAGTGCGTCTTCCTTGCCATCGCATACGGGACTACTTAGGAACCAGATTTGCCACCCTGTTTGTTGAAACTGCAGGGGGGTGGGAACCTTTCTTGAACCAGGCCGAACGGCCAGAACTACCGCCATCCCAGTCGTTTCCACCAGAAATAGATAAGTTTACAAAGGAATTATGGTGGGCGGATAGAGGAACCCTGCAAAACTATTGGGACGAGGCCCAGGTTAATTTCATAGAAAAGGCAGAGACCCATCCCATCCAAGACAGCCTCCTGGTCAAGACGATTTTTCTTGCGGCGCACCTGGGAGACTGGTTTGGGATAAAAGAATTCTTCGATGCAGTCCAGATCCCGGAAGCTGAAATCATTAAAATTCGACGCCACTTGCGAATAGATTTAAAGAAAGAGCAAGATTTAAAAGAATCCAGACGATGGGTTGAGGCCTTGCCCCCTGACAGTTATAAAACTCATGCAGAAGGAGAGTGGTGGTATCGGTTTGCTCGTCAACGAAATACGATGGCGCCGGGGGCTCTCGCAACAAGTTACCATCGTTTAAGTGACAATATTTGGGGAGATCCGGTGAGCGCCGTGGAAGCCTTTTCCCTATCTTCCATGTCTGCCTTGCTGGGAAGTGGAGAAATTCCATCGGCTTACCCTAACCTGCAAAGCCCCTATTATCAACTTTTTAGCAATATTTATAACTGGTTATCAACGGAATTAAAAAAAATTGACCAACTTCTTCTCCCCCCTGAGATACCGTATCCCCTTGAGTACATCCTGGTACCGCAAGATATTCTGTTTTTGAGTACTTGTATCGCTCAGATGCGTCGGGAAGTAGGACTGGCCGGGCAGTTGCTATCTCAGCTTGAGCATTTTTCTCAGCAGTTCCCGATATCCTTTCTATTGCTGAAGGCACGTCAATACCGTTTTTCTGGCTTTCGTGAACAAGCTGTCTCGGTTTATCGGGAATTGATGAATTTATCGGATATTCCTGATAGGATGCTGCAAGTCATTCTTAATGAGACAAATTCCTGGTGAACCAACCACAATGTTAAAAATAAGAAGGAATAGGTGATGATGTTCAAGAAAACCGATTTATTGGAGAGGCTCTCGGCCCTTGACAAGGATTCAAAGAAAAAAACTGTGCCTGAACTTGAGGAATTAAAAGAGACGATAACAGAAGTTGTAGAAAATGCGGCGAATTTTTCTAAATTTCTTCAGTCATTGAGCAAAGAAAAATGGAATCCCAAGACCCTAGAAATTTTTTCTGAATGCATGGGCAGGCGCCTCTCCGAGGAAGGTGGCCAGGAAGGGAATGAAGAAACCCTTCTGGCCATTTTGCGGGCGAATTATCGAGGAGTGTGGCTCCCTGGGCTGGTAAAAAGCTTACTACGTTTGTTGCAAAGGGGGAATGCTTACGCCTTGGATCTTTTGAAGGATATTTTGACCAAACCCCGCAAATCCAAGGAAAGCGACGCCTGGAGCTTCTACGAAAAGAACTTTGCCTCGATTCTCCAGCCCAATAACGGCCTTCCCTATCTCATGAGCCTTTCTCTAGAGTCATGGCCAGAAGAACCTTCAAAACAGATAAGATTAATTCTGAAGAAACTCATGGAGAGATATGCCAATGAAAGATCACCGCTGTCCAATAAAGAATCCTTGGCAGCATTAGAGGCTTACTTAATACAACGTTGTGCCGATATGTCCCGACCTTGGAAGGAAATGGAATTTTCCATTCTAAAACTTGTGGCGAACCAAAACATTCCGGAATGGACAGAATACATCGCAAAGATTGTCGCGAAGCTGAAAGAAGCCCAAGAATCCAGAGCGATTAATTGGGCGGAGTTCATTATTAAGCAATTGGATAAGACTAAGACATGGAAGGATGAGCCAATAAAAGAGACCTCGAAATCCCCACAACCTGGAATGCCAGATGGTATAGCCTCGCTGGAAGATTTTGAGGAAAGGACCGTACATTTTTTTTCTGCGTTAGAAACAATTGTTCGCGAATACAAAAATATGAAATTAAAATATCAGCAAAATCTTCAAGACATTGCCGATTTGCGAAAGCAAGCCGAAAATTTAGAAGATGATATCAAAAAGAAAAACCATATAATTACAGAAAAGAATGACTTCATTAGAACTCTCCGCATAGAAAAATCACAAATATCTACAGAGATGCTAACTTTGCATAAATCAGTTGTTGAATATCAAACACAATTACGAGAAGAGATAGAGAGATCAGATGTAAGGATTCATCAGATTCAAATGGAGGCGAAAATGCAGCTTCGCCAGTTCAAGAACATGCTTTGGCAACGTATTAACCCTGATTTAGATGATCTCATCCATGGAACCTTGCAAGAGGATGATTATGCCTCACCGGAGCGAGGTCGTAGCCTTTATCGCCGTCTGCAAGACATTATCAGAAAGCTTAGAGATCTTGAGGTAATCCCTGGATCTGACAATTATCGGGGGGGTGAAAATTGAGAAGCGCCATCGGCATTGATTTTGGGACCACCAATACCCGCTTAGCTTTTTGCGATGGTATCCAAGTGCGCATCCTCACCGAACCCCAGGCAGTGTCACCCTTCATCCCCAGTACTATTGCATATAGACAAGGCAGACCCATTGCCTATGGTCAAGAGGCAAGAACAATCCACGGAGATGAGGCCATTGCTTCCCTGAAGTGGTTATTGGCTCAGGATGCTACCTTAGATGTGGGAATTCCGGACCGAGGAATAAGCCCAACAGAGGTGGTGGCCGACTTTGTTGGACATTTAAAGAGAATATTTCTGGCGAACCGGGTTGACCCAGAGGAGCATATGGTAGCGGTGACCGTGCCAGTCGGTTATCCGCTCCGGGCAAGGCGAGCGCTGGTTGCAGCTTTTCAAAAGGGAGGGGTGCCGATAAGCGTGCTGTATCCTGAACCGGTGGCAGCGCTTTATGCTGCTGCTCCCGCGACCACCAGAGAGGGTAAGGTTTGCGCCATACTGGACTGGGGGGGAGGGACCCTTGATATCGCCTGCCTGAGAATAAAGGAGGGAAAGGCCTACGTTTTGAGCACCGAAGGACTCAAGGAGGGGGGAGATGATTTTGATGCATGGATTGCCCGCGACGCTTTAGACGTTTTCCTTTCGCGTAATTTAGACCTGCAAAATGATCGAGATTTAATATGGAAGACCAAACAAAAGGGGTTGTTGCTAAGGGCTGAGAGTGCCAAGTGGGATTACAATTATAATCCCACCTTACGCTGGGATGGTTTTGTGGGCAACTATGATCTGGAATACCGGCTTGACGCCGATCTCTTCCGGGAGCGCCTGAAAAATCCGGTGAGCAAGGCCATCAGACTCTTTTCCCAAGCGGTTAAAGATAGTGGCGAACCTGAACGTTTAATAAAACCGATAATTCTCTCTGGTGGAACACGCAACCTGGACTTTGTCCGTCACAGTTTAGAAGGAGAATTTGGAGATCGGATTATAGATGAGCTTCCGAAAACCGGACATTTCAAGGATGTGGATAAAAATCGTATTGATTCGGCCACAGCGCTGGGCGCAGCGCTCCTTATGGCAAATGAGAGTCGCCCGGTATTCTCCCGGTCCATTGGGGTGCGGATGGCCGACGCCCGCCATACGGCCGACATGGATCTGTTCTGGCCGATCTTCCACCGGGGTGAAATTATCCAGCCGCAGAAAACTAAGGAGGTTGAACTTTTTGTCACCAATCCCTCCTGTGGGGTGGCGCGCCTCTTGATTTGCGACCAACTTGAGCCGGATTTGGAACCTGCTGGTCGTCTCCTGCGGTTTTTCCCAGTGCCAGTGTCAAAAGAAGAAATAAGCATTTTTGCAAAATTTAGGGTCACTGAGGACCTACTCCTTGAGGTGACCGTAATCGGTGCGATCGCCGGCATCAACCCAGAAGATTCCCGATGCTATATTGCCAACTTGGCCTTTGGTTTTGATTTACCCTAAATTCTTTAGAGGAAAGCCATGCTATCTAATCTCACCGTGCGGTCCAATGTGATCGAGAACCGCCGCACTCCCCAAGACTATAGAATAAGAGGAGAACTGGTGGTATCTCCCCTGGCTAGAATTTCTGCCCGAGATCTACATGAACTATCAACCCTGAACCCGATTGGTTTGGGCAATGTTTTCGATAAAGAAACATTGAAAACGAGGCCATACGGCTTGCCCACATCGGAACAGCTAACACAATATAAAAGTTACCTTTTCTATGGTGATAAGACAGTTTCCCTTGTTGACGAGGGACGGTTAATCAAATGCTGGTGTGCAGCAGCAGAACATCTATTGCGAACGTGGGAAGAAATAAAATATCACTTAGATATAGAGAAAACTGTGGAATGTCTTTGTATTTTTATCGCAATAGAAATAAATCTTCAGGTTAAAGAAGCGCTTAACAATGGTCTCTCCCCTGAAGAGTTAGAATTATTGTTTGAAATCAAAAAAGCCGTGGAAACTATGTTAGAAGAAGAGAAGGATTGGGAAACATTCCAAGTATACCAACGCGCCAGCGAAATCTTGGGTTTAAGAGATTAATCGGGAGGCGACTGATGGCCATTGATCCCATCCAGATTTCACACAATATAAAGGGGCGTTTTCTCTCTTATCTTAAGACGACCTTTAAGGTGTCGGAGAGGTACACTGATCTCAATTCAAGGCTTAAAGATTTGCTGAGTAAGGAGCAACGTTTTTTCCGGGGGCCATATTTGCAGGGACTGCCTCCATACCAAACCGATCGGTCTCTTGAGGAATTGGTGCAGGAAGGGGTTCTGCCTCAGGAAATTCTGAAGACCCCCTTCTTTGACAACGTCCGGCGCCCCCTTTATCGTCACCAAGTGGATACCATTCGCCTGTTGCGCAAAGGAGAAAACGTTATCCTGGCAAGCGGTACCGGAAGCGGTAAGACCTTGGCGTTCCTAATCCCCATCCTGGCAGGCATCCTGGAAGACCCGCGACCGGGCATTCACGCCCTCTTACTTTACCCAATGAACGCGTTGGTGAACGATCAGTTGAAGTTACTCAGGCGCCTGTTAAAAGACTATCCGGAGATTCGCTTCGGCCGTTATATCAATAAAGAAGTGACCCCTGAAAGGGAGAGGGAGGCCAGGGACCTTCCCCAAAATCAAAATGCCCCCGCAAACGAAGTGCTCTCTCGTGAAGTCTTTCGGAAACATCCGCCACACCTGCTCATCACCAATTATTCAATGTTGGAGTATCTGCTCCTCCGTCCCAAAGACTCACCCCTTTTTCAGGGTCCGTGGCGCTTCATGGTAGTGGACGAGGCCCATACCTACACTGGAGCCAAGGGAAGCGAAGTTGCTCTGCTTTTGCGAAGGGTTCGGGACAGGATAAAGGCTCCCGGAGAAAAGCCTCCCCAATATGTAGCCACTAGCGCTACCATGGGCGATGAACAACAAGAAAGCCTCAAGAGAATTACCGAGTTCGGGAGGCATTTCTTCGCCGCTCCTTTTTCAGAGAATAATGTAATAAGGGAGCTCACAACCCATGCTCCCTTGGGAAATCAAGAGTTAAAGGTGCCCAGGGAAGTTTATGGAGCGCCGATTGTGACCAGGGCGCTGGAGAGCCGCAACTGGTCGCCGGAATTATCTGCCCTCTTGGAGCAGGCCGGTTTTGCGGCGGCGGCGGTGCACCAGGCCGCGGCGCTTGCTGCGACGGACTTCCCCGGCGCTCTCTATTCCGTCTTCTGCCATGACTCCCGAGTCCAGAGCTTGCGCGAAGAAGTGGAGTTGGTCCCGGACCTTCCCAGCGCTGCCGCCCATGTGTTTGGCAGCGAAGCCGCGGTGGATGATCTCATTCATATGGTAAGAATATTCAGCTTGGCTCGTATGCCGGGAACGGAGGCCCGGCTGGTACCCTGTCGCTACCACTTTTTTCTCAAAGGACTTAACGGGGTTCTGGTGAGCTTTTCGCCAGAGGGCGGGAGTGGGAGAAATCCAGACCCATATCCTTCTTTGGATCCGGCGATAACTGATCTACAGACGGAAAGCAAAACCCTGCAACTATATTTTTGTCGCAAGTGCCGGCAACCCTATCTTTTCGGATATGCTTTAGAGAGAATTCTCAAGGCCCTGGGCTCTCCCATAGAGGAACGGGGCAAACCTCTCTTACTGGCTTGGGACCTTCCCCAAGAACGACTGCCTGAAGAAGATGCAGAGTTCTCTGAAACCACTGAAAGCGACCTTCCCAGGATAGAATGGTGTGTGAATTGTGGATGTTATTGGGATCAGGGAGGGAATTCTTGCGATTGCCCTGAAGCGCATAGAATGCTTCTGTGGAAATTGTCCGAAGGCCAGGAGGATCTCCCAAAATGCAAGGTGTGTGGCGGCCAACACAGCGTGACCCCGATGGTATCGGAAGCTGAAGCAGCCCAGGCAGTAACGACCCAGGCTATCTATGATTGTTTGCCTCCTTCAACAGAGGAAAAAGCCTCATATTATCCAGGTCGAGGCCGCAAGCTACTCATCTTTTCGGATTCACGCCAAAAGGCTGCCCGGTTTGCGCCATATCTAGAGATGACAAGAACCCCCTTGGCTATTCGTTGGCTCATCTTGCAGGCTCTAAAGGAGGCCGGGGGGTATGAGCGAGGCATCACAGCCTCATCTCTTTTGGATTATATGTTGCGCCTAGCTGAGGAAACCGGCCTTTTTCTCCAAAATGACCGTGATGAGTTGGTCACGGAATTTAAAAGAAATCTGGCGCAGGAATTTTGTTTGCCTGTAAGTCGCCGGAGTTCCCTGGAGTCTTATGCCTTGGTGCAAGTATCCTGCGAGTTGGGCAGGTTCTTTAAGCTGCCCGAGGTCTTTACGAGCTATGGATTGGCCGAGAAAGAGGCATTAAGTTTATTTCAGTTCTTTCTTCAGACCATGCGCTTGCAGAAGGCAGTCACCTTTCCCAGCCCTCTAACTGCCGCTGATCCAGCATTTGCCCCTATCCTAAAAAAGATCGCATTCTTGGATCAGGAATCTGAACAAGGCGTTGGCTTTACCTCACATGCCTTCGTACCTGCGTCAAGCCATGTGGACCGTCAGCGGCGATCAGTTTTTCTTAAAAAGGTGATAGAACGGAAATGTGGCCGAAGCCTGAACCAGGCAGAAACCCTAGACCTCTTAAGTGCTTGTTGGCGAGCCCTCTCTGCTGTGGAAGCCCCCTTCCCACCTCTGAAAAGGGTAGAGGTAGCCCATGGAAGAATGGGATTTCAGATCCCTTGGGAAAATCTCAGATTTGGTTTAAGCGGGGAATGGCATCAATGCCGAAGCTGTGGACAATGGACCGACAAAGCAGTGGCGGAAATCTGCCCCCACCTGGGCTGTAAAGGAATCCTGCAAAGGAAAATCCCCTCTGACTTTTTCAGGGACCACTACTATTGGGATATTTATTCCAACTCCAAACCGCCAACCCCTTTCACCGCTAGGGAACATACGGCCCAGTTAAGCGCTGCTCTTGCTTCGGCATATCAAATTGCTTTCGAGAAGGGTTGGCAGCCCGACCATGGTCAAATCAACATTCTCAGTTGCTCTACCACCTTTGAATTAGGAGTGGACCTGGGAGACCTAGAAGCGGTGTTATTGAGGGACGTGCCGCCTACGCCGGCTAATTACCAGCAGCGCGCTGGACGGGCCGGGCGGGGTGTGGGGACTGCCGCCTTTGTCACCACTTTTGCTTTATCCAGGTCCCATGACGAACACTACTACTCTTGCCCTGAGGAAATGGTTAGGGGCCGCATCAAGCCCCCCCGACTCAATCTCGAAAACGCTTTAATTGTGGACCGTCATATCAATGCCGTCATGCTCTCTCGCCTTGTACGCCAAATAAGCCAGACCATCCATGAAGTTGTGAGCATCGATAGTTTTTGGAGGGGTTGTGACAGCTGGTTGGAACAAAGCGGACTGGAAGGATTATACCATCTCTATCAGGAGGCCAAGCGGGAGATAGCTGCTTTGATTCCAGACTCCTTCCCACAAGATTATGGCGACAATAGCCCCGCCCGTCTTCAAAATTCACTTGAGGCAGCCAGAGATTATTACCTTGCCGAGCTAAGCATGTATAAAAAAGCTCAAAAGGAGGCAAAATTAGTAAGAGATCAAATGGAGAAGGAAGGGAGATCAACCATTAATATAGCCCGTTACATGGATTATCTCCGCCGGCGGATGAACGACATCAAGGCGACCGATTGGATCAGCTTCTTGTGTGCCAGGGTGGTTTTGCCCGGCTATGCGTTTCCAATCTATAATGTGATTTTAGAAACTACTGATAAAGACTTAAAATTGGAGCGGGATCTCAAAATCGCTTTATCGGAGTATGCACCCGGCAGTGAAATTGTAGCCAAAGGACTAGTTTGGAAGAGTGAAGGGTTGCGTCTCCCCCCTAATAGAGCATTGCCCCAAAAATATTATGCCCGTTGCCCGAATTGTGGCCACGTAGAAAGGCATCTGGAGCACACACAGATTTTTAGAGGCGGAAGTTGCAGGGTATGCGGCGATGCTGGCCGGGGACCTCGGCCCAGACGAAAAGCTCTCTATTGGATTCCTCTCTATGGGTTTTTAACAGACCCGCAGAAAGGCGGTAGAAAAATCGATTTCACCCGCGGCATGTCAATGCTCCCGTCTTCCAGGGTGTTTTATGTGGCGCAACAAGAGGACAATCCTGATAAATCGTTGGAACTTTCTTCCACGCAGCAGGTTTGGGTTTCCGTAAAAACCAACAAGTCCGCAGATTTTTTTGTCTTTAATCCCGGCAAAAACGGGCAGGGATTCACCCTCTGCAGATCTTGCGGAAGACTTCTGAGTGATAGGGATGTTAGACAGGGACACGATAAATTCTGGGGTGGTAGGTGCCAGGGAAGGGCTTCTCAGCCGGTTCGGTTGGCCCACGAATTTCAGACCAGTGTCTGTCGGCTTCTTTTTCATCACACGGAAAGAAGTTTTGTAGATAACGGTTTTTGGTTGTCTCTCTTATACGCCGTGCTATCAGGCATGGCTGCGGCTTTGGGAATTGAGGAGTCAGACATTGACGGCGTCGTCAGTCCGGCTTCAATAGGCGCAGGAATCCCCGTTCAGGAACTCGTCATCTTCGACAATGTGCCGGGAGGAGCGGGACACATTGAATCCTTTGCCAGAGAAGAGGATCTGCGGACCGTTATCCACGCAGCTCACCGTTTGGTATCCCAGTGCGGTTGTGCCCCGGATACCGCCTGTTATGGCTGTCTGCGGCGGTACCAAAACCAATACTGTCATGACATTCTGGCTCGCGGGCCGGTAGCAGCATATTTGGAGCGCCTTTTGGAGGATATTGAAACCGCCCAGAGCGATGATCGCACCTACTATTCCCCGGATAAGGCTCGGTTTTTAAGGTCGCAACTTGAGCAATCAAAGGGGTTGACGATTATCGCCGATACCCTGTTGGAAAGTGCTCCCGGTGAGATTGGTTCGTGGTTTCTTGCCCTACAAAATCTGGCCGATCGCCTGGGAGAAAATTTCACCCTATGTCTGAAAACCTTTGACTCAGCGACAGAAGGCCACCTAACTGCCTGCCTAATACTTTTGCTCCATAGCGGCGCCCGATTGTATCGGGTGGCCGCCCAGGCTCCGGCGCCCCCCTATCATTTCTTCTCCGCTGCCCCAAATGCACCGCAAATGGGCATTAAATGGGTTGACCAAGATTTGCCCGTATTGGACGGCACCATCCACTCAAAGAAGTTTGTTTACAACACCTTTCCAGACCGGCTACGAGAAGCAGAAGAGGAATTGAGGGTGTGGCTCAAGAAACACGCTACCCCTGTTGCCATCGCCAATTTGCAGATGAGAGGTGTCTCGGCTGTATCTATTGGTAAAAACGATTTGGTTGACTACGAGAGCATTTGTCGAGACTTCCGGAAACCAGGGTATGAAAAGATTATCATCCAGGACCCCTATCTCCAAAACCAGCACCAGCTGGATTGTTTGCAGCGCTTTCTATCAGCGGGGTTATCATTGGAAGGGCGTCTGGATGCGGCATCCTTTCTACTCCGCACTCGCTTAGCGCAGCCATCGACTGATCGGTTCGCCTTTAGTCCCTTGGAACACCGAAAGAAACTGGAGCATTTCTTGAGTAATCTGCCTGATTTTCAGAAAGATCTGGACTTACGGAGCACCTACGATAAGATGCACACTCGTTTCGCCTATTTTTCCTGGAATGACGGTGTTGAGTTGCTTTACCTTCCAGAACGTGGTTTCGATATCTTAAAACCAGGAACCGAAAGAGCCCGAGCAGATACCGTTATCCTGAAATTTGTGGAAATTGACCCCAAAATGAGAAATATTTTGAACTTATTTTAACTATTACCAAAATTATCGATATTAATATTATTCCGTTAGGTTGATCCAAGTAGTATAACCAGAGCCACTCTTTGCGGGTCTCCTCTCAGTATACCAGTTGCCTTCCCCAAAAAGCTCATTTATTGCCCGGGGAACTATGGAATAAGCAAAGTCCTCCCGTCTTCCAAGCACATCGGGAAGCAATTCGGCAAGTTGAACCTGAACTCCCTTCCATGGCTTCCCCATTTGTACTAATCTCAGTGATCAAAATATCCTGTGGATGGACATGCAATAGGGGCAACAACGTATCTGTGAAGCGCTGTCTAAGTAGTCATACCTAACATAGCCAGCACCTGACCTCTGACAGCCTCTTTGGCTTGGCTGACCATGTCCATCTTTCCCAGGCCCACCTGGCCGAAGCGGCGGAGAAGGCAAGGGTTGGGTAGTGAAGGGAAATTGTCGACCTGAGAGGAAAAAGCTATTGAAAAGAAATTGAGTTAAAGGCAGGATGCTTTTTAGAAAATAAGACGATCATTGTATGGCAGAGCCGGTTGAGGATAGTTCGGATCCGTCTTCTCATGCAGAATGTCAGATTGACGTTGGGCAAATTTATCCCCAAGTTTCTTCCAGGTATCGGGAGGAAGTTCAGCTGCTTGACAGAAATATCGAACTGTTAGCTCAGCACGCTTAAGGATTAAAAGTTCGGATTTGCCTGTAAGTTGAAGAAACGATCTATTATGTATCAAGTCCAGCGCTGCAAGTCGCAAAATTTGAGGAACTTGAAATGATATCTTGGGAGCCTCAAGGGACTCACGCACAAGCTGGAGAAAAGAATCCCATTGAGGCAAAGCAAGGGGAGTCTCTTCTCCTTTAGATTGTCCCTTTGCGATTAAAAGATCTGAACGGAGCTTAGAAATAAATTGATATTGGCTCCTCCCCCCCCAAATCACTACTTTAAGGGCCTCATCGAGTCTTGCTTTAGTCTCTGGCATTAGGTATTGAGTAAATATAAGGCCCACACATGTTGCGAGCGCAATACTAAAAACACTTACGCCTTCAAGAATAATAGCTAAGTGATCACTTCTTTCCGGGTCTATTTCTCTGCGAATGGCTTTAGCTTGTCCTAAGATCTTGCGAAGTATCTCCCAATGAGATGGTTCGTTCCATGCTTTTGCATATATATAATAAACAAATGTCCCTAAGGGAGGGAATCGCTTAATTAAATCCCTTATATCAATTAATTCTTTAGCCGTGTAAATGCATTGTGCTGATCCTGAGGGATATACCAATGCTCGGTCATATCTATTAAATTCTACTTCGTCCAGCAGGTTAATCCCTAGAGAACCTGCAAAGAGCTTATGGTCTGGTTCAATTTTATTTCCCTTTTTCCTTTGTAAAAGAATAATGCCAGAACTGGCCGATATCCTGTCCATTAATCCCCGAAGCCAAACAGCCCTATTTGCAGGTGATTGACCCTTGAGAGTTTTACAATCCCCGAGAACCAGCTCCCATCGAAGATCTGAGCCAGGACGTAGGCCAAGAACATCGATATCTGTAATAACTTTATTTTCCTCGTCGAGGCCACCAGCAGGAAAAACTGGAATTTCGACGAGAGCATACCAACCTTGAGCGGTAAAATGCTTAAATATCATTTCTTTCTGAGCAGCATCCTTCATCATTGCCCCCTCAGCAAAAAATCGTCAATTGCGTTCTTTGACTCATCATCCAAAGCGAGTCGGTCCAGTTTTACAAATCGTTTTCTGCCTATTAAAGAATCTACATACTCCTCCCCTTGGCGTAGAGCTAAAACAATATCCTCACTGGGGGCCACTTCCGGTTGCTCACCTGAAACCATAACTTTGGCCAGCCTAATTGCTTCTTTATTTTCAGGATTATCGATAAGTTCAAAGCGATACCAAGATCCACTCCGTACGAGTTTCCCAACCCGGAGTGTGACCAGCTTCCTATATTGTTCCCATGCTTCTGTATTCGCTTTAATATATCCTCTATCTTCAAGCGCACTTAGCAGTGCACGAGGGGAATGAATTCTATATTTATCAAAGAGTAACTGACCTTGGCGCACGGCTGCAACCATAGCCATGGCAGCCTCATAAATTGGCTTCTTAAATGCTGGAATTCTTGGTGGGCCAGGACGAGGTCCAAAAAGGAAGAAGTTTTCTCCTGCATGAGTAGTTGTTATGGCTGGAGGTGGGATGAATCCATCACCTGCCAGCTTTTGAAAGACTGCTATGTCAGGATCATCAAGGTGAGTTCCACCGAGTTCACGATGATTAAGAATTTCGGAAAGTGGCCAACCTTGATTTTTTCCCAGAAGATCTAAGACCTTCTTTATCCTTCCTGAGGTATTAGATGCAACTAGATCAGCATACGCATCTTTGTTCTCAGCAAAATATGCTGGGGACAACAGAACATCTCGACCACGAGCCCGTCGACTTACAATGAATGATCCCTGTGTTCCGATACGAATAACTCGATCTACAAGTTTCTTTTCTGCTCCTAAAGAATAAGCATGGTCTACTATAATAGGAGAGGCAGATAGCCTTTTTATCAGTGCCAACGTTAATTCTTCTGGCTCTGAGAATCCGTATGTGCTTGCAACATCCCCCAACCCTGTGAATAAGTCATCAAAGTAAGGAACTTGCGGTATAATGGTTTTAATACTCTTGCCTTCCTTAACTAATTGAACAAATTCTGCTTCAGCCAACAATTCTACCACAGAGGCTACAGCTGTAGTTGGAATATCTAAAAGATAGACTGCAACTTTTTTAATTATGTCATATTTAACTGCCTGAACTCCCCTTAAATGTAATGCGAGCCGGACAGCCATTCCCAACCGATGAAGTATCTCAAATTCATCAACGGTAGTTTGTTCAAGGCAGACAGCTATGTCATGTGATCTGACGGAAATTTCACTTGGAGTTAATCCATCGGTTATAGGCATACCTAATTCCTAAAAAAGAAGATGCAATCGTTACAAGGGTGAGGATAGTTAGTGTCAGAAAATATAGACATGAACTGTCTTGCGGGCACTGAGATCCCCGCCAATTCCTCCTTTCATGCTCTTTTCAGCTCTCGAGCTGCTCTTGCTAAATTAATCTCCCCCTTTATTCCCGCTTTTTGTCGAATGGGATTACCGTTCCCCCTGAAGGATCTTTGGATACCATAGGTTTGCGCACTTGGGGTAAATATTCAATATTAGAATTATTGGTTAAATAGCCCTTTGGCAAACTTAGCAGTTCTTCAATATCGTTAGAAGTAAAAGCAAGATTGCCAAGAATTCCTTCACGCGATTGAATTTTTTCATTAATTATAAGTTCTACACACCTACGATTAAACATAGGTTCTTCAACTGGTAATTCATTATCGAAGGGCTCTTCTTTTGCCCACCTTCTTTGATTATAGTTCATATATAATCTTTTTGCATCATCATCATCAATAATATTTAAATCATAGCATCGTTTTATCATAGCTTTAATTGATACCTTCCATTTTCTTTTAATCGATAAAAATGAATTCAATGTAGGATAACTAAAATCTTTTGTAAATGCCTCTGCTGGCAGTAAAAATGCAGAAGCAAATCGTGATGCTTGAACCTCAACTTCTTTAAAATAACGTCCGATCTTTTCAATGGACCGATGTAAGACAAGATGTCCTAATTCGTGAGCGCTATCAAACCGCAACCTTACTGCACTACACTTATCATTCCCTATAACAATAATGGGGGTATTTAAATACCATATAGAAAAAGAATCCAAATTGTTAGCATCAAGCCTTAATAAGGCTATCATTGTACCTTGATTTTCAAGTAATCGCACGACATTAGAGATAGGGCCATCACCTAACCCCCATTCACGCCTACACTCCTTAGCGATTTTTTCAATATCATTATTATGTAAATTATGTGGAGTCTTCCCAACATCAAAATCAGGTATATTTACTGGCAGGAAGTCTATAAACTCCCTCAAATAATCGATGGTTTCTTCTAACCACTCCAGCCGTCTTTTAGCTCGAGTACGAGCTTGCTTAGTTGCAGCGCTTAGGGCTCTGAAAAAGATTCTACTATTATCTCGGTCCTGGTAGGGCCTAAGAAAAAACTGCGTTGGTAAATTCAACTTATCAGCAATTCGCTCTAAAACTGAATGACTGGGACTTTGTTTACCATTTTCATAGTTTGAGATAGATTGTCGAGAAATACCGCAGAGGTCAGCCAATACAGTAAGAGACAGACCGCGCGCCTCTCTGGCCTGCGTTAAACGCATAGGGGTAAAGCCGGGAATTGCTGTTCTCATTATTGCTTCTTTTTAGTTTGAATTTCCTTGCGCAGTTCAGGATGAGCCTTATCTTCACCTGGCTCCTCTTTGGTTTCAGGATATAGTTCCAAATTGCAGTATTCAATAAGGTCAATGGGCGGATGTAGATAAGCAAGTTCCGGAGAAGGAAACCTTAGAGTGGCAAATCCAACCCTAGATAGATTTTCATATGACTCGCCAGGTTTAGGGGAATCTGGGCCATGTAAAATAACCCCAAAAATCTGGCCTTCTTCAAGATTGGGGTGCAATTCTTCTAGAGAAAAAAGTAGACCCTGTCTCTTAGCTAAAGAATTTCTCCTTATAGAAGGCCGAACTTTTCTTGATGGACCATCAACGGCATGAAATAAAAATTTGAAGGGTCCTATTTCTATTTCAGCCTGAGGACAATTGCCCCCCCCAATTGCCCTTCCTATTTTTGCGAACGGAGAATTTAAGACCATGGTCTTTCGCAACCTTTTTAATGCCCGCCTCTGTCATAGCTCGACGGAGAAGTGGAATTAGCCACTTTGCATCAGACCCGGGGAGATCAAGGTCTTTGTGGGCAAATCTAAAACCATCATCGTAAATTCTAACCAATTCAAGGATACAGTCCGCAAAAAAGGCTTCTGGCACTTCTCTTTTTATAAGAGTGATCACGTTAACCCCCCTGCGATGTTGTTCGTAAACTTATACTACAGATCGCCAGATAATGTCAAGGGGAAAAGATAATTTATGATATTTCGTCAAGTTATGAAGTTTTGGCTTTTTCCCATCGGGCTTTTGCGGCTTTCCTGGCAGCTTCTTTCCGTTCTTCGGCAGGTTCACCCTCAGTGGCGAGATCAACGATCGTCTTAAGACAAGAAATTGACCTTCATCACGAAATCAATAATAAAGACCCGGGATCCCCGAAGGGAGCCCGGCGCTGGGTTCGTTAAGTATATAACCACCGCTTAACCGGTGGCCTGTTCCCGCATCTCCGGTATCACCGGAGCGATCCTACCATCCTCCAACCACCAGACCTGGATCTCCGGTACCGGGGAGGGCTTGGCTTCATCCGAAGTGGCGAAAACGAGGATGGTATCGAAGTCCTGGCGCACTGCCAGCAGGAAGTCAATCAGTTGGGCTCTGTTCAAGGGGTCGAGAATGTCCGCCTCGTCGATCATCAGGAGGCGGGCGCCGGCCAGGGTGGCCAGCACATATTGGAAGCAAATCCCGGCCCGGTATCTGGCGGACTTACTCAGGCAGGCGTAGGGTGAACTGCGGTAAACCTCCAAGTCTTGGGTGAGCACCAGGGGGCAGTCCTCGTATTCTGGGAACAGGTAGCTTGAGGCCAGGTAGAGCTTCTTGTTGAACGGCTCCAGGGCCTCAGCAATGAGTTGGGAGGGGATGCCGTCCGCGGCCAGGGCCTTGGCAAGGGCGTCGTAAAGGGTGATCTCCTTTTCGGCCTGGGCGACTTTGGCCGTGACCGCTTCGGCTGCCTCCTTTTTGCGCCAGAAGTCCCGCACCGCGTCCAGGAGTTCATAACCCGTCTTCATCCGGGCATCCAGGACAGCGATTTTCTGATCCAGTTGAGCCGTCGCCGTCGCCTGCTCCTGCTGCTCCTTGAGCTTGGTGATCTTGTCGGAAAGCTTCTGGTAGCTTTCCTGGAACTCATTAAAGGCTTTCTCCCTAACTTGGGCGACCTTTAGTTCGGCCCCCAGGCGTTCAACCTCTTCTTGCTGCTCGTTAAGGTCGGCCTTCAATTTCTCAACCTTGGCCGTGTCGGAGGGCGGGGCGCCCGGGATTGCCACCGCACCGAACCGGGGACATGCGAGGCCAGAGCCAGGAAAGGCGGGACACGCCTCTGGCCACAATTGATCAGCCGTGCCGGATTCCACGGCCTCGTTTGCGGCCATAAGCTTTTCCAGAATCGGCCGGTTGATGTTCAGGTACTTCACCAGTGTTTCGATTTCCCCGGGGGTCGGGG
>Ga0351885_10191_pt1 | contig 27272 bp, 26 predicted proteins | sample TotcelFGM3001L13_FD_206771 | JGI IMG/M metagenome (GOLD analysis project Ga0351885, IMG submission 206771) | Enriched cells from coal bed in the Powder River Basin, Montana, United States - Total cells FGM rep3 HSBNCT.FGM.300.1.L13 ... | reverse complement strand
CTTGCTGATTAAATCGATGATGACGCCCTGGGCGATGGCCTCCTGGATGGAGACGTCATCCCGGTAAAAGTAACCGGACACCAGCAGAATACGAATATCCGGGGCACTCAACCGGATACACCGGGCCAGCTCCAGGCCGTCCATATCAGGCAGCTTGGCGTCCAGGAAGGCGCAGGCGAATTGGTGTTCCTCCATCAGCTTCAGGGCTTTTTGGGCGCTCAGAGCTGTGCGGGTGACATAACCCCGTTTGTTGAGGAGATGTTCCAGGGCCCAGCACATATCCGGCTCGTCGTCTACAATCAGGATCAGTTCGCCTGGATCAGTCATCCCACCACCCTAAGCACTTATACCGATGGCAATCAAAAGACTGTTTCTGTCATTCTGAGCGCCGCGAAGAATCTCTCTAAAGCCGCCGCGATGCTTCACTCCCCCCGGAACACCGCTCGGAATGACATGAATTTTCATAAGTCATTAACTCCACCCCGGATTACAAAAGGGGCAACCTCACGGTGAAGGTGCTGCCTTGGTCTACCCCGCTCTCCACCGTGATGGTGCCGAAGTGCTGTTTGATGATGGAGTAGCAGATGGACAGGCCCAACCCCGTTCCCTGGCCCACCGGCGCGGTGGTGTAGAAGGGGTCGAAGATATTGTCCAGGTCCCCGGAGGCAATCCCCTGGCCGGTGTCGCAGATAGCAACCCAGGCTTCTCCGTCGGCCTGTCCCAGGCTGATATCCAACTCCCCCCCATCGGGCATGGCCTTGATGCCGTTGAGCAGCAGGTTCATGAAGGCTTGCTGCAACAGGCCTTCCATGCCGCTAATCAAGATAGGCTCTCGGGGCCATTGCGCCTGTAGCTCAATCTTGGCAATCCGGGCCTGGTTGGTCACCAAGGACAGGGTTTCCTCCATGAGAGTGGTCAGGTTAATCTCCTTGATGTCGGGCGCCACCGTTGGACGGGCGAAGCGCAGCAAATTTTCAATAATCATGGAGGCCCGCAGGATGCCCGCATGAATCTTTTCGGCGCACTCCTGCTGCATCTGCGGTTCGAGATCGCCTTCCATGATGAACTGGGCGGCACTGGAGCAAACCGCCAGGGGATTGCGGATCTCATGGGCGATGCCCCCGGCCATGACCCCCAGGGCGGCCAATTTCTGGGTCTGGAGCAGCTGGGCCTCAAATTTACGGCGTTCCGTCAGGTCCCGGCCCACGGCCACTATCCCGGCGGTTTGGCCCAGGTGGTCTTTCATAGGGGAAAAGATCCAGGAAACCGGAATGCGGCCGCCATCCCTGGTTTTCAGGTCCCACTCCGCCATTTGGGCCTCTTTGCCGGCCTGGAGGTTAGCAAAAATTCGCGCCATTTCGCCCTGATCATCACCGGCGCAGAAGTCGAAAAAGTTGTGTCCCCGAACCGCGTAGAGGGTGAAGCCCGAAAGCTTCTCCGCCGCGGTGTTCCAGGTCAAAATTTGGCCTTCCATGTCGGTGGACAAGACGATATCCTGGGCGCTTTCCACCACCGAGGCCAGGTGGCGCTCTACCCGGCGCACCTCTTCACTCAGGCGCACCTGCTCGGTGACGTCGTCCATGAGCAGCATGGCCAATTCCACCACCCCCTGCCAGGAAAAGGGCAGGATGCTGTAATAATAAATCCGCAGGGGAATGCCCGGGGCCCGATAGGTCATCCGTTCCCCCTTGACGCGGAAGTTCTTTTCGAAGACCAGGCGGATGCGCCCCGGGAAATCCATCTGGTCGATAATGATGGCCGGAAAAACTTCATCCAGGCGGTGGCCGATGGTGTCCGGGAGGGTGCGGCGGTTTTTCTCCAGGAAATTGCGGTTTGCTGAGACGATGCGGAGGTCCCGGTCAATGAGCAACACCGACGAGGGAATGGCTTCCAGCAGCATGTCGTAAAGCTGCTGGTACCGCTGTGATTCCGGGCTATTGTTTAGCGATGCGGTGTTTTCACCCATACTGATTGATCCTTTCGAGGTATTACAAGATACCGGGATTGGCCGTCACAAAGTTATACGGCGGCCAGGGACCGCTCAACAGCAGCCGGGCCGACTCGCTCTCGGTGAGCAGCCGGAAAGCCTGGCGAAAAGACTCCACGGCCGGGCGGGGCACCAGGAAATACAAGGAGAGCAGGGGCAGCCGGGGCGAAGGTGCTTCCGTGGCGCATTTGACGTACAATCCGGCAAACTGCTCCCGGCAGCGCTCCGCGGCTTGGCGATACTCCTTGGTCCACCGGTCCTGGCTGGCATAGTGGGCCTTGCGGGCCGTGAGGTAGGTCAACCCTAAGCGGTCTGCGGCTGCGGCGGGGTCCGGGGGGCAAGGCCCGGCCACCTCCCGGCTGGCTTCCGGGCCGCCGGGGATCACCGCCGCCCAGGGCCCGGACGGCAGCAAGACCCGCAGCCCCATCTCCACACAGCCGTCCAGTTCCTGGAGCAGGGCTTCATATTTGGGGCCATGTTCCTCCAGGAGTTGGATAGCCTGGGATTCCTGCTCCACCACGCAGCCGTATCGCATGGGGACCACGGCGCCCCGGCGGTGATAGGAGTGCACCACCCGCTCATAAGCCCGTACCCTGGGGATATCCGGGTCCAGGTCGGCACGGCCGATTTGGGAGAGGGCCACACTTAGGCCCCGATGCGCTACCTGGTAAACCGGGCGGCCCCCCACCCCCAACAGCGATCCCGACAATTCCAACCCCGGATGACGGCAGACACAATAAAACAGGCAACTCATGCTTCGGGCTCCATATCCAGGGCAGGGCAAAAGCTATAAGGGGGCCAGGGGCCGGTCACTTCCAACCTCATGCCGTGAGGAGCATATTGGGCGTTGACGTCCTGAATCAAGGCCTGGAAACCGCCTATTGCCCGCCTCGGTATCAGCAAGGCCCAATTCCAGACCATATCCTGGTCGCTGCCGGTAGTTTCCCGGGAGAGCAGTCGCCGTTCCTGCACCTTGGCGGCATAATCCCGGAAATCGGCCCACAGCTTGCGGCAAACTTCTTGAAGCCACCGCTGCAATTCCTGGTCGCCGGCGGCCCGGAGGCGCTGCTCCTCAAAGTACCGCTTGCCCGGTGATAAGGCCTCCAGGCTTTCCGCTTCCCGGGCCAGTTTGAGGGCGAACAGCTTCCCTTTAGCTCCTGGGCGATCCAGCATCCCTTTGACGGCCCACTCTTCCTGGTCCGTGAGGCGCTCCAGAAACTCGGCGATGGTGTCGGAGTGGCGTTGCAAAACCTTTTCCAGATTAGCCAGGGACGCAAAGATGGTCCCGAACCGGACCGGCAGCACGGGAGAATGACACATCACTCCGGCCACCACCTCCTGATGGCGGATGACTCGAGGGCCGATCCAGGTCAGGTCCCGCAGCCGTTCCTCAGCCTCCGGCCCGGAGAAATCCTCCACCGGCACCGGACTCCAGACCGCGGCGAGGTCCTGGTATGTTGCCACTGCCAGCGAGCTTTGACCATCCACCCCTGGGCCCAAAAGGGGAAGGGGGGGCAGCCGGCTCAACCGGGTCAGGCAGTATAGATAGAGTCCTTGGTTCATTTTGAGTAGCCAGTCGTCAGTAGCCAGTAGCCAGTGGTCAGTTAAAATCAATGATGTTTGGTGAGTATCCACTTAAATCAAGTGATCCGGGCAGTCCCTCAGGGGCCCTCGGCCTGACCGTAAAGCATGAAAAGGTGGCATTGGCTGGTGGCATGGCCTTTCCAGTCTGTGCAGAATTAACTTGTTATTTTGGCACAGGCTGGAAAGCCTGTGCCACCGTTAACGTATGCTTTTAGCCAGTAGAGTGGGCCGTTCTCTGCCAGCAGCGTTCATGGCCCGTTCTATAACTGACCACTGACCACTGACTACTGACTACTGACTACTCCCCAGCATCTCCTTAAGGGCCTCTTCCAGGTCGGCAGGCAGGATGTTCACCTTGGCTTCCCCGGCGCCTTCCTGCACCAGTTCCGCCGTCACCGCCCGGCGCACCGCGGCCAGGGCCGCCTGGTTGCACACCCCGGCGATCTCGGCGCCGCTTAAGCCCTCGCTCTTGGCCGCGAGCTGTTTGGCGCTGACCCCCTTGGCCAGGGGTTTACCCTTGAGGTGGACCGCAAAGATTTCCCGGCGGTCCGCCTCATCGGCCAGGGGAATCTCGACGATGGCGTCGAAGCGGCCCGGCCGCAGCACCGCCGCGTCCATCATGTCCAGGCGGTTGGTGGCTCCCAGCACCAGCACCCCCTTCAATTCCTCGATGCCGTCCAACTCCGCCAGGAACTGGCTCAGGACTCGCTCCGAGACATGGGAATCGCCGCCGCCCACTCCCCGGGCCGGGAGCAGAGCCTCGGTCTCATCCAGGAAGATGATACAGGGTGCGGCCTGGCGGGCGGTTTTGAAGATCTCCCGCACCCCCCGCTCGGATTCGCCCACATACTTGGACATCAAGGCCGGTCCCTTTACCGACAAGAAATTCACCCGGCTTTCCGTGGCGATGGCCTTGGCCAACAAGGTCTTGCCGCACCCCGGCGGCCCCGACAGGAGGATACCCTTGGGGGGCTTGATGCCGGCTTTTTTGAAGATATGGGCATATTTCAAAGGCCACTCCACCGCTTCCTTGAGGCGCTCTTTTACCCCCGTCAGGCCCCCCACGTCTTCCCAGCGCACATCCGGGACCTCCACAAACACCTCCCGGATGGCCGACGGTTCCACCTCCCGAAGCGCGGCCAGGAAGTCGTCCATGTGCACTTCTAGTTGGGCCAGTTGCTCGTAAGGAATGGTGGCCAGGCCGTAGTCAATGTCGGGCATGAGGCGGCGCAGACAGATCATGGCCGCTTCCCGGCACAGGGCCTCAAGGTCGGCCCCTACGAAACCGTGGGTGATCTCGGCCAGGTGGCTCATGTCCACGCCCTCGCCCAGGGGCATGCCCCGGCTGTGGATCTCTAAAATGTCCAGCCGACCATGACGATCGGGGATGGGGATGCCGATCTCCCGGTCGAACCGCCCCGGCCGCCGGAGCGCCGGGTCCAGGGCATTGGGGATGTTGGTGGCGGCAATGACAATGACATTCTGGCGCTTGTTGAGGCCGTCCATCAAGGCCAGGAGTGTGGCGACTACTCGTTTCTCCACGTCCCCGACGACATTTTCCCGCCGGGGGGCGATGGAATCTATTTCGTCGATGAAGATGATGCTGGGTCCCTTGCGTCCGGCCTCCTCAAAGATCTTGCGCAGGTGGGCCTCGGACTCGCCATAGAACTTGTGGACCACCTCCGGGCCGCTCACCGAAAAAAAGTTGGCCTCGGTCTCGTGGGCGATGGTGCGGGCGATTAGGGTCTTACCGCAGCCTGGGGGGCCGTGGAGCAACACTCCCTTGGGGGCGTCGATGCCCAGGCGCTCGAACAGCTCGGGGTAGCGCAACGGCAGTTCGATCATCTCCCGGATGCGCTGGAGTTGGGGCTTGAGGCCGCCGACGTCCTCATAGGACACCGCCGCCCGCACGGTTTCCGGGGCCCCGGCCTTGCCGATCACCAGGGTAGTGGTGGGGTTGATCAGCACCGGCCCCCGGGGGGTCAGGGCTCCCACCTTGAAATCGGCGGTGCGGCTGCCGAACAGGGTGGCCCGGATGCGGTCTCCCTCCACCACCGGCAGACCGTCCAGGAGGCTGCCGATATACCGGAGATCCCTCTCGGCCGGGGTAATGGTGATGGGGGTAAGGACCACTCGTTCGGCCGGGCGGCAGGCGATCTTCTTCAGCAGGACAAAATCATCGATCCCGGCGCCGGCGTTTTCCCGGCTGATGCCGTCCAACTGTACCCGGGAGCGGCCCCGCAACTCTTTGTATGCCGGCATGGCCTTGCAGACCGTGGTCCGCTTGCCCACAACCTCCACGATGTCACCGATGGCCACCTGGAGTTTTTCCAGGTCTTCCGGCCCCATGCGGGCGTAGGCTCGACCCACGTCTTTACTCAGGGCCTCCGTCACTTTCAGCTTGAGGCCCGACTCTTCATTTTTTTTCATTTTTTTCATATTTTCCATAAATGATCCAGGGGTTCACCTACCTGACGCACTTGATCTCCAGGATGCCGTTGTTGCAGGTCATCTTCATCTTCTCCTGGGGATAGCTGCGGGGCAGCAAAATCTCTTTGCGGTACTTCTTATCGCGTTTCTCGGCATAAATGGTGAGCAGGTCGTCCTTGACCGTAAGGGTCACGTCTTTGGTGCTGACCCCGGGCATTTCAGCCACCACCAGGGTGTGATCCTTTTCTTCGAACACGTCCACCACCGGTTCCCGGATTTCCTGGACCACGGTTTCGCCGGTCTTATCGTCCCGGCGGACGTTGCCGAAGGGTTCCACCTTCACCTCTTTGTCCCCTTTGTCGCCCAGGCCGACTTTCACGGAGAAACCATAGACCCCTTTAACGTCCCGGTGGTGCAACTCCCCCTCGCCTTGCTTGAGCGCCTCGCCCTTGTCCGCCAGGTCACCCAGTTTTTCGATGAGGTCCGCGAGCCCTTTGAAGACCCCTCCGAAGCCGGATTCCTCACCGCTGCCCTTTCTCTTAGTCATGACCGCCTCCAGATTGGTTGATCCCGAACTGTTTCAGCTTGGTATGTATAGTCTTATAATCTATGTGCAATAGCCGTGCCGCCTTAGCTTTATTCCCCCGGGTATGTTTCATGACCTGGAGCAGGACTTCCCGCTCCACGGTAACCACGCTGTGGTGGACGATCTCCCGGAGAGACAGTTCGTCCCAGGGCGTTCCCTGAATCTTGGGAGTAAAGGCCAGGCCCGGCACCGGGGCGCGCTTGATGTCCAGATGGTGCTCGGTGATGATGTCGTCGGCCAGCAGCACCGCCCGGCGGATAACGGACCGGAGCTGGCGCACATTTCCCGGCCAGTTGTAAGACAGCAGGGCCTCAAGACTATACTCAGAAAAGCGCCGGACGTTTTTCTGCAATTCTTTATTGGTGAGATCCATGAACCGTTTGGCCAGGTAGGGGATGTCGTCTTTGCGGTCCCGGAGGGGCGGGATGGTGATGGTAAATTCATTGAGGCGAAAGAACAGGTCCTCCCGCATCTGGCCCGAGGTCACCAGCCTCTGGAGTTCCTGATTGCTGGCAGTGACCAGACGCACGTCAACCTTTACCGGCTTGACCGCACCCAGACGCAAGACCGCCTTCTCCTGGAGGACCCGCAGCAGTTTGGCCTGGGCCCCCAGGGGCAGGTTGGCTATTTCGTCCAGGAAGAGGGTGCCGCCGTGAGCCGCTTCGAATTTCCCGGCCTTGGGGGCGCTGGCTCCGGTAAAGGCCCCTTTTTGGTAGCCGAAGAGTTCGCTCTCGATTAAGGTTTCGGGAATGGCCCCGCAATCCAGGGGAATAAAGGGGGCGTCGGCGCGTCCGCTCAGCTGGTAGATGGATCGGGCCACCAGTTCCTTACCGGAGCCGGTTTCCCCCTGGACGACGACGCTGAAATCGGAATGGGCCACCCGGTTCACTTCCCGGATAATGTGGGTTACGGCATCGCTGGGGCCCATCATGACCCGGAGACAATTGTCCGCCGAGATTTCTTCGGTATGGGACCGGCGTCGGCGCTCACGTTCGGCCAGGGCGGCCCGCACCACCCGGACCACCTCCGGGTGGTCAAAGGGTTTGGCCAGATAATCGAAGGCCCCGGCCCGCATGGCAGCTACCGAGGCGGAAATCTCGGCATAGGCGGTGATGAGGACCACCGGCAGGTGGGGGTCGGTTTCCTTGACCCGCTTCAAGACGGTCATGCCGTCGATACCGGGCATCCTGACGTCCACCAGCAGCATATCGGGCCTGGCCACGGGGATCATCTGCAGGGCCGTCTCCCCGTCGTGGGCCATCATGTTGGTCAAGCCCTCTTTGTTCATGAGGGCTGAGAGCAAGGCGCTGATATCCCGATCATCGTCGACGATGAGCACCCGGGTGGTGCTTGGATCCATATTTCCTCCTGGTTCAACGAAACCGGTGAAGCGGATAGATCACGTTCACGTCCGGGTGGAGGCGCCGTTCCACGGAATGCAGCATCCCCAGGAAGAGGATGCCGGTCTCGCCGTCTTTAAGAGTGTCGTTAATGCGCTGCGCCATGAATTGATCCCGGCGCTGGAGCAGGGCGTCGCTCAAGGCCTGGCGGGACGCCGCCACCGCTGCGGCCCGGGGAGGCCTGGTGGTCAGGGATTGTCTGGCCAACTGGTATTCCTGCACCAGCAAGTCGCCGGATTCGGTCCCCATGAGTACGGCCCCCTGAACCATCAGGCGTAGCAGAAGCTGATGGTTCCGGCTGCCCGCCTGGGCCAGTTCGGTGACGATCTCCACCTCCCGCCCGCACACAGGCAAGCCGTCCTGGTAGAGGCGCACCCGGTCAAAAGACAGGGCCAAGGCGTCGATGGCCGCCTCGATATCCGTCCATATCCGGTCAATGGCCGCGGTCTTGATGGCCAATCCGGCGCGGCCCGCTCTCTCCAGGGTGGCCCGGGCCACCGATTCCTTAAGCGCACCCATATCCGCCTGGGTATGGACGATGGGAAAGTAGATCAATGTCCGGGAAAAGCCGCTGTCGTTCGCGTCCGCAATTCTCGAGTCATGAGGGCAACGTTGGTCAGCAGGCATTAATTCTCATGGTTTAGCGTTTTGGGTTTCTGGCGCAACTCCCTTTGGAGGGTTTGCGGATGGTTACCGACTACCTATCAGGCAGTGCAAGGAATGAGACAAATCCTCGGATAGCCCCAGCCTGGAATGAAAACGTTAGGGATAGACGGTCGTAAGGGTACTACCAGTTCACCCTTCGATTACCAGGGTTCTGCCAGGAACAGACAACCGTAGAGACCTTGAGATTAGCATCGGCCTCTTGTGGAAATCTCTTTAAATATTTTTTGCTTCTCGAAAGTAATCGATGGGGGACGCCGGGTTTAAGGAGCCATAGGCAATATCATCATAAACCCAGCCCTGCATCAAGTAACGACTATCGATCCCGGAGAGTTGACTTTTCCAGGTTCCGGCTCGGTGGAACTTTATTTTAGGTCCAGCCATAGGTTATAATCCTTGCAACCAAGAGATAGGGGTAAAATGAGTGACAGCGCCCGGGGACCACGGGAGCCAAGGACTTTCAGCTTCACCTCTCCAATGGATGAGTCAATGCGGGTTCTCTTAATTAACAGCAATCTGAAAGATGACATATTAGCCGCACCCCCCATCGGGCTCTGCTATGTGGCCAGCGCGGCTGAGGCGGCCGGTCATGAGGTAAGAGTTCTTGATCTCTGTTTTAAGCCGCGGATCGGGCAGGAACTGGAAAAGGCCATCATCGGCTTCTCGCCCCAGGTAATCGGCGTCTCATTGCGGAATCTCGACAATGTCAACATGCTCCGCCTGATTTCTTACCTCCCGCCGGCGCTCGAAATTGTCCAACAGATTCGAGCCTTAAGCGCCGCTCCCTTAGTGCTGGGAGGTTCAGGGGCCAGCCTTGACCCACAGGGGGTCTTGGAATTTCTGCACGGGGATTACGTGATCGTATCCGAGGGGGAAAAGAGTTTTGTGGCCCTCCTTGAAGCCCTGAACCGGGGTGAATCTCCGGCCCATATACCCGGAGTGGGAATGCGGCGCCAGGGGGAGTTCCACCTAACCCCGCCCCAATTAACCTCTTTTCCTTCGGGAAATCCCCGCCTCTCAAGATGGCTTGACCTTGATCCTTATGAAAAAATGGGGGGCAGTTATACCGTTCAAACCAAGCGGGGCTGCAGGATGCGGTGCATCTATTGCACCTATAATCAGGTACTGGAAGGAAACCGTCTCCGATTACGTTCTCCGTCGGAGGTGGTGGATGAGATCGAGGAGGCGGTCTATAAATTCAAGCCTGAGGCCTTCGAATTCGTGGACTCCGTCTTTAATGACCCCATAGGCCATTGTCAGGAAATTTTAGAAGAAATTATCCGGCGGCCCTGGAAAGCCCGGTTTAGCACTATGGGCGTAAGCCCCAAAAATCTGGATTCGCAATTTCTTCACCTCATGCAACGGGCCGGGTTCACCTCTTTTATGATCTCTCCCGAATCGGCCTCTGAGACCATGCTGAGCAATTATCAGAAGGGCTTCGATTTGGAGGATTTGCATCGGGCTGCCGAGACCATCAACCGGTTTTCTTTCCCGGTGCTCTGGAATTTTCTCATCGGCGGCCCGGGTGAGACCCACCGCACCCTGGAAGAAACCTTAAAATTCATTGAGCGGTATTTGGTCCGCAAGCCAGGACCGCCTCACAACCTGGCCAATATCTTTTTAGGGGTGAGGCTATATCCAGGCACGAAGCTCTGGCAAATAGCCGTGGAGGAGAACTTCGTTCACGATCAATGCAGCCCGCTCAGACCACTGTGGTATCTGTCCCGGGAACTTGACCTGGATGTGACGGTGCGTCAGTTGCATCGAGCTGCCTGCCGCCGGCCCGAAATTGCCTTAGGCGGTATGGAAAAGTATCTGCCGCTCACGAAGATATTCGGGGTCGTCAGGAAAGTTTTTCCCTTCCCCAAACCTTATTGGCAACACCTGCTCTGGGTCAATCAACTGCTCATCAATTTAGGGGTTCGCTGCCTGTTCCACGCCGTCGGCGTTCCGGCCCAGTTGCGTGAGTACTTGAGACTCCAGAGTAATAAGCCTATCTCGGCGCCGAAAAGCTAAAGAGACCTATCACAAAATCAAGCATGGAAAGCCCGGCCTTCCCTGGCCTCCCCGATCCCTCCCAGCGGCAGCTTATCTCCCCGCAGCATAACCTCAAACCTTGCCCAGAAAAACCGGCAGAACCGGGGAGATCGCTCCGGCGCCTCACCGTGCCTTGATTCCTCCCGAATGATCATTAAAATAATAGGCTATAAGGAAAATCCATCGCTACCTATTACGGGGCTGGGAAAAATATGAAAAACGTGTTGATGCTGGTGTTGATGTTAGCCGTCGGCCTGGTGACCGCCGGCTTGGCCGATAATAAGACCCAGGACAAACCAGGGAAAGGGGCCGTCATGCCTGAAATGGAAAAAAATCTCCAAACCGCCACCTTTGCCGGCGGCTGTTTTTGGTGTGTGGAAGCCGATTTTGAGAAACTGCCGGGGGTGGTGGAGGCCATCTCCGGGTATACCGGGGGCCGCGGCGACAACCCCACGTACGAAAATTACGGACAAAAGGGGCACGTGGAGGCAGTCCAGGTGGTCTATGACCCGGCCAAAGTGTCTTATCAAGCGCTGCTGGACTATTTCTGGCGGCATGTCGATCCAACCGATCCCGGCGGGCAATTCGTCGATCGGGGGGCCCAGTATCGCAGCGTCATTTTTTACCACGATGCCGAGCAGCAGCGGCTGGCGGAGGCATCCAAACTGGCCCTGGAAAAATCAAAACGTTTCTCCGAACCCGTGGTGACCGAGATCTTGCCGCTGACGAAATTCTACCGGGCCGAGGACTACCACCAAAACTATTACCAGACCCACGCTGTGAAGTACAAATACTACCGCTGGAATTCCGGCCGGGATCAATTTATCCAGAAGGTCTGGGGCAAGGCCGAAACCGGCGCCGCCCACGCCGCGACTGACCCGCCCGGCGACCAGAAGTATGCCAAGCCCAGCGATGCAGAACTCCGCAAGAAGCTGACGCCGCTGCAATACCAGGTGACCCGGAAGGAGGGCACGGAACCGGCGTTTAAGAACGAGTACTGGGATAACAAAAAGCCCGGTATCTACGTGGATATCGTCTCCGGGGAGCCGCTGTTTATTTCCACGGACAAGTACGATTCCGGCACCGGCTGGCCGAGTTTTACCAAACCCCTGGAGCCGGGAAACATCGTGGAGCGGGAGGACCGCCACCTGTTCTACAAGCGCACCGAGGTGCGCAGCAAACACGGCGATTCCCATCTCGGGCATGTTTTTCCCGACGGACCGGCGCCCACGGGGCAAAGATACTGCATGAACTCCGCGGCGCTGCGGTTCATCCCCATGGAAGACCTGGAGAAGGAAGGCTACGGCAAATACCTGAAGCTCTTCGGGCCGGAGGCCGCGGTCAAAAAGTGAGGCCCGGTTAAGCATCCTGTCAACCGGTCAGGGGCAGACCTGAATGTCCGCCCTTTTCTGTGGGCGACATGTATGGTGAATGCCAAAATATCTTCTGTAATTGCTATAATCTTGAGAATGAAGATTTTATAGTGGTTGCCAAAAGTTCTTTCCTCTTGTCCCCTCTCCCCCCAACGGGGGGAGAGGGTTAGGGTGAGGGGGGAGAATAAAGAGCTTTGGCAACGAGTATAATTGAATTGCGGCGCGGCGTTATAAGGAAAATCGGTTGGCTGGGTTTGAGGGGACGGCAGCAAGGTCCCCGGGAGGTTCTATGTCCGGTTGTATCCCCCTGAGCCGGGAAATGCTCAGAGATCCCATCGATATTGTGGTTGCCGATGCACCCCTGGACTTTGCCCGGGCCCGGGCCATTGCCGAGACCCGGGCCCGCCAGGAGGCGGCCGACCCCATGCTCTTGGCCTGGTATGACCGGGAGACCGGCCGATTCTCGCCCCAGGTGACGTGCTGCAGCGATGACAAGCCCGCCTGGCTGGTTTATGCCGTATCGCGGGGCGGCGATCTGGTGATCGATATCAACCGCGAGGCGTATGTGTTTGTGTATCGCCGGAGTCTTTGATACCGAGTCATAATCATAAGGTGATTTTTTGTGGCCGCAGGCTTCAGCCTACGCTGGCACAGGTTGAAAACCTGTGCCAGCATTTGAATGCAAATTTATATGAACAAATCCGGTGGGGCGGGCCTCCGTGCAGTGGGGCGGGCGTCCCCGCCCGCCAACCGATTTGGCGGCCGGGGACGGCCACCCCACTAACAACAGCCATTTTTCATCTTTCGTTATATCCACCGTTCCGCTTGGAGGTTTCTTAAATCTCCCTAAATCCCCCTTTTTCAAAGGTGGACTTTAGCAGCAATTCCTTATAGTTCCCCCCTTTATTAAAGGGGGGTTGGGGGGGATTTGTGGATATCAAGGATCGGAAAAATTTTTGGCAATCGCTATAAGGACGGACACACAGGTCCGCCCCTACAGGCGATAAATTACCCGTATGATTGCAGCTTGGGATTACGGGATGGGGGCCGGGCCCAGGCGGGGTTCTTTGAGTCCCGCCTCCAGCATCGTGGCCGAGAGATCGGGCTTGTGGGTCAAGCTCCGGCGCCGAAAAGGACTATAGAGCAATTTGAAGATATCTGATTTCTTCATATAGCGGCTGAAGGTGCGCAGCAGTTTGTAGGTGCGGATGGGACGGAGGAAAAGGCGGCGGGCAAAAAGCAGGGCGTAGCCTCGCATCCGCACCTGGTTCACCGCCTCACCCGACAAGGCGGTGGGGTCGATGTCCGAGCACTTGAACCATTTGTCCCAATCACGCCGGTCGTCAATGATGCCGCGCTCGACATACTCCCGCCATAACGGCGTGCCCCGGTAGGCGCATAAGCGATTGAACCCGAAGGTGTCCAGCTGCAGACGGGCGGCAAAATTGAAACTGGCCATGACATCCTGTTTGGTCTCGCCGGGTGAGCTGATGACAAAAAATCCGTGCACCCGTTCGATGCCCTGGCGCTTGGCCTCACTGACCGCATGCTCAATCTGTTTCAGGGTCTGACGCTTGTGGAGCCGGTCCAGGACTTTTTGGGTGCCCGCCTCCACCCCAAAAGCCAGAAAATTGCAATTAGCCTGTTTCATCAGTCCCAGCTGATCCACCGCAGCCGCATCAACCCGGCCTTCGCAGCCCCAATGGAAGTTCAATCGGCGTTCAATGATGCCGTGGCAAACCTCGCTGATACGCTTGCGGTTCAGAAGAAAGTGATCGTCGGTGAGGTAAATGGAGCGATAGCCCATATCGTTGAGCTGCTGCATTTCGCCCAGGACGTGCGCCGCCGAACGGTAGCGCCATTTGCCCTGGGACAGGGAGGGGATATCGCAGTAGATGCAGGAATAGGGGCAGCCGCGGGAGGTCTGCATGGTACAGAATTTGTCCAGGGAGAGAACCGCCGGGACATCCAGGGGCATTGACTCGATGTAATCGATGGGGAGGCTGGTCCGGTCGGGGTAAGGCAACTGATTCAAGTCCTGTATGAGTGGACGAGCGGGGTTGCGGACGACCCCGCCGGCGTGACGCCAGACAAGACCGGCTACCGAGCCTAAGTTATCAAAGTTGTTTAAATAATCCGGCAGCAGTTCTTCCCCTTCCCCGACCCCGACACAGTCGAGGTCGGGGCAGTCCTCAAGGATGCGGTCCGCATTCATAGTGGCAAAGGGGCCGCCGACGATGATAGGAATTTTCGGCGCGGCCGACTTAAGCTCCCCGGCCAGGCTCTTAAGCGCGGGGTAGGTAGTCGTTGACAGGCAGGAGAGGGCGATAACGTCGGGGGCCTCTACCTCTGCCGCCTGGGCGATATGCTCCGCCTGCATCTTGGGGTGGCAGGTGTCAAACAGCCGCACCCGGTGTCCATGTTGGCGCAGAACCGGCGCCAAGGTCTGGATCCCCAGGGGAGGAAACGCCATCACCTGGAGGCGTTCAGGGTCGGATGAGGCTTTATGCAGTTTACGGGGCAGCAACCGGCAAAAGTTTGGGTCCCGGACATAGACCATGAAAACATACATTCGGAAATCCTTTCCCACCGGTCGATGGGTCAAGCAGGACTGAGTGATGCGGCTTAAAGTTGCGGCGGCCCTGTAGCCGCCGTTTGCTGGCATGGAAGTTTCGGAGCCGGAAGCGGCTGGCTGCCGCCTCCGTCAACCTGACTCCCGGTTCTAGCGGTACCCGCCGCGGCCGCCGCCCCCAAAGGAGCCTTTGGCCTGCGGCTTGGCTTCGTTGACCGCCAGGGGGCGCCCGTCGACACTCCGCCCGTTAATCATGGAAATGGCCTTCTGGCCTTCCAATTTGGTTTCCATCTCGACAAAACCGAAGCCTCGGGGCTGACCCGTTTGGCGGTCGGTAATGATCTTGGCCGAGGCCACGTGGCCGGCTTCGGAAAACAGTGTATTCAGTTCTTCTTCGGTGATCTGATGGGGCAGGTTGCCCACATATAGTTTCATACTCATGCGTACTCCTCGTCAGTCTTGCCTTTACCGAAATGGACTTGCCGGATTTCTGCCGGCGGACCGTCTCTTCCAGGCTCTTGGGTGCTCTCGGGTGCGGCCGCGGGCCGGCCGCCAACGTTGCGGTTCTGCCCCGGCTCAGGCTCAAAGTGACAGAACTCCGGGGTCCTAAGACCGCCGGAGTTCTGAACCTCAAACTTTAGGGTCTAAAGCTTGAATACGTTTTGGGCCTGGGGACCTTTGGGACCCTGGACCACTTCAAACTCCACGGTCTGCTCTTCGGCCAAGGAGCGAAAGCCTTCGCCCTGGATGGCGCTGTGATGCACAAACACATCAGGACCGCTCTCCCGGGTAATAAAGCCAAAGCCCTTGGAATCATTGAACCATTTAACCGTCCCAGTTTCCTTCATGGTGAAACCTCCTACAGATACTGCTTATGATATACCCGCCAAAAAAGCAGGCCGCACAGCAGTCAGGCAAAAAAAAATCGGCCAAGGGAATAGCACCCCGTCCGATTCTTGACCAGGACTTGCGGCCCTGCTTTCAGTCTGACATGCTAAACTATGGTTATTTTACAAAAAAATTACTCAATGTCAAGGTAATTTAAAATAATCGTTTGCCGTCCCTGGCAACTTCCCGGGATTTTCCACTGCCCGCCAAAGGTTAGCCCTTCCCGGGGCGGTAAAGAGTTTTCACCTGGAGGGTTGACCTGAGGCAATAGGCCCAGGCTCAGGCCTCCAGGGTGGTCAGGCCTTCTCGAATGGCGTACTTGGTAAGTTCCGCTACGCTCCTGATATTCAACTTTTGCATGAGCTGCTGGCGATGGCTCTCCACGGTCTTGACGCTCACATGGAGTTGGCCGGCGATTTTGGCGGTGGATTGCCCTTCAGACATGAGCTGGAGGACTTCCCGTTCCCGGGCGGTGAGCACCCCGAAGGCCGAAACCTCATGCAGGGGGGCACCCATCTTACAGTCCTTCACCAAAATATCGGTGACTCCGGGGCTGAGATAGGTCTTTTGGGCCAGCACCGCCCGGATGGCCCGGATCAGTTCCTCGAAGGCGCAATCCTTCAAGAGATAGCCTGAAGCCCCGGCCTGCAGCATATTCACCACAAAGCGGCGGTCGGCGTACATGGACAGGGCGATCACTTTGGTGGACGGCGACTCATTGACGATCTGGCGCGTGGCCTCGATGCCGTTGAGATCAGGCATGGCGACATCCATAATGATCACCCCGGGGTTCAGCTCCCGGGCCAATCGCACCGTGGTCCGCCCATCCTCGGCCTCGGCCACCACTTTCAGATCGGACTCCTTCTCCAGCAAAAAGCGAAGTCCCTGACGGACAATCTGGTGATCATCGGCGATCATAATCTTTGTGACCATCTGCTCTCCCCCATCATTGCTTCAATATTTCAGAGGCACCTGCAAGGTGACTCTGGTTCCCCAGCCCGGTTCGGATACCACTTCCAGGTGACCGCCCAAATACTTCAACCGTTCCCGGATGCTAAAGAAGCCAAATCCAAAGGGGCCTTTGGCGGCGTCAGCGGAAATCCCCATTCCCAGCCCGTCGTCTTCGATCTTGACCTGCAGGGTGGCATCCTCCCGGGCAATAAAGACTCTGATATTCTTAGCATTGGCATGTTTGGCCACGTTTACCAGCAATTCCCGCATCGCCTGGAACAGGATGACGCGAATCTCGTCATTCATGGACTTAGACGACCGATCCGTCTGGACCTTGACCGTAATGCCGTGTTGTTCCTGAACCAATTCGGCCAGCCATTCCAAGGCGGCGTCGAAGCCGAGGTCGTAGAGGATGGGCGGGCTCAGTTCAAAGCTTAACGACCTGGTGTATTGAATGGTTTGCTCAATGAGGCGCCGGACCTCATTCATGGGCTCCACCAACTGGGTGGAAGAGACGGATTCCCGGATGGCCCCCAGCTTGATCTGGGCCAGGGCCAGGATCTGTCCCACATGGTCATGGAGATCGGTGGCCAGGCGCCGGCGTTCCTGCTCTTCCGTCAGGGACAATTCCGAGGCCACGGACCGGAGTTGTTCCTGGTAAGTGCGAATTTCCTTTTCGGCCTGCTTCTGGGCCGTAATGTCTTCGATCATGCAGACAGCCAGATGATCTTCTTCCTTGGCGCCGCGGACCAAGGAGACGTTCAGGCGGCCCCAGGCCGTTTGGCCATCTTTGCGGACATATTTTTTTTCGACTTGATAGGAGTCTTGTTTCCCGTGGACCAATTCCCGGAAGAGCGCCTTGCACCGGGAGGCATCCTCCGGCAAGATAAAAACCGTGAACACCTGGTTGACGAGTTCGCTCAGACTGTACCCCAGCATCCGTTGCAGGGCCGGATTGCCTTCGACCACGCGCCCGTCTTTGTCCAACAAGGCAATGCCGATGGTGGTTACTTCGAAAATCGTGCGAAAGCGGACCTCACTGTCGCGCAAAGCCTCGATATAATCCTGGGCCACGATATCCGAAAGTCCGGGGCTGAGAAAGGTTTTAGATTCCTGAACCGTACGGATGGCTTTGATTAATTCCTCGAAAGCGCAGTCTTTCAGAAGGTAACCGGAGGCGCCGGCTTTGAGGATATTGACCACAAAGCGCCGGTCGTCATAAATAGACAAGGTGATGATTTTGACTTGGGGGGATGCGGTCAGAATTTGGCGGATCGCCTCCACGCCCTTAAGCTCAGGCAGACCCAGATCCAAGATGACGATATCCGGGGCCGAGTCTTGGACCTGGCGCATAACCGCCGGCCCGCTGGCGGCTTCTCCCACCACCTCCAGCCCGGTTTCTTTCTCCAACAACGCCCGGAGCCCCTGACGCACAATCTGATACTCGTCGGCCAGGAAAATTCTGGTCGTCATGATAGGTTCTTGCACTCTCTCTCCGTCCATGTTGAGAAGGCTCACAGTTTGACGTTTAGCAACAATCAATAGTTACGTCAAACATTTTTATTCGGTGATATTAAACTATATTAAGGACCAGGTATTAGCCGGTTCCAGTCTAAAACCGGTTCATGGGCGGACCTGGACGGGTCCAAACCCTTAGAGCCGCTGCCCATGCGCCTGCGGATAGCGATATGAGTCTCCATCTCATTTCTCCCGGCTTGGTCAACCGCCAAAGAAGGAGGATTTGCTCATTTGGATGGCAGCGGGTCCCATTACCACCACAAAAATGGCGGGAAAAATAAACAGGAGGAGCGGAAACAGGATCTTTACCGGCAGTTTGGCGGCCCTTTCTTCAGCTTTTTGGGACCGCTGAACCCGGAGAAAGGAAGCGTGGGTGCGAAGAGCCTGGACGATGCTGGCGCCCATTCTATCCGATTGGATCATCAATCCCACCAGAGCTCTAACATTCTGGACCCCGGTACGCTCCCCTAAATTCCTCAGCGCAATTTCCCGGCTGATTCCGGTTCTCAACTCGGCATTGGTAAGCTGCAATTCTCTATACAGGTCCGTGGAAATGCTCTTCACTTCATCCGATACCCTATTGATGGTGGCCTGCAGAGACAATCCGGCTTCCATGCAGACAATCAGCAGATCCAAAACATCCGGGAGGGATTTATCAATGCGGTCCTGGCGCCGTCTGGTAATAAATCTCAGCAGATACGGACCAGCATAAAACCCTGCTCCGGCCAACATGAAACAGACCAGGAGATTGCCCCGGCTCATAACCCCGTTCATCATATTGGCCAACAGGTACAACACCGGCAGCAGCAGGGCTAACAAAAACCGCAGGCCGAAATAGATGGCCGTTCCCTTGGGATGGCGAAACCCCGCCTGGATTAAGGTCTGGCGCAGCGCGGAATCGTCCTGTTTATCATCTACGGCATAATGCCCCAGAGACGATATCCAATCTAAAAATTGTTTTTTAAAACCTTTGCCTTCTCCCCGGCTGATTAACGGCATCGAAACCGTGGAGGCCTGTTTGAAGCGATCCCGCACCATCTTACGGTTATTGCAGTAACTGAGGACGCCGTAAGTGAGGCAAGCGACCGTGGCGAAAGAGGCCAGGGCAATTACCCAAAATAGAACCGACATCCTTTCCTCCTAGACCTTAATGGCTACCATTCTCTTCATGATAAAAATGCCGAAGCTAATACTGATAAGCGCGCCCGTTAACAATTTGGACCCCAACGGGTCACTGAACAGGGTCATCACATACCCGCGGTTGAGAATATAAAGCGCCAGGAAGGTGATAAAGGGCAAGAGGCTCAGGATCAAGGCCGAGAACCGACCCTCCGCGGTGAGGCCCTGGACCTTCCCCTTCAGCTTGAGCCGGTCTCGGATGATGACCCCAATGTTTTCTAAAATTTCCGATAGGTTGCCCCCGGTCTCCGACTGGATAATTACCGCGGTGACAAAAAAACGCAGATCCTGGCTGGCAACCCGTTCACCCATGCGCCGGAAAGCCTGGGACATGCTCAAACCCAATTTCTGCTCTTCGAAGGTGATTCGCATCTCGGTCCCCAGCGGGCCGGGGATCTCCTGGCTAACCAGGTCCAAGGTTCCCGGCAAGGTGTGACCGGCCCTCAGAGATCTGGCCAGCAGTTCCATGGCATCAGGCATGAAACGCTCGATCTTGGCGGTTTTGCGCTTCCGCTTCCACCGCAGAAACAAGAGGGGAAACACACCCAGCAGGAATGACAACCCCAGAGACCAGGCCCAACTTCCTGCCAGCCACCCCATGAAAAAGCCTAACCCGGACAGGAGGATGGCGATACAGATAAAGGTGTTCGGGGCCAGGTAGATATCCCCCTGGAGCAATTGACGTTGGAGATTATCTACCTTCCCCCAGCCGAAATAGCGCTCCGCCAGGTTCAGGACCACGCTCTCCTTGGTTTCCTGGAAAGCCTTGAAAACCTGGGCCCGAACCGCTTGTTCACGCTTATTCCCTCGCAGGCGCTGATTGAGGAGGCGCCGCTTGCGGATGGGTTCCACCAGGCCATAATAAATAGCGGTAGTTAAAAGCATCATCCCCAGAAACAGACCCACCAGCCCCAGGGCATATTGGAATTCCATCCCAGCCAGGTTGAAGTTGGTCAGCAACTGCATAATCTCCGTCTCCTCGCCGGTAGGATGGCGTTAAAGGCGCCCCAAGGGCCGCGTCGGCGGCACAAAAATGCCATCCGGCAGAGGCGCCCCAAAGAGCCGGCAGCGCTCGACAAAACGGGGCCGTACCCCGGTGGCGACAAAGCGCCCCGAAATCTTCCCCTGTTCATCTATCCCCTGCCGCTCAAACACAAAGATATCTTGCATACTGATGACGCCGCTTTCCATGCCGGTGATTTCCGACAGGGCCACCATGCGTCTGACCCCATCACTGAGTCGAACTAATTGGATGACCACATCTATGGACGAACTGATCATCTGGCGCATGGCCTTCTCCTGGATGGTAATGCCGGAGAGAGAAATCATGGTCTCCAGGCGCAGGAGCGCATCCCGGGCGGAGTTGGCATGAACGGTGGTCATGGAGCCTTCATGCCCCGTATTCATAGCCGTGAGCATGTCAATGACTTCGGCGCCCCGGACCTCGCCCACGATGACCCGGTCCGGCCTCATCCTCAAGCAGTTCTTGACCAATTCTCTCTGACTGACCTCGCCCTTGCCCTCGATATTGGCCGGCCGCGTCTCCAGTCGGCAGACGTGGTCCTGCTGCAATTGCAGTTCGGCGGAATCTTCGATGGTGATGATGCGCTCCGTGGCGGGGATGTAACCCGACATGATATTCAGCAAGGTGGTCTTGCCGGCGCCGGTCCCGCCGGAGATGATCACGTTCAATTTACTCACCGCGATGGCCTTGAGGGTTTCGCCGATCTCGGCGGTAAGGCTGCCTTTGTCGATTAAATCCTCCAGGCTGGGGCGTTGGACGGAAAACCGGCGGATGGAAAGCATGGGGCCATCCAAGGTCAGAGGCGAAATGATGGCGTTGACCCGGGAGCCATCCGGCAGCCGCGCATCAACCATGGGGACCGATTCGTCTATTCGCCGGCCCACATTGCTGACTATCTTGTTGATAATTTTCAGCAGATGTTCGTTGTCCTGAAACCGCACATCCGTCAGTTCCAGACAGCCTTTCCGTTCGACATATACCTGGTTGTAGCGATTGACCAGAATGTCTGAAATAGCCGGATCCAGCAGCAGCGGTTCCAACGGGCCCAATCCCAGGATTTCGAATTCCATCTCCCGGGCCAGCCGCGCCCTCTCCCGCATATTCAGGGGTTCTTTCTCTTCTTCCAGCAGCATACCGATGGCTTGCCGAATTTCTTTGGCTCTCAGTTTCTCATCCAGTTCCTCCAACTGGCTGAGATCCAAACGCTCCAACAGGGAATGGTGCACCCGTCGCTTGACATCGTAGAGGCGCTGTTCCCGACCCTCACCTTGCGGGGACGGCGCCACCACGAGCGGCTGGGTTTCCTTGGGGACCAGCCTGGGCCCCTTCACGGTCTTGTTGAATTTTTTATTATATTCCAGCCAGCTCATTTACCTGATCCCGTTAAAACAGCCAGAATTTTTTTCTGCGTGCCGAGGCGCCGTTAGCCTCGCCCTCATCAACCCCGGTTTCCGCTAAAACCCGAGACGTCAGGTCTTTGATACCGCGCCAGAGTTTGGAACGCGGCGCCGCGCTCGCCAGGGGCGATCCCTGGTTCAGGCATTGCATCATGGCCTGATAATCGATAGGTAACGTCGCGAAGGCAGAATGTTGCAGAATATTTTCCAGATCTCGCAACTGCAAACCACTACTGTTATCATACCGGTTCACCACGATCTTAAGCTTGCGCTTATCCTGGTGCCACTCCGTGGTATAGGGCCATAGTTTTTTTAAGTTCCTGAGGTCGGGAACGGTAAGCCCGGTCAGCACCAGCACCATATCGGCCTCGGTCAGCACTCTGATGAAATATTCGTCCAGCCAATGACTGAGATCGATGACGATAAAACTATACATCTGGCGCAAAATGGCAAAGATCGGCTCCAGGCTCTCCAAGTCGATACTTTCCTGCTCTCTAAAATCGGAGACCCCGTGCAAGATTGACAGGTTGGTCCCGAAAGGCTGCATGATTCTCTGAATGAAAGATTTATCCAGATTGGCAATATTCTGGACCAGGTCAACGATGGAATAATTTGATTCCTGGTCCAGGAAGGTTCCCACATCGGGGAACGGCCGCCCCAAATCTATGAGGGCTATGCGCCCGGCAGCCGATTCCCCCAGAGCCATGGCCAGGTTTACGGCGACCGTCGTGCTCCCTACCCCGCCCTTGTGGCCGGTAACCACAATGATGCGTCCCTCCCGGTTTTCCACGGGGAACAACTGCTTTCTGGCCGTCCGCACCCGGTTTAAGGCGCTCTCCATGTCGCCTGGCGCCAGGGGAAGAGGTAAGAATTCACGAATCCCCACTTGCATGGCCCGGATCAAAAAATCTGGTTCACGATTATAAGAACAGACCAGGACCTGAGTGTGAGGCAGATCTTGGGGCAGCTTTTCCAGCCACTCGGGGACCCGGCTCTCCCCATTCATTTCCACCAAAACTACATCCGGAGACACATCCTTATGCTGGCTGACAAAGCTCTGGGGATCGGTGGTCTGGTCCAACAGCTTCAGTTGAGGAAGCTTGGACAACACCGCCTCGATTTCCGGACGCTGGGTCCCGGTCCCAAAGAGTATTGAAATGGTCAGCTGGTCAAGATACACGCCTCGGTCTCCCTAGCGGTGCAGCGAGTAAAGTCCATCCTGGGAACAACTATCCACTCAAAGGCCCATTGCCTAAACACGCCGCCGGGGCGCCGCAACGGCCCACGCTCCTAAAGCTTGGCCTCGCTCCGGTCCAGACCCTTGATAATCTCTACTCTCTTGTCTTCCCGGACCGGTTGGGGTGCAACGTTGGTTTCTTTTTTGGCCTCGGCGCCGTTGATCAGGATTGAGGTAGTTACGCCCGAAGTTTGGGCGACGGTCTTGTTGTTGCGGTTTCTGAGCGCTAGCCGGATCTTTCCCTGATTGCTGGCCAGATTGAGCACTTCGGCCTGTTCCGGGCTTAATTCCAGGGTGACGGTATTCACCACTATCGGCTTGTTTTCACCCTTTTGCTCCCAAATCTGCCCAGTGGTCAAAATCGTAATGTCGTGCAGGATGGTCTTGGAGAAGTGCTCCTGTGCACCCTGGCTTTTCATGGCCATATCCATCAACACGTCCACATGGTCCCCGGGGTGGACGAACCCGGCCACGCCCGCAACCTCGTCCACTTTCACGGTGAGGGCCCGTTTCCCGTCGTCCAAAATGCCGCTCAACCCGGCGGCAGTGCCCACCGGGGCCAGCATGGAGAAGAGAACGGGGTTCCCCTGAGGAATCGGCACCTTGACCACCCGGTTCTCAAGCTCGCGCATGGAAGAGGCGCAATTGGGCGGGATCACGGCCTGGGGCCAGGTAACGGCCTTTACCACCGATCCGGAGAGGGCCGTTCCGGGAGAGATGTCGGCGGCGGCGATGAAGACCTGGCGGGTTGGCGCTTCCACCACCCTGGTCTTGAGGCTGACGTAGCGGTGGATGCCAAAAGTGGCGACTAATCCAGCCACCACGGCTAGTGCCAAAAAAATGGCGCCTCTCGGCAGATTCAATTGCATGACGGTCACTCACATTTCATCAGGATTAGGGCCGAAAATCCGAGCTTGGCCTGACTTCGTAAAAAGCTACGCCGGATCCATCTTGATCCGGCATGGCGCCCGAACAATGAGATTTTTTCCAGGTTGCCGCCGGGCGGCGCGGGCGAACTCCAACCACCCAGTCCCCTCGAAGTCCCGGAGGATTGCCGGCCGGGGACGCTCCTGGGAATCACAGTCTACCCCCTACCCCCACCAGAACCAGCATACCCACGGCAATGGCGACCCCGTAAGGGATCCCCTCGGTTAAGTCGGCCGAGGACGGGGGGCGCGGGGGGCCGTCCGGCCGGCACAGAATCAGATTGAGCAGGAAGGTCCATCCCTGCTTGATTTTCTGCCACAGGATTCCTTGCCACGCCAGATACCCCACCGCGATGACCCCGCCGGCGATCCCCATGTAGCAGAACAGCCATACGGTGAGCTTGGGCCCCAGCCAGGCCCCCAGAGCGGCCAGGGCCTTGACGTCTCCGGCCCCCATGCCGCCCCAGAGGTAGGGCAGGATGAGAAAGGCGAATCCCAGGAGCATCCCCAGAAAGCCGTCCGCCAAGCCGGAGAGGCCATGGCTCATAAAATTATAAGCCAGTCCGGCCACCGCGGTCCCTAAAGTCAGGTAGTTGGGAATCCGCCGGTCTCTCAGGTCCCCCCAGGCAATCCACGCCGTGAGGGCCAGGGGGATTAGCAGATTTCCCCGGGAACTCATCCAACCGACAGCTTCTGCTAAAGAACCGGCCACGGGCATCGTCCTCTCATTCTTAAAACGTAAATTTCGGGGTTAGGGGCCTAAACCCACCGCCCCATGAGCAAGAAGCTCATTACTGCCAACCCCAACGATAACAGCGCCACCGTGGCCTGCAAGACCATCTCGCTGCTGCCTTCGTCTTTCATGGGTCGGTCCCTCCTGTGATAGAGCACCCAGTTAAGGAGAATTAGACCCGGCGGGGGGCAGCACCCTGCCGCCGGGCCTGGAGAATTTAGGTCGCGACTACCAGTTTGTCCGAAGCACCCTTAAAGACATTTTTCAGGTTGGTTCCCACAGTGGTAACCGCGCCAATGATCCCCACCGCAATCAACGCCACCAACAGACCGTATTCCACCGCGCTCGCACCAGACTCGTCTTTGCAAAAATTCTTGATCCGTTCCATGATGTTCTCCCTTTTTTTGGTATTAGTTTTTTTGGTGGTTATGGGTTGCCCCGATTAACAAGCTTTGGAACTTTCGCTACTGGAATTTCATGCAAAATTTCTTTAGCTCATCACCTCCTGGCGGTTAACTTCAATTTTTCTCAACTGATATTTAGGATTGCTTAATGTGATTGGAATATGCTTGAAATCGATTTACCCGTAAATAAGGACGCCCCTCATTCTTCACTTCCAAACTCCTGAAATAAAGCGGTGGGAAATTCCTGACTTGGAGCAGGGGAAGTCGGTGATTACCAGGGAGAAAACCCTTAGGAAATGGCACCACAGGAAGGGCTAAATTCCACATCTATTTGATTTAGCTAATATTTATAGAATATGTTCGGATGGGGGGGGGACCGGGAAAAGTGGGAAGAGATTGCCGAATCATCGGGGATTCCCTGGGAAAAAATCTGGTGAATATCAAAAATTTTTTTCCCTTATGCCACCTGCTCCGAAAATCCTCATCCCCCTCCCCTCCTTTTCCAAAAGGGGAAACTGGGCGAAATTCCATGGCCAGTCCCCCATTAAACGGGGATACTTCCAATCAAAAACACCATAATTATTGATGTCATTCTGAACGGAGCATCGCGGAGTGAAGAATCTCTGCGGGCTATAGCGTTTTTTGCCAAAAGTTTTTTCCGATCCTTGATATCCACAAATCCCCCCTAACCCCCCTTTAATCAATGGGGGGAACTATAAGGAATTGCTGGTAAAGTACCCCTTTGAAAAAGGGGGATTTAGGAAACCTCCAAGCGGAAAGAATTTTTGGCAAACGCTACAGTGCTGATCTATCTGGCCAGCCACCGGGGCAGCCAGATATTTACTTCGGTGCCTTGCCCGGGAACGGATTTGATCTGGATTTCCCCCCGATGATCACTGATGACCTGGTGGACTTTGGTCAGGCCCATACCGGTGCCGTCGGGTTTGGAGGAGAAAAAAGGGTCGAAGAGATAGGGCAGGTCCTCGGGCGGGATGCCGACCCCGGTGTCCCGCAGGTACAGACGCAGCCCCTTGGGCTCCGGCGTCACGGTAAGCCCCAGCCGGCCGCCCTCGGGCATGGCATCAATGGCGTTGTCGATGAGGTGACCCAGGGCCTGGCCGAAGAGGCGCTCATCCAGGGGAATCCGCGGCAGGTCCGGGGGAATCCGGCGTTCTAGGATAATCTGCCGCTGGGCCAAGGCCTCGGCGCTGGCCGCCAGAACCTGGTCCACCACCCGGGCCAGGTCCCGGGGTTTGATATCCGGCTCCAGCAAGACCGTGAAGGCTTCGATCTCGGCCACCATCCTCTCCAGCCTGCGAAGCTCATGGACGATGGGCGCAATCATCTCCTGGGCCGGATCATCCGCGGGCAGGCGCTTTTGGAGGCGGCGGGTGAAGCCCCCGATAATCATCACCGGATTCCGCACCTCGTGGGCCACCCCCCGGGAGAGTTTCCCCAGGGCCGCCAGACGCTCGGTTTGCAGGAGCTTGTTTTCCACCACCTTCAACTCTTCCCGGGTGAGGGAGAGCTTTTCTTTCAGCCGGCCGTACAACTGGGCATTTTCCAGGGCGGGGCCGATCATGTTCCCCAGCATGGTGAGAATTTCCAGGTCTTCATCCGTAAAGCCCCGGGCCTCTTGCTTGTTGATCACCTCCACCACCCCCACCAGCCGGTCCCGGGATTTCAGGGGAACACAGAGGATGGAGCGGGTGCGAAAACCGGACTCGTCATCAAAATGCCGGGAGAACCGGGCGTCGGCGTAGGGGTCGGAACAGATCAACGGCTTTTCCGTCTGGGCCACCCACCCGGCGATGCCGTCGCCGATTTTCAGTCGCAGGGCCTTGATCTTGTCGGAACCGGGTCCCCGGGCCAGGCGAATAAAGAGTTCCCCTTTGCCCTGGTCCACTTCAAAGATGGAGCTCACCTCGGCGTTCAACGACTGCTCCACGCTCATCAAGGCATTGTTCAAGGCCTCCTGGGTTTCCAGAGACGAGTTGATCAGGGAGGAGAGCTGGACCAGATTGGTCAGGTTTTCGCGGGAATAAATGAGATCTGCCATGGCACTCCGGGTTCCTGGCCCGATTACACTTTACCTATAACCACGTCGCCGCCCGCCCGGTGGCACGGGCTTCTCGCCTGTGCAGGCTTATAGCGTTTGCCATAAATTCTTTCCGCCTGGAAGTTCTTAAATCCCCCTAAATCCCCCTTTTTCAAAGGGGGAATTTAACAGCAATTCCTTATAGTTCCCCCCTTTTATAAAGGGGGTTGGGGGGGATTAGAGTAATGCCGCTATCGGAAAATACTTTTGGCATTCGCTATAAATCAATCCTACTGCCCCAATCAATGCAAAAGCTCTCTGCGGAACCATGTCGGCAGAAAGGTG
>Ga0351885_10186_pt2 | contig 27507 bp, 20 predicted proteins | sample TotcelFGM3001L13_FD_206771 | JGI IMG/M metagenome (GOLD analysis project Ga0351885, IMG submission 206771) | Enriched cells from coal bed in the Powder River Basin, Montana, United States - Total cells FGM rep3 HSBNCT.FGM.300.1.L13 ... | reverse complement strand
CCGCTCGCCTCGCCGGATAATGGCTTGAGCGGGATTTCCAGAAGATACGGTCGATAACCCTCCAGTCCGGGACCAAGTTTTTCCCAGTTTCCAGATGATTCCTGTTTCGGACGGCTGAGCAATACGAAGGCAATGGGGGCTTGAGCAATCAGCCGGAATAGATGTTCCAGCAGTTCCAGCGAACTATGATCGGCCCAATGCAAGTCTTCCAACACCACGACAACGGGCTTTTGTTTCGCCAGCGCCAGCAGCAGCCGCTCCAATACGGCAAATAAACGATCGCGAAAGGCTTCACCGGTGATGGCGCCGACGGCAGCCGTCTCCTGGCTGTCCAGGCGCATTGACAGCAGTTGCGCCAGTACGGCATAAATCTCCAGATCGCCCGGTAAAATGGCGTTCAGCCGCGCCTTCAGGCTGGCGGCGGCTTCGGCTTCCGCGTCTTCGTCGGCGATACCGGCATAACGGCGCAAGAGGTCCAAAAACGCCCCGTAACCGAGGGACCTGCTGAAGGCAAAAGAACGGCCTTCAAGCCAGGTCAGGTCCTTCCCTTCGCGCCGGCGGATTTCGGCGAGCAGGCGGCTCTTGCCGATCCCGGCCTCGCCAAGAATCGCGGCAATCTGCCCCCTGCCGGTTTGGAGTTTTTCAAGGCATTCAACCAGCGTTTTACGCTCCGCATCGCGGCCGACGAGAGGGGAGGACAATCCTTCGACTCCGCGGGACTTGTCCGGCTGCAATTTCGCATGGAGGAGCTCATAGACCGTCAACGGCTCTCGTTTGCCTTTGACCTTGATGGGGTCCATTTCCTGGAAGGCAAAGGCGCCGCGTGTCAGACGGTAGGTGTTGCGACTCACAAAAATCTGGCCCCCTTTCGCGGCGTCCTCCAGCCGTGCCGCGACATTGACGGTATCGCCCATCACGGTGTAACTCATATGCAGGTCGTTTCCGATGTTCCCTGCAATCACCATTCCCGTGTTGACCCCGATGTGCACCTCCAGGGGTTGGCCCAGTTTCTCGATCCAGCGACGGTTGAATCTCTGGAGATTTTCGCGCATGGCAATGGTGGCGCGCAGCGCGTGTTCCGCGTCATCTTCCAGTGCGATCGGGGCGCCGAAGACGGCCATGATGCAGTCCCCGATGAACTTGTCGACCATGCCTTCATATTGGTAAACCGCCAGAGCGAGTTCCTTGAGGCAGTCGTTGACGAGGCCGGCAACGTCTTCGGCGTCGAGCCGTTCGGAGAGAGCGGTAAAGCCGGAAATGTCCGCAAAAACGACCGTGACCTGTCGGCGCTCGCCCTCGATTTGCCCGGCGGCGCGCGTCTTGTCGGCCAATTGTTTCGGGACATAGCTCTGGAGCTGCGCGAGCAGGGCCTCTGGTGACGGCCCTGGTTTCGGCTGGGCTGCATCCTTCTGCTCGGCGAGAAGGGAGTCAAGCTGAGTGCGAAGAGCTTTGAGGGTAACCTCAACCACGCCATCGCCAAGGGTGGGGCGAAGCGTCTCCTGGGCGCTGATGGCTGAATGAAGCTGGGCAATCTGTTTCTCGATGGAAGGCAAGGGCACCTCGTTATTGACGGACCATAAAAATGTTCGGTTGATGGGTCTTACCTTGAATCGGCATTTTTCTGGAGCGGAACAATTCCAAGGAATTCTAGGCTGGGACGTAGGGCGCCAAACGCGGCCTCGGCGAGCACGTTGTGTCCTTTGGTAGAAGGATGCCAGGCGTCGATGCGGTGAATCGATTCCACGTCGCTGAAATCAGCGGTCGCCAGGGCGTCCGAGTACTCTATGCGCACCTGTGAATCACCGCCCAATTCCCTGTTGAACTCGCCAACCATAGCGCGAAGCTCCTCGTTGATCATCAGGGCGAGCTTCATCATGTTTCCCCGATACTCCGGCTTCATGGACTCGTAGTGCTTATAATCCACCTCAAAATAGGGGTAGAGCTTCGGGTTCTCTTTCCGGAGTTGCTCCGCGGCATCCCGGGCTTCGAAAAAACTCTTGAAATTTACCAGGCCGAATACGATAAAGGCCCGCCGCTGTTTTTGTTCCCGGGCCCGTTCCACCAGGCGGCCAAGCTGTCGCGCATAGTCCTTGCGAAAATCGGCGGCCATTTTTTGCAACCCGGTTTCGATCTCCTCCGGCCGGCGGGGATCCACAAACCACTCCCAGTGCAAGTTGTTGTGCCCGATCCAGAGCAACACCAAATCCGGGAACCGTTTCTCCGCTAAAATCAAATCCGTCTGTTGGGAGAAATGAAGGGGAAACCAGAACCAGAGAAAGCGTTTTCCGCCTCCGCCCGTATCAACCCTTCCTCCCCCGCTCGAGTATTCCCAGGCCACCAAAGGCGTTTCCTCAGCAAGTCGCTCATAAAGGCTGTATACGCTGTTGGCGGACGGGTCGGTGTCGAGAAACCAGTCGCGACCATGGTTCATCTTTGAACGCCATATCATGCTGACGAGGGAGGACACATAAAAATCCCGGCTCAGGCTGTCGCCGACCATCGCAATATGGGGCAGGCGGTCCAGCAGTTGCGCTTTCGTGAGGCGCCCTTGCTGATATTCCAGATAATTCGTGTTGTGCGGAGAAGCAGGATTGGAAATTGCCGACAAGGTGCTCGAGCGGGCGGTGACGAGCGAGCCGCACCCCAGGATCCATAGCATCCCGATACAAAGCACCCCGGCCTGAAAGCACAGCCTGATTCCTGGATTCATGGCTAAAACTGATAGGAAAAATGATCCGACGGACCGAATGGGTGAACCTCCGGGTGAAAGGGATCATGGGTCAAAACTGCCCTCTGACGGCTGGTTTGGCGAGCCGAGACGGCTGCCAAGGCCAAGCAAGAGCCAGGGAGAGGGGCCTAAACAGACGCCAATGCCCCCCGATCTAATGACGATTCGCTGTCCAATCCCCTACTCCTTCGTCGGTAAATCATCCGAAATTTGTTAATTCGCCTTCAATTTAATACTCAGGGGAAAAAAAGAAATCATAAAAATCCTGATTTATGGGGAGGGGAAACCTGATTTCCGTAGAGCCTCTTGCAAAAGTCTCTTTAGGATTGAGGGAATTGCGGAAGTCAAGAAGGCCCTTAAGCTTTCCCCTAATTATGTGTTGGCCCATATTACTCTGATAACATTATATATTTACGCCGGCCGCGAAGATGAAGCCCGGGCTGCCGCCGCGGAAATTCTACAAATAAATCCCAACTTCTCTCTCATAAAGTACGCCAAACAAATGCCATGGAAGGAAGGACCGAAAAAAGAACGCATGCTGGACGCTTTACGCAAGGCAGGGCTGAAGTGATATCTGCCCTCTATCCGCACTCTGTAAAACTCCTAAGAGGCTTTGATATCTTACCGATATGAGCTCTTTGGTGGCCGGCCCCGCCGCTTTGCCTACCGTTTTTCATTCATTTTCATCTGCACCGTCTCATAAGCCTAAAATAGGCCCTGATGGCCAGAAAAGTGTCGGTGCTCTGAGGGTCACCCTCCATTGCCGCTTTCATGGCCGCGGGGTTCTTCCAAAAGAAGTTGATCCGCTTGTCCGATTCTTGGCAACTCTTGTATGTCAAGTTGTAGCAATGGCGGCAACCGAAATATTTTCCACCCGGAGGGAGGTAGAGCTTGGCTACCCGCCGGCGACAGGGCCACCCATTGACCACCAGAGGACAGGTAAACCACCACCGCCGTCCGCCATAGTTGGGCCTGGTGGTCTGAAGTATAATGGGGTAATTAAAATTTTCCTTATCGCCGTTACGTCCTGTCCTGGTATAGTATAGGTGCATTGTTAGGCCGTCCTCTACCAGAGTTTCGAGTATGAATCCAATAGAGGCCATTTCCTCCCCCGTCCTCGTGTTTGTCCACCTCATGGAGCCTGCTCCATAACCCCTTACGAGCAGCCCATCCCTAACCAGCTTGTTTATATCCAGGTAGTGGCCGTCATCTACCGTGTCCTTTTTATTCCACCTGGACCATGAACCACTACCCCAGCCTCCCATGGACCCCCCCTTTTTTCCTAAATCATTAAGGATTTTTGTCAGGTACTTTTTGCGAAACGGATTTTATTCAGCGTCTTGCTCCTGCTCCTTTCTGAGGGCTTGCAGTTTGAGAAGGATTGACAAGATGCGCTCCAGCTTCCGGTCCAAGAAGATCTCATACCGTGCCAGGTTCTCCAGCTTTTCTGTATCCAAGGCTTCACCCTGTACCTGAGCTATTATTGAGCCATGATTAGAGAGCACGGCTCGGCGCAGGGAAAAAAAAGGGATGACCTCAACTTCCAAAAATTCCAGAATACTCTCTGGTGAAGGTGAGTACCCTTCGCCTTCCAGTTCCTCTTCCCACCATTCCCGGATACCGTCCACCAGCATCTTTAAGGCCGGATTGTATGTGTCAGGACTCTCAGGGTCGATGATCTCCTGGGCCTTCTCAGCGCTTTGAAAGGCCTCAGTAGCCTCTTGCAGTTCTTGAGCCACCTCCTCAGGATTCAGGTTAAAGACGTCCGTAATCCAATGAAAATTATTGGTCGAACCGGTCCAGGCTCCCACAATCCCCGATGCCATGGTGCCACTTCGGTCATGGTCAATTTTGGAACGATACTTTTTGCGAAAAGCGGCAGTTTCTGCCAGACGCAGTCGCCGCTTTCTCCAGATTATTCCGGCAATCTCCTCCACCAGGTGCTCCTCGGTTGGACCCCCGGGTGCATATTCTGCCACCAGGGAGACATGAAGATTCTCATACTCTTCCTGGGTCTCCCAGGGCAGGATCGTATAGCGGCTCAAAATCCCATGGCGCACGGCGTTAAGTCGCGAAAGTTCATAAGATTCCTTGGCCACAACCAGTTCGTTTTCTTTATTGACTCCAGTCATTGAATCCTCCTAATAACAATTCAAGATTTGCGAGAGACCGAACTCAACGGGAGTTAATGTCGGGGTGAGGGTGTAACCCCTCCGCCTGGTTTAGGTCCTCCCGGTCTAACCATCCTTGCTCAATCATGGCTGCCTCAACCTGGTCCAGGGCCGCCCGGAATTGCGGCCATAGCTGGGGGGACACAGCCAGCCCCTTCTTTGTGGGGGCCGGGTCCTTGCCGTCTTCTTTGACGAATACCCGCATATCAATAAACTTATGGCCATTGAACTCCCCAAGGCGGAACCATATGGCCTCCCGGGTGTTCTTGTGCAATTCGCATATCTGCTTCCCACTCATGACCGATTCTCCTTTTACTGCGCCAAGCGCAGGGTGCCATCCCCCACCGCAGGCTCGAAGTAAGGACAGGCCGTCTTTCCGGGGTATGCTCCTGGCCTTTTGCTTAGGTGGGCCAGGGCGCAGTGCCCGAAGCCTTGGGGCGGGTTCATCCGGGAGGTTTTGAAGTGGGCGCAGCCGCCGCAGGTGTGCCCGTCCTCTGGGGTGGGGACCTGGGCATGGGCCCCCTTGGGTTGCCATTCGCATATGAAGCACTCATCCCCCACGAAAACTATCCCACCACACTTGGGGCAGTAGCAACGCAGGATCTCCCGCACCTCGTCTTTGCGGGTCTTTACCACTTCAAGCAAGGCCCGCACCTGCACCGAGTCCTTAATCTGGCCCCCCTCAAAGCGCACCTTGATTTCTTCCCCGTCAAGGCGAAAGCGGAAGCCCAGCTTGGTCAGCTTCATCACAACATGACCAGTTCTCATAGGGAAATTTCCTCCCCAGAGAAGATGGCGGAAATATCGTCCATACCATCAATATCGTCCAGGCCCGCATTTGGTGCAGCTTTCCCGTGGACGGCATTCCCGGCGATATCGTCCAGACCGTCGGCAGTATCGTCCAAACCCGAGGCTTCCGGCTCTTCATGGACGGTATTTCTTGTTTCATGGACGGTGACGCTGGAAATATCGTCCGCCGCAGACCCGCCTGAATCTTGGGTTTGGGCGGTATGGACGGTGTGGACGGTATTTTCCTTGATTTCTCTATCTATACGGATGGTTCGTTCGCCACTATGCGCCCCGGTTATCCTGATGCCGAACTGCTTCAAGAACACCTGGGCCTTGCGGAGGCGCCGGGTCAGGACATTGGGGGCCTGGGGCCAGGCATAAGACTTGCCTACCCTCAGTTTGCGCTTCTCCTCCGGCACCAAAGTGGTCAGGGCCTCATGGAGTTCCGTGGGGGTGCCTTCCCAACATTCACGCTCCCGCATGAATTCCATCAGGGTGGACGCCACCAGGTCCGCCTCCACCGATGCCGCCGCCTGTCCTGCTCGGTTCTCAGCATAGGCCTCCAAAAAAGCCCCATCGGGCCACCCCCATGCCGCTTCCGCCGCCGTGGCCCACTTGGCGAAGTCAGCCATCCGGGGCAACCGGGATATTTTCAGGGTCTCCATGCGGCGCAGAGCCACGCTCACCCCCGTCAGCAGTGCCCCCAGGATGCGGGGCCGGGCTTCCTCAAATTGCCGCCAGATAATGGCCTCCTCTTGGCGTTCATCATCGGTGCCGAAGTCCTGCAGCTCCACAAGCACCTGCCGGTCGATGAGGTCTTGGCTGGCGGCCACCGGGTTGATCCCCGTCAGAATAACAGGCCGCATGGCCTCAAACAGGGCTTCTTCATCATCTGTATAAAGAGCTCGGGTAGCAAAACCGCCGCCGGTAGCAAGCCGGCACAGGCCGTCAGAAAGCCATTGGGAGAGTGAAGTCAGGTTATCGAAGGCACAACACCACCCATTTTTAGCGGAGATTACCAGGTCTCGCAGCTCCTTGGGTTCAGCCCGCAAAGGAGAGGAATTTGGGTCAACGAGGCTCCTCAGCATCCGGGCCGCCGTGCTCTTGGCGCTCCCCTGGGGACCATGAATGGCCAGGATAGGATATGGGCCGGTGGGCCGAAAAGCCACCACAAGCCAGGACACTATGAGCTTCCAGGTCTTCTCGCCGACAAAGCCTGCGGGCAGATTAAGAAATGATCGCATTTCGTTGACGGTGCCCTCCGGAAGGGGGAGTGGCAGAGGCAGCATTCCAGGCCTCCTGACAAACTTCACCGGTGGATTGGCCGCAACCCGCCACCCTTGGGCGTCCACCTCTACCGCACGCCAGGTGGGGTCTCCCAGGTCCAGATAGACTTTCCCGCCATGCTCCCCCACCCTCACGAAAACAGGCAAGGTGGGGCCGTCAAAGAGAGCTTGGGCCTCTATGACGCCCAGGGCATCGTTAAGGGCTTGGGCGCTGGAAGCCTTTCCGGTCTGCTGGAAATATGCCCGGCGCAGCCACAGGCGGAAGTCTGTGGAACGGATGGGGTAGGTGGCTTGTATGTCTCCGTCTGGAAGAGTTACAAACCCCAATTTATGGCAATCGTGGAAAAACTCGCCATGCGAGGCCAGCTTGATCAGGATTTCGGCTTGGGTGGGCTTCCCTTCTTTTTCAGGCTCTTCGCCGTAACCTTCTTTTCTCAGAGCCTTGGCTGCGGCTTCATAGTCGCCATCGTGTTCCATGAAGGCGAAAACGGCGAAGGGGGAATAGGCTGTTCCCATGTCGAACGGGTGAGCATTGGCGGAAAAGTTAAAAAAGATTTTCTCTTCTATAAGAGATGCAGACGTGCCTTTGTCCTTCCCGGGTCGCCGCCAGTGCTGATAGGGGCCACGCTCCTCCACGGGCTGCCAGCCATACTTTTCCAGGATAAGGGCAACCTCGCCTCGTTCGTTGAAGTCGTCGCCTGGCCGGCGCGCCCCTTTGGGAATCCTGCGGTCCATGCCTTCAATCTTTTTAGGGTCGATGAATTCGTTCAGGGATAGAGCGGCTTCCCAGAGTATTTGCCGCTCTTTTGGGGTGATGACCGGCAGGTCGCAGAAATCGCCTTGAAGGGTTTCATAACCAAGGGTGGGGTCCGCCAGGATGCCGCCACCCTCGCCGCGGGTTTCGATAAGGGCCTTGGGCTTGCCGTCTATCAGCCGAAGGGCCAGATGGTCGTTTCCCGGTATGGTGGCACTGGGGCATCTATACGCAACGTGCTTTCCGTCGCTTTGGGTTTTCTGGACAAGCAGCCGTTCTACTAAGCCGGGCGCTTTGGCCTCTATCAGTTCCCGCCACGGCTCGAATTTTTCTCCCTGGAGGTCAAAGTCCAGAACTTCCAGGTCGCCGGAAACTTTGCCGCAGATGATGAAGAGGGCAGTATTGGCGTAAACCTGGCGGAAAAAGTTGTCTATCTCTTCCAGGGTGGGCCGGCGCTTCTGGAATTCCTTCCAGCTATCCACCGGGATTTTCGACTGTTTCGATGCCTTGACAACCGAGAGGCCGGCCTCGACATAGGCCCGTGCGATTGACTTCATCCGCCGCCCTCCACTTTGCATCCGGGCTGACCACAAGAGAGTGCCTGAGCGATCACCTCGGAGGTTGGAATCACAGGTCACCCTCCGGGACGTGGAGTGAGAATTCTGTCTTGCGATCAGCTTCCAGTTTCGCGACCAGAGCACGGATTTCTGCGTCAGTCTTCCCGGCAATGCGGGCGGAATTGATCGCCTCGACTTCATCGGAGGGCCACCCAACCGCCCGAGCGCCAAGACTCACCGGCTTTGTCCACAGTCCCTCCGCAATGCGCTGATAGATGGTGGAGCGAGAAAGTCCTGATTCAAACTTAACGGCCGGAATCCTTAGTATGGTACGCTTCATCTTTAAACCTCCTAGAGTTGTAGTGGATTGCTGAGTAAAGCGTCATATGGCGATTTGGGCGATGCAATGCCTGGGCAACGCCCGGCACCAGCGCAGCATTATTCGCAAAATCAAATGGTTAGGTGTTTCTCTGATGGTTAATAAAGGATGGAACGATGGTAAGGGGATGACGTAGCGAGCAGGAAAATAAAGGGATGGCGGGCGGGCAGATTGGGCGAAAAAATTCCGCCCAACTTTTTTTATTTCTTCATATTTTTGCGGATAGTCTCTGCTTTGCGGTTATGGGCAATGTCCATCTTAGCAATCTGGTTTGCATACCACCTATCGATTTTTCCTGGTTTACTGCGTTTCAGCTCACGATATTTTTTCTGCCAGCTTGCGTGTAGTGCCTGAGTCTCTATCTTGCGGGCCTCGCGCTTGACCTGGCTTGGTGTGTAGCGGTTGTCGGCCGTGGTCGCAGCATCCACCATCCGGCGGATCATGGCGCCGTCAAGCGAGTATTGCCCGTCGCAAAATGCAATCAACTCAGCCAACGGCACCCTGTTGCCGCAAACGACCAGCGTCAATCCGCCATCGGCTTGCAGGCAGAGCATCTGGGAACGCTTGTCACCGGTGACAATACCAATCTCCCACAGATCGGCGTGTGCTGTTTGGCTGCCGCTGCGGCGCAATCCCAGGCTGGCCGCGATGAATCTACAAACCAAGTCGGCATTGCACTGCCATTGGATCATCCTACTGCCGGAAACCGGCACCCTGTTAACATCACTGCGCTTATCGCAAACGATAAACGACGCCTTACTACCGGCTGGTGAGGTATGCACCGGCATTACGCACTGGTGCTCGCACCCAGGGCAGATAGCGCTGGTAGCCGGACGTGTCCTGGTAACCAGCTTCTGTGATTTCATAGCCCTAACCGCTTCTGAAGGCCATTGACGCAGCTCGTCGTCAGTAACCAGGACTGCAACCCCTTGGTTGGCACCCACGCGGTCCAACAGCTCAATCAGTGCATCCACCGGCTTCAAGCTTCAGCCCCGGCGTCTTCGGCCAGTTCCTTAGGTTCGATCCCGGAGGCCTCCAGCATGGCGCGCAGCTTAAGCCCGACTTCATCGTACTTTAGAGAGCAGGAGTTGGGATATGTAATACGGATAGTCACCTTTTTCGGCGGCTTGTCCGCAGCCGTAACCACTGAAGCAGCCAAATCCACCTGGGTGACGTTGTACATTTTCAGGTCTAAGGCTGAATTGATCTCGTCGAGTAAATCGTAGACGGCATCGGCATTATCGGACGAGTCGGCTTCCAGGGTTATCCGGTCGCCCTTAATCACCCGTGAAGAGAGGCGCAGTTTTTTTACCGTCACTCTTTCGATGCCACTGCTGGCATCGTAAATGAAATTAAACCCCTTCTGGAGGAGTGGGTTCAGGTCATAGATGCGCTCGTCCTTTGGATCTGGCGGCAGTTCATCAAGCTTGAGTATCGCCTGGGCAAACATCCCCTGCAGCGGTTCGATGGCCTTGTAGGACCCTCGAAAGTTCAGGTCTAGCGAGCCATCCTTTTGTGAGTAGACATAAATGACCTCGAAAGCGGGATTGTGCGGGCGACGATCAAACTCCCCATTCACCCACTCAATGCTCTGCTGTGAATAGTCTTCAGGGTAAGCGAAGAAATAGTCGAACTCGCCCCGGCGAAAAGGCTCCACAATACAGTTTTTGCCCCGGCCCTCGGTATGATGAAAGTAGTTCCGGATTAAGCCGGCAAGTTGCTGGAGACTATCCTCATCCACCGCAGCCGGTCGGTTTGACAAATTCTTGCGTTTGCGCCAGTAGGGTAGCGTATCGGCATGGTAGAAGAGGGTCGCTCCTCGCCAAAAATCTTTGTGATCCAGATAGGTGATAATTGCCCGCTCATAGTGGTTGGGCAGCGCCGATAGCTTTGCAATAAAAGATGTGAGACCTTCCTGGTCTTCCTGGTCTTCCTGCAGTTGCCAGCCCGCTTCGTCAATGATCGCCCGAAAGCCCTTTTCGCAGCTCATCTCGAAGATTTCCTGAAACTCCACATCCATTTCACGGCGCTGGCTGTCCGCTAACTCCAGCCAGGCCTTAAACAACTCCTCCGGCTTGCCCTCCTTCATGGCGGCAAAATCAAGGTCGCCAAACAATCCTTTACCCTGAAAGTAACGGGCCAGCAAGATATTCGGCATCTGGCGGAAGAAATCCCTTGTAGAGTAGTGTCGGGCCATCTTTTCCCCCTCAATCATTCTATCTGTTGGATAATGCCAGACATTATTGTATTCTACTGTACTTCCGGGATAAAAAATTGCAAAATGAAAAGAGCGATTATCTGAGGCATCCATCCACCTCGGCGCCTGAGACCCTGTGCGTAAGAGGATACAATCACCGAAAAGTTTTTTCATCTTGGCTGTCGAGGGGGAAACGAACGATTCAGTCATCAGAGAGGGAGATATATGTCTCCTGAACCGAATTTCCAGGAACAGGAAGACCATCAGGTTGCGCCGAAAAATGAACCGGGGGGCTGGGAAGAATTGATACTCGCGGCAGGGTTGTCGGTGCGGGCCACGAATGTTCTCTTAAAAAATTTTTCTTCATGTGATGAGTTCCTGTCGCTCAATGTGATTTCCTTTGGCCATCTCAGAAATTGTGGCCGGAAAACCATCAGGGAACTTATTGAATTTCGGGATGGTATAGTCGCCCAGAGTGGGGAGGCCTCCCAACCAGAACCAGAAGTCCCGAACCGTCCCAGCTCGGCCGAGGACGTCTTGAAGTTACCGCCATCAGAAGAAAATATCCCATTCCTGCCGATTTTCAGTTCCCGACAGCTTGTCGATTTTGCCATGAATGACCTGCATCCGGAGTTTCATGGCGCTACCCGCTTGCAGGACTTTGGGTTCTCCGTGCGGACGTCAAAAATACTGCAACGGCTCGGTTTGGAAACGATCGGCGAGGTGATGTTTTCCCCTTCTGGCGAGCTGCTTTCACAGAAGAATTTCGGACGAAAATCTTTGAAAGAAGTCCGGAGCATTATCCGTTCCTTTGCGTTGGGTGGTAATGTCGCGCAAACCGGAATCGGCGCCCGAGAAAGCAGTGAGACCCACCCTGAGATTGACTATTCCAGTTATGCAAGATTGGTTGCGAGCTTTGTGCAGCATTGTCTGAAGAGCAGGAGGAACCAAGCAATAGTTTGCAACAGACTGGACTTTCCCGACGTAATGCCGACCCTTGAAGAGTTGGGGGAACGGTTTGGATTAACAAGGGAAAGGGTGCGACAGATTCTCAAACGGGGGAATGCTCTCCTGCGTGTCAAGGCGCATCGTGAGCTGTTAGCTGAATTCTGGGAACTGGTTACCAGATTGATCCGCGAAGGCGGCGGCATCGCAAGTACTCGAGACCTGGCCGAGAGCTTGCGAGAAGAATGCGGCTGGCCCGGCAATCCAAACCCGGCCGCCCTCACCGAACTGCTCGCCGTGGCGGAGGAAGAGAAGGCTCTTGTCGTCTCCGGAGATGTGGTTACGGCTCCTTGTCCCTGTCCTGCTTGTGAAACGCCGCGGGAGCTTATAGCGACGCTCGATTTCGAGGCGAATGAGAGTTATCACCTGTTTGTTGTCGGGGACAAACTCGTTCGGCATTGCCAAAGCCGGTGCCAGGCACACTCTCCCCGGATATTTCACAGGGCGTTTATCGAAAAAATGGTGAACGATTGCGACGGAGAATACCAGCTCCACGGCGATCTGGTTTTTCCGAAAGACCGTTGGCTGATCCGCCACGGGGAGGGGCTCAAGGAACTGATCGTTCATGTTCTTGAAAAGAATGGCAAACCCATGCATTTCAGCGAAATTGCCGCCGCCATACGCAAGGAGAACATCAAGCATCGGGAAATTTCCGACCACAGTGTGCATTCGGCGATATGTCGTTATGACTCCATTGAAATAATTCAGCGCGGTACCTATGGGCTGAAGGCATGGGGCGCTGGCGGCTATCGCTCCGTTTCCACGGCCATCGAGGAACTGCTGGATGCATATGGGCTGCCAATGCGGCGAAGTGAGATTATTAACTCTCTTGCCGGAGAATTTTCCAAAGATAATATTTCGGCGGCCTTGCATACCTGGGGCAACCGTTTTATCAAAATTGGCGAGGGCTTTTATGATCGGCCGGAGAGGTGGCGAGAGCGGTCGCTGACTAGTTTGATTGAACTTTTGCCTGAGGCCCTGGCGAACCTATCACGATACCTCACCACCAGCAACAATTGCTCATACAAGCTTGTGCTCGCCCTCGTCTTTATCCGCGGCATGGACGACAGAGGCGCCTATTCTCTGCCTGTCCTGAAAGATAGGTTCTATAATTTTTATCTTGGTCGGCATAAAAAAGGCGAAGTGGTAGAGGCTGATAATGTCCTCATGCAGCGAATAGGCGAGCTGAGCGCTGCTGAGATCAGGAGCAAAGCAATTAAAGAACCAATGAAAAGTTTCATAAATTCTGGTTTCTGGAATCAAAGGTCTTCAAGCTTTTATCTTCAGGAGAGTCTTGTTGCCTTGCTGGTGGATGCCTCATTTCGCAGTCGGCTGTTGATCACTCTCCTGAAAGGTATCGATGACTATTTTGCAGCGATCTCTCCGCAGCCTCCTTTCTGTACATTGACAGATGCAACGGTGAATGTGCAGACCAGAGAACAGTGCCGGAACATGCTTGATATCCCGGAAGAAGAACCAATAAATCCTCACGGAGAACGCACGATCTCCATCTCCATAAAAAAGAAAGTCCGGGGCAAAATCACGCTATGAGCAAGCCAAAATCTGCACGCACATACTGGTGCGATTCCTGCCAGGTTCCCTTGATTGGTGAGCTATGCGGCGCTTGCGGTGCAGAAGGACGTAATCTCGCAGCTGCAACTCTGGTTCCCGTTTTTCGAACGGAAATAAACTACTTGCGCAAACACATTGTTCAGGATCTGCATCCATGGCTGCGCGAGTTGGAACTGTGGGTAACCCCGACCAATTACACCTATTATTCACATGGGGAAGTGCTCTTTAAGCTATCGGCCGCCTCTGCTGATGTTGCACCGGGTAAGATGAAGCCCCCACCTCAAGCTCTTGCGAAAAGAACCCGCAGTGATGCCTTGGAGTTGTTGCGCGAGGCGAACAAAAACTATATTGAACGATTGCAGTATGAGGCGGAGAGCTTCATCCGGAAGGCGGTTTCTCAGTTTAGCGGACGCCCTATTCTCGTCTCCTTTTCGGGAGGGAAGGATTCGACCGTTGCTTCCCACTTGGTGATGAACGGACTGGGCCGTAGTGACATTCTGCATATTTTTGCCGACACCACCATCGAATTGCCGGACACTTATAAATATCTCCAGAGCTTTCAAAAAGAGCATCCGTTGACCCCTATCATCTCTAGCCGCTCAACTCTGGATTTCTTTCAAACCGCAGAATCGATCGGTCCACCCAGCCGCATTCTACGCTGGTGTTGTTCAACCCATAAGACAAACCCGCTATCAAAGCTTATTGACAGCATGAGTCCATTTGACGGGGTCTTAACCTTTGATGGTATTCGGAAAGCAGAGTCCTCACGTAGAACACATTACCCAAGAATTACAACCCAACATAAAATTGCGAGAGAAGTTTTGGCAAGGCCAATCTTAGATTGGTCAGATTTAGCGGTTTGGATATACCTGCTCTACCATGGAATTACATTTAACCCTGCTTACAAGAAAGGATTTCGGAGAGTTGGTTGTCTCTTTTGTCCATTCAACAGTGAATGGTCTTGCCGCATGATTAAATATTGGCATGCCTCTCAGGATAATCGTTGGACTCAATTTTTGGTACAGCACGCCATGCGGATGAACCATCAAAACCCAGAAAATTTTGTTTTCAAAGGATGGCGTACTAGAGCAGGTGGTCGTGGCCTTGATCACTATAAGACTACGATTGAATCAGCACCATGTCTCCTATCCGATACAGCAGTTTCATACCAGCTATTAAGTGGTGAAATCAAGAATGTTCGACATTTTTTGCGACCACTTGGGCCACAAACTCAGATAAAATGTGATGGCTATTTCGAAACATTTTTGATTCACGACAAGGATACGCGGGAGATATTGGCGAGCGTAGAAATTGGATTTGAAGACAAAGCAATTCGCATTAATTATATTTTAAAAAAGAATTCACGTCGCTTCCAACAACGTATTGAAAAACAATTACGGAAATTGCAATCATGCATTTACTGTGGTTCTTGTGAGGCAAAATGCTCTAACAATGCTTTATGTTCATCTGGCAATTATTCTATTTTGAATGAAAGCTGCGTTAGCTGTTTGCATTGTGTATCTCATGACTGTCTTGCGGTAAAGTCGCTGCATTTTAATGGGAAGAAGATAGATGGCTGAATTTAAATTCGGTTTCGAAGAAACCTGGTTCCGATTGATCATTAAGAAAATTACAGAACATCCCGATCTGTTTTTGCCGGGGGCGGTGGAGAAGGCACAAACTGTACTGCGCATCGGCAAGCTGAAGGTGGGAGCGGCAAGGGTCTGGGCCGAGTCGGCCGGGATTCTCCAGAAGAAAAAGCAGCAGTTTTCGCTAACCCCGCTTGGCGAAATGATCGCCCGGCACGATCCGGACATGGATGATGACGGCATCTGGTGGGCCTTGCATTATAATCTGGCCCGGCAAAACAGCCCGGCTTGGTTTTATGCGGTCTATTTCAATGAATTTGAGCAAGACATCTTTGACCGAGCCATGCTGGAGAAGCATTTACGCGATTGGTGGAACCAGGACCACGATAAACCCATGACCGACAGCACCTTTGACAAGCTCATTTTCTCCCCTTTCAAACAGGTGTTTGACGGCACCCGCTTGGGCGATGAATTTGGGTTTTTCGCCTCCCACGAAAACGGCGGCTACCACCGGCAGCCCACTGGGCACCGCGAACCGTCGCCTGCTATTGCCGCCTATGCCCTGCTCGACTGGGCACGTCAGCATAAACGGCAGTCCGTGTATCTTGAAAAGCTGATGGAGCCCTGGGGAGTAGGCAGGATACTCAGACTGGACCGGCAGGGACTTGACAAATTGCTTGTCGAGATCGGAGACCGGTACGGAAAACAGGTGGCATGGATCAGCCACACCGCCGGGCTCAACTCAGTCTCGATCATGGATGTGCCTCCCCTGGCGATGGTAAGTGCCCACTACCGCGAGCTTGACGGCGAGACGCCACTGGATGCCCTGACAGCTGGCATGACCGAGGCCAAGGAACTGGACAAGAAGTCGTCTCAGGGACACCCTGATCACGTAATAAGACAATGACGATGCTCCTCGATACCTTTCTCGACAAATGGCACCGATGCGTTAACAGCCGCTACCGCGTGATGCTGGTCACACCCGCCCGGCAGGATCGTTTCCCGGAGGAATTCATTAAAGAGGTGACCGAGGTGATCGGCGCGGAACGGGCAGATTTTGCCACCCGATACCAAGGGGAGTTGGAATCCGTTTTCACCAGATGGAAGATCCAAGAAGAGATCAGGGAGAGGTGTTCATCACAGCCTCTTCTGGTAACTAGCCTGGAGCCATTTTACAGCAAGTGGCCGGAGGAAGAACGGTACGCTTTTCTTCGCTACATGCTGCGAATGGAGACACCGCATGGCGTGGTGCTGTTGCTGTACTGCCGGGAGGACCTGGCGGAGATCAAGGAAATCAGCGAAAACAACCGCGGGACCATTTGGAACCCTTGACAGTGGAGCGGCAAATGACACTGGAAATCAATAAATTTATCCGGATCTCCCCCGGCTTTAAAGCTGCTGTTAATCTTCGAAGAGAGCGTGACAACCTCGCCAAGGTGGCCGGTTATATCCCCACCGAGGTGGCGAGGGAAATTATTCTCGATTTCGCCAAGAAACTGCACCCGACCACGCCGGACCTGCGTTCAAGAATCGTCATGGGTACATACGGCACTGGGAAAAGCCACCTTGCCCTCGTTTTGCTCAATCTCTTTTTGAGGCCGCTGGAAACCCCGGAACTGCAAGCGGTATCGGAAAAGCTTGACCAAGATACCAGATCGGTCCTGAGGCAGCACCGGCAGTCTGTCAGCGGGCCCTACCTGGTGGTCAATCTTTACGGTGACGAAGGGCATATCGGGGACAGCCTGATGATGGGGCTACGCCGAGCGCTGGCGGAGGCAAACCTCGAAAATATATTGCCGCCAACCGCTTTTGACAGCGCCATCAAGCGTATTGAAGAGCTTGAGAAAAAATACCCATCAGTTTCGAGATATTGAAGCAGAAAGTTGCGGAGTGGAGCAAGACCATCGATGAGTTGAAAACCAGATTGCGCGAATATCAGAAGGATGCCTTTGACCTGTTCCGAGAGGTTTACCCAGCCGCAACCAGTGGTTCGCAGTTTCAATATACGGCCAGAATCGACTCGGCAACTTTTTATGAAGATGTGAACAGGGAACTTCGGAAGAACCATAGCTACAGTGGGATCGTGGTGTTATGGGACGAGTTCGGCCATAAGATGGAGGAAGTCGTCAAGGATCCGACCGGCAAGGAAGGACTCGCCCTTCAGGATTTCGCGGAATGCTGCAACGCCAGCGCCGAGAACCAGCTGCACCTCTATTTATTCTGCCACCGATCATTGAAAGAATACCACGATATTTCCCGAAGCGCATCATCCTTCAGCCACCAGAATCTGGAGGATGACCTGCGGAAGATTGAAGGCCGCTTTAAACATTATATCCTCAAGAGCACAGATGTTGAGACCTTCCAGTTGATCGACGGGGTTATTGTTGCCGACGAACAGAACCCCGGTTGGCGGGACCTTACAACATCATTTGCTGGATATTTTGATGCCTTGGTCCAAGAAACCGCCCGCCTGAACTATTTTACCGGATTTACCCGCGATGAGTTGAAGACGACTGTGGTGATGGGCGCCTATCCTCTTCATCCCATGGCGGTGTACAGTCTGCCGGCGGTCTCGGAAAAGGTCGCGCAGAACAACAGAACTCTTTTTACCTGCCTTTGCGAGGACGAGCCCGGGAGTTTCAGACGATTCCTGGACAAAACGTCGCTGGACTGTTCCAGGCCAGCTCCCCCCATGTTTACCGTTGACAGGTTATGGGATTACTTTTCCAGGGATATCAAGCAACAGGAACGAACCTATTCCATATACCGGGATTTTGAACAGCTCAAGGCCCGGCTCACACCGGATGACGATTTCGGCCTGCGAACGCTGAAAGCCGTGTCTGTTTTCCGGGTATTCAACCCAGCCCGGTTCAAGGTGACAGAGGAAATTCTTCTGTATTCGCTGGATATAACCGCTGATAACCGTGAGCATTATCTCACGGAGCTTGCCCATCATTCGGACCTGAAAAACGAGAATCATATTCTGATGCGTTTGCAATCCGACGGCTCGTATCGCCCGGCGGTGAGTAGTTCCACTGAAACGCTCATGGAGAAGGTCCGGAAAATTATCGAGGATACCCCGGAAAAGCTCGGCCAGAAATCAATCCCTTACCTCAAGTCCTTGTGGCCGAATCTGCCGGTGACCGCTTCGGTTGAAGCTACCGGGTATGGGGACGATTTTGGTGTTTACCGGCAGCTGGCGGTGGAACCTGTCAGCATGTACCAGATACGGGATCGGCTTCATATTCTGAGCCAGAATCTTGGCGATGGAAGTTTTGTTGATGGGCTGTTGTTGGTGCTTTTGTGCGAGACCTCCGGCGAAATAGAGGAGGCGAAGCAAATCGCCGAGACAACGCTGGCCGGGAAACAGTACCAACAGATCGTCCTTGCCATCCCAAAACAGCCGGCCAAGATCGCCAGACTCCTTTTGGAACATCAGGCGCTGGCATATCTGAAAGCAAACGAGGCCAGTCTCTATGCCGAAGGAGGAGAACTCCATGAGGAGTGGCAGGTGTGGGAGCAGGACAAAAACACCCAGCTCACTGATGCCATAAGCGACATCGTAGCCCCCGAAAAGCAGGCGCTTGATTACTATTGGAAGGGGCAGACGCATGAGGTCCAGAACAGCCGACAATTGAAAAAACTGGCGACGACAATCATGCGGGATACTTTCCCCTTCTGTCCACATATCGGTGATCAGAAGCTAGCTCAGGACGATTTCGGCGGAAACTGGGGGTATCGCAATGAATGTCGCGACATTGCTTTGAAACTGACAGGTAATAATGCAGCTGAAACCCTATGGAAAGAAACGGCTGCAGCTACGCAGCATGTCATTAGCTTGCTGTTAAAAAGTAATGGATTGCTGCGGAAGGACCAGGCCGGTGACATTGTCATCGGACCGCCTGGCAAGGATGAATACCCAGGCGCGCACCAGATTTGGGGCGCGATCGCTGATTTTCTCAATAAGGCGCGGCAGCGACCGATGGAGGTAAAAAAGCTGGTGACCCAACTGCGGAAGTCGCCTTATGGACTGAAGTGCCGCGTTATGCCCATCTTTTTCGCCGCTGTAGCCCATCTCGAGCTGGCCCGGGGAAATATCTCCTTTGAGTTCCAGCGCTCCGCAAATCAAGTGGAAATGATCACGGCAATCGAAAGGGACACTTTGGAAAAAGTCTTTGCCGTGCCTGATAAATATAAGCTGGTATATGTCAACGTCAGCTCCAACCAGAATGCGGTGGTGGCAGGGATGGCCAAAGTATTTGGTGTAACGCTCGCACCTACCGATCCAGGCCTTGAGCGAGTGAAGAAAGTTGGAAAGGCTATTGGCCTGTGGTGGCGGGGACTTGCCAAGCATGCACAATCGACGGCAAATATTTCCGATGGAGCGGATGTGGTCCGGGACTACATCTTTAAGCCACTTGCGGAATTAGAGCCGGACACTCAGAAAATTCTCCTGCAAGATGCCTTTGAGCATGTTTTTGCCACAAATCAGAAGGTAAAACTGGGCGATGTTGAAAAAATCATTGAAGGGATCAAGGGAGAGTTCGAGGAAGCGCCGGAGAAATTACGGCAGAAGGTGATCGAAGAGTGCTTGAAGAATTTTGAAGGTGGTGCTGATGGAGTTGGTGCCGTCTGGAAATGGTTCGATGCGTTGCCGGATGAGACAAAAAACTTCATGCATCAAGGAGACCCAGCTGTGCTTGTCGATTGCTGCCGTGAGACGGACGCCATCGATGAGAATTCACTCATACGTCTGGCCGAAAAACTCACCGGCCTGCCGGTCACTTCCTGGGCGGATGAGATGGTGGTCAAATTCAGTGCCAAGCTTGATTCCGCAAAAAAATATATTGAAGGCTTTGAACCGCCTCCCATGCCTGAGGCAAAGTCGGGACCTGGTCCTGAACCCATCAGGCCCAATCATGTCGGCCTGACCATTGCTTTCCCCGATGGAGAAAGCGAAAGGCGGGTCTTCGAAGTCGTGGAAGAGTTGAGTCCTAACGGACAGGCCTTGGCAAACATGCTGGACACCACTGTCGAGCAAATCGGCAGAAGTCTTGATGAAAAGGAAAAGACGATAATTCTGTATCGTTTTCTGAAAAAACATTTTTTCAGAACGGGTTCCTGATGCGAAAGATCATCTGCGATCAGTTCGGGCTTCATCCGCTCCAGGCTGGCGATTATCTTGTCGAGGATGAGAGCCAGTACGAAGAAGCCTATGAAATGCTGAAGACCCAGGCAAACGAAGGCAGTGAGTGTATTGTCGTTAAGAATCCAGCTCTTTTCCACTGGTTTGATGCCCCGGCAAGGAGATTTCCCTGTACCGTGGTTCACCTTGACCCGGTGGCCGAGTTGACAAAACGCCTTATGCGTTCCGATATTAAACGCCTTTTCAGAAATCATCCCAAATGGATTGTCGAACTGAAGTTGTTGGAAAAGGCCGATCAAGAGGAAGTCTTCCCCCACGAGTCGGCCGAGTCGTGGCTGCACCGAATTTTGCTTGGTCATTCCTGGCAGGCTGAGGAGCCGGTTGAGGATGTGGCTTTACCAGAAATCCTACGGTGGCTTGCGACCCATGACGAGAATCAGCTGCATCCTTTGACTCGCCAACTTCTGATGGAGCGATTGCATGTGTGGGGTATGAGGGATTCCAACAGAGCGGAATTCTTCCGTTGGCTCGGCCAGGCGCCGTTTCAACGAGCCAAGGTTTTGGCCTGGGAACAGGCGCTGCGGCAATACCCTTCAAGCATTATTTCAAGCTGGTTTCAGCACGTTGATGAATGGAATTCGCTGCATTTGCTGCCTGAGAGCTATCGGTCGTTCTTTGGCCTAGAAATTCCGCTCCCGGAGGGAACCGCCGTTTTTCTCAAGGCCTTTCTCGATGAGGAGTGGAGTCGGTCGCCAATTCAGGCTTTGTCTTTCCTTTCCGGCAGACTGGAACCCGAGCGGATATTCCTTGTGAAAAAACTGCAATCTCTTTTCCGCCAGGGTATTCCCCTCGAACAGGATATTTATCAAAAACTTTCTCAACTCGATGGCTTCCCGGAAGCTGTTTCTTTGGCGCGAAAGCTGTTGCCCGCCAGGGAGCCTTCCTTTCTGCCTGATTCCGTTTCAATTGAAATGGTCCAAGAGTGGCTTCGGGACGAGTATCTTCCTTATTATGATTCCTGCGCTACCCTTAAACTGACGGAGAAAACCGAACCGTTTGTCGAGCAGTTTGAAAACTGGTTGAAGAGGAATTACTCAAATCGCTTGATCGATGGAACGGGGATGGCGTACCGCCAAATCAGTGAATTAAAGTCACGGTTGGAAGATGGTCCCATCCTGCTTTATGTATTTGACGGCTTGGATTATCTGGGGGGGCAGGATGTATTGCTCCCCATTTTGGAGCAGGCTGGTGCCTATGCGGAAAACGAGATTGCGCCCTGCCTTGCTTTTCTGCCGACAGAAACTTTCATCGCAAAACCAACCCTGGTCTGCGGGTATATGAATTCGCAGCTGCCGCCGGAGCGGCCTGACGCCGCTTTTTACCGTAAACTGTTGCAAGATTCATTTGGCCTTGTCGAGACGGAAGTGATATCGGCGACCGATCAAGATACCACTCTTTACGAGCTAGTACAGAATCCCGCCAGACTGTACCTCTACCTGGATAATCAGCTTGACCGGGAATACCTCCATACGCCATTGAGCCCTTATGCGCGACGTGAAAAATACAGTGCCCATATCAGGAAACAGGCCGAAGCAATTATTGAGGCAGCACGAGTGGTCAAAGAGCAACTCGGAGCCAACCTTTGTATCGGTATCTGTAGCGATCATGGCTATACGGAATTGCCCCAGAATATCGGCACATTGAATTTGCAAAGTTCAAGAACAGGAAAGACTCGCAGCACCATTATGGACCAATCCACGTCAGTTGAACATGTTGATGAACAATCCATCTGGCGTTTGAAACCAGGCCTTTTCGGTCTTCATGAAGAAATGGCCATGCCGTTGGGATATGGATGCTTTGGTAAAAGACCAAAAGGCGCTGCCCATGGCGGTTGTAGTCCACAGGAAGTTGCTGTGCCCTGGTTCATGCTCTCTTTCCAAAAGCCTGAGCCCGCCATCCCGCCGACTGTTGCCGTTGACGGTGAAATATACCGTAAGCGCAAAAATAACAGGCTGAAGGTCTCGTTCTCCAACCCCAATAATTATGCCTTGTCCATAGTAGAAATTTCCCTGCCAGGGATTGAATTTGTTACCCCGCTCCCCTTGCGGGTCCGGCCAAACCAGGTTGGCTGTCTTGAGGCAACCATCGATGCCACAGGCGTCAGCGAAATTCTGATTGATCTGCAGGGGACATTTACCATGCGGCATCGATTTGGGAAAGAAATAAGCTCTGTCGGCCTAAAGATTGAGACCAAGGGCGCTATGGTGGATGAATTTGATGATGACTTTGAGTTCTGAAATGGAAAAAGAGAATTTAGATAGAAAAATCGAGAAATTCTTCCCCGATGTATGTGTTCATAAGGGCCTTGCTGCAAGTGTCGGCCTCTCCGGCAGGGTGATCCCGGCGTTTGTGTTTGATTGGCTGGTTAGCCGCTACCGCACCAGTGAAGGAGGGGTTGATGGCGATGGAATCAGGAAATTTATTGCTCGCTATTTGCCAGACAAGAAGCAGAAAGAATCTTTGATGTATGAATTGACCCTGGGGAATCCTTTGAAGATCCTTGACGCTTTCAGCGTAAAAGTTCATCCCACCAAGGGTCATCTGCAATTACGGATACCGTCCCTTGACATTACCGGCCGTGTGCTCGAAAAGATCGTGGATGAGAATCCTCTCCTGCTGTATGGCAACGTATGGGGGAGCGCGACCCTCATGTGGAAGCCCCAGAAGGGAAAAGAGGATCACTTTGAAGTGGTCATGACGGCTTTCAAGCCCATGCAAGCCGCAAGCATTGATCTTGACTATTTTTTGGCAATGCGCAAGGAGTTCACTCTAGCTGAATGGCAGGTGCTTCTGACAAGGTGCATGGGGTATGCGGAGGACAAATATACACCCCGGCAAAAAATGCTTTTGCAGACTCGTTTGATCCCTCTTGTCGAGCCTCGGGTCAACATCATGGAACTCGCCCCAAAAGGGACTGGAAAATCCTATATTTTCAGCCAGCTGTCACGGCACGCATGGCTGATCAGCGGGGGCGTCGTGACCCGGGCGCAGTTATTTTACGATATGAGTAGGCAGCAAACAGGCATTATCTCAAGATATGACGCCATCGTTCTTGACGAGATTCAAACGATCCGGCTAAAGGACGAAGAGGAAATCGTCGGAGCTCTAAAGGGGTATCTTGAATCCGGCGAATTTCGAGTCATGGGCTTTCATGGCTCCGCCGATGCCGGTTTTGTAATTCTCGGCAATATTCCCATTGAAGATGGTCTGCCGAAGCATATCAATTTTTTTCAGGAATTACCCGGATGGCTCAAAGGGTATGGCGCGACAGCACTCCTTGACAGGTTCCATGGGTTGCTCCCAGGCTGGGAGTTGCCTAGGATTGAGTCGTCTTCACTCTGCCAATCGTTCGCCCTTCGTGCCGACTATTTTGGCGAGGTTTTGTATTCCCTGCGGTCGCGCCAGGACCATATGGCTTTCGTGAAAGATCATACTATTTCAGACGGAGATTTGAGAGATACACGGGCTATTCAACGGCTTGCTTGCGGTTATCTCAAATTGTTATTCCCGGATATACATTCAGTTACCACAGAGGAGTTTGATGAATTCTGTTTGCAGCCGGCTGTTGCATTGCGGTCTAATATCCGCCGCCAGATGGCGATAATGGATCCTGAGTTCTCTCCAGATGTTGCCGAAATAATGGTCAGATGATTGTTATTCTGCTTATGCAATTGAACAACGTGTGTGCCTTACTTCGCGTGAAGTGAAGCCTATTGAGCTCAATGAACTGGCACTCTGACCGCAATAGTTTCGAAAAGAGTTTTCTTCAGCCCATTGCCCCTATCGGTATGACTTTGGCCCCTGACTTGATTCCGTCCAGGTAGTCGGCCCAGGCCTGCATCATCTTCTTCCGTTCTGGAATAAATTCGGCATGGTTGTATGCCGCGCGCACGCTGTTTCTTTCGGCATGGGCTAATTGTCGCTCGATGGCGTCCCGGTTCCAACCTTGTTCATTTAACAAAGTGCTGGCCATGCTCCGGAAACCATGGCCGCTCATCTCCTCCTTGGCATACCCCATTCGCCGCAGGGCTGCCAAAATAGCGTTGCTGCTCATCGGCCTTGAATCAGTCCTGGGGCTCGGAAAGACATACCTGCCATGACCGGTCAAAGGGTGAATCTCCCGCAGGATGTCTATGGCTTGTCTGGATAATGGGACGATGTGCACGGCGCCCGCTTTCATCTTATCTGCGGGGATTCTCCATTCTGCCGTCTCAAGATTGAATTCAGACCACTCGGCCTGTCGCAACTCCCCCGGCCTGACAAAAACCAGGGGGGCCAATTGCAGGGCGCAACGAGTGACGATACTACCCCGGTAACTGTCAATAGAGCGCAGTAATCCGGCGATTTCCTTCGGGTCAGTGATGGTAGCCATATGCTTACCAGAGGCCGGAGGGATAGCGCCGCGCAGGTCCCCGGACGGGTCGCGCTCGGCCCGCCCGGTGGCTATGGCGTAGCGGAAAACTTGGCCGCATACCTGTTTCACTCTGTGAGCCGTTTCCAGGGCTCCTTTCGCCTCGATTCGTCGGAGAGCCGATAGCAGTTCTGGCGCTGTAATGGTCTTGATTGGTCTTGCTCCCAACCAGGGGAAGATGAAAAGCTCAAGCCGCCGGATGGTTGTTTTGGCGTGACTTGACGCCCAGGAGCGTGAAAATTTGGCATACCACTCACGAGCGATGATTTCGAGGGTCTCGGTATCTTGCATGCCCGTCGCCTTCTGGGCCTTCTTAGTATCGCAAGGATCAACACCTTTAGCCAGCAGAGCACTAGCCTGGTCCCGCTTCTGTCTGGCTTCAGCAAGCGATGTCTCGGGGTATCTACCCAGACTAAGTGACTTCTCGGTACCCCCAAAACGATACTTCAACCGCCAAAGCTTGCCACCAGAGGGAGTCACCAGAAGAAAAAGACCCCCACCGTCAAAAAGTTTTTGGGGCTTATCCGCCGGTTTTGTCGTTCTGACCTTAGTGTCAGTAAGAGGTGAAATCCTTTTAGGCATAAGGCTTCCCTCCTTTTTGGGGGTATTTCTATTGGGAGCATGGGCATATACCCCTATACATACCCCCAAATCCTTCGGATTTCACTATATCAACATGAATACTATTGGACAACGGAAAAAGAAAATGGCCTGAATTTTCAGGCCATTTTAGACAGCGTTGGATGTTATTGGATTTGATTTTGGTGGAGGCGGCGGGAGTCGAACCCGCGTCCGCCAATAGTCCCTGGAAGCTTCTACATGCTTAGCCGGCGTTTTAGTTTCGCCCCTGAAGACTTCCGCTGGCAGAATTCTTAGAGGCTAGCCCGCTTAGTTTTCGTCCGCCAACCCGCAGGCGCTATTGGCAGCTTTGCCAGGATATCGTCATCTCAGGGCCCTCTCCCGGCGTCGAGCCCCAGATGCTAGCCTTAAGCGGCTAGAGCGTAGCCGTAGTTGTCGGCACTTATGGTTTTCCTACCCGTTTAACGAGCGGACAGGACCTCGGCATGCAACTTACAGTTCTCTATTCACGTCGAAGCCGTTACGCCCCCTTAAATTAATTATAATCATTATTTATGTTTCCGCAAGGCCCCCCGACATTGCCAGGCGGTTAGCCAGACCCGGGATGCTCATTAGCGGCTCTGGCGGAATTGGTGGGCGGCCCCCATCAAGCGGTAAACCGAGGCGCCGGCGAGGGCGGCGATGTCCTCGGTGGGGAGATACCGGGGGATGGTTTCATCGAACAGGATGGTGGCCTCAGGGGGAAATTCCTCATCTCCTCCATACAGGACATGGGTGATGGGCACCCGGGGCAGGGCCATAAACCGGGCGGCGGCATCGCCCAGGGGCACGGATTCGCCTCCCAGACTCGCCGCCACCTTGACATAGAGGTCCAGGTCGTGGCCGAAGGTCGACAGCAACGGCTTGTGGGCCCGGGAGATGAAGGCGGACCAGTAAAACCCGCCTTCCGGGACCTGGCGGAAATCGATGGTCCGGCCGGTAGGGAGGTCTCCCGAGGCGTTGAGCAGGTAGTGGAGGATGAGGATTTGCTCCGGGAGGGAAATTTCGCCGCCGCTGTTGCCCGGGGTGACGCTGACCTCCGGCCAGGTGATACGCCGGGCCTGGCCGAAATAGGGCAGGATGAGACCCTCTCGGGCCGCCTCGACAAAGTGTTGGGCCCCGGTCCGGTTCTCCAGGCGCTTGGGATTGACCTGCTGCAATTCCGCTACGGCCAAGGCAATGGCCGCCTTATAATCATCGCTGCGGGGCATGCCGCCTCCTTCATGATCTCGGGGTCGAGCCGGCCGGCCAGCCGGACCAAGTCCGGGGTCTTGCTCGGCCGCCCGCCCGCGCCTGGTGCGGTCGTGTTCAGTCGGAGTTCGGCTTTTTGCCCGATTCTTTATCCAACTCTAACTTGACGGCATCATGACAAGAATCACAGATAGTGTGGGTCAACCGGGGCGTCGTGTGGTGACCAAAGAGATCCAGGGGCGCGATGGCCGCCTCGATCTCCCCCCAGCCCTGACCCGGAATATTAATTCTCTTGCACCAGCTGCAGACTTTCAGGAATTCCCCGGATCGGTCCCGGGAGTTATCCAGGAAGTCTAAGGGTTCACGCCATTCCTCCCGAAGTAGGTGAGAAATGAACTCGATGGCATTCCCGGATAAGAGGGAAAGTTTCATTTCCATGAACCGGCGGCAGTCAGGGGAATCGCACCGAAAGGGAAATTTGACTGGGGAGACGCCGGCCCGGACCCGGCTGAAAATCTGTTGGTATAGATATCTGGTTTCCTGCCCCTGAATAAAACGCCAGAGGGGCTGCTCCAGGACCACAGTTGCCGTTAATTGGGGCGCGGTGTTTTCGCCGGCGAACGCAAGCCAAGCATCGTTGACGTGGACAATCTTATCGGCGTCGTCGATAATCCAGATGAAGCGGCGCTGATCGAGGGGTTTTCCCATAGTCCTTGCAATCCGTGGATGGCGCGGTTTGGCAAACCCATGGCCTGCCCGGTGGCTCCTTCCCCATCAATCCCGAGTCTCCGGTGGGACGACCGCATGTTTAAGTTTACCATGATGTTTAAAATTTAATATAATTAAATCATAGCCAAGATTGTCATAATTTTTGAGTTTATCATAATTAAATCATATCCGAAAAAAATTCTGTTGACACCGGGGCGCGGATATTTTACGGTTAAAAAGGTCGAGGAAAATCAAAATGCAATCCAGCTGGCCCCGGACCCCGAAGTTTTATTTTAGCTATTATTATTTTACCGGGCCTGGGGGTGGGTGTAAATGACCTCGATAT
>Ga0351885_10187_pt1 | contig 27679 bp, 18 predicted proteins | sample TotcelFGM3001L13_FD_206771 | JGI IMG/M metagenome (GOLD analysis project Ga0351885, IMG submission 206771) | Enriched cells from coal bed in the Powder River Basin, Montana, United States - Total cells FGM rep3 HSBNCT.FGM.300.1.L13 ... | reverse complement strand
CACCACACTGGCGCTGGAACCGGAAATGCTGTTGCTTGACGAACCCATGTCCGGCATGGCCCGGGAGGATATCGGCCGCATTTCTGCACTGATCCGGCAGGCTGCCACCAACCGTACCGTGTTGATGGTGGAACATAACCTGAGTGTGGTAGCCGATCTGTCGGATTATATTTCGGTATTGCACAACGGACAAATACTGGCGGAAGGAACCTACGGGCAGATTTCGGACAATCCCGAGGTGATAGAGGCGTATATGGGGACCGGTCATGCCTGAAAACAACCTGATGCTGAACGTTCATGACCTCCATGCTTACTATGGCGAGTCGCACATTCTGCAGGGAATGGATTTTTATGTTCCCTGCGGTGAGGTGGTCACGCTCCTGGGCCGCAACGGCGCGGGGAAAAGTACGACACTGAAGGCCATCATGGGCATCGTGAGCCAGCGAAAGGGTCTGGTGGACTTCCAGGGCATCAATCTCACCACACTGCCTTCCAACCGCATCGCCCGCATGGGCGTGGCGTATTGCCCCGAAGAGCGCGGCATATTCAGCAGTCTTTCCGTTACAGAAAACCTGCTCCTGCCACCGGTCGTTCAGCCGGGCGGCCTGACTCTGGATGAAATCTATGAACTGTTTCCGCGGCTGAAAGAGCGGGGGCGGACACAGGGCACCAAACTCAGCGGTGGTGAGGCGCAAATGCTGGCCATCGCCCGAATCCTTCGCACCGGCGCCAGACTGTTGCTGCTGGATGAACCCACCGAGGGTCTGGCACCTTTGATCGTCATGCATATCGGCGACATCATTCGACACCTGAAGGGCAGGGGATATACGGTTCTGCTGGTTGAACAGAATTTTCATTTTGCGGCCACCGTGGCTGACCGTCACTTTGTTGTCGAAAATGGAAGAGTGGCGGATATGATTCCCAATGACCAGATTTCGGCGCATTCCGAAAAGCTGAAGCGGTTTCTGGGGGTATAGGAAAAAACATCACTGAAAGGAGAGTGGAGATGAAAAGGTTGAACAGTCTGTTTTTTCTACTTATTCTGGGTCTGTTCCTGACCACGTCGGCCGGAGCCCAGGTGAGTGACAACGTTGTCAAGATCGGCGTGCTGAACGATCAGTCAGGAACCTATTCCGATTTAAGCGGCACAGGCTCGGTTGAGGCGGTCCGGATGGCTGTGGAAGACTTCGGGGGAAAGGTGCTTGACAAACCCGTCGAGGTGGTATTCGCCGATCATCAGAACAAACCGGATATCGGAGCCAATGTCGCCAATAAATGGATTGATGTGGAAAAGGTGGATATGATCATCGATCTTCCCACAACATCGGTTTGTCTGGCGGTTCAGGAGATTTGCAAGAACAAAAACCGCATCAATATCATCTCCACCGGCGCATCGGTTATCCTGACCAATGCAAACTGCTCTCCCACCGGCTTTCACTGGGCTTATGACAACTATGCCCTGGCCAATGGTACCGGCCTGGCCATGGTGAAGGATGGCGGGGACACATGGTTTTTTCTGACAGCCGACTATGCCTTTGGTCATGACCTGGAAAAATCAACATCCGAGGCTGTGACAAAGGCCGGCGGAAAAGTGCTGGGCTCGGTTCGCCACCCTTTTCCCAACAACGACTTTTCCTCTTTTCTGCTTCAGGCTCAGGCCAGCAAGGCCAAGGTCATTGGCCTTGCCAATGCCGGCGGTGACACCATCAATGCCATCAAACAGGCTGCCGAATTTGGAATTACCCAGAGCGGGCAGAAACTGGCCGGTCTTCTGGTTTTCATTTCCGATGTGCACAGCCTGGGACTCAAGGCTGCCCAGGGGCTGGTCGTGACCACCGGATTCTACTGGGACTATAACGATGAAACCCGTGCCTGGTCAAAGCGGTGGAGCCAGCGCATGAACGGCCGTATGCCCACCATGAGTCAGGCAGGCTGTTATTCCGGCGCCATGCACTATCTGAAGGCGATTCAGGCCGCAGGTACGGATGAGGCAAAAGCCGTCGCCCAAAAAATGAGAGAGCTGCCGGTGAATGATTTCTTTGCCAAGAACGGGAAAGTGCGTGAAGACGGCCGTATGGTCCATGACATGTACCTGGCCCAGGTCAAAAAGGCCGAGGAGTCCAAATATCCGTGGGATTATTACAAGATATTGCGCGTCATTCCCGGTGACGAGGCATACAAGCCTCTGGCCGATACCCAATGCCCCTACCTGCTTGAAAAGAAAAAATAGGTTGTCCACATCATGCCGACCCACTGTACCGGGTCGGCAAAGTCGGTGTATTCAACGAGACTATGGGATCGTGTCATGTTCGAACTGATCGGAATACCGCCTCAGGCACTCTTTGGACAGCTTCTATTGGGCGTGATCAACGGCTCATTTTATGCCGTTCTGAGCCTGGGGCTGGCCCTGATTTTTGGTCTATTGAACGTCATCAATTTTACACATGGCGCCCAATATATGCTGGGGGCCTATGTGGCCTGGCTTTGCATGTCATGGGCCGGGATAAACTACTGGGTATCCCTTCTGGTTGCGCCCATTGTGGTGGGCGTGTTCGGTATCCTGATGGAACGGCTGTTTCTGCGATGGCTGTATAAACTGGATCATCTGTATGGTCTTCTGCTGACGTTTGGCCTGGCTCTGATTATCGAGGGTGTCTTTCGCCAGATTTACGGTATCTCCGGCCAGCCTTATCCAATTCCTTCCCAACTCACCGGGGCACAGAACCTGGGCTTCATGTTTCTTCCCAACTACCGTGCCTGGGTGGTGGCTGCCTCTCTTGTCATCTGCCTGTCTACCTGGCTGGTGATCGAGAAAACCCGGCTGGGCGCCTACCTTCGGGCCGGGACTGAAAATCCGGCACTGGTACAGGCATTCGGCATCAATGTGCCGCGCATGATCACCTTCACCTACGGCTTCGGGGTGGCTCTGGCAGCCCTGGCCGGCGTGCTGGCTGCCCCGATTTATCAGGTCAAGCCCACCATGGGGGCGGACATGATCATTGTGGTGTTTGCGGTGGTGGTCATCGGCGGTATGGGATCGATCATGGGATCGGTGGTCACCGGTTTCATTCTGGGACTGCTGGAAGGACTCACCAAGGTGTTTTATCCGGAAGCCTCCAACACCATCATCTTTGTGGCTATGGCCGTGGTGCTTTTTATCAAACCGGCCGGTCTGTTTGGCCGGGTAAACTGAGGATGTCATGTGGCATATGAAGATGGGCCACCTTGTATTGCTGGCAGTTGGACTGGTTGCGCCGTTTTTTATCTATCCGGTTTTTCTGATGAAGGCTCTCTGCTTTGCGCTGTTTGCCGCTGCCTTCAATTTGCTGCTGGGCTACGTGGGACTGCTGTCATTTGGACATGCCGCCTTCTTTGGCTTTGGGGCTTACGTGTGCGGCCATGCCGCCAAGGTATGGGGCCTGAATCCGGAACTGGCTATTTTAACCGGTACAGCCGTGGGGACCCTCATGGGACTGGTCTTCGGCTGGCTGGCCATCCGCCGGCAGGGCATCTATTTTGCCATGATTACACTGGCCCTGGCTCAAATGGTGTATTTTTTCTGTGTGCAGGCACCCTTTACCCATGGTGAGGACGGTATTCAGGCCATTCCCCGCGGTTTTTTGTTCGGCCTCATCGATCTCAGTTCCAACATGACCATGTATTACTTTGTGCTGACCATCTTCGTGCTGGGATTGTTTTCCATCCAGCGCATCATTCACTCACCCTTTGGTCATGTACTCAAAGCCGTACGCGAAAACGAGCCGAGGGCCACCAGCCTGGGCTACAAAACCCACAGATACAAACTGGTTGCCTTTGTGCTGTCAGCCGGAATTTCCAGCCTGGCCGGGTCCATGAAGGTCCTGGTGTTTCAACTGGCCTCGCTCACCGATGTACACTGGCATGCATCCGGCGAGGTGGTTCTGATGACCCTTCTGGGAGGGGTCGGTACGGTGCTGGGGCCCGCGGCAGGCGCCTTTCTGGTGACCGCCATACAAAACTATCTGGCCCAGGTCGGGGCATGGGTAACCATTATCCAGGGAGCCATCTTTGTAGCCTGTGTGCTGACTTTCAGACAGGGAATCGTGGGCGAACTGGAGGCGTGGTGGTTGCGTCGGAACCGACAAAAAAAAGATGACGGATCTGTTTCCGGATCTTGACAAGACAGACCATGTACGGCCATAATCCCGCATTCCAGGTAATTACTCAGGTATTCAGTAGTCAGAATTCAGGAGTCAGAATGAGGGACCCATCAAAGAAGTTTGAAGACTTGTTGGTTTGGTGGAAGCCCATCAGTTTGTGCTTGCTGTTTATTGCTTGACGCAATCCTTAAGCTAACATGCGGGCTATTCTGAATTCTGACTCCTGAATTCTGAATACCCCCTTTTTTCATGACCGTGCATTTTATGACTACAGGAGAAACCCCTTGCAGAAACTGATTGTTACCGTTGCCATGACCGGAAATGTTCCGACCAGAGAAATGAACCCCAATCTGCCCGTAACATCTGATGAAATCGCCGCGGATGTCAAGCGCTGTGCGGATGCCGGTGCATCCGTGTTCCATATCCATGCACGGGACCCTCAGCAGAAACCCACGCTGAATCCAAAAGTGTTTCAGGAAATCGTTCAAAAAATCAAGGCAGCGGCACCGGATGTGATTATACAGCTTTCAACCGGAGGACGGGCCGGAAAAGACTGGGAAGACCGGGCAGCCCCCATCCGGCTGCTTCCGGAGATGGGATCATTCACCACCGGCTCCAATAACCTTCCGGGAATGATTTATGAAAATTCGCCCCAGTTCATAGAATTTCTGGCAGGCGTGTTCCATCAGACCGGGGTCAAACCCGAAATCGAGGTGTTTGAAGCCGGCATGATCAACAATGCGCTTTTTCTTCAGAAAAAAGGTCTGCTGACACCCCCGCTTCACTTCAATTTTGTTCTGGGAGCGCCGGGAGCCATGCCCGGAACCGCCAGAAATCTGGTGTTTCTGACCGACAGCATTCCACCGGGATCGACCTGGACAGCGACCGGTATCGGCAAGGCAGAAATTCCTTTGGCGGCCATGTCCATTGCAATGGGAGGTCATGTGCGGGTCGGAATGGAAGACAACCTCTTTCTGCCGGATGGATCACCCGCATCCAATGCCAAACTGACCGAAACGGTTGTGGCGATTGCAAACAAAATCGGCAGGCAGATTGCCTCGCCAGATGAGGCCAGAGCCCTATTGAGTCTGAATCCCCAGCATCGGGATCGGGTGAAGACGGCCTGAGCTTGCAGTGAAAAGACAGAGATCATATTCAGAATTCAGAAGTCTGAATTCTGACCTCCGACCTCCGATTTCCGACCCCTGGCCTCCAACCCCTGGCCTCCGACCCCTGACCCAACTTCAATACTCCGGAATGGCGAATAATGCTCCGGTGACATCCATCTTTCCGTAACCCCAGTCATTGTTGCCATCTTCCGGATTTTGTGGATCCAGTCCGGTAAAATCATCGTGACGGCTGCCGGCCTTGAGATAGGCCCGGATATCGGCCGGGGTTGGCGACAGCCCGACTCGATTGGCCTTTTCAAGAAGAAGTGCAACGACACCGGTGGCATGGGGACAGGACATGCTGGTTCCCTGAAGAACCGCGTGATTGCCTTCGAATTCAACCCGGTTCAATTGCCGGAAATAGGTTTCGTCAGAATCATTCAGCACGGTTTGGGAAAGTGAGGCCATGATACCCACACCCGGCGCGCTGATAAACGGCTGAATGCGTCCGTCCCGGCTGGGGCCCCGGCTGGAAAAATAGGCCAGATCCAACAGGTAAAACGGATTGTAATAATCTATCGGCGCCACGCCATAGGCCTGCCAGATCAGGCTGTAAGGCGATTCAGGGGAGGTCCAGTCCTCATACAGCCTTGCGGGCCAGATATTTTTGGTCTGGTAAGCGCCAACAGAAATCGCCTGTAATGCAGTGGCCGGGGAACCGATGGTCATCCGGTTGTCGGATAGACTGGAATCCGATGGATCACCCCATGTATGGGATATCGAACCGCTGTCATACCAGAAATAGGTGCGGGACAGACTGGTGCTGAAACCGTGCCAGGCATGATACGCGCCGTTTCCCTGAAGCGGGATGAGATCGATCACCCATAACCCGCCGGCCGGATTGGTTCGGTTTTTGTCCGAAATTTCGATGTACAGATTGTTATCCCCATTATTGCTGGCCCACAAACTGTTGGCACCACTGGTGTTGGCGACGTAAATCCGGCCTTCCGGTGTGGACATGCCACCTGCCATTCCGCCGGTACTCCACAGATTCCGATACCGCCCCCGGAAATGGGGTGGATATTTCTTTCCATTCGGAGAGGTGATCTGAACCCGGCAGGCGTCTTGCCCGGGATACCAGATATCGAAAAACACATAGTCTGCCGATGCGTCCGGCAAATCCGGTGTATAGTCCGCGCTGGTCTGCATGACGATATCATGGTCCACGTCAAAATCACCGCTGCCATGCCTGGGGCCGCCGTTGTTTTCAAATGCTGACCCCTCATAAGAAGATCCGGTATTTCCGGCCGAGATGCAGATAATCCGGTTTGCTCCGACCAGATCATCGATTCCCCGTTCCTCCGGGGTGCTGCCGTCGTGCGGACCGTACGAGCTGCCCAGGCTCATATTGATTACACACGGCTTTCCCGTTTGGGCGGCCCGCCCAAAAATCCAGTTGATTGCGTCCAGAACCATCGTGTCCGAATTCCGGTCCTTGACATTGTCGAAATCGAATTTGACGATCAACAGTTCCGCTTCCGGAGCGATTCCATAATAGGGGCCGCCATGACTGTCGGCCCGACCGTTACCGGCTGAGGTCCCGGCCACATGCGTGCCATGACCGTCGACATCCCGGTGAGGGCATGATCCATAACCCTGCTGAACAATTTCCCGGCTCCATTCGGTACCATAGGGATACCCGGCGGGACTGTTCACAACCCCGCCCACATCCTGGGTGTCCAGCGTGTGGTCCCATATGGATAAAATCCGGGTTTGTCCCTGGCTGTCGATGAAATCCGGATGCCCGATATCAATTCCGGTATCGATGATGCCGACGATGACATCCTTGCCAGTGTTGTCGATTCGCGGATACGCGGTTTGCGGCAAATTGACACCGTTCTCGCCAGCACTGGCATCCATCATTTTCTGAACGGTGCGACCGGCTTCGATCCGGCGGACCCCTTTCAGCGCGGCAATCCCTTCCAGTCGATTGACCGGAACCTCGGCCGTAACGATTCCGCTTGAGGTCACGGTAAAAATCCGGCATCCCCGTTCACGAATGGCAGGCAAAGCGGATAAATCTGCCTCGATGAATACATGGGTGAATTTTTCCTTTTTCCCATCGATCCATCGGTCAAAGGTTCGCCCAAACCGGTCGCCTGCAATAGAGGTTTCGCCGGTTTCAACCAAACGACGGATGTGAGGTCCCAGCACACCGGCTTCAACCGGATAACTTCCCTGCCAGACAATCACGATCCAGATCAGGATGACAGACCATCTCATTCCCAGTAATTTCATGACATTTCTCCTTTTTCAATAAAATGGCTTCGGTCCATCGGGGCGACATGTTTCGATGATTAACTTTCCAGAACCTCTCGAATTTTTACAGCCAATCCCTTTCTGGAATAAGGTTTCTGAATGAAGTTCAACCCGGAATTCAGCAGTCCCCGATGGACAATCACGTTGGTCGTGTAGCCCGACATGAACAGACATTTGATTTTCGGATACAGGATCATCAGTTGTTCAGCCAATTGCTGACCGTTCATTTCAGGCATAATCACATCGGTAATCAACAGATCGATTTGACCCGAATGAACTTTGCTTAGATTAATCGCTTTTCCGGGTGTATTTGCCGTTATTGTGGTGTAGCCCAGCCCCTTAAGAATCTCTTCGGTGAGTCTCAAAATCGACCCCTCATCCTCCACCACCAGCACGGTTTCACCGTGGCTGAAAGGAATTTTGGGGGTGTTCTCCTCTGCATTTTGAACAGGCGAAGTATCTCGTGGCAGATATATTTTAAAGGTTGTTCCCTTGCCCGGCTCACTGTACACGTGAATAAAACCGTCATTCTGTTTGACGATGCCGTAGACGGTTGCCAGCCCCAGGCCTGTGCCTTTATTCAACTCCTTGGTCGTGAAAAACGGCTCGAAAATCTGGTCCACCGTCTTAGTGTCCATGCCGCAGCCGGTGTCGGTGACAGCCAGTAAAACAAAATCACCCGGAATGCACCATGAATGATCCGAGCAATAATCTGAACCAAACGTAGCATTGGCAGTTTCTATAGAGACTCTTCCCACACCGGTAATGGCATCCCGGGCATTGACGCACAAATTCGCCAGAATCTGGTCAAGTTGGGATGGGTCCATGTTGATCCTTCCCAGGTTCTTTCCAGGAAGCCATGCCAGGTCGATATCCTCACCAATCAGCCGACGGAGCATCTTCAGCATGTCCTCCACGGTGTTGTTCAGGTCAAGCACTTTAGGCGCAATGATCTGTTTACGGGCAAAGGCCAGCAACTGTCGGGTAATATCGGCGGAATGTCGGGCGGCGGACAGAATCTCCTTTAGATCGGCCTGAACCGGATCGAGGGGGGCGAGCTTTTCCATCGACAATTCGGTATAGCCCAGGATGACATTGAGCATATTATTGAAATCATGCGCCACGCCACCAGCCAGCCTGCCGACCGACTCCATTTTCTGGGCCTGCAACAACTGCGCCTGAAGTTTGTCCTTTCCTTCCTCGGCTTTTTTCCGTTCGGTAATATCCAGAGCCGTGATGGCAACGCCCTCATCAAGATTCGAGGTATTGATGGGTGCGAAATTCATCAGGACATCAATGACGGAACCATCCTTGCGTTGCCATCGTGTTTCCGTCATTCCGGTTCCGTGTTCATGTATCTGGCGGTACGGTTCCGTGCCTACGAATTCAAAATCAGCATCACTGTTATAAATCATCCGGGTTCTCTGGCCGATCATCTCTTCCCGACTGTATCCGGTCATTTCACAGAACATATCGTTAACAGTCAGAAAAACGCGGTTGCTCACGACGCCGATTCCTATAGGAGCCGCCTGGAATATGCTCCTGAGCAGGCTCTCGCTTCTTCGAAGGTTGTCTTCCGCCTGCTTGAGTTCGGTGATATCCAGCAGGACACCGTTCCAGCAGATGCCGCCATCAGGCAGGGGACCCGGGCTGGAAACTCCGCGCAGCCATCTTTGGGTTCCCTTCTTTCCAACGACCCTGAATTCTTGCAGCCATGGCGTCATCGTTCTGGCTGATTCTTCTATAGAAGACCACATGCCTTCCAGATCATCCGGATGGACGTCATCGAACAACTGTGAGGCATTATGGAGTTCTTCTAAAGGTCTTCCCAAAAACCTCACCGCGCTTTCACTTACGAATGGTATTTCATAAACCCCGTTATCGCGTCTGACAAACTGGTAGATCACACCTGGAATGCTTTTTGAGATGGAGCGGAACCGTTCCTCGCTTTTACGCAACGCTTCTTCTGCCAGCTTACGTTCGGTGATATTTTCATGCGCCACCACCACTCGGACAGGCCCTTTGTCAGCGAATCGGGTAACACGTCCCATGAACCAGCGTTGCTCGCTCGGCGAATGGCAGGGATATTCCATAGAAAATTCCGCGCGTTCACTTTTTATGACCGCGCGAATGCCGGCGGCAAATTCCTTGGCACCTTCTGTGGAAAGCCCAGTCGCCGTATCACATAGCATTACGTAATTTGTACCCACATACGCAGATGGATCAGTGGAAGAATTGAACCTTGCAAATTTTCGCCATGACTCGTTTACAACCAGGATTTTGCCAGCCTCATCAAGTACACAAATATGTGCTGACAGGGAATCCATTGTGGATCGAGCAAGATGCAAAGCTTCATTCAGCGCACCCTCAGTCTGTTTGTATTCGAATTCGGCTTTTTCCAGTTCAAGAATCCGCTGTTGCAGCTCTTCATAGGTAGGCTTCTCTGGCATTGGCTCTATCCTTTGCGTTGAACTTTTCTGATTATAACGGATTTGGGGGTTTCGCTGATATACCTCATAGCATCCCATTAATAACTCCGTGGGGCGGCCTGTTGTTAGAAATTGGGATGCTTAAAACGCAACCCTCAAATCCGTTATAATCAGAATTTTTTAAACTCTTGTACCATACTCATGCTAACACATCTCCTTGATTGTTATTGTTTTCAGTCAATAATATCTGATAATACAACCCGACATCCAAACCACCCGCCACATCACTTCATGCCTCCATCATATCTTTCCACTGCCAGACAATCCAATCGACATGTGATTCGTTCCGATTGGTCTCTATCTGTTCATGGGTCGCTTTATCCGCTTCTCCTGTCACACGGTTAAACGCTGATTTCAAGACCCAATATCACCTTTTCCGTATCCGACAGATCCCCGATAATTTTTCGTACCGGCAAGGGCAGCTTTCGAAGGAGAGAGGGCGTGACGATAATGTTGTCTTCAAAGGCCATTTGTGGATTTTGCATCAGATCAATGACTTCGATTTCGCTTTTTCCTTTCAGATGCTTGTTACAGATTTGTTTAAGTGAAGAAATCGAACTTCGGTTCTTTTCTGTGTCTCCCGATACATATAACCGCAAATGCCACTTCTGATTGTCATTTGAATCCATTTGGTAGCGACTCCTTCCTTAAAAACGTTTTCTGCTGTATCCTTCGATCCGAATTTTCACTTCCGAATGTCCTGCAGTACGATTTTGTTATCGGTGATGTCGAAAAGATGGATCTGGTTGGAATGCGCCATACCGCGTGATTTCAGAATATATATCGATCGTTCCCGGTTTCCGTTCTTTTCCTCGTTGCGCAGCAATATCCATGTGTCCATGATGGAGGAGACGCCCACATCCGTGGCTTCAGGATAGCTGCCGCCGGATGTTAAATCCGTGCAAAGGGTGGTGATCTGTTTTCTTTTCAAAAAGTCGAGTATGCGAAGAAACAAAAGCTTGATGTCCATCAGGGATCCGATGGATGTCAGGTTCGACAACGGGTCTATAATGACTGCATCGGGCTTGAAATTTTCGATCATCCGATGAATATTCAGCAGGTGCATTTCCAGTCCATATATGGTCGGACGTACCGCATGAAACTGCAACCGGTTTTCATCTACATGGGGTTTCAGATCCACCCCAATGGAGCGCATGTTACGGACAATCTGATCTGCGGACTCTTCAAATGCAAAGTAGAGGCAGCGGTTACCGCTTGCACAGACACTATGGGCAAAATGTGCTCCAAAACTCGATTTTCCCGTTCCGGCGGTTCCGGAGATCAAAATACTGTTCCCCTTGAGATATCCCTTGCCGCCAAACATGTCATCCAGCTTTTGAATGCCTGTCGACACCCGCTCCGTCGAGACATTGTAATTCATCAGCATCGATGTGATCGGCAAGACGGATATGCCGTTTTCGGTGATGAGAAACGGATATTCATTGGTCCCATGTCGTGACCCCCTGTATTTCAGGATATTGAGTCTCCGTGTTTTGACCTGCTCCTGAATTCGTTGATCCAGAAGGATAACGCAATCGGAAACGTATTCTTCGATGCCGTTTCGGGTGAGCCCATTGGTGCCGCCTCCGCTCTCTGCCGTAATGATCGCCGTCAAGCCTTTTTCTTTCAGCCAGTCAAACAGTCTGTGCAGTTCCGAGCGCAGAATCGCCTGGTTGGAGATATAAGAAAACAGGCTTGAGATATCATCGATTACAATTCGTTTGGCCCCGACAGTATCAATGCCGTATTGCAGCCTGGCGAAAAGCCCGCCCAGATCGGACTGGCCTGCTTCAATGTCAGGTGGGGGTCCCATTCGGATTTCGTCGATAAAAAGCTGCTTTTTGTCCATCAATACATCCAGATCAAAACCCAGTGATGCGACATTTTCCACCAACTCGATTCTGGACTCTTCAAAGGATACAAAAACACCGTTTTCATCAAAGTCGGTAATACCCTTTACAATGAACTCAATTGCCAGCAGCGTTTTGCCGCAGCCGGGGCCGCCGACGACCAGGGTGGGTCTTCCTTTGGGCAGACCCCCTTCGGTGATTTCATCAAGCCCCTGGTTTCCGGTGAGTGTTTTGAGAAGTTCCCGTCTGGGTGGGTATTGCATGTTTTTTTCAGTGATCATCTCGTTTTACCCTTTTCGCCATTTTCATCCAGCGCCTTTCTGATGGTTTTGGCCAGATCAAATCGTCTAACCGGTTTGAGCAACAATGCCTTGATCCCCAACTTTTGAGCGGTTTCTTCGGTTATCTTCTCGCTGAAACCGGTTAGCAAAATGATTGGGATATCCGGTCTGATGCGGATACACGCTGAAGCCAAGTTGTCGCCAGTCATTATTGGCATGGTCATATCACTTACAATCAGATCAAACTCTTCGGGTTTGGATTTGAACAGTTCCAGGGCTTCAATGCTGCTGGTGCAGCTTGTAATCTGATAACCGAGCCCTTCAAGAATATGCTGATTCAGTTTCACGATCACGGGTTCATCGTCAACGACAAGGATGTGTTCATCGCCTTTTTCCGGTTCCCTGATTTTATCATGATCCAATATCTTTTCCACGTTGGAACCCGGCAGGTAAACATCAAAAACAGTCCCTTTCCCCACCTCACTTTCCACGGTAATGGCGCCGCCGTGGTCTTTGACAATGCCGTGGACCACCGCCAGCCCAAGACCCGTGCCCTTGTCCGTACTCTTGGTTGTAAAATAGGGCTGAAAGATTTTATCCATCACGGATCGGTCCATACCTTGGCCGGTATCCGCTACCCGCAGTCGAATGTAAGCCCCGGGATGCAGGTCGGGAACGTTGTCTGAAAAATCCGGCGAAAGCGAAACGTCTTCCAAGGACACGTTCAAAACACCACCAGACGCTTCCATGGCATGCTTGGCGTTTGTACACAGATTCATCAGGATCTGGTGGATCTGTGTCGCATCTCCCAAAATGATCCGTTCGCTGGCAATATGTTGGCGGATTTCAATTGTCGCAGGCAGCGTGGCACGGATCAGCTTCAGGACTTCCTTGACGATCGCGCCCACTAACAACGGTTGAAATTCCGTTTTTGACTGGCGGCTGAAGGTGAGGATCTGCCTGACCAAATCCTTGGCCCGTTCTGCGGACTGAAGTACTTGTTTCAAACAGGTTTCGATAACCGGTTCGTTATTGATCATCCCGATTGCAAGCTCGGTATAACCGTAAATCGGGCTCAGGATGTTATTGAAGTCATGGGCAATGCCGCCGGCCAGCGTTCCAATGGCCTCAATTTTTTGAAGCTGTTGCAGGTGGGCATTCATTTGTTCGCGTTCTTTCAGTGCAATCACCCGTTCGGTAATATCCCGCAGGGAGATCAGGTGGGCTGGTTGATTGTTCCAATCGGTGTCGGTAATTTTTGCCTCGACATGATGAATATCACTGTCGGGTTTAATGACATCGATTTCAAAGGTCTTGTTCATGGTAATCGGAAAACCGAGTTCGGACCCGACAAGATGCGCATTCTCCCTGCCAAACAGTTTGCATGCGGCAGGGTTGACGAACAGAATCGTTCCTTTCTGATCGGTAACGATAAGTGCATCAAGCAGATTTTCCACCAGCGAAGTCAGGCGGGCCTCGCTTCTGCGCAGATTATCTTCAGCCTTTTTACGTTCTGTGGTCACCTCGGAATAGGTGATGATGCCTTCAATTTCACCATTCACCTGGCGCCAGGGTCGGCATTCCCATCGATTATGGGTGATTGAACCATCGAGCCTTTCAAACCAGTCATCGTCATTACGCTCTATCGCGCCTGCCAGACAGCGCTGATGCACATCCTTCCATTTCTGCGGCATCTCCGGAAACACCTCGTAATGATGTTTTCCGATGATATCTTCTTCCTTGACATCATAATCCTGGATGTAACGGTCACTGACTGCGACGTAATGAAGCGTGCGGTCGTACACGGCAATGGCATTGGGATCGTGTTTGACAATATATCGCATATTCGCTTCACTGTCCTGCAGCACCTTCTCAGCCCGCTTGCGGGCGGTGATGTCGCTGATCACGACGCGGCAAACAGGCGCGCCAACATTGTCCGATGCATTGGTGCCCGATAGATTTGTCCAGAATACGGTCCCATCCCTTTTCATCATCCGCAGTTCGCATGTCTGCGGCTCAGTGGTTTCCAAGAGCTTTTTGCGATGCAGGTAGTAGATGTCCTGGTCTTCTTTGTGAATGAACCGGGTAATTGGCTGGTTGACCAGCACGTCCCGGGTTATGTTCAGCAGCGTGGCGGCAGTGAGGTTGGTCTCCAGGATCAGCCCGTTTTCGCTGATGGTCATATAGCCCACCGGCGCCAGGGTATATAGATCAAAATAGCGGGCCTGTGAGTCGGTCAGTTCTGCCTGGGTCCGGCGCAGTTCCTCGTTCTGCATATCGAGTTCTATCTGATGCACATGCAACTCATGGAGCTTTTCCCGGATTTCTTCGGGAGAGAGCGTCTCTATGTCTTCCTGATGCTGCACCGCTTGTTCCCGGGCGATTTCTTCGGCAAGTTTGCGCAGTTCAACGGCATTAACGGGTTGTTTAACTTTGCTGGTCATCGTGCGCCTCTTCCATCCGTTTTCACTTTGGTTATGAAGGCACCACTTGCTCAGTTGCGTCGTATCCATCGTTATAAAGGTCGATACCGGGGTAATATTTTTCAGCACATTCCTGGCAGATGCCGTGGCTGAACTCCGCATCCGAATGGTCCCGGACATAGGCCTCAATTTGATTCCAATATCCTGTATCATCCCTGATTTTTTTGCAGTGAGAACAAATAGGCAGGATGCCGCTCAAGGTTTTGATTTCTGACAGGGCTTTTTCCAGTTCCTCTGTTCGTTCTTTCACTCTTGTTTCCAATTCATCATGCGATTTTATTATCTCGGCCTGATGTTTTTGAATCGAGTCGGACATGGCCTCCATGTTGCGGGCCAAATCTCCCAATTCGTCTTTCGAATAAACGTCAATCTGGTTTACACCCTCACCGGTAGCAATGGATGAAGCCGCCTTGCCGATAATGTTGATGGGGACAACAAAAAATTTTCTGAAGATCAACAGAATCGCCAGAATGGACAAGATCGAACAGATACCGGCTATGCCTATGGTAGCAGTCTGAATTTGCTTTTCCGCATCATGCACCACCTGATCCGGCATGGCAAAAAACACAACCCATCCCCATGGTTTGAAGTGCCGGGTTACATATACCTGTTCTATACCCGTTTCCATCGTGTGGCGCTTATATCCGGATTCAGAAGACGTTGCGGTTCCTTTTGCAACTGGACCCCAAACAGACTCCATCATATTTTTATCGCTTTTGTCGGAGGAAAAAACAAGCCTCCCGGATTCATCAAGGATGAAGATGTGAGCTTGCTCAGGTATTTTTATGGCATCTATCGTTTTAAAAGCGTTTTGTTTGTATTCCGAAACAAACGAATCAACGGTATTCAGCCCATTTTTCACCAATAGATTATTGAGTTTGTCTACATCAGACAAATAAAAATCGATGACGGTATTCATGTATAAAAAAATGGATTTGTGGACACCTTCCTCTGCTTTTTTTATCGACCACATACCCAGAATAAACATGCCTGATAACAGCAATGAGATGATCATTAGCGTAATTTTTGTCTGCAACTTCATATTTTTTTCGTCCTTCATCGGTAGACATGAGTTCCGGCAAGATCCAATATATCCGGGGGCACCACGATATTCAGTTTTAAGGCAGTGGCAAGATTGATACCCAGTTGAAATTTTGCGGGTGGCGTTACCGGAATTTTACCCGGGTCGGCGCCTTTTAAAATGGCATCCACCATTTTTGCCGCCTCCCGACCACTGGCTTCCATATCCGGTGTGATGTGCAACAGCGCACCAAGTTTAACGCTTTCCATTTTTTGGCCCATCGCTACCGGGATGGTCGAATGATTCAATAGAAGCGGCGTAAACGCGTCCAGTTCTCCCAGGGGATCCTGGGGTTCCCACCAGAAGTCCACTTTGTCTGAAATGGCTTTAACTCCAGAAGTGGCCGCCGTCAACATTGCCGGAATACCCATTGGAACGGTTTCGTATGTGACAGAATAACTCTCAAAGTGAATATCGTTTCTTTCTTTCTCAATATCCTTCAATCCGCGAATATCCCCCATTGAAGACGGGTATGTGGAATGGATATATCCAAATCGAACCGGCCTATTTTTAGGAATGGTCTGACCGACCAGGCGCATGGCCAAGTCAATCCTTACCCCACTTGGCACCGTAAAAATTCGTCCGGAAACATGGGTGCCGGTTGGCTCTCCATTTTTTTTGATTAACCCGGCACCGACCGGGTCTGCAACCTGGAAAAAGAAAATCGGTACGTTCGTGTCTTTCAGAACAGTTACGGCAGCTTGAGAAGCCAGTGTGGCGATTGTGGCAACGGCATCGGGAGTACCTGTCTTCAGAACTTTCCGGAGTTCATCTTCAGCAAATTGGCGATTGCCATTGGCTCTGATGATGGTCAACGCCATATTGTTGCCCTCTTTGTATCCCATGTCGTCAAGCTGGGTAACAAAATATTTCAAGTGGGCTTCACATGCTGGAACCGGCATGGTTACCATAACGACTATCCGTTTGAATTCGGCAGCGCCTGCTGCGGAGGGCAAGGAAAGAAAGAAAACGATAAATATTAGGATAGCGTGTAATTTCAAGGTATTTCGCCATTTTTTAAAAATTCCCATACCCACTCCTTCTTTTTTGCGATTCACTCTTCCGCCTTCTCCGGCAGCATAACCACGTGCACTCAATAATCTTTAGTTGAAATAAACAGTTACACATATATTTGCCTCTGTTTTATAAGCCGCCATTTTCTACATATTTCCCCATTCAGCTTATGATAACGCTGACATTTCTGTCAATCGTATTGAGGTACCTAAAAGCTGAAGGTATCAGCAAAATGCCTAAAGCGGGCTGAAAACTGACACCTGTTTTCACGGCAATTGATCAATCAATTCCAACAATCGATTAATTGACCCTGTAAACTCAATCTGTTAGTCTATGACAGGTTTTTCAGACAATGTATTTTTCTTTAAGTCAATGGCATTGATGCCATCATAACATGTTTTCAGAAGCACAAGAGGATAACATGGAAACGACCGAAAACCTCGATCCCGATCAGAACGACGCTGTTCTTTTGGAAGAGTACACTCAAAAACTGCGGCAAAGTGAAGCCAACCTGGCAGCCATGATCGATGCCAGTTCGGAATCGGCATTTCTGATCGATACCAAAGGGATGGTTATTGCCTGCAACCGGGTTGGAGCCGATCGCGTCGGAAAACGGCGGGAAACGGTTATCGGCCAATCGCTGTTCGATTTTGTGTCTCCGGATGTCGCTGCTGCCAGACGGCCTTATGTGAATCGGGTTATCGAAACAGGAAAAGCGCTTGAATTCGAGGACTGTCGTGACGGTCGTGTTTTAAGCCACCATCTCCATCCGGTTCTGGATGACAATGGCAACGTGATTCGGGTGGCGATTTTCGGGCATGACATTACCCGATACCGTCATGCCGAACAATTGCTTGCGGAAAATGAAAAACGATTCCGGCAAATGTTCATGAATGCTCCCATGCCTTACCAATCCCTGGACGAGCAGGGCAATTTTCTGGATGTCAACCAGGCATTTCTCGATGTGCTGGGTTACACCCGTGAGGATCTGCTCGGACATAACTTTGGAGAGATCCTCCATCCGGACTGGGTGGATCATTTCCGGGAAAATTTTCCCCGGTTCAAGGCCATTGGCGAAATTCTGGGCGTTGAATTCGAGATGGTCAAAAAGGATGGCTCCACCATTCTGGTTTTTTTCAATGGACGGATTCAACGCGATGATGAGAATCGTTTTCAAAGAACGCACTGCATCTTTCAGGATATTACCGATCGTAGACGGGTTGAAGTCGCGTTGCACGCGAGTGAAGAAAAATACCGCCGAATCACCGAAAACATCTCCGATGTGGTCTGGATTGCAGACTTGAACCTGAAAATGACCTATATCACTCCATCTGTAGAGCGGTTGGTGGGTGAACCGGTTGCCACGCGTCTTGAAAGAACCATAGAGGAGAAATTTCCGCCGGATTCCTTGAACCGGCTTTATGCCCTTTTTACAGAAGAACTGGAAATTGAAAAAGATCCGGATTGCGACAAAAACCGGTCGCGGTTGATTGAAGTGCAAAATTACCGGGCTGATGGCAGCACCATGTGGGTATCCATGCATATGTCCTTTGTGAGGGATGAAAGCGGTAATCCGGTCGGCATTCAGGGAGTGATGCGCGATATCAGTGAGCGCAAACAGATGGAAGAGACGCAACAGAAGCTGCAAAAAAGGCTTTTACAGGCTGTGGAAATGGCCCGCCTGAGCTACTGGGAATACGACGTGGTCAAGGACCTCTTTATCTTCGATGATACGTTTTACAAAATCTTTCGTGTCACCGTAGACCAGGTTGGCGGTTATACCATGTCATCGAAAGATTATGCGGATCGGTTCGTTTATCCCGATGACCGCAGGCTTGTGGCGGAAGAAGTTGGAAAAGCCATCGCTACGACCGATCCTCTCTATAGCCGGCAACTTGAACATCGAATTCTGTATGCTGACGGAACAGTTGGTCATATTTCCGTTCGTTTCAATATCATCAAGGATGAGAGTGGCAAAACCGTAAAAACCTACGGCATCAATCAGGACATTACGGAACGCAAACAGGCAGAACAGGCACTGATCAATTCGGAGCGGAAGTGGCGCAATATCCTGGTCAATACACCGCAAATCGGCATTTCCCTGGATCCGCAGGCCAGAATTCTTTTTGCCAATGCCCATTTCCTAAAGGTGACAGGGTGGACAGAACAGGAAGTCCTTGGTCAGGACTGGTTTGGCATGTTCATTCCGGAACCCGTCCGGGAGGAAATCCGGCAGTATTTTAACAACGTCATGAACTGCAGGGACACGCTTGGCTTTATGTCCTATGAGAATGAAATTCTCACCAGAACGGGTGACATCCGCAACATCGCCTGGTCCAACGTCCTGACAAAGGATGCCCAGGGTGATATTATCGATGTGACGTGTCTCGGCGTCGATCAGACCGAACGTAAGCGGGCCGAGGAGTCACTGCGGGAAAGTGAAGAAAAATACAGGCTTCTAACCGAAAAAATACCCGATATCGTATGGATGGCTGACCTGGAGTTAAGGACGGTATATGTCAGCCCCTCTGTAAAAAAAGTGTTGGGATTCACTCAGGAAGAACGGATGCGCCAGACGGTCGACCAGCAACTGACGTCCGATTCCCTCGCCCACGGGCTGGATATTTTCGCAAAAGAGCTAAACCTTGAAAAACAGCCACATAAGGAACCCGAAAGATCGATAACCCTGGAGTTGGAATATTTCCATAAAGATGGTTCCACGCGATGGATGGAGACTATTGTCAGCGGAATTCGCAACAATCATGGAGTGTTGACAGGAATTCATGGGGTCTCCAGAGACATCACCGAGCGCAAGCAGGCCGAGCAGAAGCACGAAAAGGTTCAGGCCCAACTGCTCCAGTCCCAGAAGATGGAATCCGTGGGACGACTTGCTGGTGGGGTAGCCCACGATTTCAACAATATGCTGGGGGTGATTCTCGGGTATACGGAAATTGCTCTCGAGGGTGTATGCTCCGGCCATCCGCTTTTTGACAGCCTGAAAGAAATTCAAAATGCTGCTGAACGTTCGGCCCATTTGACCCGTCAGTTGCTGGCCTTTGCCCGCAAACAAATTGTTTCACCCAAAGTGCTTGATCTGAACGACACGGTAGAGGGGATGCTCCAGATGCTACGCCGACTCATCGGCGAGAATATCGATCTGCGCTGGATGCCTGAGGGCAGACTGTGGCCGGTCAGGATCGATCCGGGCCAGATGGACCAGATTCTGGTCAACCTGTGTGTTAATGCCAGGGATGCCATCGCCGGTGTGGGCCAGGTGACCATTAAAACCGGGATTCATGTTTTTGATCCGGCATATGGTAATGAAAACCTGGATATCATTCCCGGCGAATATGTCTTGCTGTCGGTGAACGACAACGGCTGCGGGATGGATGCCGAAACCCGCGAGCACCTGTTTGAGCCGTTTTTCACCACCAAGGAAATCGGCCAGGGAACCGGATTGGGGTTGGCAACGGTGTATGGAATCGTCAAACAGAACAACGGGTTGATCAACGTAAGCAGCGAGCCGGGGCAGGGCACGACCTTCAATATTTATCTGCCCCGACATGTAGCAGACTCCGCCGGTGAATCGGCTGATGGTCCGTCCGCACAGTTGGCGCTGGGCAGCGAAACCGTTTTGCTGGTGGAAGACGAGCCTGCGATTTTAAGCCTCGGCAAGGTGATGCTGGAAAGACTCGGCTACCGGGTTCTGGCCGCTTCCAATCCCGAAGGTGCCCTGGATCTGGCCCGAAAAAAAGAAGAAACAATCGATCTGCTGATAACGGACGTGATTATGCCCACCATGAACGGATGGGACATGGCAGAACGGTTGAAATCCCTTTATCCCGATCTCAGGGTTCTGTTCATGTCCGGGTACTCGGCCGATGTCATCTCCCACAGAGGAGTTCTGGGCGACGGCGTCAATTTTTTGCAAAAGCCATTTTCTATGACTGAACTGGCTGCCAGGGTACGCCAGGCACTGGATGGGTGATGTTAAAACGTGAGATGACAACCATGAAAAAAGACACAACCGACTCAAAATGGTTCAGATTCGGCGAAAATGTAATCCTGGGCCTGGTGACGATTTTTGTCTTTATGACACTCATCGACGGGAGTCAGGCCCGGGCCGCCGAAACCGGCCTGATTGTCTCAGCCTCCGAGATCGATTACCCGCCTTTTTGTATCGTGGATTCAAATGGCCGGGCCAGCGGTTTCTCGGTGGAACTGATGCAGGCTGCCCTGTCGGCTATGGGGCGCAAGGTGACGTTTCGCACCGGCCCCTGGAACGATGTGAAAGGCTGGCTGGAGCAGGGCGAGATTCAGGCCCTGCCCCTGGTGGGACGAACCCCGGAACGCGAAGCCGTTTTCGATTTTACCTTTCCGTACATGTCGATTTACGGCGCCATTGTGGTTCGTGCCGATACCACAAATATTCAAGACCTGAGCGATCTGAAGGGCCGGACCGTGGCCGTGATGAAGGGCGATAACGCAGAGGAATTCATGCGCCGCGAGGATCGCGGCATACGGATCCACACCACTGCGACGTTTGATGAGGCGCTGCGCGAATTGTCTGATGGACGCCACGACGCGGTGGTCATTCAACGGCTGGTGGCCCTGCGTCTGATCCAGGAAACCGGACTGAAGAATCTCAAGGTTGTCAACCGGCCAATCGAGGGGTATCGTCAGGATTTCTGTTTTGCCGTGCGGGAGGGCGATCGAAAGACGCTGGCCCTGCTCAACGAAGGACTGGCCCTGGTAATGGCCGATGGCACCTACCGTCATCTGCACGCCAAGTGGTTTGCCGCCCTGGAGCTGCCCTCCAACCGGCGCATCGTGGTCGGCGGAGACCACAACTATCCCCCCTATGAATATCTGGATGAGGGCGGTCGCCCGGCGGGCTACAATGTGGAGCTGACGCGGGCCATTGCAAGAGAAATGAATCTCGACATCGAGATTCGCCTGGGCTCCTGGTTCCAAATTGTGGAAGATCTGGAAAATGGGAAGATCGACGTCATTCAGGGGATGTTCTACTCGCCCGGGCGGGAAATGAAATTCGATTTCACACCACCCCATGCGGTGAACCAGTATGTCAGTGTGGTACGACAGGAGGATCAACCGCCGGCTACGGTGAAAGAACTGAACAATCGTCGTATCGTCGTGCAGCGCGGCGATGTGGTGCTTGAATTTCTGGCTAAGGAAAGTCCTGACAGTCAGCCGATCCTTGCCGACAACCAGGAGGAAGTGCTTCGAATGGTGGCCGACGGCCGCGCGGATTGCGCCGTGGCTGTCCGTGTCAGCGCCATCGAGCTGATGGAAAAACATGGGTGGAAAAATTTGAAACCGGGCACTCAGCCACTCTATTCGATGGAGTATTGCTACGCGGTTCCAAGCGGTCACAAGGCGTTGCTGGCCACGTTCAGCGAAGGACTGAACGCTCTCGAAAAGAACGGAGAATATCGGCGAATCCATGAAAAATGGCTGGGAATCCATGAAGCGCAGTCGCTCCGCATGGCCACGATCCTGCGATATGTCGCCCTGGCGGTTGTTCCCCTGCTCCTGGTGCTGTTGGGCTTTTCCCTCTGGTCATGGACCCTGCGCAAACAGGTGGCCAGTCAGACCGAGGAACTTCGGCAAAGTGCGGCCCGATTCCGGGATGTCTTTGAATCGGCCAATGTCGGCAAATCGATCACCTTTCCCACAGGCGAAATCAATATCAATCAGGCCTTTGCCGATTTTTTGGGATACGACCGGGAAGAACTGCAAGGCAAGACCTGGCAGGCGATCACGCCGGCAGACGACATCGAGACGAGCCAAAGCAGAATTAAACCGTTACTATCCGGCAGACAGAATGCCGCCCGGTTCGAAAAACGCTATCTGCGCAAGGATGGCACCTGTGTCTGGGGTGATGTCAGCACCACCATACGACGCACTGATGGGGGGCAGCCCCTGTATTTTGTGACCACTGTTGTGGATATTACCGCCAAAAAGCAGGTTGAGTTCACATTGCATGAAAATGAGGCATTTCAGCATGCCATTATCGCGTGTTCACCCGTGGCCCTATACAGTATCAATCTGAACGGTACAGTGTTGAGCTGGAATCCTTCGGCAGAAAAAATTTTTGGCTGGACGGCCGACGAAGCAGTGGGCAAACATCTGCCCATTGTGCCGGAGGACAAGCAGGATGAATTCAGCGAATTGAGAAGACAAATCGCGCAAGGCGACGGTTTTGTCGGCAAGGAGCTGATTCGCAGGCGAAAAGATGGTATGTGCATCCATATCAGCCTCTCCGTTGCACCAATCCGCGATGAAAAAGGGAAAACAGTCGGCATTATGAGTGCGGCGGAGGATATCACCGAACGCAAGCGGGCGGAGGAGGAGCGTGAAAAGCTTCAGGCCCAACTGTTGCAGGCTCAAAAAATGGAAGCGGTAGGCAGGCTGGCCGGCGGGGTGGCACACGATTTCAACAATATGCTCAATGTCATTATCGGCTACACGGAATTGTCCCTGGGTCAGTTGAAACCGGATGAGGCATTGCATGCCAATCTGGTAGAAGTGCTTTCTGCAGCCGAGCGGTCTGCGGATATCACCCGTCAGTTGCTGGCCTTTGCCCGAAAGCAGACCGTGGCCCCAAAGGTGCTGGATCTGAACGAGACCGTGGAAGGCATGCTCAAGATGTTGCGCCGGCTTATCGGAGAGGATATTGATCTGTCCTGGCAACCCGGGTCCGGGTTGGGGTCTGTCAATATGGACCCGTCCCAGATCGACCAGATTCTGGCCAATCTGTGCGTCAATGCCCGCGATGCCATTGCCGGAGTGGGTCGGCTGACCATTGAAACGGCAAATGTGCATTTCGACCAGGCCTACTGCGCCGATCATGCCGGCTTTGTGCCCGGCAAGTATGTGATGCTGGCCGTCAGCGACGATGGCTGCGGCATGGACAGAGAGACATTGAACAATCTTTTCGAACCGTTTTTCACGACCAAGGAAGTGGGACAGGGCACTGGACTGGGGCTGGCCACGGTGTACGGAATCGTCAAACAAAACGAGGGATTCATCAACGTGTACAGTGAACCGGATCAGGGCACAACGTTCAAGATCTATCTACCACGACATGCCGAAAAAGCAGATGGTCTGGCAGCGCAGCCAAAAGAAAAGATCGCCGCGAGTCACGGAGAAACCATTCTGGTGGTGGAAGATGAGACAACGGTACTCAAACTGGCCTGTATCATCCTTGAAGGGCTCGGATATACGGTCATTGCCGCTGCCAACCCGGCTGAAGGCGAACGTCTGGCAGAGGCTCACGCCGGTCAAATCGATCTATTGATCACCGATGTGGTGATGCCTGCCATGAATGGTCGGGAACTGTCTGGACGGATGCACGCACGGTATCCTGGAATCAAAACACTTTTCATGTCCGGATACACGGCCAATGTTATCGCCCACCACGGGGTTCTGGATGCAGGCGTCCATTTCATGCAGAAACCCTTTTCCAGAGGAGAGCTGGCGAAAAAGGTGCGCGAGGCGTTGGAGGGGTAATGCCTCGACCACCGCTTTCTTCCCCCTCATAATCCGTGATGAACCGATTGATTTAGTTGGGTAAAAATGGTAAATGGTTGATATGAACAGAAAACATACAGCTATTTACCAAATGTCAGACCGTCGGAACGATGACTTTGTCCCCGGCACACCAGCCGAGCGCATTGGGCTTGTCTGGCCTTTAACCCGGGAAATCACCTCTCTGAGCAACAAACACGATGCTAAACGAAGACTACAAAGACATATTACTCGCCTTGTCCGGAGAGAATGTTAAGTTCCTCCTCGTCGGCGCCTATGCGCTGGCAGCCCACGGTTATCCCCGGGCCACCTTGGACATTGATATTTGGGTCATGCCGTCCCCGCAGAATGCTGACGCTGTTTTGCGGGCATTGCACTGTTTTGGTGCGCCGCTACACAATCTGACCCGGGATGACCTTCAAAAGGATGGTATTATTTTTCAGATTGGCGTTGCGCCAAGGCGAATCGATATCATCACCGCGGCATCAGGCCTCCAGTTTGAAGAGACGTATGAACGGTCATTGCTCATAACAATTGAGGAGGTGTGATTCAACCCCGTTATAGAGAAGCTGGTAAAAATGCAAGGTTCCGTCATTCCGGCGAACGCCGGAATCCATAGCAGGTGGCATGAATGCAGCATGGCTGCTTTTATGCACACTGGCTGACCGCTTCTGGATTCCGGGTCAAGCCCGGAATGACGGCTATGCGCAATTTTGGCTATTAGGCGTAACTACAACGGGTTTGATTTACACCCCAATTGAGGGAATCGACGTACATATTCCGACGATCGACGATCTGATAATCAATAAGCGGTCGTCTGGAAGAACCAAAGATTTTGCAGACGCAGAAGCATTGGAATTTTTGAAAAACGCCGAACACCGATGAGGAAGCCAAGCGTCTGATTTTGAAGAAGCTCTACGATATTGCCGGAGGGGAGTTGGAGCGATACCTGAATGCCGAAAACGGGCGCTTATTCAGGGTGTGGTAAACCTCTGGAATAAATATGCTGTCAGCTTGGAGCGGGAGCGGGAAAAGACGCTGATGCAGTTGAACGAGTTTCTGGAAGAGGTGGGGTGTCCGGGATGAACATCAGCAACAGTTTGACCAATAATTTTTTTGACAGCATCCGGACAATTCTACGGGCTGCGCGCCAAAAAGCCTATGCCAGCATCAACTTCATGATGGTGGAAGCCTACTGGAAGATTGGCCAAAGAATCGTAGAAGAGGAACAGCAGGGTCGGCAACGGGCCGATTACGGAGACTTTTTGATCCGGGAACTTTCCCGCCGACTGGGAGATGAATTCGGCAAAGGTTTTTCAGTGGCGAATCTTAAAAATTTTAGGCAGTTCTATATAACTTTCCCTGATTTTGAGAAAAGCTACGCGCTGCGTAGCCAATTGTCTTGGACCCACTATCGCCTGATCATGCGGGTAGAGAACTCAGATGCGAGAGAATACTACATCCGGGAAGCCGCCGAACAGAACTGGAATACCCGCCAACTGGAGCGCAATATTGCGACCGGTTGGTATGAACGTTTACTGAAGCCCCCTCTTCAAAACCAGCCTGTCCCTGCTATAGACAACGTTGTGCCGGAGTTTATCAAGGACCCTTATGTGCTGGAGTTTCTTGGTTTGCCGGAGGACGAAAAAGAACACGAGAATCAGTTGGAAAGCGCCATTATCGCCGAACTGCAACAATTCCTGCTGGAGCTTGGCAAGGGATTTTCCTTTGTAGGCAGGCAGTTCCGCATCAGCTCTGAAACAAGCCATTTTTATATTGACTTGGTCTTTTATAACTATCTGCTCAAATGTTTTGTGCTGATCGACCTGAAAACCGGCAAACTGACCCATCAGAACATCGGACAAATGGATATGTATGTGCGCATGTTTAATGACCTCAAAAGAGGTGAAGATGATAACCCCACTCTGGGCATCATTCTCTGCGCCGATAAAGACGAAACCGTGGTGCGCTATTCCGTGATCCATGAAAATCCGCAACTCTTCGCCTCGAAATACCTGCGGGTACTGCCCACGGAACAGGAACTAAAAGCGAGCCTGGAAGAACGACATATCTTGGAACCCTTGAAAGAGGGCGGGTGGCGTTTGAAGGATTAACAATTCGGAGCTTTTTACCTATAGCTTTTAAGATAATGATTTTGGGTCCGCTATCTGTCAGGGATGGCCTTGAAAGGGCTGGGGCAGTGATCTCTGCCCCGGATGATTGAGCGGTTGGCTTTGAAATTTATGTCGAGGGGATTTCGCATGGATTCCTTCAACAAAAAACCTTGACTTTACAGGAATATCATGAAAATCGGGATGATGAACAATCCCTCAAAATCGATCTATGATGAGGGTGTATTCTGTGGCAAGGCCGGCTTCGACTTTTTGGATCTGACCATCGAAGGACCCAACGCCACGTCGGTGGATATTACCAAATTGCGGTCAATCCTTGATGTCTATGGTCTGTCCGTCGTCGGGCATACAGATCCCTGCCTGCCGTATGCCTATCCGGTTCAGGGAATCCGGGAAGCGTGTCTTACGGAATTGGCGCGATGTGCCGGGATATTTTCCGCCCTGGGAGCCCATATCATGAACATCCACCCCTGCTATTTCTGTCCGCCGGCCATGAGAAATGATTTGATCGCATTCCATATCGAGGCATTGAAACCCGTCGTTGAAATGGCTGCGTCTCATGGCCTGACGGTGGTTATTGAAAACTATAAAGCCCCCTTTGACCGGGTTTCCACCTTTAAAAAAATCCTGGAGGCCATACCGGGTTTACAACTGCATCTTGATTTTGGACATGCCAACTTCGGTCTTGATAACCATGCGGTTTTTTGCAAAGAACTGGGGGAACACATCCGGCATGTCCATTTTTCAGACAACCGATCCAGAACCGATGATCATATGCCCCTGGGTGTTGGAACCGTTGACTGGAAAAATGCGGTAAATTCATTGAAAACAACCGGTTACAACGACACCATCACACTGGAAATTTTCTGTGGTGATCCGGATATGCAGTACACATACCTGGATATGAGCCGAAAGCTGGTAACGGATCTTTGGTGATCCGATGTTTGTTGTCGGGACCTTAAATTTAATATCTGAAAGCTATATAGCCACTCACAACGCGCAATATATGATCCAATTTATTTTGACAAAAATTTCCCGGACTGAATTTGCCCGGTGTGCAATCGAAGACCGGGCCGATCTCAGTTCCTTTAAGCAGCGGCCTACGCCCAGGACCATTACCGGATTGTCGTTAATCGGCGTCAGCTATATCATCGGATGGCCGATGGTCGGTGCGTTGGGCGTTTTGTCCGTCTATCTGGGCAACCCCCTGATCGGGGTGATCGGCGGACCG
>Ga0351885_10179_pt1 | contig 29273 bp, 31 predicted proteins | sample TotcelFGM3001L13_FD_206771 | JGI IMG/M metagenome (GOLD analysis project Ga0351885, IMG submission 206771) | Enriched cells from coal bed in the Powder River Basin, Montana, United States - Total cells FGM rep3 HSBNCT.FGM.300.1.L13 ... | reverse complement strand
TTCCAAACACGATACGTCATTTTTGTTTCAGCATTTTCCACCGCAGGCACAACCCATGTTGATCGGCATGGCAGATGCCGAAACCGGTTCGATCAGTCTGGCTTTGACCGCGGTTTTTACCTGATCGATATCGGCACGGGACAGATTGAAATTTTTGTTTTTTTCAATGCCTTCATCGGTCAACACCACATAATGTCGGGCCACGATCTCAGCATGTTCCAGAATGCCTTTGGTACAGCCGACCGAACACCCGTCAATGGCCACCAGAACCGGGACATCCACGGCTGACTGCACAAAGCCGGACAGATGTGCCCCGATGCCAGCCAGGCAGAACATTTTACCGATCCCTTCCTGCGTCAGTTCAATCGCAGCCTGATTGGCCAACTGTCCCACATTGGAACCGCCCGAACAGGCCAAGATCATCACATCATTACCTCCGTCGCAACAGTTTTCAGCCATTACACTCCTCCTTATTTTTTCAACCAGGCTTTGACGTCTTCTTTTTTGGGAATTTTGCCCACGGATTTGACTTCACCGTCAATCACCACGGCCGGCGTTCCGAACACGCCGTATCCTGCAATTTTCATGATGTCCGTAACCTTTTCGATATCTGCCGCCACACCGGCCTCGGCAACCGCTTCTTTGACCACTTGTTCCGTTTGTTTGCATTTTGGGCAGCCAGGACCCAGTACTTTGATTTCCATGTTGATCTCCTTTTTGGGTTAAAAATTTTTGTGATAAGTGACAAGTGATGAGTAACAGGTGACAAGTGACGGGTGACTGGTGCACCAAATGCATCCCATCAAATTCATTTATGGATATATCGTTCCATAAATCATGCCGGCAATGGTGGACAAAACAACAATGATTCCACAAAATGTAAATGTCTTTTTGACTCCCATGATGCCGATCAAAACCAGCATGTTGGGCAAAGACAGCGCCGGACCCGCCAGCAACAGGGATAATGCCGGCCCGTTCCCCATGCCCGATCCCATCAGCCCCTGAAGAATGGGAACCTCGGTCAGTGTGGCAAAGTACATCAGGGCTCCGGAAAGCGATGCAAACAGATTGGCAAAAAGCGAATTGCCGCCGACCAGTTGCTGAATCCAGGCTTCCGGGATCAGGGCCGGATGACCGGGACGGCCCAGCAGAAACCCGGCCACCAGAACACCGGCAGCCAGAAGCGGAAACACCTGTTTCATGAATCCCCAGGTGGACTGCACCCAATTTGTCCGATCTTCCGCATCAAACCAGGATTTGATCATCCATGCCAGAATGATCAACAGCACGATGGTGATGTACCATTTGGCAGCAAAAATGGTCGGCCACAATCCGGTTGAATCGGCTGCGGGTCTGGCAAATGCGGCAAACACCAGAATCAGGACCATGGTCAGCAGATACAGTCCATCCTGAAGAAGGGTTCTGCCTTTCTCGCCTTCGTCCGGCACATACATGATCCCTGCGGTTCTGGCTGCATCGTCCTTTTTAAAAATCAAAGCCATCAACAACCCGGTGAGGATTGAAAACAAAACAGCACCGATGGCCCGAGCCAATCCGAGGCGCCAGCCCAGTATTTTGGCGGTCATGGCAATGGCCAGAACATTGATGGCAGGACCCGAATACAAAAACGCCGTTGCCGGGCCAATGCCGGCCCCCCGGGTGTAGATGCCTGCAAACAGCGGCAGGACCGTACAGGAGCAGACTGCCAGAATGGTTCCGGAAACCGAAGCCACGGAGTAGGCCAGCACCTTTTTGGCCTGAGCCCCGAAATATTTCAGTACCGATGCCTGGGAAACAAACACGGCAATGGCACCGGCAATGAAAAAGGCCGGAATCAGACAGGTCAGCACGTGCTCCCGGGCGTATTCCTGAAGCATCAAAAATGCCTCCAGCCCGGATTGGCGGATCAGTTCATGATTCCATGGAATATAGTAGGCGGCCAGAAAAACGGCAACTATCAACCCCAGTTTGGTGATTTCCTTCATCGCATGTTCTCCTTGCTTTAATCACGTTGCGATATTCTTACAGCGCTGTTATCGGTGTCGGGGTCGGTATCGGTATCGATCCGATCCAACGCATAATCACCGGATAGCTCGTGAACGGCATACCCCCGCTGTCCAAGCTTCGTCAGCATGGCCACGATCCTGTCGAGCCGCGCCTTTGCTTTAATATTTTCCCCGATTAGCTGCAAGCAGCAATCAGTTATTCAGGATGCCCGGCAGATTCATGACCATTTCCCGAATCTCATCCCGAACGCGCCGGTAATGAACAATGGATTCCTCAACGCTTTTGGCGTTTTGGGCCAGGGCCGGCGGATCATCGAACCCGAAATGCCGGCGGTTGGTTTTGCCGGGAAACAGCGGGCAGGATTCATTGGCATGATCACACAGGGTTACCACATAATCGAAGTCGATTGGTCCCAGGCTTTCAATGGATTTTGACTGGTAAGCGGATATGTCGATTCCGATTTCCGCCATACTGAGAATGGCCAGGGGGTTGACCGTACCGGGATCGATTCCTGCGGACCAGGGTTCGATGACATCGGATTTCAAATGCCGGGTCAGTCCTTCGGCAATCTGGCTGCGGCAGGTGTTTCCGGTACACAGAAACAGGATTTTGAGTTTCTGTTTCTGGTTTCGATTGCTGTTTTCATCCGTATCAGAGGGTTGTTGCAAAGGAGATCCGACATCAGAAGCGGTATGGAGCGTTTTTATTCGGGTTGCTTTATTTTTTGATATGTTTTGATGGTGGATTTGCGGCAGTCTGGAAATCAGAGCCATGATTTCGGAATCATCCTGAAGCCAGTGTTTCAGTGCGCCCAGCAGCATGGCGGCATATGGACTGCCGGCGCCATTGGAGAGCGAATAATTGACCCACAGCCCGGACTTTCTGCCGATCACGAACCCGGCATTTTCCAGAACTTTCAAATGTTTGGAAACAGCCGGTTGGGCCATGCTCAACGCCGTATGGATTTCGCAGACACACATGGGCCGGTGCTGGAGCATTTTGATGATTTTGACCCGGTTGGGGTCCGACAAGGCTTTCATAACGGTGACGAACTGGTTCATATAATCCTTACATATTCTTTTAAATGAATTTAAATAAGGTTTGTAATGTTGTCAAACAGTATTTTTAGAGAAAATGAGGATGGAGTATATTCCATATTTATTATGAGGTGGAAATCGGGACGGTTGAAAAAAGATATCCGGGTCTTTTATCGGAATGGGTGAGACCATACCATCCCGGTTGTGGTTTTAGTCTGCGTTACCTGGCAAAATGGCCTTTTATAACTGGAGAACATCATATTGATATAAAAACTGGATGCCGGATCAAGTCCGGCATGACGAAGAACTCTGGTATGTCCAGTGGGCCTTTTCTGCGTCGTCGAAACGGCAGCCGGTCAGAACAGCGCCTTCAAACCGGGTCGATTGGATGGTGGCACCCGTCAGATCGGCTCCGGTCAGATCGGTGTTCCGCAGATCGGTGCTGTGAAAAAAAGCCCGGTTGAATCGTGCATGAATCAGGCAGGCGCCGCTGAAGTCGGCGAAACTGAGACGGCTGTCACGGAAGTCCGCGGAACGGCACCGAGAATGCCACAGCCAGGTGTTGTGAAGAAATGCGTCGTTGAATCCGGCCTTTTCCAGGTCCGCTTCCGACAGATCGGTAAATTGAAGATGGGCACAATCGAAAGACGCTTCACGAAGACTGGCCGCCTTCAGATCGGTCCACTGAAGGGCCGCGTGGTTGAAGCGGCATCCGGTCAGATCGGCTTGAGCGAGTCGTGCAACCCGCAAAATGGTTCCGGATAAATTCGATTCGGCCAGCAGGGCGTTTTCCAGCCGGACGCCCTGAAGATCCAGGTTGGATAAGTCCATTCCGGACAGATCCGCCCGCCGACCGTTTTGGCCACCGGAATCCAGCCATATTTCGTGGGCGTTCAGAATTTGTTGGATGGGTTCGGGGACGGGCATAAGGGTTTCCTTTATCCTATTGACGGTCTTCGCTCAGTCATCAGGATATCCATGGGGTCAGAATGAAGTAAATTCCCAAAAAGCCGATAAGAACACCTGCGCCCTTCCGGAACCAGTTTCCGGCCCCTTGCCAGGCGCTGTTTTCCATGACCCGTCGGACCAGCGCGGTCGAGCTGCCGGCAATAACAATCGGGATACAGTGGCCGATGGCAAACAGCAGAATCATGATGATGCCGGTTGCGATTTTCTGCTGAATGGTGATGACCGCCAGGATCGGCGCGATAAACCCGAAGGTACAGGAACCGGACAGGGTGCCGTAGGCCATGCCCAGTCCCAGCGCGCCCCAAAGTCCCCGAAATTTCAGCCGATACAGCATGCCGCCGCTCATGGAGCAGCCTTTGACGCCGAACATGCTTAAAGAGACCCAGACCAGGATCAGCCCGACCAGAATCTGCCAGTAATTGCCTACATCCCCCAGCATGCGGCCCAGCATGGCGCAGATTACGCCGATGACCGCGATGCTGATGAACAGGCCGGTCGTGAATGAGATGGAATAATGAACCGCCTGCATGGGGTAGGTTTCTGCTTCCTGGCCGCCCACATAGGCCACGATCAGCGGAATGGACGCCAGATGGCAGGGACTGAACAGGACGCTGACCATGCCCCAGACAAAGCAGCCGAAGAGCGCCAGCCCCGCACCGGCACTCATCCATTCGTTTACGGTCAGAAAAAATGATTCGATCATAACGATATCCTTCCTTCGACTGAATTCTGAATCCTGACTACTGAATTCTGACTTCTGTTACTTCACCCCCAGTTTCTTCAACATGCTGACAATGTCCGCCTCACTCATGAACCCTTCATGCCGATTGACTTCCTTACCTTCTTTATCGAAGAATATCTGTGTGGGAATTGCCCTGATTCCATAGCGGACAGCGGGTTCGCGGTCTTTCCAGACATCGTAAAAATGAATGACTGCCCGGCCGTCATAATCCTTTTTGACTTTTTCCAGTATGGGCGCCATCATTTTGCAGGGCACGCATTTGTCCGCTCCCAGATCGATCATGGTCACCATACCTTTGACCGGAATCTCGAGTTTATCCGCGGCAAAACCGGACAAGGTGAACGCCATGAACATGACAAGTGATAACATCCCTACTACCAGGAAACGGGTCACCCCATCTCTGACATCTTTTCTTAAATCAACCATTTGCATAACCTTTCTGTTTTGTTTGAGCATCAGAGAAACTTCAAATTAAATAGTCATGAATAGCCAGGGCATTCGCCCCAACGGCTGAAAATGATATCGAGCGTTGCGATAAGCTTTTGCTTGTAGAAACATAGTTGTTGTAAACCGGAATATCAAGACGATTCATCACCCATATCCGGTGCCTGCCACCCGCCACCAAGTGATTTGATCAGGGCCGCTACCGATACCAGTTGCTGGCCGCGAAGACGGACACTGGACCGTTCGATCCCCAGTGCCGCATTCTGCGCGGTGGCCACCTCAAGATAAGTCGCAATGCCGGAGGCGTACCGGTTGCCGGCGATTTCCTGTTGTCGGCGAACGGACTGCAAAGCACCCAGCACCTTCTGAAACTCATCCGCCAGAAGATGTTCGGCCGCAAGATTGTTTTCCACCTCTGCAAATGCAGAGAGTACTGTCTGGCGGTATTTGGCAACGTTTTCCTCGTAAACGGCCTTTGTCTGGCGAAGTGTTGCATTCAGTTGGCCGCCCTGGAACAGTGGCAGGGTCAGGGACGGGCCGACGGCCCAGAATCGACTCGGCCAATCAAAGAGCATATCCAGCCCCCCACTTTGAAAACCGGCAATTCCACTCAATTTGACGGTTGGGAAAAAGGCTGCGGTCGCAACGCCGATATTGGCGTTTGAGGCGGCCATGCGGCGTTCGGCTGCGGCGATATCCGGCCGGCGTTCGAGCAGCTCCGACGGCAGTCCGGCGGGGATGACCAGCGGAAGGATATCCAGGGGCCGATCCGGAAGTTGAAACAGGGACGCAGGCTTTCCGGTCAACACCGCCAGGGCATTCTGATATTTGGCCCGCTGGTTGGTGATGTTCGGAATCTGCGCTTCCGCGGTTTTCAAAACGGTCTCGGCCTGCGCCACATCCAGGTCGGAAATCATGCCGCCCGCCCGGCGGTTCCGGACCAGCTCAAGCGATTTGCGATACACGTCAATGCTGGAGAGCACCAGGGCTTTGTCCGCATCCAGGGTGCGAAGCGTGATAAAATTGGCCGCCACTTCGGCCTGCAGAGCAAGTTTGATGGATTCGACATCATCCGCACTGGCCTGGGCCTGGGCTGTGGCCGCTTCAACCAGACGTTTGACCCGGCCCCAGAGATCGATCTCGTAACTGAAATCAAACGGCACGGTGAGCGTATCATAAGTTTGATCAGGCCTGCCGCCGACCGGCCGGTGTTTGGAATCCCGCTGATCCACCTGTTGAACGGAAACCCCCAGACGGGGGAAAAGTGCGGATTCTGCGACATTGGCAACGGCCCTGGCCTGCGCAAAGCGGGAGACGGCCACCTTCAAATCCTGATTGGCTGCCATGGCATCGGTTTCCAGTTGGTTGAGTTCCGGATCACCGAATATTTCCCACCAGTTGCCCCGGGGGATATGCGCCTTGGGAGTGGCGATTTTCCAGTCATTTCCGGTACCGACAAAAGCATCCGGAATAATGGTGGCCTCGGGGCGCTGATAATCGGGTCCGACCGCGCAGCCTGAAAGCAGCATCAGTGCCAGGGCCGGAATAAAACCCTGCCCCATGCGCCGGAAATGCTCAAAATATCGAAATCGTGTCATGGTTTTTTCTCCGCCGGGGTTGCTTCGGAGACAACGACCCTTATTCCGCTAACCAGTGAATCGGAGGGGTTTACGATAACACGATCCTGCGGGCCGACACCGGTGATGATCTCGATGGTCTGCCCGAAATCACGACCGATGGACACGCTTTTCAGACTGACCTTGCCGTCGGCTGCCACGACGCCGACATGGGGACCTTCGGGCCGAAACAGCACCGTGTTTGCCGGAAGCGTCAGGGAAGCCTTCATTTTTACATCAATAAAGCGCACCTTGGCATAGCTGCCCGCAAGAATTTCCCCTTTCGGGTTGTCCGTTTCCAACTCTACCGGCAGGGTTCTGGAATCCGCTGTGATGGCGCCCGCCGTTCGGATCACCTTTGCTGTAAACTTGCGGCCGGGCAGGCCCGGCAGGGTCATTTCCGCGGACTGGCCGATGACAACGCTTCGGGCCATTTCCTGAGGAACCTGCACAAGGATCCGAAGCTTTTTGGTTTGCGCCAGGTGAAAGAGTTCCCGGCTGCCGGAGGCCACGATCAGATCTCCGGAATCGATATTGCGAACCGTAATGGTGCCGGAAAACGGAGCGATGACCTTGGAAAATGCCTGGATTTTTTCCAGTCGCCTCACTTCTGCCCGGGCCGAATTGGCAATCGCGGTCTTCAGCTTGAAGTCGGCCTGTTTTTCTGCGGCATCCTGCTCGCTGACACTGGCGGTTTGTAGCAGTTCTGTCCATCTGTCTGCCGTGATTTTGGAAATTCCCAGAGAGGCTTCGGCCTGTTCGAGCTGGGATCGGGCTCGTTCCAGTTCCTGTAGCTGCTCCGGGGTATCGATCTTGGCAAGCAGTTGTCCGGCCGTCACGGAATCGCCAATGTCCACATATCGCTTATCGAGATACCCGCTGATGCGGGCATAGATTGGTGCTTCCATCCAGGGTTTGATTTCCGCGGGAAGTTCTGAATGGATCATGCTCTGGCCGGGTTTGGGCGAGACCACCGTGACAGCCGGAACAAAAAACTCCCGGCTTTCGGCGTTCAACTCGGTTTGCTGACGCCATCGGGGAACCAGTCCCGCGATCACGCCCGTGACGATCAATACAATCGCAATCAATGTTACTATCAGAAACTTGACCGGGGATCGCTTGAACTTTTCCGCGGGTTCCGGGTTTTTTGAAAAATTATCTGATAGTTCAATTCGTTTTGAATCCATAATGATACCTTATCAGTCAAGGGTTTCGATCAAACGGCGATCATTGGTCTGCAACTTTTCAGGCGCCTTCCGGTGAAGCAGGCTGAATACCGCGGGTACGAAAAAAAGCGTTGCAAAAGTGGCCAGGATCAGACCGCCGATAACCGCTCGGCCCAGAGGGGCATTCTGCTCCCCGCCTTCTCCCAGGGCCAGGGCCATGGGCAACATGCCGATGATCATGGCAAGGGCCGTCATAAGAACGGGGCGCAGACGGCCCACGCCCGCTTCCCATGCCGATGTCACCGGATCAATTCCCTGCGCCAGATGGGTCCGGGCGAACGATATGACCAATACGGAGTTTGCGGTTGCCACTCCCAGGCTCATGATGGCGCCCATCAGGGCCGGAACACTCAAGGTGGTCAGCGTCAGATAGAGGATCCAGATGACCCCTGCCAGGGCGCCGGGCAATGCCGTAATGATGATGAAAGGATCCAGCCAGCTCTGAAAATTGATGACTAAAAGAAGATAAACGAACACCACGGCCATTCCGAGTCCGATGCCAAGGCCCCTAAAGCTGGATTGCATGGTCTCGCCCTGACCCCGCAGAACAATGGAAAGGCCTTTCGGTAAATCTTTTTCCGCTTCGGCAATCAGGGGCCGGATATCTTTGAGTACTCCGCCCAGATCGCGGCCGCTCACGCCGGCAAAGACATCGATTACCGGCATCACGTTGTAGTGGGAATAAATAGGGGAGCCGATTTTTCGCGCCATGGAGGCCACATTGGCCAAAATCTGGGGGCTGCTCTTGCCGGGCTTGCCGGCGTTCAGCGGCATGGCGTTCAGCGCGGAAAGTGAATCCATTTCGCGTTCCGGAACCCGTGTATTGACCAGGTATTGAATGCCGGTTTTCGGGTTCAGCCAGTAATTGGGCTGGGTCTGGCTGCTGCCGGAAAGATTCAACAATACCGAGCTTGCGACCTCACGCTCGGTCAGCCCGACCTGGGATGCCTTGATTCGGTCGATGGCAACGTGCAGTTCGGGCTGGTTGAACGGTTGCTGAACCCGCACATCCACGGCGCCCGGAACTTTGCGGATGCTGTCAGCCAGTTTTGCCGCGATTTCCCGCGATTTTTCACGATCCCGGCCCATGATCTGAATATCAATCGGAGCCGGCAATCCGAAATTGATGGTTTGATTGACGATATCAGCCGGCAGGAAATAAAACGTCGATCCGGCAAATTCTTGTCCCAGACGGGTGCGCAACCGGCGGACATATTCGTCGGTGGGCCGGTGATCCTGGTTGAGCGAGACCAGAATGTCCGCATCGCCGGTTCCCGTTACACCGTTATCGAGATAGGTCAGTGGAATACCGCCGCTGGGGATACCAATGTTATCCAGAATTCCGCCAAGCTCCCGGGCGGGAATCACCTCCCGGATCACGGCTTCGATCTGGTCCACAAGCCGTGTGGTTTCTTCGATTCGGGTTCCGCCCGGTGCGCGGACATGCAACCTGAACTGTCCCGCGTCTACGGTCGGGAAAAAATTCTGCCCCAATTGCGGGATCAGCAATCCTGTACCCGCGCAAAAGGCCAGAAAAAGCATCGCAAAGGGGATGCGATGGGAGAGCACCGCGCCCAGCAGGGTCCGGTATCCTTCTCGGAACCTGTCGAAACCGTGCTCAAACACCCGTTGCAGCCGTGCAAACGGGTGAAACCAGGAGGATGGTTTCCCGGTATATGCCGAATGACCCCCTTCGCTGTTGCGGTAAAACCACATCACCAGTGTCGGGATCAGTGTCCGGGAAAGCGCATAGCTTGCCAGCACGGCAAAGACGACGGCTTTGGCCAGAGGCACGAAAAGATGGCGCGCTACGCCGGTGAGAAAGAACATGGGCACAAAAACGATGCAGATGCACAGCGTCGAGACAAATGCCGGCATGGCGATTTCCTGCGCGCCATCCAGAATCGCCTGGATGTTGGGTTTTCCCTGTGCCATCTGGACGTGAATATTTTCAATTGTCACTGTGGCATCGTCCACGAGAATGCCGACAGCCAGCGCAAGTCCTCCCAGCGTCATGAGATTGATGGTTTCACCCAGCGCGCTGAGCAGGACAAGGGAAACGAGCACCGAAAGGGGAATGGAGAGGGCGATGATAAAGGTGCTTCGCCAGGAGCCCAGAAAAAGCAGAATCATCATGGCCGTGAGCGCTGCCGCGACCACGCCTTCCTTGACCACGTCATTTACGGCGGCACGGACAAAAAGCGACTGGTCGGCAAACTCTTTGGCTTCCAGCTCAGGGGGAAGGCCGCTCAAGATTCGCGGCATGGCTTTTTTCACGCCGTCCACAACGCTGAGGGTCGAGGCTGCACCGCTCTTCAGAATGGTGAGCAGCACGCCGCGCACGCCGTTCAACCGGACAACGTTTTGTTGGGGCTGATAGCCGTCATGAACCTGTGCCACGTCACCGATCCGGATCACGGCGCCTCCCACGGTTTTGATGGGCAGGTCGTTTAGCGCCGCAATCATTTCCGGGTTGGTGTTCAATGAGATAGTGTATTCGGTTTCCCCGATTTTGGCCGTACCGCTGGGAAGCATGAAATTCTGCGCATTAAACGCATTGACGACATCCTGGGGAGCCAGGTTTTTGGATTCAAGGGCCGCCAGATCCAGATCGACCGCAACAATTCGCGCCTTGCCGCCGGCCGGATACGGCACGGATGCGCCTTTTACGGTCGCAAGCCCCACCTTGACGCGGTTCATGGCCATGTCCTGAAGCTCCTGCTCGGAAAATTTGGAACTGGCCAGACTGTATTGCAGAATCGGAACACTCGATGCATTGTAGCGGATGATAAATGGCGGGTTGATCCCCGGCGGAAGCAGGCGCAGCACCGACTGACCAGTGGCTGTAATCTGCGACACGCCCTCGGTCACGGAAGCGCCGGGCTGGAGAAACACCTTGATTACGCCCGCACCATTGTATGCGGTGGACTCGATGTGCTCGATATCGTTCACCAGGGTGCTGATCATGCGCTCGTGGTTATAGACGATGCGCTCCTCCACCTCCTTGGCGTTCAGGCCGTTGTAGACCCAGACCACGCTGATGACCGGGATGTTGATCTCGGGGAAAATGTCCGTCGGCGTACGAAGCAGCACAAACGGTGTCAGGAGCAGCAGCACCAGCGCCGCCACCACAAAGGTGTAGGGTCGGCGTAATGCGAGTCGAACAATCCACATAGGTTATTCCCTTAAAACTATCGCTTTCAAGATAAAAACTTCGGGTGCGTTATCGGTCGGGTATGACCAACCGTTTTTCAAGGCGTCAGCCGCAAAAGGCCTATCCCACCCCTGCTGCCTTGCGAAATGAATTTTCTGAAAGTCTCTATCTGCCAATGCTTTGCTCGCAGGCAGTGGCGTTCTTCCAGCATTATTACCATTGACGGGTGTCGTGTCCTTTATCCATACTTGCAGTTACCGTGCCAGATCAGGACGACTTTATTATAACGCACACAAATGACGATTCTGATTCTGGTAACGGCAAGCGAAAATCCAAATCGAAGACAATCGATATCCGGCAATAAATGTCGAATTCCAATTCAAGTCAATTGGATTGTTTCAACTATTATATCTTTAGGATACACCTTCAAATCCATGAAATGGGTATTTTTGAACCATCGACAAAAATGTCGAGCTGAAATGGGGCGGGTAAACCGGTTTTTTATTCTGATTCGTGAAAAATGTTACTTCATTCAGTTATACCTTTGCTGGGCTATCTCACCCACACCATTTTATACCTGTTTATCATCAACATGAGTACAGCTAATTGATTTCTTGGCACGACACTTGCTCAGATCTAATTTGTAATGGACAAAAAAAGGAGCAGTCGGATGAAATCAGTGGGGATCGTTATATGGTGCATCATGTTTCTGTGGATGCTGCCGGGTGTTGCCGAATCCGGGTCCGGGAACGCTGTGGTGGCACTGGATGGATTCATGGATCCGGAAACGATCCAAAAGCTGGAACTGACCCCGGATCAGATTCGACAGCTACAAAGCCTGAAGGAAGCGTATGTGAACGATATCGGCCCGCTGCAGAACCGGTTTTTCAGCAAAAAAGCGGAATTTCGCCTGTTCTGGAAAACATCGATCCCCAATCGTCAGGAATGTATGGATAGACAAACGGAGATTTTAATGCTGTATCAGCAGATCAGCCAAAAAACCATTCAATATCAACTGGACTGCCGCAGCCTGCTGACACCCGAGCAGGAGTCTGCATGGTTTCAGAATCGACAGGAGCGTCACCCATGAAAAAACCGGTTCAGGCAAATCAGACCAGTCAAAAGACTATTTGGATAGTCGTAACCTGTCTGTTTATAGGATTTTTCATCGGGGTTGTCGTCGGTGTGTATCGGTCCGGTACCATATCGGAAAGTGCGGGAACTGGAAACCAAAAAGCGGAATCAACTCAACTGAAGGCTCAAATTGAAAACCTGAAGGCGGCGACTCAGAAAAATCCCGATGATCTGGATGCCTGGATCAGGCTGGGTAACGCCTATTTTGATTCCGATCTGTACGAACCATCCATCCAGGCGTATCAAAAGGCACTGGCCATTGATTCGAAAAACGCCAATGTCTGGACCGACCTGGGGGTCATGTACCGCCTGAGCAAGAAACCGCAGGAGGCGATCAAGGCGTTTGACCGGGCTGCCGAAGCCGATCCAAAACATGACGTCAGCCGGATCAACAAGGGGATTGTTCTGCTTCATGACCTCAATGACCGGGACAGCGCCATTCAGGCCTGGGAATCGGCGCTTGAGATCAATCCGATGGCCACGTTTTCCAGCGGGCAATCGCTGGATGAAGTCCTTACTCAACTGAAAAAGCAGGAAAAACCGATATGAAATCTGAATTGCTGGCCATTAGCCGGAAACGGTTTATCCTTCAGTCAAACGAAAAGAAACTTGTTTTTAAGACAATCAGTTCGGTGTATCCTGAATGGTATCGATTTATCTTATCCGGTCTTTCCGACCGCTGACCTCCGATTGCTGACATCTTGTCCATGTATTCCGTTCTCCGACCGCTGGTGTCTGATCTCCAAAAAAGGAGTGATCGCATGCTGCTTGAAAATTATGAACTGGAGATATTCAACTCCAAATGCAATCCGGGTGCCATGGGGGTACACTGCTTTGCGCACTTGTCCCAAGATATATCCGATGCGATTCCCTATCTCAATTCGGTTCTGGGTGGATTTGAATATATTGCCGATCCGCCCGCTGTCACGTTCAAGGTCCAGGGAAAACTCATCACGGTGCATGGCAACAAAATCGCGGTCAATGCACTGAAAGACGAGGCCGAAGCCAGAAAAATAATTGAATGGCTGAAGCGTGAAATCAATGACACCTGGGAAAAACGCGGTCAGATATCCCCCAGTTATCAGGCGACTCCCCGACCCAAGCTGATGGAAATTTTAAAACTGTTGCCAAAAACCAACTGCAAAGCCTGCGGAGAGCCCACCTGCATGGTGTTTGCCGCCCGGGCTGTGGAAGGCGTCAAAGACGGCACCAACTGCCCGGAACTGTCACTGGAAGCCAAAGCTCGATTGGATGCCTATCTGGGACAATTCCGATTTATGGATGCGGATATATGATTTTCTCTGACGCGATGATGGGTCAGCGCCGGTTGTTTCAGCCCATGATTATTGCTTTGACTGCCCTGGTTTTCGCATCGCTTTTTTTGATCATGACCCTGATGGATCTGAGGCGGATCGAAGACCTGGTGGTGGATGTGCTGAAAATGCAGGCATTCACCATTGCGGACAGCATCCAGAAGACGTCCCGGCAGCGATATGACCATCTGATTTCGAAAGACGCCCATCACGAGCCGTTTTCCGAATGGCATATGGATGAGAATGCATTTTCAGAACAGGAAGACCTGTCCCGGACCCTGATCGCGTGGCTGAAATCCCTTGATATTCAACATGCGACGGATGGAAACAATCCGGAGGACCGATGGGCTTCCGGACAATTTTCAGCCATTGCCATCCTGGATGAAAGCGGAAAAATCGTGAATCAGACCGGAACAATACCCTCCGATATTCTGGCACATGGCGCGGCGCTTTCAAAAGGCCTTCTGGAAATCGATGTGCATCTCTTCAATCCGCTGGATTCCGAAAACCCGTTGCAGTTTATCGGTATTCGCAGACAGGGGGGGACCGGTGCCATTCTGATGATTCTGGACCATGTATCGCTGAGATACTGGAACATCCGGACTGCGGTTCAACAGACATTTTCTGATCGGCTGTGGGGAAAAGACGTGGTGTATCTGTCCATAGAAGATACATCGGGAAATGTGATGGGCCAGACTGGAAGTCTGCCGAAAGGGGAAATGGAAGAATGTCTGCTCATGGCCAGCCGGATCAGGGAACCGGGAAGCCCGGCCACCCAGTGCGTGAAGGTCGGGGATGTTCGGTTTCTGGAGCTTTCCTTTCCATTTGTGATGGATGACACCCCTGTCGGAACCATACGGATCGGATTGGAAACTCAGGAAACCGGTCGACTGCTGTTGAAGCATCGGCGTCATGCCATGTTTTGGGCCGGATTGATGATGATCATCGGTTTTCTGGCCATGTGGTTGTTGTACCGGACCCAGAATCGTCATATCCGGCGGATACAGAACATGCAGGAGGCGCTGCATCATGCCGAGAAACTGTCCTCTTTGGGGAAGCTGGGCGCAGAAGTGGCTCACGAGATTCGCAATCCATTGAATGCGGTCAGTATGGCGGCCCAGCGGCTTCAACGGGAATTTGAGCCGGAAACAGAAACCAGGCAGGCCGAATATCACCATATCACTCATGTGATACGGGATGAGGTTCGTCGGCTGAACAACATCGTGGAGGATTTTTTAAGCCTGTCCAGAACCAGTCGTCCAGACCTGCGGCCCCAGTCCATTACCAGTCTTCTGGATTCCATCCTGTTTTTGCTTCAGGAAGAATCCGCATCAAAAGGAATTGCCATAGAAAAAAAATGGCCCTTGAATGACCCGCACGCGCGGATGGATTCTGCCAAAATGAGACAGGCTTTTATCAATCTGATTCGAAACGCCATGGAATCCATATCCGAAACCGGGGTCATCACCATCGCGGTGGATTCGGTTGAAAATGGAATGATCGCCGTTTCTTTCCAGGATACCGGGTCCGGTATTCCCGCCGATCAGGAAAGACAGATATTTGATCCCTATTTTACGACCAAAAAAAACGGAACCGGATTGGGGCTTTGCATCGCCCACGAGATTATTCTGGCACATGGCGGACAGATCCGTGTGGCCAGCGAGTCGGGACAGGGCGCGACATTTGAAGTCCTGTTGCCGGGATTGGGATGAACCGTCCGCAAGGCGAAACTAAGGGGCGAAGGCTTTGTTGGAAGTTAGGAAGTTAGGAAGTTAGGAAGTTAGGAAGTTCCGCTCTTCCGCTCTTCCGCTCTTCAACTGTCCTGTGCCTTTTTCGCTTATTTGTTGTGAGGAAAAATGAACCGAACGCTGGATATTCTGATCGTCGAGGATGAAGCCTTTCAGCGGGATATGCTGGGAGCGTTTCTGCGCAAGGAAGGGCATCGGGTTGCCGAAGCCGATTCCGGTGAGACTGCATGTCGTCTTCTGGAAGCCGGTTTTTTTGATCTGATTCTGCTGGATTATAAAATGCCCGGGATGAGCGGCCTGGATGTTCTCAAACAGGCCAGGGAACTCAATCCCGGAATCGATGCGGTCATGATGACCGCCTATGGCACCATTGAGACCGCAGTCGAGGCCATGAAGGCCGGCGCACGGGATTATATCACCAAACCCATTGATCTGGACGCGCTTTGCATGTTGATCGACCGGATTGCGGAACACCGCACCCTGATCCGGGAAAATGAGATGCTTCGGCAGGATATCGAAGCCATCACACCGGCGGTCAAAACCATTCTGTACCAAAGCCGCAAGATGGAAGCGCTCATCAACCTGACCGGCAGAATCGCGGGCAGCCAGTCAACGGTGTTGATTGTCGGGGAAACCGGTACGGGAAAAGAACTGGTTGCACGGTTGGTTCACAACCTGAGTCCCAGAAAGGACAATCCCTTTGTTGCGGTCAACTGTGCGGCGATTCCGGACAATCTGATCGAAAGCGAACTGTTCGGATATGAAAAAGGCGCTTTCACGGGCGCGGTGCAACGGAAAACCGGACGATTTGAACAGGCTGAGGGCGGGACCCTGTTTCTGGACGAGATCGGGGAATTGCCCCTGGCAGCCCAGGTGAAACTGCTGCGGTTTCTTCAGGAACGGGAATTTTACCGCGTCGGCGGCGAACAGATGCTGAAAGCCGATGTCCGCATTCTGAGTGCGACCCATCAGGACCTGAATTTGGGAGTCACAACCGGTCGTTTTCGTGAGGATCTGTTGTACAGGATCAATGTGGTGACCCTTGACATTCCGCCACTTCGGGACAGGCGGGAGGACATTCCGGTTCTGATCGATCATTTCATTGAAAAATTTTCCCGAAAAAACCGTCGGAACATGAATGGCATTACCCGTGAGGCACAGGATCTATTGATGAGATACGATTATCCCGGTAATGTCCGGGAGCTTGAAAACATCATCGAACGGGCCGTGGTCATTTCCCGAAGCGCGGTGATCACCACGGTGGACCTGCCATTTCAAACGATGAAAACGAATGCGGATGAGGAAAATGACTGTGAAACACACGCTCAAACCTTGAATGCCGCGGTTGAATCCCTGGAGAAACGCATGATTCGGCAGGCGGTTCAGCAGACAGACTTCAACCAGTCCCAGGCCGCAGCCATACTGGGATTGAGCGAACGAATGCTGCGGTACAAGTTGAAAAAATATGGTCTGAAAAAAGACAATGTGAAACTATAGCGTTTCAGATGCGGTCTATTCTGACTCCTGACTCCTGAATTCTGAATAATGATAAATATTGCATTCCAATACAAACTTTATTAGATTTTTCTTGTACAGGAATACAAAACACTTCATTGTCGTCCATCGAGACAAAAAGCGGTGCCTGAGGGACGTTATGTTGTGAGTTTGGTTATGTTGTCAGTTAATAATAAATATTCCTTCTGATTCCTCTAATTCTTTAATCAGGTGGGTTGCCGCTGATATTGATCGTTCTGTTGAGTTTCTGGAGCGTTAGCCGACGTATTTGAAGAGGTCCAATCCACTCAAACCACAGCCTGTTGAAAAAAATATATTATGTTGTGTCATTTTGGCATGAATTAGCAACCAACTGATTTTAAAGGAAAATATGCTTGTCCAAAAAATGGCAATTTCGAGTTATAATTTCAGATACTTACGAGAAACTCACAACATAAGGGACGCCCTCCATATATCCAAATTTACATAAAATTACAGGTATGCGGGCAATTGGGGATGGGTATTGATATATTGATTGCCATATTTCGTCCCCCCTATAACTGGATCAGAATATTTTTCAAACCCATATCACCGGCGGCATGAAAACCCTGGCCAGTGGAGGTAACGACCTTAAAATCAAAAATAAATTGATACGAAAGACAGATGAAAGCATAATCTGGATAGGCCAAAAATAGCCTGATTGGATACGCCCGGTTTTGGGGGACATCCTCACTTGTGAACTTCACATTTGAGCACCGGAATGATTAGCCCCTTCGACTGACCACAATGCGCTATCCTGTCATGCTGCAGATTGCCGCCACTCTGGGCCCGGTTATCGGCCATCCAGCCCAGTAAACCGGCTCCCTGATTTCCCACGCCATCCTGTCGATACGAAACCCGGAGTTGACGGAATTGAATCCCCGAATTATGATCAAAACCATCTGATGTTTCCCTGTTCACCAAATCAGGAGTCGCTTATGGATACCGACATCTCATCCCCCCCATGATGTCTTTTTCAAGAACATGGTTGGATGGTTATGAAGATCTTCATGGACACGCTGCAAAAGAAAGTCACCCTTGTTTCCGGCGGAAACCGGGGAATCGGACTGAAATATGTCGTCAGCTCTCCTGAAAGGGCATATCGATATTCATGGGCGCCCGATGCATCGAGGCCGGTCATCGCGCAAAACCGGAACTAGCGGCGAAGGGATTTCATGTCCAGCCGATTCAACTGGATGTAACCGACCTGTCCAGCCTGTCGTCCGCCGTGGAATTCATCCGGAATGAATGCCACCGACTGGATATTCTGGTCAACAATGCGGGCATCCTGATAGACGGGCAGGCCGGGTTGTTGACTCTGGATGAAGCCGTGCTTTACCAGACCATGGAAACCAATTTCTTGGGAGCATTTCGCTTGTGTCACCAGAATGGGTCAAAACCCGGCTGGGAGGTGATTCTGCGCTCCGATCGGTTGAAGAAGGAGCGGATACGCCGGTGTGGCTGGCCACACTTCCGGACGGAGGACCCAGCAGCGTTTTTTACAGCCGTCGTCAGTTTCCCTGGTGAAGCAGAGGCTGAAAATTATTTGCATATTGCCCATATTTTCTGTAATTGCTGAATGAGAGCCTGTTTGAAGATCCCGCCTGAGGCCCGCTAACTGCGTTGTGAGGGCCTATGGGACGATATCCCAAAAGACTTTATACCAGGTTGATATGTCTCGGAAAGCCTGCATAGAAGCCCATGGCGACCCACATCACATGATTGTGAGGGAAATCAACTGGCGAAAGAAAAATCTGGTTGAGCAAGAACTCGAAGCTCTCATGCCCGCAATGCTGGACCAGGCCTTCCAGGAGAAACTTTAAAATAAGGAGGTCCAACTATGAACGACCATGAACCCTTATTGAAAATACGATTCGACGGCGAGGCGTTCGGCCCGGGAAAAATCCCGGTTTCCCACCTCCTGCGCTTTCTCACCAACATGAACAAGGCGCTTCAACGCACAGGCCGGGTGCTGCTGGGAGAGACCGAAAGCGTTCGGCGCGGTCGGCAGCCGGGCAATATCAAGGGCGAGCTGGCATTGGACTTGGTGCTGCTTACCCACGGAAGCCCTGCGGCGGTGCTGGGATTCGAGCGGCAGAGAGGTCAGACGGCTTTGCCTGGCATGGATTTCGGCCAGGAAATCCTGGAAAAAGCTCTCGCCGGACTGGATCATGTGCAAAAGACCGGCGATACATTGCCGCACGGCTGCGACGTCGGGGTTCTACTGGCATGGCGCGACGCCGGAGTTCTTTTCAACCAAGGCGTAAAAGAGATCGCCTTCACGTTGAACCACCGGGAGCAGCCGCTCGCGACACGCTTTTCGCCGGAGGGTTTCACACGGATTCAGGAACGGATCAAGGGGCCGCAGACCAATATCCGCACCATCGAAGGGCGGCTTCTCATGGCCGACTTCAAGGAGCACGGCACCCGCTGCCGGGTGCATCCCGCCGCCGGGGAACCGGTGCTCTGTCTCTTCGACGAGGCGCAGAAGGACGAAGTGCTGGGGGATATCCTACATTTTGTCCGCATCGTGGGCGAGGCCAGGGAAGATCTCGTCACCGGTAAAATCACGTGCATCAAGATTCATGACATAGAGCGTTTGGAGGACAAGGAAAACGAAGCTACCGAGTTGTTGCCGCAGGGGACGCCGATCTCCCTCGGCTTCTGGGAATCGCCGTCATTGGAGGAATTGGCCTTGGCGCAGAATGTCAAACCTTTGACCGATGTACGGTCTCTCATGGGCACTTGGCCGGGCGAAATAGATGACGGATTCGAGGAAGCGATAGACGAATTGCAGCATACACATATGGCCCATGGAGGCTTGGCATGAGCGACGCCAAGATTGTTCTCGACACCTGCATCGTTTCCTATCTGATGAAAGGCGTGCCGTTGGCCGAAGTCTATACACCGAATCTCCAAGGTCGTCTGCTCGCCATTTCATTCATCACTGTAGGCGAGTTGTATTATGGCGCGGAGAAAGCCAACTGAGGTGCAAAGAAACGTCAGGCACTTGAAACGACCATGAGAAATTTCGTCGTTATTCCTTATGAACATGAAATCGCCAGATGCTACGGGCGGCTTGTCGCGGAGCGGAAACGGAATGGCAAGCCGATTGATCCCAATGATGCATGGATAGCGGCATGTACCGTCCGGCATGGTGTGCCGCTCGTGACCCATAACGCCCGTCATTTTTTCGGCATATCATCGCTGGAAATCGTTACTGAATTCAAAGATGCTGAAAACGGAGGATGATCAAAATTCCGCATATGTTTGCGGCACGTGGAGTTAGAGACGTTATGTTGTGAAATGCGGGACCTTAAAAACAAAAATAATCTAACACGAAAGACAGATGAAAGCATAATCTGGATATGCCAAGAATAGCCCGATTGGATACGCCCGGTTTTGGGGGACATCCTCACGTATGAACTTCACATTTGAGCACCGGAATGATTATCCCCTCCGACCTACCACAACGCGCCATCCTGTCATGCTGCAGATTGCCGCCACTCTCGACCCGGCCATCTGCCAACCAATCCCGCAACTGGCTGCCGGTTTTCCCCGCGCCTTCCCGCCGACAGAAAACCCGATATTGACGAAATTGCATCCCCGGATTATGATCAAAATCATCTGATGTTTCCGCTGACCGACTCCAGAGCCGCCAATTGAGGATCAATCGCTGAAAGGAAGGAACACATGAGATTTGAGTGGGACCCAAAGAAAGCGGCATCAAATCTCAAAAAACATGGCCTCACGTTTCAGGAGGCTGCGACAGTTTTTGGTGATCCTTTGGCCATTACATTCCAGGATCCGGACCATTCTGAGGACGGAAATCGGCAGATGACTTTTGGCCAATCATTGCAAAACCGTCTGGTTGTTGTCTCACACACAAATCGTCAGGATCGGACAAGAATCATTAGCGCACGTTTGATGGGGCGCAAAGAAAGGGTGATTTATGAAGAAGGTTAAGGGTTCTGATGAACTCCGTCCGGAGTATAAACGGGAAGATCTGGGTGTGGGAGTTCGCGGCAAGTACTATGAATCCTACTGCCAGGGAACCAATCTGGTGCTGCTGAGCCCTGATGTTGCAAAAGTCTTTTCTACTGAAGAATCTGTCAACGAGGCTCTTCGGTCCCTGATCAGTTTGGCAGAGAAATCGACTGGTGGAACAAGTCGTACCTGCGTATCAACTAAAAAACGGGTTTCCCGCTGAGCTGAACTGCTTGTATCCGTAGGCATAGATCACCTCGGCCAGTAGATGGGTAACCGGCTTAGATTTCGCGCACCTTACTTATGAACATCACATTTGAGCACCGGAATGATCGGTCCATCCGATTTACCACAACGCCATCCTGTCAAGCCGCAGATTGCGCCACCCCTACCCGGCTAACTGAAATCCGGTCCCGCAACCGCCTGCCGGTGTTTCTCACGCCTTCCCGCAAAAAGAAAACCCGGTGTTGACGGAATTGATTCCCCGGATTATGATCAAAGCCATCTGATGTTCCCCTGTTGACCGTTTCCGGAGCCACTTATGGATACCGACATCTCATCCCCCCATGATATCTGGGCTTGTTTCCCACTTTATACCAAACATAAAATATAAAAGCATCCAACATTATGGATTGACTGTTAAAAACAGACTGAAGATAAAACAATGCCAATACAAGTGGATCAAGTTAGAACCAAGCCCGTAAACGCATTTTTCCGATGTGGTGGCCTCGGTTCAGTTGACCAAATCGTGTTGGAGGATTGACTGGAATGCATTATCCCATTTAATGGGATCCTCATCCCATACAAAACAGCGAGGAATCATATGGCTTGGGTAATTCTTGTTCTTGCGGGGCTATTCGAAACCGGTTGGGCCATCGGTTTAAAGTTTACGGAAGGCTTTACCAAGTTGTGGCCTTCCATTTGGACGATTCTGGCGATGATCGTCAGTCTTTGGCTACTTGGCATTGCGATTAAGTCAATTCCAGTTGGCACCGCTTACAGCATCTGGGTCGGTGTTGGTGCTGTCGGCACCGTAATCCTTGGGATCGTACTGCTCGGAGAACCCGCGAACGCTGGTCGGCTAATCAGTATTGCGTTCATCATCGCTGGCATCATCGGTCTCAAACTTGCATCAGCGGACTAACCCATAAGATTTGATCTGATCGGGAAACGAAAATTGGATCTAAGAGGACCTCGTCCTGGTCAGAATCATACCATTGTTCAAGAGGCCCTACATGTATGGCACAAGAATTGCTTTTTATTGCCTCCTCTTGTTATATTTTGAGGACGGATTGGAAGGATTGATCCATTTGACATCAGTCACGGATAATCCTGAAACAGGTTCAGTTAATACAGCAAGTGCTTCAGCATCCAGCCGGAATGATCATTTTGATTTTTCCGGTCCAATCGGCTTATGGTAATGCCATAACGCCAATCCGCAGTTTGCTGTCCACCTCACCCGGCTATCTGCCAAACCGGTTACGCAACCGGCTGCCGGATTTCCCGCGACTTCATCCCCACGGAAGACCCGGTGTTGACGGAATTGAATCCCCGGATTATGATCAAAGTCATCTGATGTTCCCCCGTTGACCGACTCCGGGCGTTTTGCGGGACGTTCGCTACGGGGGTGGGCAACCACACGGGGTTGTCCACCCTGCCCTCTGTCCTCTGTTTTTTGGCCATCCCCGACCGATAACGTACAGACACGGCGCGCCGTGCCCCTGAATTTTTGGAGAAATGATTGAAAATACCGTTTCACTGGAATGTGAATCCCGTTCTGGTATCCCTTGGTCCATTGTCATTTCGATGGTATGGACTTTTTTTTGCACTTTCATTTCTGATCGGCTATTGGATCATGAGATGGATGTATCGAGGTGAAAACCGATCCGAAAACGAGCTGGACAGACTTCTGATGGTTATGGTTGCCGGTGTGATTGTCGGGGCGCGCCTGGGGCATTGCCTGTTTTACGATCCGGTTTGGTATTTGAAGCATCCCATGGAAATCCTCAGAATATGGGAGGGCGGCCTGGCCAGCCACGGTGCGGCTGTCGGAATTCTGGCTTCATTATATGGTTTTTCCAGAAAAACAGGCAGGCCGTCATGGATCTGGCTGCTGGATCACATCGTCATTCCGGTATCGCTTGCCGGATGCTTCATTCGATTGGGAAATTTTTTCAACTCGGAGTTGGTCGGCATCCCGACGGATGTCAGTTGGGCAGTGGTGTTTGAGCAGGTAGATGGGATTCCCCGGCACGCGGTTCAACTTTATGAAGCCGGGGCATACGGAATGATTTTTGTGCTGCTGATTTTGCTGTATCGTCGAACCGGTGCCCAGACCAGGCAGGGCATGTTTTTCAGCCTGTTTCTGATCACGGTGTTCACGTCCCGGTTTTTGCTGGAATTTTTCAAAACCCCGCAGGCTGCCTATGAAGCCGGTTTTACTCTGACCGTGGGGCAATGGCTGAGCATTCCGTTTGTTTTTCTTGGATTGATTGTGTTCTCTCGGAAATAAATAAATCCACTGGATTGCGACGGATTTTGGTTCGTCTGCAAGGCACATCCACCGGTGCATATCGGGGGATGTAACGCAGTAGACGGGTAAAAAGACAAGCAAGATGTGGATTTATTTGTTTCCGACAGCCTCAGGCATCGGCACGACCAGAACCGGTATCGGGCTGTCTTTCAGAACCTTTCTGGAAATGCTGCCCATCAGCGCCGACTGGATCAGACCCATCCCCTTGTTGCCCATCACCAGCATATCATAAGTGCCGGTTTCGGCATGAAACAGGATGCGATCTGCAGGGTTGCCTGTTTCCACGATTACCTCCCTGAGAAGCAGCGGGCAGGTCGGCACCTGTTCGGCGGCCAGTGTGCAAAACTGTGTGATCGAAGACCGTATTCGATCGATGAGATCAGTCTCGCTTTTTCCCCGCATTTCCGTCACGTCCCCGTACCCCAGAAAAGCGACCAGAAGCAGCTCCGTATTGGGGGGCAGCTTGTCGAAAACATGAAGAACCGTGATGTCGGCTCGACAGGACTCCGCCAGACTGACGGCATAACCAAATGCCTGATTGGCGTTCTCCGAAAGGTCGGTTGCAAACAAAATATGGGCGATCTGCGGTTTACGAAAATCGTTGGGCGGTTTCATGGGATGCCTTCTGTGGTTTGATAATCGTTAATATGGATTGCGCCGTCACGAATTCGAGCCAAGAAGACGTTCCAGAATGGATTTCAGATCGGTAACCCGGTAAGGCATGTTCTGAAATCGATCGGTTGTGATCTTGTCCGAAACGATGACAAACGGAAGCTTGAAATCATCCGGGTGTTGGCTGCCGTGAACCGTGCCATGCCCGGCATGGTCACTGGTGATGATCATCAGATAATTGCCTTTCTCTCGAATGAAACGAATCAGGGGGTCGAGCATGTCGTCGATAAAGGCCAGTTCCTCCAGATACTCCGGTGAGAGCCAGCCGTTTACCGGGCCGACATGATCCAGTCCGCTGACATGAAGAAACACGAAACGTTGTCCCGGTTTCCGGATTGCCGTAAAAGCGTTATCAACCGCATTGTCTCTGGAAAAGCGGTGATCGCTGACCGCCATATTGACCAGATAACCCAGTTTCTCCTTGGAATAATAGTATCCGGTCAAAAATCCGTGCGATTGGGCCGAATCGAAAATCGTGGGTTTGTCAACCTTCGGCTCCCCGGGCCGCCACTGGTTATCCATTTTCCCGGTTTCGGTCGAACCAAGGCCCGTGAACATGGCGGCATGGGAAATCAGGGTCAAGGGCGGATTGGTGCTCATTCCGTTCAATGTGAAGGCGCCGTCCGTCATCTGCCTGTAAATGACTGGCGTTGTTTTGGCTGACAGCGCATCCGGATGCAGTGCATCGATGGAAACGATCAGAACCGTGTCGAGCGGCACAGCCCATGAAAGGCTGCTCCACAAAAAAACAATTGAAATGAATCCGATGATTGATTGAAGCATTTGAACGATCATCCTGTTTATCTATCTGCAGAAATAAGGTTACAGTCTGCATATTAACGGTTGTCTGTGCCGTTGTCATCTTTTTTTGACACATGTCATTTGGTATGACCGGAAAAGGGCTTCCAGCGGATGGAATAGGGGGTGTGGCAGCACATGCTCATACTGTAAGCGGCAGCTCAGACAGTCGATAAGGACACCTCGGATTTGGTTGCCAGAATTTTATGAAAGATGGGACGGCCCACTTTCGCGGTAATGACCCATAAAAAAATCTTGACAGACATACCTGTTATGGTTACTTGATTAGCTAACTGAACAATATTTGGAGGCCACCATGAAAACAACCGTATCCATTTTGAAGGCACTTTCAGACCCGAACCGATTGCGGGTTGTCGCGGCCCTGATGTCCGAACCGGAACTGTGTGCCTGTCAGCTCAAAGAGCTGCTGAACGTAACCGGCGCAACGGTATCCCGCCATCTGGCCCTGCTGATACAGGCCGGTATGGTTGGCAGCCGGAAGGAGGGCAAGTGGGTCTATTACCGGCTGGAGAAGGAGAACACCGATTTTCAGGAGCTGATTCAGTGGCTGAAACGGGAGTTTGAAAATTCCCGTCTGGTTCAGGCGGATCGAAGAATACTGGACGAGATCGATTCGTGTGACAAGATCGAAATGTGCCGGAAGCAAAGGAGAAAATCAAAACAATGAATGCCCCTGACAACTCGAAAGTGAGCAAAAAACTGTCGTTTCTGGACCGCTATCTGACCCTGTGGATATTTCTGGCCATGGCTGCAGGCATCGGGGCCGGCTATTTCATCCCGGGTGTCGAGAATTTCGTCAACCTGTTTTCAGTGGGCACCACTAACATACCCATTGCCGCAGGGCTGATTCTGATGATGTATCCGCCGTTTGCCAAGGTCCGGTACGAGGACATGGGCGATGTGTTCCGAAACAAACGGATACTGGGGCTTTCCCTGGTTCAGAACTGGGTCATCGGCCCGATCCTGATGTTTGTCATTGCCATTGTCTTTCTGCGGGATTATCCGGAATACATGGCAGGTCTCATCATGATCGGTCTGGCCCGGTGCATCGCCATGGTCATTGTCTGGAACGAGCTGGCCAAGGGGGATACGGAATATGCCGCAGGCCTGGTCGCCTTCAACAGCGTGTTTCAGGTCATTTTTTACAGTGTTTATGCCTGGGTGTTCATCACGGTGCTGCCGCCCCTGTTCGGACTTCAGGGAATGGCGGTCGATATCAGTATCGGTCAGATCGCAGAAAGCGTGTTCATTTATCTGGGCATTCCGGCCATTGCCGGTGCCCTGACCCGATTGATCGGGGTCAAGCGCATGGGCCGGGAGCGTTACCATCAGGTGGTGGTCCCAAAAATCAGCCCCATCACCTTGATCGCCCTGCTGTTCACCATTGTGGTCATGTTCAGCCTGAAAGGCAATCTGATCGTGTCGATTCCCATGGATGTGGTCCGGATCGCCATTCCGCTTCTGGTATATTTTGTGGTCATGTTTCTGGTGTCCTTCTGGATGGGGAAAAAGGTCGGAGCAGACTACAGCAAGACCACCACCCTGGCCTTTACCGCAGCCAGCAACAACTTCGAACTGGCCATTGCCGTGGCGGTTGCCGTGTTCGGTCTGAATTCCGGAGCAGCATTTGCAGCGGTCATCGGGCCATTGGTCGAGGTCCCGGTCATGATCGGCCTGGTGAATGTGGCTTTCTGGTTTCAACGAAAATATTTCAAACAATAGCCTGGGACTATAGCTTTTAAGATAATGATTTTGAGAAAGCTAGCAGGGAGGGGATAGGCCTTTTTTGGCCATCCCCGACCGATAACGCACCCAAAATCTCTATCTTGAAAGCTATAGGAAACCGTTTCTTAATCCATCAACCAAGATGAATCCGTTCCTCACTATTCTGTATGGATTTCCACCTGAAACAGCGAGGAGCCGAACATTTTTATGACGATACCGAAAAAACGGCTAATTTCAGGCATAAATAGACTCGCAACGTAAGGCGGGAAAAACGTCTTCCGGTTTTTTATCCGTAACTTTAAGATACATGGAGTCGGGGCAGAGATCAATTTTATCGAGCCATACAAGCTCGCCGAAGGAACCGATTTGAACCTGTTCGAAAATATGTGGGTCACGCCATAAAGCAAAAACACCATTGCCGACCATGTCGGATAGGTCAACCACTCCCGCCACACCGTCGTCAAAAATCAGTTCAAGTCGATAATTTTTAATAACAGACACCTTTGTGATTTTAACCATTGTTTCATTCCTCCTTTTTGCCTTTTATAGCATGTAACGGAGAGTAATGAAAGAGAGTGACGATGCAGTATGGAAGCCAACAATATCACCGACAAGCGGGTCAAAAAATTATCCCGATCCATGTCATCAAAGAAAATGTTGCGGCGCTCAATTCCCCTCACAATGACGTGCTGAAGGGCTCCGGGCGCGTCTATTCATGCTTTTCGTGGCATTCGTTCAGATATTATGATTTCTGTGTATTTTCAACTGAATTATCAATGGACGCCCCGAACCACCCCAAGCAAACATCTTATATTGTCCTTATTGTCAATAACGTTAAAAATATAGGGGGGGGACGAAATATGGCAATCAATATATCAATACCCATCCCCAATTGCTCACATACCTGTAATTTTATGTAAATTTGGATATATGGAGGGCGTCCCTCAGGCACACTAATCGCGGCGCTGACCTGCACCGGTGGCCGTGCAGGCAAGCGCAGCTTGCATGTGCGGTCGCCGGTGTCAGGTCAAGCGCCTTGTTATGAGATCTCCTTGGTTTCTTTCATTTTTTCTATGTACTTTCTTTCTTCCGCTTCCTCTTTGTCCCTGTCTTCCGCTGTATAAACGTCTGCATGGATTTTCTTGAATCCACTGACTACGTGAGAGAATTCTTTTTGGATAACTTCTATGCTTTGCGCTATGGCATACAAGTTTGGTTTACCGAACTGGTTCATGCCCTTAAGTTCGGAGATGTCGATAGTTATTTGATCGTCGTATTTCTTTCCAGAGATACTCTCGTATTCTACGCCATAGACAAGGACTGACGCGACCTTTACGTCAAAGTCCTTGGTTATTTGAGTGTACCCGGAATGCAATTCATGACCCGGGCCGAAATACTTCAGACCGTTTTTCAGGAAATTGGCTTTGTTGAACTCCCCCAACAGTTTCTCGGCTCCTTCGCCACCGGCCGATACTTTAGATGTGAAGCTAACATTCCTCGCAGGCCCAAGTCCTATGTTGCGGACATGCAGCCGAACGATATTGATAGCAAAATCTAATGGCTTTAGAACTATTTCGATTCTCGGTTCGGTCTGAACTTCACGCATTTTTTTGGTCTCTGACACTAGGCTGCGCGTCAAAACGGCATAAGCCACGGTTGAAATTGTGACAACCGCTGTGAAGATTACTGTCAGTGCACCGGAATTGCTGTTTAAGTACGCTATGAGTTGTGCCAGCATTCAGTTATCTCCCCTGCTCATAATCGCGGTGCTGGACGAAGTCAGCACCAGTTAGCCCAGTGGCGCATCGTGAATAAGTGGTGCATGCCTATGCTGCCTTGTTAAGGTCAACTTCTACGCCTGCGCTCTTGATTTCTGTAGCCAGACGGAAGCGCCAAGCGCCTTTGGAGTCAACTTCTTCGTACAAAACGCCCGAATAGTCGCTCGGAACATCTACTCCGCCCTTGTAGAGAACGCACAGCCGATCTCGTCCAAGTGCTGCCATGAAGAAACCTAACTCCAACACAACGTTCTGGCGCGCTCGGGGCTTGGTTTCATCGGGCTTTCCGGCGGGATACCCCATGTCATCCGGAGTGAACAGCACAACCGCAAATGCCACATCGGTATGTTCCTCGAACTTTTCTATGATTGTCCGTCCTCGGTTTGGCTGCTCATGCAAAATCACCGGCTCGAGATCGAGCTTAGACAAAAATCGCGCCACAGTTTCTTTAAGGCCGTCGTCGTGACCATGCACGACGAAAACTCTGCGTGTGCTCGGCGCTTCAGTCCAATTGAGCCTTCGAGCAGATGCGCCTGCGGGTTCGGGGGCTGGCAGTAGCTCCAGGCGGTCATGAATGGAGTGCAGTTTTTTGAGATAGCTCCCGGTAGAAATATCAGGGTCGAAGCTAAAGCTTCCTTTCCCCGTGAAATCATCCCTCAGTTCATCTGTGCTCGATATCTGGCGCAAGAGCTCCGAGGTGAACTCGTACCACCTTCTGGCTTCTTCGTTCTCGTTTATCGACTGGTTGGGCGCTGCCTCACCTCGTTCGATTTGAGTGCGAACACGCTTCTGAGCTTGCTCCAGCGAAACGAGCAACTTTGTGCGCTCAAGCTGCT
>Ga0351885_10172_pt1 | contig 30048 bp, 32 predicted proteins | sample TotcelFGM3001L13_FD_206771 | JGI IMG/M metagenome (GOLD analysis project Ga0351885, IMG submission 206771) | Enriched cells from coal bed in the Powder River Basin, Montana, United States - Total cells FGM rep3 HSBNCT.FGM.300.1.L13 ... | reverse complement strand
GCGATTGGTGCCCGGAGGTGGATAATACCAAGTTGTGCTCAGAGAAGTAATACAGGCTCTTGTAGGGGCGACCCGGTGGGTCGCCCTCTTATGGGCAAACATTTAAGTCCGTCCCTAAAAAGGAAAATAGTAAATTACCTGTATGAGCGCATCTTGGTATAAGGGGGCCGGGGACGCCACCCATATGATGGTTTACTCGTTGGTCGAGGTTGAATCTTTCTTACCGACTCTCCTTTCATATCCGGGGGGTTTCATTGCTGGCTCCCATAATATTTCTCCTGTTAGGGGCTCATCTTTCTCAAGTATATCTCGGACTCCTTCGAGGAATTGAGGGCTCGGCTCATCACCGAGCAGGCGGAGGGAGCTAATCCGGAGGACCCGGACGAGTACCGGGCCGAGAACGTCTTCTGGGTACCCACGGAGGCCCGCTGGTCAAACCTCCAGGCCAACGCCAAGAACCCCGCTATCGGCACCCGCATCGACGACGCCATGGTGGCCATCGAGGGGGCCAACAAATCGTTAAAAGCCGTGCTTCCCAAGGACTATGCCCGCCCCGCCCTTGACAAGGCAGTGCTGGGGGAAATCATCGACCTCATCGGCACCATCGGCCTGGGCGACCGGGAGAACCGCTCCAAGGACATTCTCGGGCGGGTCTATGAGTACTTCCTTTCGCAGTTCGCCAGCGCCGAAGGCAAGAAGGGCGGCCAGTTCTACACCCCCCGGTGCGTGGTCCAGGTCCTGGTGGAGATGCTGGCCCCCTACCGGGGCCGGGTCTACGACCCCTGCTGCGGCTCCGGCGGGATGTTCGTGCAGAGCGAGAAGTTCGTGGAGGCCCATGGCGGCCGCATCAACGATATTGCGGTTTGGGGCCAGGAGTCCAACCCCACCACCTGGAAGCTGGCCAAGATGAACCTGGCCATCCGGGGGATCGGAAGCAACCTGGGCCCGGAGCACGCCGACAGCTTCCACCGGGACCTGCACCCGGACCTCAAGGCCGACTACCTCATCGCCAATCCCCCCTTCAACATGAGCGACTGGGGCGGCGAGCGGCTCCGGGAAGATGTGCGCTGGAAGTTCGGGGCGCCCCCGGCGGGGAACGCCAACTTCGCCTGGGTGCAGCACTTCATCCACCACCTGGCCCCCACGGGCCTGGCGGGCTTTGTCCTGGCCAACGGCAGTATGTCCTCCAACCAGTCCGGCGAAGGCGAGATCAGGGAGAGTATCATCGAGGCTGACCTGGTGGACTGCATGGTGGCCCTGCCGGGGCAACTCTTCTACTCCACCCCGATCCCGGCCTGCCTGTGGTTCATCGCCCGGGATAAGAAAAACAACCGTTTCCGGGACCGCCGGGGCCAGACCCTCTTTATCGATACCCGCAAAATGGGCCGCCTCATGGACCGGGTGCACCGGGAACTGACTGAAGAGGACATCGCCAAGATCGCCGGAACCTACCACGCCTGGCGGGGCGACCAGGGGGCGGGGACCTACGACGACATCCCCGGCTTTTGCAAGAGTGCCGCCATGGAGGAAATCCGCCAGCATGGACACGTCCTCACCCCTGGCCGCTATGTGGGGGCGGAAGCGGCCGAAGAAGACGATGAGGCTTTCCCGGACAAGATGCAAAGGCTTTGGGCCACTCTCGAAACGCAGTTTGCCGAGGGGGCCAGGCTGGAGCAGGCCATCCGTGAGAACCTGAGGAAATTAGGTTATGGAACCTGAATCACCTTTGGTACCGGCAGAACAAGTCGAGCGTGCCATCTTCCTGATCCGGGGCGAAAAGGTCATTCTGGATGCCGACCTGGCGGCGCTCTATGAAGTTGAAACCCGGGTCCTGGTCCAGGCGATCAAGCGCCACCAGGAGCGCTTCCCGGCGGATTTTATGTTCCAACTGACCAGAGTGGAGTTCGATTACTTGAGATCACAATCTGTGACCTCAAGTCAATGGGGTGGCCGTCGCTACCCGCCTTACGCCTTTACGGAGCAAGGGGTGGCCATGCTCTCCAGCGTCCTCAACTCCCCCAGGGCAATTGCAGTCAACATTGAGATCATGCGGGCCTTTATCCGCCTGCGCCAGATGTTGGCTTCCCATGCTGAACTGGCCCGCAAGCTGGAGAATCTGGAAAAGAAGTATGACGTGCAGTTCAAGGTAGTCTTCGATGCTATCCGCAAACTCATGGCCCCCCCGGAAACCAAACGGCGGCGGATTGGGTTTCAAGTCAAAGAACCGGAAGAAAATAATCGAGTAATCATCAATGGATATTGACTGCTCATTAGTTCCTCTCAAAGATGTTGCGGAGGTCCTTATGGGCCAGTCGCCGCCGGGGAATACCTATAACCGCCTCGGTCGAGGAACACCATTACTGAATGGCCCCACAGAGTTTGGCCCTCACCATCCTATCCCTGCCATTTGGACGACAGCTTCAACAAAGGTTTGCAAGACCGGCGACTTACTCTTCTGCGTGCGCGGTTCAACTACTGGGCGCATGAATTGGGCTGACAGGCCCTATTGTCTGGGTCGAGGGGTAGCGGCGATCCGAGCCAAAAGCGGAAAGAGCGACACAAGGCTTATCTACTACAATTTGGCGAATAACCTACCCAGGCTACTATCTTTCTGTGCAGGCTCAGTATTTCCCAATTTATCCCGCCAAGACATGAACGGCTTTGAAGTTCAATGGCCGGATAAGGATAGTCGGCCTGCCATCGCCCATATCCTGGGTACGCTGGACGACAAGATCGAGTTAGCCCGCCGAATGAACGAAACCCTGGAGGCCATGGCCCGGGCAATCTTTAAATCCTGGTTCATGGACTTCGACCCGGTCCGGGCCAAGGCCGAGGGCCGCAAGCCAGATGGGATAGATGCAGACACCGCCGCCCTTTTTCCTGATTCCTTTGAAGATTCGCCGATTGGAAAAATTCCGAAGCGCTGGAAGTTAGCTGGAATTGGGGAGGTTGTTAAAGTTGTAGGTGGATCGACACCGAGCACCGGCGAATCTTCATTTTGGGATGGTAATTTTAATTTCGCCACCCCAAAAGATTTGGCCTCATTGTCAGCTCCATTTCTACTAAATACAGAAAGGCGAATTACTGAAGAGGGTTTGCAAAAAATTAGTTCCGGTCTCCTTCCTAAAGGCACAGTGCTTCTCTCCTCACGGGCACCAATTGGATATCTTGCCATTGCCGAGATTCCTGTCGCGGTGAATCAAGGCTTTATTGGCATTATCTGTGATAAGGAATTGCCGAACTTTTATATTTTAAATTGGGCACAGCAAAATATGGATAATATTATTAGCAATGCAAACGGCACCACATTTCTTGAGATAAGCAAAAAGAACTTTCGTCCTATCAAGGTATTAGTGCCGACTCACGACATTCTTTATGTTTTTATCAGGTTGGTAAAACCAGTTTATGAAAAGATAATAAAGAATCTTATAGAATCCCGCACCCTGGCCGCCATCAGGAACGCCCTGCTGCCCCGGCTCCTTTCCGGTGAGGTCCGGATCAGGGATGCGGAGAAAATGGCGGCGGGCGCAGGAGTTAACCCGTAGGGGCAGGGCTTGCCCTGCCCGCAGGTGCAGCAGCGAGGGTGCACGGGCGCAGCAAGCAGCGCCCCTACCGCGGCAAATCGGGGCCGCCGGCGCAGCAGATGGCGTTTAAATTCTGCAACCGGGCGCAGCAAGCGGCGCCCCGACGGGATAAAATATGAAACCAGAGGCCGCAAAACCCAGGCGGCGGTCCATTCGCCTTAAAGGTTGGAATTATGCACAGACCGGGGCCTATTTTGTCACGGTATGCGTGCAAAACCGGGAATGCCCGTTGGGGAACGTGGTAGGGGACGCCGTAGTCCGGCACGAATCGGGACGCCTGGTTGAAAGTTGCTGGAAGGATTTGCGGCAGAGGTTTCCGGGCCTGGAACTGGACGCTTTCGTGGTCATGCCCAATCATGTGCACGGGATAATCGTCATTGACCCCGTAGGGGCAGGGCTTGCCCTGCCCGATCACCTTGGGAAGGGCGAGCCGGGCGCAGCAAGCAGCGCCCCTACGGATGATGTTGCGCCTGGCGGTCCGACGTTGGGCGATATCATGCGGGCCTTTAAATCCATTTCGGCAATTGCGGTGAATCGTCACCTGGGGCGTCGCGGACAATCCTTTTGGCAGCGCAATTATTACGAGCACATCATCCGAGATGAGGCAGAATTAAACCGCATCCGAGATTATATCATCCATAACCCGTTACAATGGATGCTGGACCGGGAGAATCCCTTGGGTACAAGAGCACGGCCGGATGAACCATGGCAGGTTTAGCGGAATCCGCGGTGGAAGAAGCCGCCCTGGCCTGGCTGGGAGACCTGGGCTATAAGATTCTCTATGGCCCCGATATCGCCCCCGGCGGCCCTGCCGCAGAGAGGGGGGACTATGGGGAAGTGGTGCTCAAGGACCGGCTGCGGGAGGCCCTGGCCCGGCTGAACCCCACCATCCCGCCGGAGGCCAGGGAGGATGCCTTCCGCAAGGTCACCCGGCCTGAGTCCCCGGTCCTGATCACCAACAACCGCACCTTCCACCGGCGGCTGGTGGACGGCGTGGCGGTGGAGTACCGCCTCTCGGATGGCCGCATCAAGGGCGACCGGGTTCTCTTGGTGGATTTTGAGCAGCCCGAGAACAACGACTGGCTGGCGGTTAACCAGTTCACCGTGGTGGAGGGCCAACACCACCGCCGGCCGGACGTGGTGGTCTTCGTCAACGGGCTCCCCCTGGGGGTGATAGAACTCAAGAACCCCGCCGACGAAGCGGCCACCGTCTGGACGGCCTTCAATCAACTGCAGACCTACAAATTACAGGTTCCCTCCCTCTTCGCCTACAACGAGATCATGGCGGTGTCCGACGGGCTGGAGGCCCGCCTGGGGTCCCTATCGGCGGAGCGTGAACGGTTTCACCCCTGGCGCACCATCGAGGGGGAGGACCTGGCCCCGCCGACGCTCTGCCGGCTGGAGGTCCTCCTCAAGGGGGTCTTCGACAAGGAGCGGTTCCTGGACCTGGTCCGGCACTTCGTCGTCTTTGAAGAGGACCGGGGGACGGTGGCCAAGAAGGTGGCCGGGTATCACCAGTTCCACGCCACCCGGGAGGCGGTGGCCTCGGCGGTAAAGGCGTCCAGTCCCGAGGGCGACCGCCGGGGCGGGGTGGTCTGGCATACTCAGGGGTCGGGGAAGAGCCTGACCATGGTGTTCTTTGCAGGGAAGATCGTGCTCCACCCGGCCATGGCCAACCCTACCATAGTGGTCCTCTCCGACCGAAACGATCTGGACGACCAACTCTTCGGGGTCTTCGCCCGATGCCAGGAGATTGTGAGGCAGAAGCCCGTCCAGGCCAGGGACCGGGCGCATCTGAAGGAACTGCTCCAGGTGGCCTCCGGCGGGATCGTCTTCACCACCATCCAGAAATTCTTCCCAGAGGAGAGGGGAAACGAGTTTCCGTGTCTGTCGGAGCGGCGGAACATCGTGGTCATCGCCGACGAGGCCCACCGGAGCCAGTACGACTTTATCGACGGCTTCGCCCGGCATATGCGGGATGCTTTGCCTGGAGCCAGCTTTGTGGCCTTTACAGGCACCCCCATAGAATTGACGGATAAGAGCACCAGGGGGGTGTTCGGGGACTACATCAGCATCTATGACATTCAGCGGGCCGTGGAGGATGGGGCCACGGTGCCCATCTACTATGAGAGCCGGGTGGCCAAGCTCGACCTGAAGGAAGAGGAGAAGCCCCATTTGGACCGGGAGTTCGAGGAAGTCACCGAAGGGGAGGAGGTTGCCCGCCGGGAGAGCCTCAGGACCAAGTGGGCTGCCCTGGAGGCGGTGGTGGGCACCGAGAAGCGGCTGGGGCTCATCGCCCAGGACCTCCTGGATCACTTTGATAAACGGCTGGAGGCCATGTCCGGGAAGGCCATGGTGGTCTGCATGAGCCGGAGAATTTGCGTTGACCTCTACAACACCCTCGTCAAACTGCGCCCGGAGTGGCACAGCGAAGATGATACCGGCGGCGCCCTCAAGGTGGTGATGACCGGGTCAGCCACCGATCCGGTCGGGTGGCAACAACATATCCGCAATAAGAAACGGCGGGAAGACCTGGCTCTGCGGTTCAAGGACCCGGACGATCCCTTCAAGGTGGTGCTGGTGAGGGATATGTGGCTGACGGGCTTTGATGTGCCCTGCCTCCACACCATGTACCTGGACAAGCCCATGCAGGGCACGGCTTGATGCAGGCCATCGCCCGGGTGAACCGGGTCTTCCGGGACAAGCCCGGCGGCTTGGTGGTGGACTACCTGGGGCTGGCGGACAATATGCGCCAGGCCCTGGCGGTCTATACCGAAAGCGGCGGTCAGGGTCAGGCGGCTCTGGACCAGGACGAGGCCGTGGCCGTGATGCTGGCCAGGTATGAGGTCTGCTGTAATCTCTTCCATGGATTCGACTACAAAGTCTACTTCAAAGCCACGCCAACTGAACGTCTGACGATCCTCCCGGCGGCGCAGGAGCATATCCTGGCCCAGGAGAACGGCAAGGACCGCCTCTTCCAGGCGGTGGTGGACCTCTCCAAAGCCTTTGCCCTGTCCGTGCCCCGGGATGAAGCCCTGGCCATTCGGGATGAGGTGTCCTTCTTCCAGGTGGTGAAAGCGGCCCTGGCCAAAACCACCACTACCCGGCAAAAGCCGGAGGAGGAACTCAACCACGCAATCGCCCAGATAATTTCCAGGGCCATCGCCCCGGAGGGTATCGTCGACCTTTTCGAGGTGGCGGGGCTGAAGAAACCCGATATATCGCTCCTTTCTGATGAGTTTCTGGCCGAAGTTCGGGGTATGCCCCAAAAGAACCTGGCGGTGGAACTCCTGCGCAAGCTGTTGAATGACGAGATCAAGACCAGGGGCAGGAAGAACCTGGTCCAGGCTCGTTCCTTCGCCGAAATGCTGGAGCAGACCATCCGGCGGTACCACAACCGGGCCATCGAAACCCTGCAAGTCATTGAGGAGTTGATCCGGCTGGCGAAGGAGATGAACGACGCCGCCCGGAGGGGAGAGGACCTGGGACTCAGCGAGGACGAGTTGGCCTTCTACGATGCCCTGGAAACCAACGACAGCGCCGTCAGGGTCCTGGGGGATGAGACCCTCAAGACCATCGCCCGGGAACTCGTGGGGACGGTCCGGCGGAACGTCAGCATCGACTGGACGGTCAAGGAGAACGTCCGGGCGAAGTTGCGCATCATGGTGAAGCGGATACTCCGCAAATACGGCTACCCGCCCGATAAGCAGGAGAAGGCCACCCAGACCGTCCTGGAGCAGGCAGAGGTGCTCTGTAAGGATTGGGCGGATTAAGAGATATGAAGACGAGGTCCAGCATGACCGCCCTGCCCCCTTGACCGTTGACGTTGAAGGTACGCCTGCGCTCTGGGGGGGATAACCGTGGAATTTTACTCCACTGGCGTGGGGACAACGGAAGCCGAACGAAAGTGGCGGTACCTGCCAACAAAGAACACATATCGATAGAGTATCGAAGCATTTTGACAGGACCAAAAGTTGCACAGATAGGGCAGATCTCAAAAGTTAATAGATTTGCTAAAATCTGGCTACATATCCTATCCCCCGCCTGTGGAAAAGCCGTTAATTGCAGTTTACTATTTGGCTTCCTTGGGATTATGATCCTTTCAATACCCATGATGGACAAGGATCGGTATGGTTTTTAACCACTCAGCCCTGGAATATGACGATTGGTTTGTCCGAAACGAGATGGCCTATCGGTCTGAACTGGCAGCAGTAAAGGCTTTCCTCCCACTCAGCAGCCGGGGTCTGGAGATCGGGGTGGGCACGGGGCGATTTGCCGCACCGCTGGGAATTGAAGTAGGGGTAGAGCCGGCCAGGGCCATGGCAGCAATTGCCAGGAACCGGGGAATAAAAGTCCTTGAGGCTTATGCGGAAGAACTTCCTTTTAAGAATGAATCCTTCGATTTTGTCCTGATGGTCACCGTCCTCTGCTTCCTGGCAGACTCCTTTTTACTGTGGCCCTTTTGAGCCATGTGAAATGCAATGAAAAACGATTTTCTAACCTGCTATAGACAGAAATCACTCCGTAATTTCCGATAGAAAGTCAAAATTAAGTATTTCCGCGGCTTTCCCGGTAAATCTCACCAGACCTTCATTTGCCAGTTCCTTGGTGGTGCGATAGAAGGTCTCTTGGGTCATGCCCAGGAGGGTCGCCAGCTCTCTGCGAGGGACGGGAAGGGTGATGGAAGGGGAATCCTGCATTTCGGCCATAAGCAACAGGTAGCCGGCGATTCTCGCCTTGGGGGCTTTGAGGTATAAATCAGACAGGCGCTGCCGGAGGCGAATGACCAACATGGACAGCATCCGAATCCATTCACCCGCGAATTTTATATCTGTGGTTACCAGGTCCATGAATTCTTTCTTTTTTATGAGATGTAACCGGCTGTCTTTCAGGGCCGCCGCAAAGCAATGGTAGGTATCGGCATACAGGCTGGCTAAGGCAAAGGCGCTGCCGAGGCCGGCGATCTCCTGGGTAATCTCTTTGCCTTGGGAAGACAACCGGTAGACCCGCACTGCGCCTTCCCGGACCATATAAAGACCCTGGGTTGGCTCCCCGGGAGAAAAAAGCATTGTGCCCTTTTTCAGGCAAATCTCCTGGGCCATTACTTCCAACTTCTCGCGTTGTTCCTGCGCCAGGCTGGCGAGGAGAGGAAATCCTTCCAGCATTCCTTTCATCCCCCCAATTTTCATTCTCTCCCTTGAGGAGATTTTTCCGTTTTCATGATTCAAATCATACTTCTTTTTCAACAAGGATCATACCATTTATCCAACAGGAGGCCTTATGGACAAGGCAGGGGTGGGCTGGATGGTTCTGGTTCTGGGAATCATGGTTTTTTGGGCTAATGGAGATAATTATGTGGCCGCTCCCCTTATCGTGGAAGTCGCCCGCGATTTTCACCTGGAGATCAGCGCCGCGGCTCAGGCGATCACGGCCTATATGCTTCCATTCGGGTTATTCACACTGCTGTTTGGTCCCTTAGCCGACAAATACGGCAAAGCCCGGGTTATTAATTTGGCCGCCTGGGGAACCGCAATTTTCTGCGCCCTTTGCGCCTGGGCCTCGGATCTGACGTCGTTGAGCGTTATGCGCGCCTTAAGCGGCGCTTTCGCCTCTGGCATCCTGCCCGTAACCATGTCGTTGATCGGTGACAGTTTCGGCCAGGATCCAAAAGAGATGCAAAACGCCCTGGGTAAAGTGCTGGGGATGATGTTTCTCGGCGGGGCCTCCGGCACCGCCATTGGGGGAGCCCTGGCCTATCTCGGCTCCTGGAGAATGGTGTACCTGGTCTACGGGCTGGCAGGCCTGGTCATAGCCCTAATCATGTGGCGCACTATCGAACAGCGGCCAGGTACTTCTGCCGGTGTCGGGTTCCGAGCCGCCTATGAAGAAGCCCTGGCAAATACCCGACTCTTGAAAACCGTGAGCATCATTTTCCTGAACGGTTTTGCCGTGTTTGGCAGCTTTTCTTACACCGGCAAGTTCGTGGAGCTCAGAACCGGCCACAATATTCTCTGGGTGGGTTTGATCCTTACCTGTTTTGGCCTGGCCACCGTTTTGGGGGGCCGAAAGGCTGGGTCCTGGAGGCAAAAGTATGGAAACAGGCTGCTTTTGTGGTCCGGGACATTGGCCGGAGTGGCGTGGGGGGCTATGGGCGCCTGGACCTCTCCTCTATTGATCTGCCTTTCCCTGGGAGGCCTCGGCCTGGGGTTCATCATCATTCAATCCACGCTCCTGGCGACTGCCCAGCAATTGATGCCCCAACGCCGGGGCACCGTCATGTCCCTGGCCTCCTTCAATATGTTCGTAGGAGGCGGGCTCGGCACCTTGGTCAATGGCCAAATTCTGAACTGGGTGGGATTCCCGGCGGTATTTCTCCTGGCCGCAGCTTTAATCTTGCTAGCGGGCATCCTGGCCATGGTCTGTTTGAGCAAGGTCTCTCTAATTCCCGTAAAGATGTCCTGACCGGCACCTTTGGTGAAAAGAATGGCTATCAGAATTAGAGCCGCTAATTTCCCCTCTTTTGGAGTTCAACCGTGCAGGCAAAATTTTTTTAGAAAAATGCTTGACAAGGAGTTTTCAGAACCCTATATATTTAAGCAGATACTAAATTACTTAATAGGGTGCCATGAAAATGCATTCTGCCGAACTCTTCAAGGTCCTGGGAGTGGACACCCGGGTAAAAATCATTGAACTCCTGAAGACCCAGGGGCCACTGGGGGCCATGGAAATCGCCAAGCAATTGGGGGTCACCCCTGCCGCGGTGTCGCAGCACCTGAGACTACTGAGGCAATCCGGCCTGGTGCGAAGCGAAAGAAAAGGATATTGGATTCCCTATTCCATCAACGAAGAGGCCTTGAAAAAATGTGGCCAACAACTGGCCCAAGTCTGCACCTGCGGATGTAAAGGAGCTATCGCCGGACAAGAGCCGGTGCGGGCTAATGCCGACCTGGAGTCGCTACAGAAGTATCAAAGGGAATTGCAAAGGGAGCTCGCATTAGTGGAGGCCCGGATCAAGGACCTGGAACCCAAATAAGCAATCAGCAAAATTTTTTAGGAATATGCTTTAGTAATTGCTTAACAACTAACGCGAAAAGGAGGTGAATCTGCATGTGTACGCCCAGAGGAACGCAGCATCCGGGGCCGGTATGTCGTTGCGACTGCGGCTGTGGACTTTCCTTCCGCAAGTTCTTTTCAGCCCAGGAGGAACTGGAATGCCTGGAGAACTACCGGGACCAGCTAAAGAAGGAACTGGCCGGGGTTGAGGAGCACCTGGGAAAACTTAAGCAATGAGAACTCGCAGGTGCAATACCCCAGAAATCCGGGATCAACATCAAGAAAGGAGGTGATCCGCATGGCAGACCAGCAAAAGAAGTGCGGCTGTGGCTGTGGCCTGGCGAAGCCGGAGAAACCCGAGGCTAAAGCCGCCAAAGGGAAGCAGGAGCCCAAAGCCACGAAGTAGGCTTAACCATCCATGACCGGAGGCAGGGAAGCCCTCTGCCTCCGGGTGCTTTCGAAAAATTGAGCCGAGACTTAGCCTTAAAGGAGATGCGCCATGAAGTTGCTGATTTTGAGTTTAAGTCACTTTTTGCATCTATTGGCCACGGTGGTTTGGATCGGCGGCATCTTTATGGTCCTCCTGGTGATATTGCCTGGGGCCAAAACATCCCTGGAATCACCGCCCGTGACCGCTAAACTGATGAAAGAGATAACCAGGCGGCTTACCCCCATGGTTAATGTCAGTATCCTGGTATTAATTATCACCGGTCCGATCCTCGGCCATTACGGCAAAAACATGACCAATCCCCTGGAATTTTATAATCATTGGACCCCCATAATGGGGGTAAAACACCTTCTGGTAGTCTCGATGGTGGTTATCCATTTTTATCGGGGATGGTTTTTGACTCCCAAAATAGGAAGATTATCCGTCCAGGCCGGGGAGACGCCTTCTTTATCTTCCCGGGTTGCCAGATTGCAAAAGTTGTCATTAAATCTCGTTAAAGCCAACTTTGCCCTGGGGATCATGGTCCTACTGGTTACCGCGGTGTTGATGTCGAAATAGCTGACCGCTGCCAATCATCTGCGAGCATTGCCTGAAATGATCTCCTGATTCATGATAAATGTCTGTTGACCGGCATTCCGGCCAGTTTTTATAATGGAGGGAGGAGAGAGCTTTTACGATGACCAATGTTTTTGAAGAATCAGCCCAGGAATACGATGAGTGGTTTGTGCAGAATGAGTTTGCTTACCACTCCGAATTAGCGGCTATCAAAGCCTTCATGCCGAAAGAAGGCCAGGGTTTGGAAATTGGGGTAGGCACGGGAAGGTTTGCCGCGCCCTTAGGGATCAAAGTGGGGGTGGAGCCTGCCAAAGCCATGGCTGATAGAGCCAGGGAGCGGGGGATAAAGGTCTATGAGGCTTATGCAGAAAAACTTCCTTTTGAGGATGAATCCTTCGATTTTATCCTGATGGTCACCGTTCTTTGCTTCCTGGCAGACCCGTTTCGAGCTTTGCGCGAAGCCACCCGGGTGCTGAGAGCGCCAGGCCGCCTGATTATCGGCCTGATCGACCCTGACAGCCCGCTGGGCCGGGCTTATGAGGCAAACAAGGAGAAGAGTAAGTTTTACCGGCAGGCAAAATTCAACCCGGTGGGCCAAATCTTAAAATGGTTGGAAGAACTTGGTTATGCCGACCTCAAGACCTGCCAAACCATCTTTCAAGACTCGGCGACCGTCAAGGTGCCGCAGCCGGTGAACGAAGGCCATGGCGAAGGGGTCTTTGTAGTAATCGCCGGAGAAAAATCCGGTGCGGTTCCCCCCTGCTGAAGCTATCCAGTCTTAATGCCCTGCCAGAACTTCAGTTTGTTGATGATCTTGGGAATAAACAGGGAAAAGACGAAGAGCCCCAGTGAAAAGAACACCTTCCAGGTCAGAAGATTGGCCCACTGGCCGCTGGCCCAGACTTCTTTGATAGTCCCCACGAAAAAGGTAAAGATAAAGGTGCCCACCAGGATGCCTAAGCCCGTGCCCCAGAGGTAATCTTTAAAGCGCACTTTGGTCAGGCCCATGCCGAAGTTCATGGCGGTGAACGGGAAATAGATCAGGCGCAGATAGAGCACAGTAGCAAAACCGTTTCGTTCGATGGCGTCATCGTATTTCTTGAGCCGGTCACCGATGAGAGAGGCGGCGAATTCCCGCCCCAGGTAGCGTCCGATGAGAAAAGCCCCCGCCGCCCCCAACATCGCCGCCACCCAGACGTAGACAAATCCCCAATAGGGGCCGTAGATGGCGGCCCCCAGGGCGGTGAGCAGGGTCCCGGGAATGAACAGGCAGACCCCCAGAGCATAGACCAGGATGAAGGCCAGGGGCGCCCAGGGGCCTGCGGCCGCCAGCCAGGCCCCCAGCTTTTCTACGGTGAGAATTTCCATGACGCCGGTAAAACGGACCGTCACCACCGCGGCCACGATGAATATTAACAGGAGAACGGCCTTAATCAGGGCTGCCCTGCGAAATTTGCCGGTCTGCATGTCTGGACCTCTACCTCAGCGTGCCGCCTGGCTTCCCGGGCAGACCGATAGCTCGGCCTGGGAAACCAGGCGGCACGGAAAATGGTTACTTGCCGAAGATGCGGCCCAGCAAGCCTTTCTTCTTGGACTCCGGCTCCGGCAGCCCCAGGTGCCGGCAGATGACGGCCTCCAGTTTGTCTTCGGCGACATCGGCGCCTTCCACCACGATTTCCTCTCCCACCATAATGGCTGGGGCCGTGGGGAGCTCCAACTCGAAGTATTCGTCGGTCTGGTAATCGGCAATGGGCTTGGAGATGACCTCCGCCTCGAACTCATACTTTTGGCCCAACCTGGGCACCATTTCTTGGAAGTGCTTTCAGGGCTTGCCGTTGGGCTCGTTGTAAAAGCATCTGACTTTAAGCATGGGATCCCCTTATTCCGTGTTGGTTAACCCGGGCTATTTATTTAAAGATACGTCCCAGGATGCCTTTCTTGGTTTCCTGCGGCAATTCCGGCAATCCCAAATGGCGGCGAATGGCAGCTTCCACCTGGTCCTCGGAGAGACTGGGTCCCTGGACCACCACTTCTTCACCCACCATCGCCGCGGGGGCCGCCGGAAGACCCAGTTGAAGGTATTCAGCGGTCTTATATTCGGCATTCGGTTTGGAGATGGTTTCCACCTCAATGTCATATTTCTCGCCCAACCTGGGCAGCATCTCTTGCAACCGCTGTCAAGGTTTGCCGCAAGGGTCGTTCAGAAAAAATCTAACTTTCAGCATCTTTTTGCCTCCTTTGTAGGGTTATTTCTTAATGGCTGTCGCCATGCGGGAAAGCATCTGCTCCGGCGGCAGGTAATCCACCAGCCGCAAGTCCAGGGATTCCCGGCCCTGCTTATCTATAAAGACCACCGTGGGCACGCCCTTGACCCCATACTGGCCAAGCAAACGCGCATGCACGGGGTTCCCTTTCTGGGTCAGGTCCACTTTTACCATGACAAAATTTTGGTCAGCCAGTTTCACCACATCAGGGTGATGAAAGGTGATCTCATCCAGTTCCCGGCAGGGGGAGCACCAGGTGGCGTAAAAATCGATGATCACCGGCTTTTGCGCTTGTTTGGCCGTCGTCAAGAGCTGATCCGAATACGGTTGCCAGGTTACTCCGGGCCCTCGTAGCGCCCAGGACCCCACCAGGAAGGTGGCGATGATTACTCCCAGCAGGGCGGCGATAGTCTTGAGCCACTGGAAACTCCGGAAGGCCGCGGTGGTGCGGTCCAGCCATCCCAAATGCAACGCCGCGGCCAGGGCTACGGCAGCCAAGAGGAACACGCTGACGGATTCAGGCAGCAAAGGTTTGATGAAATAGGCCGCCATGCCCACCAGGACCCAGCCCATGAGTTTCCGCACCCAGAGCATCCACTCTCCGGACCGTGGCAGTTTCTCCAGGCTGCCGGAAAACATGGCCAGGATAAAGAGGGGCAGGCCCAAGCCCAGGCTCAGGGTAAAAAAGACCAGAAAGCCCAGCCACGGCGACCCCAGGGACGCCACCCAGGTGAGCAGCCCCAGCACGAAGGGACCGATACAGGGCGCCGCCACCAGCCCCAGGGTCAATCCCATGAACAGACTGCCGAAGTAGCCCGCGTAGGACTTGGAAGCCGCTTGAGTGAGGCCGCCTGGCAGGCGCAACTCCCAGAAGCCGAAGAGGCTGGTGGCAAAGAACACCAGAATGACGGCCACGGCCAGCAACACTATGGGATTCTGTAGCATGGCCCCCATGAGGCCGCCGGTTAAAGCCGCCGCCACCCCCAGGGCAGAGTTGGTCAGGGCCAGGCCCACCAGATAAAAAAGACCGTGCACCATCAGTCGCCCCTGACCTTGACCGCTCTTGCCGCCGAAATAAGAGACCGTGATGGGCAGCAAGGGATAGACACACGGCGTCAGATTGAGAGCCATGCCGCCCACAAAGATGCCCAGCATGGTCCAGACCATGGCCCAACCGCTGAGGGGGCCGGGAGTCGTTGCCGCCGCCGCGGTCTCGCTCAGCCCCATGGGCGCACTGGCCTCGGGCAGGCCGGCCAGTTGCCATGCCGGGAACCCTATGGGATCGCGATAGACGTTTTTGTAACCGAGCTTTACGGCCACCCGGGCCGCCGAGTCGCTGCGGACTCAGGTCAGGCCCGCTCAGTAAAAGACGATGAGCCGGTCCTTGTCAGGCCCCAGAAACTTGGCCAGAGGACTCTCGGAGCGCCACCGCCCCCAGGCGCTGGGCTCTATGGGGAAGTTCACGGCCCCCTTCATGTGGCCGGTGCGATATTCCCAATCCTGCCGAGTATCCACCAGCAGGAGCTTGCCGGGGTCCTGCCGGTAGCGCTGCGCCAGTTCTTCGGTAGTTATGAGGCGATAGCCGCCGCTTTGGGCTTCGGCCTTGACGTCCTCCATAGTGGCCTCTTTAACGACGATCGGCCGGTTGAGATACCAGAGGACACTTAACGTCAGGGCTGCGGCCGCCAGGGCTAAAAGAGTGGTTCCCTTCCGTTGCATTTGCCTACCTCGTTGCGGTTAAGATATTTTTCCTTCCCTCGACAGTTTGGAAATGAGGAAATTGGCTCCCCGCTCAGACAGACCGAGCTGATGGGCCAGGTCCTCAGGGCTCAAGGGGCCGCTTTTTTTAGCCAGGGAGACCACCTCGTTTTCCAGTTCGTCCAGCCAATCTTCAAACAGGACCAGGAGTTCCGGGTCGGCGACAGCCATCAATTGCCGTGATTGCGCCACCCGGTTCACCAGCTTTTGACACATGTGCGTTGGATCGACACCTTCGTCCAGGCATTCCGCCAGTCAGAGGTGCACCATGCTGGCCACCTGGTCATCACCAGCGCCGCCGATGAGATTGACCACGAAATTCAGCCGATCTTCATCCGTAACCAGAGGCAGGATTTTTTTCAGCGCCGCGCCAATTTCCATAAGAGCTTTTTCCGGAGTCATGCGGTCTAAGCGTTCTTCAATTCCGGGCATAATGAGCCTCACCCCCCGCTCTAAAAAGTTTTTCGTGCCGCCAGCAAATCCGTGGCCAGGCCCTTCAAAGCTTCCAGTATCTTGGTGATTCTGGCGTCCGCGATCTCGTAATACACAAAAGGGCCGCTGCGCTCCACCTTGACCAGCAGGGACCGCCGCAATTCTTTCAGATGATGGGAGACCAAGGGCTGGGACAGGTTGAGTTCTTCCACAATGCTGGAAACGGACTTCTTCTCGTTATTGACGCACAGCAGAATCCGCAAGCGGTTTTCATCCGCAAGGCTCTTGGCTACAAAGGCAACCGGCTGGAGGTAATCTTCAAGGAGCATTGCTGCCTCATGGTTCCCTACGGCGTGAGATTTGTTTTTGGACAATGACACCTCCTTCCCCCAACACTTTATTTCCCTGGCGTCGGACAGGCTCCTGCCGCCTTTTTCATTTCCACGCCATGGGCCGCGGCCAGGGCCGCAGTGCAGCCGTCTGCAGCAGCCAGGACGATTTGCTTGGCATATTTTCTTCTCAGGTCACCGATGACAAAAATCCCCGGAAGGTTGGTTTCGCACTTTTCATCGGTCTCCACGTAGCCGTCGTGATCCATCCTGACACCGGCAGGGACCAGTTGGTTATTGGGAATAAAGCCGATGAAAATGAAGACCCCGTCCACGGCCAGTTCCTGAGAGGCTCCGGTCTGCGTGTCTCGCAGTGACACCCCGCGCACCCCCTGGTCGTCGGCCAAAATTTCGGCAATGATGGTGTTCCAAAGGATGTCGATTTTAGCTTCCGCCATGACCTGCTGTTGCAAGATGCGGCTGCCGCGCAAGGCGTCCCGCCGGTGGGCCAGGTAGACGTGCCGCGCCACCTTGGCCAAATAGAGGGCTTCCTCCAAAGCGGTATCCCCGCCGCCCACCACGATGACGTCTTTGCCTCGGAAGAAAAAGCCGTCACAGGTGGCGCAGTAAGAGACTCCCTTGCCGTAATATTCCAGTTCTCCGGAAACGCCAAGCTTCCTGGGGCTGCCGCCGGTGCCGATGATAACGGCATGAGCATTGAGGATCTCGCCGTTAGCCAGACGCACAGAATGGAACTCCAACCCCGGTTCCACGGCCGCCACCTCTTGCTGGATTACTTCCAGGCCATAGGATTTGGCATGCTGTAAGAACTTCTGGGACAGGTCGAAACCGCTGATATTCTCGAACCCGGGGTAGTTCTCCACCGATTCCGTAAGGTTTATCTGGCCGCCGGTGAGCCCTTTTTCAATCAGAATCGTCCTCAGCGCCGCTCGCATGGCATAAATTCCGGCACTGAGCCCGCCGGGCCCGCCGCCCACGATGGCGAGATCATAGACCTCGTTTTCTGCCATAAGGTTTCTCCAGTCAATTCTTCTTAGATGCAAGCATGTCTACGCCTTCAGCCTGAATTTGCGACACGAGTAGGCAATCAAAATAGCATATTAATACATATTTATATATTGCTGAGCTTTTAGTCAAGGGAAAAATTTAGGAACTTTTGTTTTGGGATGTTCTTTTTAGAATGGGGTATAAGGCAAACATCTTGCCACTATACGCCCTTCCGCGTATTTTTCCCTATCGTTCGTATATCGGAACCCTTGAAAAGGGGATTTAAGATCACATTGACTGCGGGGGGCTGGCCCGAAGCGTGCGGTTTCCGACTTGGAGCAAGGCCACAGGTGCTGGGCCGGGTGGTGCTGACACCCCATGAGGGTCTTCTAAATGGCCCCTGGGGTTAACAAAGCCATTGTATTGAGACCTAAAATACTGATTTTGTCCGAGGGCCACATATAAACCAGGGGGGTGGAGTCCCGGTCCCCCCGGTTTTCGTTTTATGGTCTTGGGTGCGGGGTGGCGGTCACCTGCTGGGAGTGGGTGCGTTGGCAAGAGGGGACTGCGAGTACGAGCGACTGACCGACCGAGGTCCGAATGCGGCGGCGGGCGAAGGCCATGAACTAAGCAAGAAGAAGGTCAATGGCCTTCGCCATGCTCGGATCCGTTTGTCCCTGTCCTGAACCTACTCCGCACCCCTGGGCTTGCCCTTGAAGCTGCTCCCGGGCCCAGATCACGATCCCCTTCCCATAGGTCTGGCCAAGCGGGGCCGGGTCGAGAGGCCAGTGGTATGAAGGAGGGCTACTTGCGCATGGCGCTTATCCCAACTTTCTTGGCCGGGATGATCAGGGACCTGGGCCAGAGACGGGCCGGCTAAGGGTTGGGATCTGGAGGATACATCTTTTATCTGTCTGCCCTTCTCATGTTTCGAGGTCCCAGCCCCCGCAATCTTGTTACTCAGGGTGTTAGCCCAGTATTAAGGAAAAATCTGGGGGTGGTATCCTTGTGCAAATGGTAGCCCCAGTGGTAGCCCAGAAAAAATTAAGGGTCAGCTAAAATAGCTAACCCCTTGATTTCCTTGGAGCCGGCACGGGGGGTCGAACCCCGGGCCTGCTGATTACGAATCAGCTGCTCTACCACTGAGCTATGCCGGCTTTACCGGACAAATTTTACACTTCTTACCCGAATTTGCCAACCTGCAATATCCGCCTTGAAAGGCAAATTCTCTGAATCGGTCTTGCAGTGGGGTTGGGCTCACTCGTCACGGCTATACAGGTCCTTGTGATCGGCGCTTTCCAGTCCTGGCAGTTCGCCTGGCGCCCCCGGCGGCATACCTCTGAAGATCAGGACCGAGACAAGTTTATGTCTTATTTGTGGTCTCCCTGCCTCGAATGGGGTTGGAGATGGGAGCGGAGGAAATTATCGTTCCGACGCCATTAAGGCCGGGGTTCTCCCTCCCGGCAGAGTTCCCGGATGATCACCTGTTGGATTGCGTCCCGGCTCCGGCGGTACACCTCCAGGCCGCACCCGTAGGGGTCCGGCACCGGCCGGTTTCGCAATTCAATGGCGCCATCCGGTGGGATCAACCCTTTGAGTGAGTGGTCGGAAAGGTTGATCACCAGGCGGTACTCCCGGAGGTCGATCTTATTAAGGCCCTTGGAGTACAAACCCGCCGGGCTCACCCCCATCTCAGCCAATACCTCGAGGGTCTCCGGGGCTACAAATCCCAAGGGGTTGATACCGGCGGAGGCCGCCACCCAGCGATCCCCGCACCGATGCCGGGCGATGGCCTCGGCCATGATGCTGCGGCAGGAGTTTCCCAGACAGATAAACAGGACCTTGGGTTTCGGCATGGCTCCTGTTTTCCCGCACAGGCGAGACGCCTGTGCCACCAAACTTTCCTTACAAGTTGCTCAGGGGCTTTTGCCCCACCCGTAAAACATTAAAAGTCAGGTGGGGCGGGCCTCCGTGCCCGCCGTGGCCATAAGTTCGTGGTGCGTAGGACGCACCCTACGAAAGACTTCTCGGCAGGGGGTTTGGATTAGAGTTTGAAGAGGCAGTAAGGGAACTCTTATGAAAAATTCCCCCAGTCCTCCCTTCAACTATTCTTTCACTTCCCTACCACCAGGACCGCCGCCCCCTGGATCTGGCCCCGGCGCAACCGGTTGAGAGCCTCGTTGGCCGCCTCCAGGGGAAAGGTCTGCACTTCGGTCTTGACCGGCACTCGAGGGGCCAGGTCAAGAAACTCCTCGCCATCGGCCCGGGTCAGGTTGGCCACCGAGCGGACCACCCGCTCCCCCCAGAGCAGGTTGTAGGGAAACGACGGGATGTCGCTCATGTGGATGCCGCCGCTGACTACGACCCCGCCTTTGGCCAAGGCCCTCAGGGCTGCGGGGATAAGCGCGCCCACCGGCGCAAAAATGATGGCTGCGTCCAGTTCCTCCGGAGGCCTGGCTTCCGAACTCCCGGCCCACACGGCCCCCAGCCGCCGGGCGAACTCCTGGGTCTCGGTGTCCCCCGGCCGGGTGAAGGCATAGACTTTTTTCCCCTGGTATATCGCGATCTGCACGGTGATGTGGGCCGCGGCCCCGAACCCGTAGATCCCCAAGCGCTCTCCGGCATCTTGGGCCATGCGGTAAGAACGGTAGCCGATCAGCCCGGCGCATAAGAGCGGCGCCGCCTCGGCGTCACCGTAGGCCGGAGGCAGGGGAAAACTGTAGCGCTGGTCGGCGACGGCGTATTCGGCGTAGCCTCCGTCCAGGGTGTAACCGGTGAACCCGGGGTTATCGCACAGGTTCTCCCGGCCATCCAGGCAGTAGCGGCAGGCGCCGCAGGTATGCCCCAGCCACGGCACCCCGAGGCGCTCCCCGACCTTAACCTGCCGGACGGCGCTCCCGGTAGCCACCACGGTGCCCACGATTTCATGGCCCAGGATCAGGGGCAGTTTGGGGTGGGGCAATTCTCCGTCCACCACGTGCAGGTCCGTGCGGCAGACCCCGCAGGCGCGGACCCGGATCAGCACCTGCTCCGGCCCTGGTTGGGGCGTCGGCACCTGCCGCCATTTCAGGGGTTGCCCCGGCGCCTCCAGCACCATGGCTTGCATCTGCTCGGGAATCTTCATTGCCGCGGCCTCCGAAGCTGAATTAATTCAATGGGGCTCAAGCTCAGTTTGGATGGGCTCGATTTTGTCCAAAACAAACCGCGCCACCTGCTGATCCATTTTCCGGCTGCGTTCTTTGAAAAGATCGGTAAGGCGGGCAAAGTCCACTACCCCATCTGCTACCAGGATAGGCGTCGCCTTGTAAGGGCGTTGCAGCTCACCGCTATCCACCCGATGGTGAGTGAAACCGGTTTGTTTATGCCAGGTTAAGGCGTGTTCGTCGCCGGATTTGTCGTAACAGAGCTGAAAGCCGATAAATTCACCGCTTTTGCCGACCCAGACCATGAGATCGAAATAGTCGTCGGCAAACCAACGACGCCTGGGCTCTCCCAGGGCCTGCCGTACCTGCGACAATTCCCTCAGCATGGGATGCGGTCCGTGCCTTTCGATCCAGCGGCTTATAACCTGCTCTCAACAACCATAAGGATTCCTGGGGACTCCATCAAGAGAAAAATACGCCCGGGATGAAATCCCGCGCCCCGGTTACCGATAGACCCAGGGAGCTATCCGGGGCCCAGCCAATCCGAGCCGGTTGCCCGACCCGGCGAATTGTGCTACAAGGGGGCCATGAACCATAGGTATCAAAACCGACGGAGTCTCCCATGAGTGATTTCAAGACCATGTCCCAGGACCTGGTGGCCGGCCTGGGCCTCACCTATGAACCCGTGGGCGTCACTCTCTACCGGGAAGGGGACCCTATTCCCGCGGAGCCGCCTTTTACCCGGGAAAACCTGAAGAGCTACTGCCAGGCCCTGGCCCTGGCGGGGAAAGGCCGGACCCTGCTCCTGGCCAAAGAGCAGATGGGCTGCAAGCTGGGCACCTCGGTGCTGGGGTTCGAAGCCGAGATGGAGGCCTTTCTGGATGATGGCGTCCTGGAGAAATACGGCGTGGGCCTCTACGGCACCGAAGCGGCGTCCGCGGCCACCATCCTTAACTCCACCTATCTGGAGCAAGGCAAGACCCGGGCGGCCCTCATCGCGCCTCTGGTTACCTTCCGGGAGGTGCCCCAGGTGGTGGTGTTCACGGCCGACAGCGAGCAGGTCATGTGGCTGCTCTACGCGGTAAACTACGATCGGGGCGGCAGGATGGACCTGCCCCAGTCCGGCGGCGCCCTGGGGGGCTGCGCCGATATCACCGCCATGCCCCTGCTCCAGGGGGTCCCCAACGTCACCTTTCTGGGCCTGGGGTGCCGCCTGAAGTCGGCCCTGGCCCCCTGTCACCTCATGCTGGGCGTGCCGGGGAAGGCCCTGGCGGCGCTGCATCAGCACATCCTGGACATGGCCAAACCCATCGCCATGCTCAAAAACGCCCGGACCGGCGGCAAGTGAGGCCGAATTGCGCTGCCCCGAGGGCGGACACATGGGTCCGCCCCTACAGGGGCTGCTATCATCAAGATAGAATTACCTTGATGGCGGCAACTTGGTATGCGTTCCTGAACGCGCTCCTGTCTACTTGGCTTTCCGGCTGCCGAAAATGGACCCCAGGACGCCGCGCATGATCTGACGGCCGATTTGAGCACCGATAGCATGGGCAGCGCTCTTGGCCAAGGCACCGAAAAGACCGCCCGCCTGGCCCAAAGGGGTTTTGGACTGGCCTTTTTGGGCCGCCTGGTCATCCTCCTGGGCCTTCAGCGACTCCGCTTTCGCCTTGAGAATTTCATAGGCCGACTCCCGGTCCATGACCCGCTCGTAGTGCCCAAAGACCAGCGAAGCCCGTATGACCTGCTCCCGCTCCGCGGGCGCCAGTGGGGTGAGACGGCTGTGGGGCGGCAGTATCCAGGCCCGCTCCACCCTGGTGGGGGCGCCTTTTTCGTCCAGGACCGACACCAGGGCCTCCCCCACCTTCAGCTCGGTAATAGCCGACACCACATCCAGCCCGGGATTGGTCCGGAAGGTCTCGGCGGCAGCTTTGACGGCCTTCTGATCCCTGGGGGTAAAGGCCCGCAGGGCGTGCTGCACCCAGTTTCCCAGCTGCCCCAGCACCGTATCCGGCAGATCTAAGGGATTTTGGGTGACGAAGTAGACGCCAACCCCTTTGGAGCGCACCAGACGGACCACCTGTTCAATCTTCTCCAACAGGACTTTGGGCGCATCGTCAAACAGCAGGTGAGCCTCGTCGAAGAAGAAGATGCAGGTGGGCTTGGAGGGGTCCCCCACCTCGGGGAGGTTCTCGAAGAGCTCGGCCAGAAGCCAGAGGAGCAGGGTGGCATAGAGCTTGGGGGCATTCATCAGCTTCTCGGCGGCCAGGATATTGATGACTCCTTCGCCGTTGGCCGAGGTTTGGAGGAAATCGTCGAGGTTGAGGGATGGTTCACCAAAGAGGCGGTCGGCGCCCTGGTTCTCCAGGCCCAGAAGATTGCGCTGGATGGCCCCGATGCTCGTGGTGGCAATGTTCCCGTACTGCGTCCTGAACTGGTCGGCGTTTTCCCCCACATACCGGGCCATGGCTCTGAGATCCTTCAGATCCAGGAGCAGGAGGCCATTGTCGTCGGCAATTTCAAAAATCAGGTTGAGAACGCCGCCCTGGGTGTCATTGAGATTGAGCAAACGGGCCAGCAGGAGGGGACCCATTTCGGAGATGGTGGTGCGCACCGGATGGCCTTGTAGGCCCTCCACATCCCAAAAGACCACCGGGTAGCCTCGATATTTGAAATGACTGAGTCCCAGGGTTTTGACCCGTTCGGTCACTTTGGCGTGGTCGCCGCCCGGAAGGCAGAGCCCGGAAAGGTCACCCTTAATATCCGCCATAAAGACGGGGACTCCCAGGCGGCTGAAGTGCTCCGCCAGGACCCTGAGCGTTACGGTTTTCCCCGTGCCGGTGGCTCCGGCAATAAGGCCATGGCGATTGGCCATCCCGGGGAGAACGCCGATAACATACTCCCCTTGAGCAATAGGCATGAAATCAGGCGTATCAGTCATCTCAGCCCCTCCTGGAAAAACTCTATCCCTCATTACAACTGATAGAAAATCAATCCTTCTCGACTCATAATTTTTCGGGAGTGCCAAAAATTTATTATAATTCGCCAATGGTCACAAGCTGCCCTCAAGGCTGGGGTCGGCAGCAAGTCATCATCTTAATTATAAGAGACTGGAGAATCAGCCGGGTAACGCCGGGAGCCCGGGATTATCTCGGCTTTTTAACCGCTCCCACTGGCCGACGCGGCAGGCTGGGCCTGAGGACCTGTTCCGCCACCGGGACCAAATCTTTCAGGATCTGTTCTCCCCCGGCGTCGTCGATCATCGCCACCAGGATATAGCGCCGCCAGCCCGGGTTCCAAACCAGAATCGAATCCGCATGGAAGCCCCGCACCTCCCCGGATTTGCGATACAAGCAGCTATGTGGCACAGATTTTTCCAACACCGATACGAACTTGCCGGGAAGGTCCGGAAACGCCAGGATTTTCAGCATCTGGCGCGAGCGTTCCGGGCTGATGAGTCTGCCGTAAGCCAGCAGGTAATAGAAACGGCAGAGCTGGTAGGCCGTGGCCGTGTGGGATAAACCCGTAATGGGTTCGGGATTGACCTCGCCGCCATGGGAGTAGGTGCCCCCCAGCCAGATGCCCCCACCCTTTTTAGGGTCGTAGAACTGATAGCGCTGATCGCTGGCCAGCGCCTCGATTTTTTTCAAGCCGATCCGGCCGATCATCCGGCTGGAGGCGGGATTATCCGACCGGCGGATCATCTCGATCAGGTCCCGGTGGACCTCAGGGGTGTCTTTCAGGGTCCCGTCTTCGAAGCCCTGGAAGGCCGCCAGCAGGATCATCAGCTTCGGCAGGCTGGCGCCGTACATCATGGTGTTGCCGTTCACCTGGGCAAAGCGCGGCGTTTTGGGGTTCGACAGGTCCACCAGGCCCACCGACATTTTCCCTTGGGCCAACAGGGGCTGCCAGGCGGCATGTTGTTTCAAGGCCTGCTCCAGCCTGGCCTGCAGCCTTTGATCCTGCCTTTGGGACAGCGGCTGCCATTCCGGGGCGGAAACACTGAGCGGTAGACGCGGGGGTCCGGCCTCGGCCAGGTTGAGGGTCATGGCCAGAACCACAAGCGTGGCAGCCACGATAGCGGTAAAAACCTTCACTTACCTCTCCAGGGTCAATTCGGGGCGTCCGCCAGCAATTTCACCTTCTTGGAGGCGAACATGAGGTTTGAGGTGCGCGCCCGGTGGCGGTAGTCAATCCCAAAGGGGAGGGGCTGGATATCCTGGCCCCTTCTATACCTGTTAGCCATATCCGGCTGGTAGCAGTTGCTGAAGAGCGATATGGGGCAGGTGTAGGTGCCGTAAAACCGGAGGTCCCACCCTTCCGGGTCGAAGTACCTCAGCGGGATGCCCGAATCACCTTGCAGCACGTATTGGCTTTGGTCCAGGATGAACTGGCGGATACCGGAAAAATGAGGCTTGAACATCAAATAAGAGGCGGCCTTGGTGAAGCTCGTCATCGGGCCGAAGCTCTTCAGGAAAGCAACGAAATGCTGGTTTCGGCCAAAGGAATCGTTGCCGAGATTAAACTGAAAGTAGTAGAGGGTCTGATTTTCCGTCGATCCCGGGCTGGTGAAGACGATCCGCACCCCCGGAATGCCGGCGGGGCGATCTCCCGGACCCGCTGCCGGAGACTCAATGACGGTTCCGTCCGGCTTCATGACCCAATACTGCACGTCCAGAACCGTGGCCTGTTCCCTGGCCAGGAAAAACATGAGGACCGGGAGCGTGCCCTTGAGTTCACTCTTGCCGATGGAGGATTTCATTTTGTTGGTGATGAAAAAGTCCAGATTGAGAAGGTCGTAAAGGGAACGTTGCAGGCTGGGGAAAAAATAGTGTTCATTGCGGGCGTCAAAATCCGGCATCTTGCCCACCGGTTCCAAGGCAATCAGAAGATAAGTTTTGGCATGGGGGAAGAGAGTAAAAACGTTGACGAAATCCGGACCGCTGAAGGGATAAAGCACGGTGGCGGTGGTGGCGGAGCCGAGTTCTTTGGCGGCCCACTCGCGCATGGGCCCCAGCCGCCCTCGGGTAAACCTATCCCAGTTTTGGTCGACAAACCTGGCATGTCTGACCCAGGCCGGCTTGTCCTCATACGCCGCCAGGGCGCCCTCCGGGTTGCTGAGGCCGGCGATAAAGCGGGCATAATCATTATAAGCCGGGAGGCGCTTCTCAGTTTGGCCGCTTTTGGGGACGGCACACCCTTCAGGGGTGCAGACCAACTCCGAGGCGGCTCCAAAATAGGGGGTCGATCCCAAAGCCAGGATAAGGACCAGCATTGCCGTGCCGAACAGGTTGGTTTTACGCATCAACGTTTCCCTTCGAATTTTCTAGGATATGGATTTATCAACCAAATTATCTAAAGATCTGTGGGGCTTCGCCGGCGCCAGCAGCTTGTATAACAGCAGTCCTGAGGCCACGGTCAACAGACCGAAAAGGGAAGGCAGCGGCCGCTCGATAATTAAATAACAAATCATCCACCCGTAGAGCAGGAGAAAAATCGCCGGCGTTACCGGGTATCCCCACGTCCGGAAGGGTCTTTTCAGGTTCGGGTGCCGCCGGCGCAGGATGAACACCCCCAGCACCGTCAGGGAGGCGAACAGGGCCAGGGTGAACCCCACATAAGTTAGCACCGCATTAAACGTTGCAGTCAGGGTAAGAAAAATTGCCACCACGGCTTGCAGGATAATGGCATAGACCGGGGCGCCTTTGGTATTCCGTTTCGCCAAGAACCTCAACCTCTTCATGTCCTCACTCATGGTTTGGGTCACCCGCGGGCCCACCATGATGAGGGAACTGAGGCTGGAGATCAGCGCCACACAGATCAGGACCGTCATTATGGCGGCGCCTCTCTGGCCGAAGATGGATTTGGCCGACAGGTAGCCGACATCGATTTGACCGGCAAGCTCGCTCATGGGCACGGTGTAAAGGAAGACATAATTGATCAGGCAATAACAGAGGGCCACAAAGGCCGCTCCCCAGAATAAAGCGATGGGCAGATTTTTCTCCGGTCTGAGAATTTCCCCGGCGATGTAGGACGCCGAGTTCCACCCGGAATAGGCGTAAAAGACATAGACGAGGGAGATGGCAAAAGCCGGACTGAAGACTGATCCCAGGTCACCGGATGACGGCGTTAGAGCAATATCTTGGGGGTTGTGCACCAAAAAGCCCAAGACGATGAATGCGACGATCAGGAGAATTTTTCCCCCGGTAAACAGATTTTGAAAATGGCAGCCGAATCTCACATCGGTTAAATGAACCAGGGAGAGGATCACAATTACCGACACCGCGACGACGGTCTTGTCGAGGCCCGGGAGGATGGCGCCGGCGTATTCACCCAAAGCGATGGCCGCCAGGGCGATGGGAGCCGCAAACCCGGCCACCATGGAGACCCAGCCCGACAGAAAGCCGATGGCGGGATGGTAAATTTGGGAGAGATAGGTGTATTCACCCCCGGACCTGGGCATCATCGCCCCCAGCTCACCATAGCACAGGGCGCCGCAAAAAGCGCCCACACCCCCCAAAACCCACAGCATGAGCACCGCAAAGGGGGAATTCAGGCTGGCCACCTGGAAGCCCAGGGTGGTGAACACCCCGATTCCGATCATATTCGCAATGACCACGATGACCGCAGAGAAAAGAGTTACCGGCCTTGTCTCATCAGGAGGGCCTATGAATTCGCTTTTATCTTGTTCAATCAACGTGTTGCATTCCTCGCGGCCCGGTCGGCGTCAAATCAACCTGACGCCGGGCGCCAACCTCCCGGGATTTTACCATCCGGACATCCTTGGCTGCATCGATTTTACCTGAATCGGCCGGCTAAAGAACCCATTTTTTCTCCGCAATAGGCTTACCAGAAAATCAGGCTCTGGAACCGCCTCGAGGTTCGATCCGGACCCCCGAGGCGTACTGCCGCTAACAACAAAACCGGAGAAATTTTCGGCGGTCGCCACGACGTTGATCAGCCGGCCAGGTTTGGGGGACAAGTCTGGGTGCAAGTACGGGTCTCCCCCAGGTTGCCGAGACGGGCCAAACGAGGTGTTTCAGTACCCTCATACCCGCATGGATAAAGACTGTTTGTCAATTGTGCTTGCTTTCACAAAATTATTATGGTAGGGTACGGAATCATGGCACAATCTTTGCTCAATTATGTGCCATTCAGTTAGGTCAACCTGCCGACAATCCTTCTGAACGAAGCCAGTCCTCTTTCTCCAGTTGGTGCCTGACCTTAACTAAAAAAGGAAACCTCCGGAGGTAAATAATTTTGAAAACATTAATCATATTTTTGCTCTTAACTGTACCAGCTTTAGCCCAAACTTGGCCCCACACGCCGCCCCCTATTGGCCAGCTCTTCTTGCCGCAAGAGTACTGGAACTACATCAAGGAAGCCGCCCAAAAATACCAAATTTCACCTTACCTTATCCAGGCGGTGTGCGCCATTGAATCTAGATACGACAAAGATGCCAAATCGGGGCGCTGCTTTGGCCTGATGCAATTGCACCGGGACACCGCCAAAAAGTATGGGGTGGACCCGCGCAACCCCCGGGAAAATATCATGGGCGGGGCGGCGGTCCTGGCCAGCCTGATGCAGAGATACAACGGCGACATTAGGAAAGTTTTGAGAACATATAATGCTACCAGCACTGCCGCCTATGAGCGCGAGGTCTTCCGGGCTTATAACCAGGCGCAGCGTTATGATACAGCTTCCTTGATGGCTGGTAAGTCCAAAAATTAGTCTGATCATCCTGACCCGCTTCTCCGACTGAACTCCCGCGGCTGCAATCTGTAGGGACAGGTTCGCCCTGGCCGGGTTGCAGCTGCCGGGATTCTCCCATCGGCGCGCCCTTGAAGGCTTCTCTCTGTGGCAGCCCCCAAGGCTGGCCATGCGGCCCCGTAAACCGCATGATGACAGGCAAACGTCGTTCAAGATTTAGGCTCAGGGGGATTTAACAGATTGAAGGATTTCCTGGCCCCAACCCGGCTGTTGACCGGATTTTCCTAATCTAAATAAACCCTTGCAGCCCCGGTCGCCTGCGAAGAAAACCGAGTCTTCCATTGACTTGCCAGCTGACCTGTGTTAGAAGGGGCAAAATATGTAAAACGTCCCCCAGAAGCTTTATAATGGCCGACATAGGAGGGAATTATGAGACTGGCAAAAGTCAACATGGCGCTTTCAGTTCTGGTCACAGTTCTATTCCTTGGGGTTAACGGTTATGCCCAGCCCAACATCCCCAAGGAAAACATTCCCTCCAACCTTTCCGCCGAAGTCAAGGTCGAGGTAGAAGGCTTATATGCCCCGGAGGCGCTCAAACGAGCTCAAGCCGCCAACAAGTTGGGAAACATGGGGGAAAAGGCTGCCCCGGCCATCCCCTTGCTCATCGGGATGTTGGGCGATAGCGCCGGGACAGAATTAAAGATCGACCCGGAATCCAAAATTGTCCACAATACCTCCCCCGGCATTGAAGCCGCCGTGGCTTTAGGGAAAATCGGCGACCCGGCCTTAGAGCCGCTGATTGGCGCCCTGAAGGATAAAAACCCCCACGTCCGGGTTCTGGCCGCCGTGGCCCTGGAAGAGCTTGAAAATCCCAAGGCGGTGGAAGCTTTGATTGCGGCCCTGCAGGATGAAAATCTTGATGTACAAGCCAGCGCCGCCAGGGCCTTGGGGTCAATAAACGATACCAGGGCCGTGGACCCGTTAATTGCGGCCTTAAAGGATAAGAAGCCCGAAGTGCGAGGCAGTGCGGCCGTGGCTCTGGGAGAGATCGGGGATAGAAAAGCCACCTTGCCCCTGGCTGCCCTTCTGAAGGACCCCAGTGAGAAAGTTCGCCGTTTGGCGGCTGTGTCCCTGGGGGAGATCGGCGACAACCAGGCGGTAAAAGCCCTGTTGGCCGCCTTGAAGGATAGCGATGTCCAGGTCAAAGCCGCCGCCGTCAGGGCTTTGGGGATCAAAGGTGACCTCAAGCTGTCTCAGGAGCCTCTACTTGCGGCCGCCCAGGATAAGGACCCCCAGATGCGGGCCGCAGCCATCTCGGCGCTAACTGGAATGAAGTCTCCCAAGGTCGAAGGGATCTTCATCAGCGCCTTGAAGGACGAGGACCTCCAGGTCCGGTTGAGCGCCGCAGAGGCGCTGGCGGAGATCAAGTCTCCCAAGGCCGTCAAACCCTTAATGGCCGCCCTGAAAGACGAGTCCTTCAGCGTACGTGCCGCAGCGGCGAAGGGTCTGGGAGCGACAGGAGACCCGGCGGCGGTGCCGGCTCTTTTTGATCTCCTGCAGGACAAGAAGGAAAGTGTCCGGGCCGCTGCAGTCGAAGCCCTGGGAAAAACCAAGTCTCCCCGGGCTATCAAAGCCCTGGCCGGCGTCCTGAAAAATGACGAGGTACCCGTCCGGGTAAGCGCCGCGGTGGCCATGGGCGAGATCGGCTCGTTCCGGGCCGTTAAGCCCCTCATCAATGCCTTGAGTGATAAGTCCGGGTGTGTCCGT
>Ga0351885_10166_pt1 | contig 31195 bp, 25 predicted proteins | sample TotcelFGM3001L13_FD_206771 | JGI IMG/M metagenome (GOLD analysis project Ga0351885, IMG submission 206771) | Enriched cells from coal bed in the Powder River Basin, Montana, United States - Total cells FGM rep3 HSBNCT.FGM.300.1.L13 ... | reverse complement strand
CCTCATCAATATCAAGTATCGATCCCGCGAACGGCATCCAAAAATCGCGGCATTTGATCCGATCATTGATGTCCTGCACAACCCCTTTAACCGCCGGATGTGCCAGTATCGAACGGTTGCCGAGGGCACGCGCGCCGAATTCCATCCTACCCGCCACGCGGGCAACTATTTTTCCGGAGGCAAGGAGTTCCGCCACCCGCTGTTCCGGTTCTTCCGTGATGACGATATTGAACTCTCGCTCAAGGGAATGCTCACTGATATACGCCGCAACTGCATCGTTCGTAAGCGCATTTCCAAGATACAGGTTTCTCAAGGGAACAATATCCGGTTTGACGCCACGCGCAGCGCACCGGTCAACATAGGCAAGGTATGCGGCGCCGATCGCGCTAGATTCATCCGCGCTCGAGGGCATAACCGTGAGACTTTTCACACATTCCAGCTCGGACAGGACCTTGTTTGCCTTCACGTTCATAAATATCCCGCCGGCGCAGCACACGTCTCCCCGCCCCGTTGCCGCTACAGCGTTCTTCAACCATTCGGCAAGCTTGTCTTCTATTAATTTCTGTGCGGCGTAGGCAATGCAGTCAAAACGCAGTCTTTTGAGTTTCTTGTCGAGATAGTACAGATAATGTTTCGCGTCTATCTTGGAAAGGATGTGCATGCCTTCAACGGTAAAGAGATCAGATAAAACGGCATATGCTTCCTGCACCCCGCGCTGATGCGGATTCGTGTACGGGGCAAGCCCCATCACCTTGTACTCATGCTCGTTCATCTTCATCCCGAGATATACCGTTATCGCGGCATACAGTGAGGCAAGGCTGAAGTCGTTGTCGGTGGTCGCGATGGTCTTGAAGTTATAATTTTCATACTCATTCACGCTCGCGCAAAAAAGGTCGCCCGCACCGTCGCTGGTCAGAACGAGCAGTCTGTCGTTCTGTTTTCCCATGCTGTATACGACGGATGCGGCATGGGTAAGATGATGCGGATAACTGACTATCTTTTCCGGCTCAATGTGCAGATGCGACGCGATCCGGCTCACGTGCTGGCGATCCCACTTCCTGTTTACCGTGTTCTGATACAATGCATAACACGTCTTGTAGAGCCCGTTGAGCATGCGGCTTCGGTACGTGATAGCAGTAAGAAATTCATACAGGCCTGTAAAAGAAGACCCATACGTCTCCATCGCGAAGCTGAGTGCACTCTTCATATTCATTACAACGCACTCAAGATCTTTCGCCGATACGCCATGCTCTCGCAAAAGCCATTCAACAGACCTGACCGGATAGCCGTTGATGTTTTTCTTTCTGGTCAGCCGTTCTTCACTGATGCAACCTAACAACTCGCCGTTGCGCAAAAGAGCCGCGGTAGAGTTGTGCGTTTCGCTGAGTCCAATGATATACATCGGTCTGTCCGTCCGCGCGGTCATGCGCCATTCCTTTTTTTTCGATAAATACTGTTAATGCCGTTGTCGCACACCATCTCATATCCCCGGGAAAGCAAAAACTCGCGATCTTTCCCGTCTTCCGAGTTCTCGATGCATATCACTGTCGGGGAATAACGGCCCCAATCATTTCCCCGCAACACCTCCATATTAAAGCCCTCGGTGTCTATCGAAAAGAAGTCCGGCGTCTTCCCTTCAAAATACCGCTCGATGACCTGCGACAGGGTATCCACCTCGACACGCTCGTCACCGATGAACCGGAAACCCTGACGTTTGTATTCCTCGGCCTGTAACGCAGAGAACGTAGAGACCGTATGCGGAAAGAAACGGTAGAAGGTAAGCGTCCCTTTGCGATCAGACACCCCCATGTGCAGATTGATGTCCCGGCTGCGCATCTTCTTGAGCCGATCGAACAAATCACTGTTCGGCTCGATATTGATGCCTCGTCCGCCACGCTTATAGAACCGCATCGTATTGCTGAACCTGCACGCCTCGTTCGCTCCGACATCAACATAGCTTACCTTATCCTTGCGGTTGAGGATGCGGTCGATAACAATGTCTTCACCGTTCTGCGCGTACGATCCCCGGCACAGACGGGAGAACAGCAGCCGATAAAGTTCGATCACGGTAAAATACAGTGAACGTTTCAGACCATACATCTTAAATTTTCGTAAAAGTTTCATCTGACAAAAATCCCTCTACAAAAAAACAAAGCCTGGAGCAAATCAGATAGCTATGCCGGACATACGGCAAGCCCGGTCGTAAATATCGCCCCATGAAAGCTGCGCCGCGTACCGCAGTGCATTCGCGCGGCACGCATTATGGAAGCTGTCGTCCGTCATCAGCCGCACAATCGCTTTTTTCAGGTCTTCCCGGTCATAATTTATTGCTATACCCATCGGGGTCTTCTCGATCAATTCCGCGATCCAGGGGACACGCGTGATGATGACCGGCAACCCGCAGGCGAGATATTCCTTCGGTTTTGTCGGGTCCGCATAATAGGTTATATTGTTTGGGTTCTCCGTATAGGTCGCCAGCGCAACGCCGCAACGCGGCAGATAGCGAAACAATTCATCATGCGCCATAGGCCCTAAAAAACGAACATCCTGTTCAACCTTTTTGACTTTTGCCAGCTCCCGCAAGGCAGATTCATACGGGCCGGTCCCGATGATGTGTATCTGCATGTCAGGCAACACCTTTTTCGTTTCGGCGAGCACCTCGATGATCAGCTGGACACCCTTTGATTCAGTGAGATGACTGACCGCCACAAGGATGTGCTTGTTCCTGTCCGGATCCCCGCATCTTGCGATCTTTTCGAGTTCGACGCCGACCGGGACGATTAAATTTTTTGACGCCGGAACTCCCTGCGATTCCCGGACTACGGCAATCCGCGAAGATATATTCCAGACATAATCGGCATGCTTGACGCATATCCTGTCGATCGCATGATACAGCCGATTGAACATCCCGAGCAAAAACCTTTTCTTTGTGTAATCGATAACATAATAAACGACCTTATCGACAAACCCCGCCTTTTTCAGGAGAAGGCCTAAAAAAGCGTTCAGGTTGTCAATCCCAACGTAGACCCCTTTTGTCCGGCCCCGCTTCATCACCTGCAATAAAGTAAAGAAGGCACCCCGGACATAATACACGCCGTAAAGCTTTTTGACGATCGGATTGCGCGGGCCGCCGCTTTCGCCCACCTTCTCGCCGGCGATATACCGCTGGGCGCTGGCTCTCTCGACGGAACAATACGCAAAAGGGACAGTTATGAATAAAAAATCCGCTTTCTTCTCTTTTAAATAATTTTCCAACGCCTGTACGGGCCCGTACACCTCGGTGACATGCCCCACGACAACGATCTCGGCGTTCTTCGACTCTTGTTGCATATAAATGCCTCATCCCCGCCAAAAACAATACAACTCACACTATCGCCGTCACGCGGACTTTTTTAGCCGGGTCGCGGCGCTCTTGAACAGCATGTTCATACCCTCCCGCAGCACCGAAAAATTACCGCTGCGCAGCACCATGGCTGTATTTATCCACTTTGCGCACCGGATCATGGGTCTGGAAACGGAAGGCAGATTCAGTATCGAATCGTGCGCGTACAGCTTTAACTGTTTCTTGCGCTCCAGATCCACCCACCCCCTGCGATAACACTCTTCTCCGAGCACGGTCCCCTTGAAAGGATAATAGACGGATGTTTGGATCGCTTCCGGGGCGATTTTGAAGTTAAGCCATATTGTTTTCAGCAAAGACAGCGTTGTTTCGTACGGCAACCCTACCATATTATACGAATATCTATCAATGCCAACTTTTTTTGCATTTCTAAATGCCTCGATTATAATAGCATCCGGCATGTTGCGTTGCAGCACCTTCCGCCTGATGTGCTCATCCCCCGCCTCAACGCCCATGGACAAGCTGAAACATCCTGCATCCTTCAATTTTGTGAGTCGCTCGACCGAACAGTATTCAGGTCTAATATTGCATATAAACGGGATCCGTATGCGGTTTTTGTATTCGACGCAGAACTCGTCCAGCCACTCCCGATTTGCCGTAAAGGTATCGTCCATGAAATGGATCATCTTGTATGCTTCTTTCGACAAGATCGACTCCATCTCCCGCATCACGTGCTCAACGGATCTGTACCTCAGATAATGACCTTTGCCCTGATAGATATGCTTCAATGCGTGGTTCGAACAGTTCGTGCAGTCAAAAGGGCACCCTCTGCTCGCCATGATCTCCAAAATACCGTCTTTTGTCTTTTCCGAGGCGAAGAGTTCCCTGTCAACAAAGGGAAGCTCATCGAGATTCGCGTTGAGATTCCTCAGAGGGTTCCGAACAACGGTATTCCCCTCTTTGAACCACACGTTCCGCACATCGGTGCGGATCTTCCCTTCGCGCAGAGACGCAAGGACCTCTTCCATGGGGAATTCGCCTTCCCCGACGCACACCATATCGATCGCAGGATAAGAGATGACCTCCTCCGGGCTCAGCGTGGCGTAATATCCTCCGACAATGATAGGCACGCCCGCATGCCCTTCTTTGATGTGAGCGGCTATTTGCTTGATCCATTCAAAACTGAGTTCGTAAGTACTGAAGCCGACGAGATCCGGCTTGAATTGCTCAATGGCTGTATCAATTCTCTTGAAATCATCCGTCGAAAGGTCCTGCCCGACAACGGTCAGTTCTTCATAACGGACCTTGTGTCCTCTCATCTTCAAGAATGCCGACAGGGCCGCGAGCTGAATAAGATAGGACGGCAAGGCCAGCGGCATTATAAACAACACGTTCATAGTCACCCACCGAAAACAGATCGAGACAGAGATCTGATCAACTTCTTGCTATTATTCGCGATGATGGTACACCCCAACCGCGCAATATAATAATATTCCGCAGGTTTGAGATACCACTTGTGCGGAAGCGAGAACCATAACGGATTGCCTTCGAACAGGAACAGGAATATGCTTTTCGGTCTTATTGAGAACCGGTAGTTCGCCCTGAGTATGGACTTCCTCAGCACATCTTCCGTCGTGGTGAGCGGGACGTACGGGAGAGGATCCTTGCTCTCGACCAGAGCGCTCACGGGGTTCAGGTTCTCCCACTTCTCGCCAACATTCGCCCTTCCTTCCTTTTTTGCAATATCATACAACTCTGTCCCCGGATAACATGCCGCATTATTGAATCTCGCGAAATCTATTTTTGTTTTTACCGCAAACGTATAATTCGCCTCGCGTTCCTCATCGGTCTCAGTCGGAAGCCCGAGAATAAACGTGGCGCCGACCCGCATGCCATATTTTTTCGTCAATTCAATCGCCCTTTCGTGCTGTTCAACAGTCTCATTCTTCTTTAAAAGATCAAGCAGACGGTTAGTGACCGTCTCGATTCCGAAATTGATCAGGACAAATCCGGCCCGTTTGAGCCATTGCATCACTTCCTCGTCGACACAATCGCTCCGCAAACTGCAGCTGAATTTTGTTGTCTTGTAATATCCTGCATCACACATCCTATCACATACTTCCTTTAACCATTTCTTATTCATGCCAAATATATCATCCATAAAATACAAATACTGTTGCTTGTATTCTTTTATATACACATCCAGCTGCTTGATAACATTCTCTGGGGAAAGTATAAGATAGGATCGACCTGTTATGCTTCTTGCGCTGCAAAATATACATTCATACGGACATCCCCTGGTGACCATTATAAAACCCAGATGATACCGATTCAGGTTCTTTTCGAAAAGATGAAAAGGGAAAAGACCGCATTCATTCAGATCTTTCAGGAAAGGGCCGTTCGGATTCGAGATGATCTTCCCTTCCTTATTACGATAGGTAATGCTCGGTATATCGGCATACCCTTCCCCCTTTTTCAGCCGCTCATATAATACATTCATGGGGATCTCACCCTGCCCCCGGACCACGACATCGACAAGGCTGTTCTCGAACGCTTCCTGCGGGCACACGGTGGGATGTATCCCCCCCATGACCACAAACGAATCGGGAAAGATATCCTTAATCATCCTGGTGAGCTCATAGGCGCGGGCGATATTCGCGGTCACAGACGAAATCCCGAAGACATACGGTTTTTCCAGCCCCTGCACTTCATCTCTCAATACATCAGGGGTTACCGGATCCAGACCCTCATCGAGGATCTTTACCTTCTTTCCTTTGTTGACGAGGTAACTGGCCAACATGGCTATGCCATGCGGAAAAGTGATCGGGACAAAATGCGCAAAATAGGTGCATTTTGTTTCTCTATAGAATTGCGAGTTTATGAGTATCATCTTTCTCCTCGATTACCAGTATACCAGACTTTTTGATTTGCGATAATTTTCGTTATCGATCGTTTCGTTACCGGTCGGAACCAGGGCAATCGCCTTTGCCCCCTCAAGCGATAGCTCCTTCCAGAATAAGTCGTCTAATGTGTATCTTTTGTTTCGATAAGACAGCCATTCATCTTTACCGCATATTTTAAACACGTCTGCGCCGTCAATAGTCTTTTCTTGCCATCTATATACATACCATTTATTGTTAATCTCGCACGACTTCTCAAATAGTAGATATATTTTCAACAATCCGCTGGCAGGAACGCACATAAGATCGACATCGCCGCGAGAGCTTAACATGTATACCGGCGGCAACTTATGCTTGCCTTTCATATTGCTTATAAAAGTAAAGAAGGGCTCCATAAAAAGATTCATCCGGTCATGGCCGTGATTATAGATCTCAATATACGTTGCATAATGAAGAGGCAATAAATCGGTGAAAGCTCCCAGCATGTCGGCAAAATTTCCCGTCACATAGGAATAATCATATACCAGCAGAGAGTTCTTGGGCAGCTTCGCATTTAATTGTTCGTAGAAGGCAGGGTCGACTATTTTATTATCACGCGACGGATAGTATTGATACCAATTATTTCTATGCGGATATTTAAAATCATACAGCATGGTAACGATTATTGCCCCACACATCACGGCAATTATCGCACGTGTGTATCTCTGATGGAAGATTGTCCTAAAATATCCTTTCGCATGCAAATCTACCCCCTCGGCTATACCGTACATGAGAAAAGGGATAAGCACGCCCGTACTCTTGCTGTCAACAATCCCTTCCCAGACAATATACATAAGCAAGGAAACAAACATGATGCTTATGACCGTAAAATACTTATCATTACACTTCTTGATCTTCACAACCCCTACCCACAAAAGACAATAGATCAGAAGAATGCCGATCGGCAACACTAGCTTGTCTGGGATATCGATCACAAAACTCACCAGATTCTTCACCACCCACGTAACCGATTCTATTGTTGTACCAGCCATCCCAGGATTTTTAAGGTATTCCCAATACATGCGCGTACGCAGTATAAAATCAAAGAAATTCATGGATCTGTAGAAATATATGTTGTTTCCATAATAACTATCAATGTAGATAAAAAGCGTTTCATATAAAGCATTGGCAAGAATAACAACGACAACTGTCGCAACAACAATAAACCTAATATTCTTATACAATGACCTTTCCGTTGCAATATGAGCGATCAACAGACCGGGGAGCAATAATATCGGTGTAATATAGAAAAGCAACGCGATCGAGAACATTACCGCAAACATAATCTCGTATATCAACCTGTAATTATGTTTCATATAAAGGAAATATGCACACATCACCAGCAGGAGCGCAAATATGCTGAACATCTCAGTGGAGGGCTGCGCATAATTCCGATAATAATAGCTCAACCCCAGAATTGATGCTCCCCCAGCTGACAAAGCCCTGTTTTTACCAGCGATCCGCAGCATCGAGTAGAATAAAAGAACCCCTGCTGCGCTCATGATCGACATCATTATCTGCGCTGATGCCACCAGCTTGATCTGCGGATACACCAGGCTGAACAGATGATAGCTGAAGACATAGAGAGGGACGACGATCGGATGGCCGACGATAGCATCAAAACGATACGTTCTGATCAGCTCTTTGATGAACGCATACGCGTACCCGCCGATGGGCTCCCAGTGCTTATATCCCTTCAGGTAATCGAAAATATTCAACTCGCCCAACCGTATCCAGAGAGAGGCAAATGCAAGATGTTGGATTCCCCAGCGCTGTATGTACTCACCGTTACACACCGCATAAAAGATCGCAAACATGCAAAAAAGGAGCGCGGGCGTAATAAAACGGTATACTATTTTTGTTTTCATACTCTGAGATATATGTTAGTGCTTGGGCCCGGATGGAAGCTCATGACACATGTAGACTTTTCATATTCTCTTTACATTCGCAGAGCATTGAGCGACATCTGCCAAGTGAGCTCTTGAAGGATGCCCGGCAAGGAGACTCTTACGAATTACGATCTACCGAATGCGCCGATTCTCGCTCAATAAAATAGAGGGGTCTTCTGCGCGACTCATCGAGATTTCTCCAGAGATATTCCCCAACAATACCGAACATTATCATCTGCATTCCACCGAGTACCAATATCACAACCATCGTCGAAGACCATCCTTGTATCGGTTCCCCGATGCTGAAATTCACTGCGATATACACGCTATACGCAAACCCCATCAACGCAACCCAAATACCAACATGGGTCATCATCTTAAGCGGCAGTCCCGAGAACGCAACAATCCAGTCTTTCGCCAGCCTCATCCGCTTCCTAAAACTCCACTTCGAACTGCCGTGTAGACGCTTTCGCCGCTTGTAGATTACGAAGTCCTGTTTAAATCCCAACCATGCTATGAGTCCAAAAAGCGATGTATTGCGTTCCGGACAGTCATTTATTGCATTCACCACTTTCGTGTCCAACAGAAAAAAATCCGCCCGCGACAAATCAATATCAGCGGTTCCAGCATGAGTGAGCCACACCAATACTCTATAGAACATCTGTGCGGTGAGGCAAGAAAACCAATACTCCTCACTCCTGTCTTCACGAAGAGCCCAAATAATATGAGCGCCCGAAGACCACTTGTGAAGCATCTGAGCGATACATGACGGATCATCTTGTCCATCGGCGGATATGCATAGAACAACGTCACCGACGCTCTCTTTCAGTGCCGCCCGAAGAGCAACATGGCTTCCGCTTTGTCTTGAAAGCCGGATGCAAGACACTCTCTCATCTTGGATCCCCTGCACGATATCAAATGTGGCGTCTGAGGAATGATCATCAACGACCGTTATTCGCAATTCACCGACGTCAGATAGAGCGCTTACTGCGGATACCAGCTCATGTATTGCTGATCGAATATTTTTTTCTTCGTTTAATGCAGGCATCAGGATATGCAGATTCATGCGGACAATCTCCTGAGCATTCTCGCAGGGTTCCCTGCTACTACAACGTGCGGCTCAACATCCGAAACGACACTTGATCCAAGCCCGACAAGACTTCCCCGCCCGACAACGATCTTTTCCCGAACACTCACGCCGGAACCTATATAACAATTCTCTCCGATCTTCACATACCCGGAAATGGTGACATTCGAACCGATCAATGTCAAATCACCTACCGTACTGTCGTGCGCAATTATTGTGTTGGGCAAGATCATACAGTGATTTCCAACAACGGAACCGGCACTTACAACCACATTCGGCATAATGACGGTGTTGTATCCGATTCGCGCATCAGGCGAAACCACAGCAGAGGGATGGATGATCGTCGCAAATCTATTATTGGTCACTCCTAAACTGTCGATCACACCCCGGCGCCGTAAGAAATTGTTCGGATTCCCTGGCACGGCGATAACACAGGCCGATTCATCTTGCTTGAGGACTTCACGGCCGCCGACCACTTTGATCGAACAATATTCTTTCCCCCACAATGACCGGTCGTCGTCGACAAAACCACACACATCCCACATCGCGTCCTTGTGATTGAGCCCGAAGACCGTCAATGCTGCTTCACGAGCATTTCCACCAAATGGAAATAACAAAAGTTTATGAGGCACTTTGTATGATCCCTGCAATATTCTTTATATGTCCTTCTCTCATATCGGAATATAAAGGCATAAGAATGACAGAATCCCTTGCCGCTTCAGAGTTCTTGAGAACAAAACGCGCCTTCCGATACGGCTCCTCCTGATGGGCGTTCATCACACCCCTGCGCGTCGCGATCCCCTTTTCGAAGAGAAGCCCCATCAACGCATTTCTGCTGATCGGCGCTTTTCTCAGAACACGAACACCATAACTCTGCCAGTTGGTCCGCGTATAATTTGTATCACGAGGCGTCTGTATCCACGGGAAGCGACTCAGTTCCCGCTCATATACACGGGCGAGCTGCCGCCGTTTTGTGATAATCCCCGGGAGTTTCTTCAACTGTTCGATACCGATCGCCGCCTGTATGTCAGTCATACGGTAGTTATACCCTACGGTATTATATTTCTCGAATACTATTTTATGGGCATGGTGCCTTGCTATATCCGATATGCTCATCCCGTGCTGTCTTATCAAACGGAATTGATTGTCATATTTTTTGTTGTTCGTTGTCAGCATGCCCCCATCCCCCGTCGTAATGATCTTCCGGGGATGAAAGCTAAAACAAGCAATATCCCCGTGCGGCCGGCCTATACGGTCCCAACTCTTGCCGTCGTCGAGCGAGATCTCACTGCCGATTGCGCACGCTGCATCCTCGACGACCGGTATCCGGTATTTACGGGCTATCTCAAGGATACGTTTCATATCGCACGGCATGCCGATCTGGTGAACCGGCATCATAGCCGCGATCCGGCCCGTCGAGCCGCCGTGAGCCAGCTTGGAGATTTTCTTGTAAAATAATCTTCCTTTTACCAGCTCACAATCTTCGGTTATGCATTTTACGAGAGCATCAGCGGACATATTGAACGTGTCGCGATCTATGTCAATAAATAATGGCTCTGCGCCGCAATAGCGTATACTGTTGGCGGTAGCAATAAATGAATGGCTGACCGTTATGACAATGTCGTTCGGTCGCACCCCGACCGCCAGAAGAGCGAGATGCAGCGCCGTTGTACAACTCGACACAGCGCACGCGTAACGTGCCCCTGTGTATGCCTTGAACATGTCCTCGAATTGTTTTACCTTCGGCCCCTGAGTAACCCAGCCGGAGAGGATCGCTTCACGCGCGGCGGCGGCCTCTTCCTCTCCCAGTGAAGGTTTAGCTATCGGAATGAAAACTTTCATCTCCAGTTCAAACCCGCCTCTTGGTTCAACAATGCCGATACGCCCCCCGGTCTTGATCTGAACCATTCGATGGTCCTGCGCAAGCCGTCTTGCAGCCCGACAGACGGGCTCCACTGTGTCAGCGCCCGAAACTTTGCAGAATCCGCGTACAGCCTCAAGACATCGCCCGGTCTTTCCTCGGTATACTTTATCGTTGCGGCGTTATTCTTGACGTTCTGCAAGATCTGCTCGGCAACTTTCCTGATCTCGATCTCAAAATTACTCCCAATATTGAATGTTTCTCCGACTGCATCGTCGATTTGCGCAACCCTGACAAATGCCCGTGCGATATCTTCAACGTAGGTAAAATCACGGGTTTGCTTCCCGTCGCCGAAAAGCAGAACCGGCTTGCCGTTCAGCGCCCGGACGATCGTTTTGGGGATCAACTCGCCCGCGTCCCCTTCGTAATGAGAGCGCGGGCCATAGGTATTGAAGGGCCTGACAATGACCGTATTCATGGCGTAGGTTGTGAAATACGCGCGTGCGTATGCTTCTCCCGCGAGTTTGCTCGCGCCATACACCGTGCACGGCCTGGCAGGATGCTCTTCCGTCATGGGAACACATCGTGCAGTCCCATACACCTCCGAAGAAGAACAGTAGATAAACTTCTCCACGGCATGTGTCCGCGCGGCTTCCAGCACACACAACGTTCCCTCAGCGTTAACACGATGGTTCTCAAACGGATATTTAATCGAATGCCGCACCCCCAAGCAAGCAAGATGGAACACCAGGTGAACCCCTGTTATAGCTTTCTTCACATCTTCAGGATCGATTACGTCTCCCTGGACAAAATACAGCTTGTTATTATTTCTATGCTGCTCGAGATTTCCCCGCTTCCCGTTCCTGAGATTATCAAGAACACGCACTGAAGCTCCTGCCCGCAGCAATTCGTCGACCAAATGCGAACCGATAAAACCGGCTCCGCCTGTGACCAGGATAGTCATACCTTGAAGGTGCATATTTTCCCTCTTATAGCTGTATTCTTATCGGCTTTCCTCTATTCATTAACGATTTTTTAGCCGCCTCAAGCATTTTGACAACCCGCAATCCGGCATATCCGTCGTTAATAGGAGTTCTGTCCGTAATGATGCATTTAATAAAATATTTCGTTTCGAGCTTCAGCGCTTCAGTATAGTCTATCTTCGGCCCCCACATATCGCCGGAACGATATTCGAAAAGCATTTTATAGGTGCCGACTTTTGAATGGACGTTGACACCCTTGTCATACACCCGTATCTTCTCGTCAGCTTCGAGATCGTTCCAGACAAGCATCTTTTTTGACCCACCGACGCAGGTCATCCGTATTTTAACCGGGGAAAGCCAGTTCACATTAAAATGGGCTATCATTTTCTTTTGAAAATACATCGTTATATACGCCACGTTCTCTAATTTGTTATTGAAATGGTCTATTCCGTGTGCCACCACCGCGATCGGTTTATCTTGCATGACATAGTCCATGATGGAAAAATCGTGGGGGGCCAAATCCCATATGACATTAACGTCGTGCTGAAACAACCCCATATTGACCCTCGTGGAATCATAGTAGTAGAGATTACCTAACGCATTCTCATCAATAAGTTCTTTTATTTTCCTGACTGCGCCGGTAAAAAGAAACGTGTGATCGACCATTATCTTCAGCTTCTTTTTCTCCGCGAGTGCGATCAGCGCCTCTGCCTCTTTTGAGTTCGCCGTGAACGGCTTCTCCACAAACACATGCTTACCGTTCTCCAAAGCCGCTTTTGCGATCTTATAATGAGTGGATACCGGGGTAACGATCGCAACAGCATCTATCGTTTTTGAGGCAATTATATCCCGATAATCGGTAAAATGAGTGAGAAACGGATAGATTCTCAGTGCTCGCTTGATATTATCCTTATCAATATCGCATACGCCGACGACATGAGCGCCTTCCGTGCCGACAAAATTACGCAAAACATTTGGCCCCCAATATCCGTATCCTATAACACCCACATTTATGATCGTGTCGCCCATAGATTCCTGCCTATCTTTTTACCTGCTTGAGAAATTTCGCGGGATTCCCCACCCATGTCTCCCCTGCGGGGACATCTTTGGTGACGACGCTGCCCGCGCCGATAACGGCGCCCCTGCCGATGGTGATCCCGCCAAGGATCGTGACATTGCTTCCGATAGAGACCATGTCGCATATTTTAGTCTTCACGAACCGGTGCGCCCAATCTTCCGGCTTCTCGATCTGTCCCTCTGCATTGACCGCACAAGGATACTTATCATTAATGAACATGACTCCGTGCCCGATAAAACACCCGTCCCCGATATTGACCCCTTCGCACACAAAGGTATGCGAAGATATCTTGCAGTTCTTTCCGATAACGACGTCCTTCTGCACTTCGACAAAAGCGCCGATCTTGGTGTTGTCGCCGATAGTGCAGCCGTACAGATTAATGAATTTGGAGAGTTTTACATTCTCCCCCAGCTTGACATACTCATCAATGGCATTATATACTTTCATCATTTGGTCTCACTCTTCACCCCGCGCATACCCGCACATCAACCGCTCTGCCTGTCTTTTAGGAATGCACGCATCTGACGAATAATCGATTCCAGCACGAAAAAGGCGCGGCAAAACAAACCCTTTCGAAAAAGCCACCCCTTCACATTGATCAAAACAATGAGCATTTGTTTCTTGATCGTCAACGCCTCGACCGCTTCAAAATCCATCTCAACGATCGGCACTGTATCTAATCGTCCGATACCGGCGGCCGGAGATGTGTCACAGCCGGCAGTCGTTGCATGCGTCGTGCGCGTGTGCAATTGCAACCTTTCCAGTCGACCATCCTTCTCGTAGTCCAAATATCTTTTGACAAGGTCCGACATCGAACAGAACCAGCATGCGGCGATCCCGGATATTTCCCGGATGACATATTCTATATTATTGCGGCTCAAGTGTGTATTGTTATTTGGGTGCAGATAAAGAACTATATGCTCCCCTTTCATAACCGCATGCCTGATATATTCAATAAAGGTGTCGCAGAAACCGCGTGACCGCTCATACAGAAAGCATTCCAGCGCGATCGGGAATATGCCGCACTGAACAATACTGCTTATAAAGCCGGCAGGGGTCACCGTTCGAGAAGGCAAATCAAGATACGAATAACCAAATTCCGAAGTATATGTCAGCCCGCTATCCTCTACACAACGGTTGTATTGTACATTCCAAATACTGTAAGGCGAGGCTACTCCCGTAATTTTCATATTCCATTTATTAAAAATTTCAAGGCTCTTCTCCAGATTCTTTTTATTTCGACGATAATCGTCATACGTCGTATGCACGTGCATGTGTGATTGAATATCAAAACCGGCTGTTTTCAAGCCGGCAACAAAACGGGCATGCCGTCTATGCGTCCATGTATTGATAAATATTGTCGTATGCTTCTCGCACCCCCGCAATATGTCCTGCACTGCCAACCACCCCTCAGGATGGTAGTAATCCGCATCTACCCGGAACGAAATACCGCCCGTATAGGGGGATGGGAATAAAGATCTGGTAATAAATGGTTTATCATCAAGGTTCATCAACATGCGAATGGCATTGAAGAACAGTGTGTTGATCAAGTGATACGACCTGCCTGCCATATACTCATGATATATCTGATCGTAGAAAAGTATTTTCTTTTTGAATATTCCTTCCTGCCTTATGTTCTGAACAGAAAATGGATAGGCAACTACCCTTCCCTTCCCGCCGCGCGCCTCCATCACCATAATTGATGGGATAGCATCATTTGTCCTGCCGCATGACGCATGCTCTATTGCTTCGCCGTGCATTTTGAGCAGTATATTGTTGATCCCGTCAAAGAGTGGAGACGCATCACCTCTCATATTTTCGATCCATACAGGGGTCGTCTTCAATGATATCATTGATTGCAAGTGTCCTGAATATCCGATGATATGACCGCCGGACGAATGAAATCTCGCAACCGCAGGGCCGTCTTCTTCTTTAAGGGGGGCAAGCACCCACAGTATTTTCGCTCGTTCATCGTCCTTATGAGAAGAAAAAGGCGCGTGCTCGATCCCCCGCTGTTTGAGAAATACCGTCACATACGGGTCTTCGCCGTAGAGCAATACCAACGTTAAAGCCGTTTTATTCACGACATGCCTTTCTCAACGCTTTCAGTCTCTTATCGAGCGATCTTCTTTCATCCTTCGTCGGCAAGGAGTAATATCTGGCCCGGGATTCATCCTGGGGGACCCCGGCGAGACTTCCCTCTTTCAGGACCGCACACAGAAGATCATTGCCTGCCTCAAATAACTTTGACTGAATCACAGCTTGATTATACTTATAGTCTTTTATTCTTACCGATGTGGTCGCCAGTATGTCCCCCGTGTCAAGCCTTTCCGCTATCCGGTGCACGGTAACGCCTGCATACTCTTCATTATTATACATCGCCCAGAACAACGATTCGGAACCTCGATAATAGGGAAGCGATCCGTGATGTATATTTATGCATCCGTAATGGGGAATCGAAAACGTTGCGACTGATAATTTCCTGGTCCCGAACACGATCCCTACATCCACATTTCTCGTCCGCATTGCGTCGCGCGCCTTATCGGCATTGAAATCGTCGATCTCAACCACCTCAATGTTGTGAAGCCGCGCAAACTCGCGGAATGCGGCCTCCACATCATCGCTTTTTAAGAACATCCTGAACAGCTGCCTGCAGATCGCCCCGATCGCACAGAACACCCCTTCTGTCTTGAGCAGTTTTTCGATCAGCCTCAGACTGGATCGGAACGGATTTCCCCAGAGGGCCCTCTCGACAAACACGCACTGCATCTGCAGACCGTCACCGGTCAGCTTTGCCAGCAGATCCAGCACCGGCGTGGTATAACATCTGGTCAATATCGCTATGCGCATGAAGGCCTGACCGTATTTTGTTCTTTACGGGCGATAGCCCATATATTGTTCCCGACATAGAACTTCAGGAAGCTCCGCTTGATCAGATATTCACTGAACGGATTATCAACGATAAAGTCTACAAGACGCGCAACGAATCGTACTGCCGCTGACCGTTCAACGGTACATTGCGACCAGAAATTCCTGTCCTTTTCTATCCATATCCGCTGTATGGCGTAGGCGCCGCGCAGAACGCTTTTCAGGCTTGTGACGCTCTGTTCGTTCACATGCGTCGCGTCGCTTTTCATCGTGACGCCGAACAAATGGGCAATGGTTCGCGCAGCGGCCATCAAATACTTATTTGGGCTCGTATGTATGATCAGTGTTCCGTCTGGCTTCAGAACACGCGCGATCTCGCCGAGGACCAGGCGCAGCTCGTCAGGGTATAGATGCTCGACAACATCAACCATGAATACCGCGTCGAATGTCCCGTCATTGAACGACAATCGCTTCGCATCCATGCGCTGCACGACGATCCTGTCTCTCACTTCATCATCCAGGTTTTTTCGAATGAATTCGTTTGCCATCGCGATGGCGGTTTCCGAATAATCGATCCCGTAGGCACAGCAGCCGCGTTGCGCGCATAAAAACACGGCCTCTCCCCTTCCGCATCCTATATCCAGAGTGGTTTTCCCTTCCAGCGGCTCAGCAAGCTGCACGGACCGGTAGAACAGATCATGGAACGCGCCCGTCTGGAACTCCCGGTACCCCCTGAGATCGGAAAGAGACTCATTGTCATACACGTCAGGAGATACAGATCGTTGCGTGTGTGATTTGCGGAATGTGTTCATACACGACCCCTTAGTATTTTCATTAAAATATAGACACCGCAGGCACCTGCCGCTGTTATTAAGGCAATGAGCATTCCGACATCAAAAGAATTCTGGGGCTCAAATTCCAGCAAAATGGTATACACCCCTTTTTCCGGCAAGTAGAAGGCATTTGCATAACCGTTCACCATGTCATGTCGATCGATAGTTCCCCGCACATGCCTTTTTGTCAATACATTCATAAAAGACGCGATGCCCGCATAAAAACGTTGCGGCTTTGCCATGTTATACGCCTTCCAGCCCTCATGATATGTCTCGTTAAATACCAGCATCATTGGTTCTTTAATGCTAAATGAATCTATGACAAGCCGCGACGGCCCATATCTCTTGAAGGTTACGTTTTTATGGTTATTTGTCATCCCATGGCCGGATCGCACCGCCCGCAGCAAGAGTCCTTTCGTCTCTTTTGACGGTCGTATCTGATGCATGCCTTCGCGGAGATACAGACGCTGTGATTCGCCAAACTGCTCCTTTCCCGGACGAACTTGCACCTGCGCATCGTCTATGGTTATTACAATGCTCTCTTTCTCCGGCATGCCCGTGCCATACGCACAAAGGCTGATGTCATAAGAACCTGCATGAAGCACGCGAAAGTTATTTGCGGGATTGTCAGCTCGGAGATCGATGAACGTAATAAGGTTTTTATCTTTTGACAGCTTTTTTGCCTTTTCGATCGCGACATCCTTGTCGTGATCGGTATAGAATACACATGCATCGACCAGCACCTGACTCCCCTGGCTCGCGATCATGACCTCATGTTTCCCTTCTTCAAGCCGCTTGCGCACAAAGAACCATTTGAGATGGGGAGTTCCATGAGTTGATGCATCAAAGTCGAATTTCTCGCCGTCTACCGTAACACTGACAAGACCGCCCTGCGGAGATACATATATACTGGTCCCTATCCAATACATCCCGCCGGCGCGCACGTTCCGCACAAAAGAAAAAGGCTGAGTCCCAGCAGTGTATATAGCGCCGTCATTGCCGAAAAAATCGCCGTTCACATATTTTCTTTCCGCGTCCCGCACCCATTCGCCAAAATAGAAATTATTGCGCACGCACCAACCCGCATCAAAATTGTGATTCTTCCAACCCAATAATGTTTCCAGCTCCACCCGCCCGTCATCGGGCAACAGCTTCATGATCCACTCATCGGCGTCTTCCTCATACAGAACGATATTCTTCCCGTATGCGCACATGTCGATGATCTTGCGTTGCGGCACTTGCCCCCAAAACGCCACTGATGGACGATCGAGCATATGCGTGTAACTTAACAGGGGCAACGTCCGGAATCCGCCGACAACGACGTCCGGCGCATCCTTCAAGTAAACGTCGTCGTTCCCATCGGCCGCCCGATATACGTCGATCATACCAAATGTCTTTGCGGGAGACATCTTCATTGTCTCTCGCAGTAGAGCGGTAACCTTCTGGGGCGACAACACGCGCAGATATTCCCATGCAATATCATTTCTCTGGTACAGGTATTTCACGTTCAGCAGCCGGAACATCTTGTGCGCCACACCGCACGAGTACTCCCTGAACATATAATAAAAATACTGTATTATCGGGACCGTCAGATAGCAGCTTGTGAGCGTCGGTTTATCGAACAAACACTGTTCGCCGACCCCTCCTGAAAATCCTTGTTCCCACTTGAGGGACGTATATGCGCTCATATTCTCGGGCATTTCAAACAGCCGAAAGTCGCCTTTCTGGCCGTTGATAAAGCTCGCGAACGATTTCCAGTATTCCGGCACCTTCACATTGACCGAGCGATATCCTCCCGCAACCTGATCCACAAAGTAACGCGTGCCGATGGGCCATCCTGCCGCGCCAATGATGATCAACGATGCGCACACGATGCCGGCACGTTGCATGCTCCCTCCGTTGGTGACACGCTGCAACAGTTTACCAATAGACATACCGATGAGAACGCTGTACCCCAAGACCGTCAAGTTCCCGAATTTCGAGTACGGTTCTCTGAACATCCAAAACCCCGGAAAATTCTCGAATAAACACACATACACCATGCCGAAGATGCCGTTCCTCCCTTTTGCCAGAAAGATCCCGATGAAAGAAAGGGCCGCAAAGAAACAGATGATCCTTCTGTTCTTTCCGGGGAACAAGAGGGCAGCAAAGGCGACCGTCGGAATGACATAGAGCGCATAACGGATAAAAATATTCTGATACGCCTTGAACAGGACTGGATAATAATAGTCGCCCCAGGCCCAACAGCCGCCTAACACAAAAGTATCCCGTAACCAGCCGCCCGGATTCCAGTATACATGCTGATAGACCGCATATCCTTTATAATGGAACATCAGCTTGAACAACGGCATGATCCACCACACATTGAGAAGCACGGTCAGCATATACATGAGAAAGATGCATATCAGTGTGCGCCATATAACACGATACGGCTCACGGGCGGTAACAGCCAAAAAGCATATGAAAAGCAATTGTATGATGACAAATATACCGAAAGCAGGCGGGTTGACGGCCCCCGCCACATACAAGACAGATGTGACTGCACCAAGCAGTATGTATCTATAGATCTTTTTGCGTAGCACCATAATGCGATAAATAAAGGCCAGCATGAGCGGAAGTGTCGCGTATAACCCGTTAATATTCAGAAGCACCGTCTTGACATTTACCGCATAAAAATTAATCATGTAGAATGAAGCGCTGACAAGCGACATAAACACCGTGGTGTTCTTTTCGGCTGTACTTATTGTCCTCACAAAATAACGCATGCTCAAGCCGGCGAGCGTCATAAAAAATATCAGCCAAATCTTGTGGGCGCTTATCTGGCTCACTCCCATATCGTGCATGAAAGAAAAGAACATATAGTAAGAAATGCTTGTGCACGAGGTCACATTTGGAGCGCCCAATCCTGAGGTTGTCCACGGATAGACGTAGAGAGAAGAGAACTTCACGGGGTCAAGAAAAGCGCTGAAGTCACCGCCGGCAAGAAGGCATCCGCCCTGAAACCATCGGAAGGGCAAACAGCCGACCAGGACTATGACAAAAACGTCTATATATAGAAAAGTTTTTTCCCTACACCATTGGACTATTTGCTGCATGGCCATTGTCGTTCATCTCTCGGGATCACGATGGTCGGCGCACCTGAAATACGTCCTTTCAAGACACCTTTCGGGCAATGATCATTATTGACCGTCCCCATCGCTTGAATAGTCGCGGGATCAGGGTTGAATAGAGTGTGCCGGCGCCGTTAAAGTTGACGACATCTGATACGGATCTGATGATCTCAAAGCCATGGTCCTGCAGCAACCGCTCCATCTCCTCGAAAGTAAAATAGCGGATATGTCCCGCGCTTTCCTTGCTCACTCGGTTTTCCAAGGAGGGATTCTTCCCGAACAGCATGAGCACCCGCCGGGGAAGGCTGACAACATTCGGAGTCGTTATAATGAGTTTTCCCTGATGCGCGAGCATACGCCGCACCTTCTCGATGAACATATCGGGATCGAAAACATGTTCGATGATCTCCCCCGCCACAATGACGTCAAACAGCATGTTAGGGAAAAAATCATTCTCAACAAAATTGCCGCACTCGACAATGATCCCCTTTTCTGCAGCACGCTCAGCCGCTGATTTCGACCCTTCGATCGCATAGACCGTGTTCGTGCGTTTCTTGTACATCTGGGAATAGGTGCCTTCCCAGCATCCGACATCAAGTATCTTCTGCTTATCGTCGGGAATATTATCGAGAATGAAATTAATCCTCGTCATATCGTTCCCGCAGGAAGGGGCCCGCGACGAATATACCATCTCATTGAAATCGTTATTCATATACCACCCGTGTGTTCACTGCTTCTGCACCACCTGCATGATATGCAGTTCCTTTTCTGCGATCTTCCGCCAATCGTAACACCTGACAAACTCTTTCGCCCTGGCGGATAGCTGCATCCGCTGCTCTTCGTCATCGAGAAGCACGCCGATCTTTTTCGCGAACACGGCGACATCCCCTGTCGGAACGGGAACATAATGATCTTTCCAGACCGTCCGCAGTTCCTGCAGGTCATATGCGATAACAGGCACCCCCGCAGCCATGGCCTCCCCGATGACGATCGCCCAGTTCTCCTCGTAAGAAGGCAACACGAACAATTTCGACCGCGATAGCATTTCGTATTTCTTTTTTACATCGTAAATGGTGCCGGTGAGAAGTATGTTGCGGTCTAATCCGTTATCACGAATCCTCCTCTTCATTTCGTCGGAGTCGATCCCCTCGCCAACCACCAGCAGCCGCGCATTCGGCCGGACGCGGATGATTTCTTTCCATATGTCAATCAGATCAAAGACCCCTTTGACCGCCTGGAGCCTTTTAATGAATATCGCATCGTACTCCTGATTGTAGCGGGACACCAGGGACTGCACCTGGTCGTAATTCACCCCGCATTCAACCGTGAATATCTTCCTTTTGGGGACATAGGTCGCCAGCAGCTGCTCCTTCGTTGACGCTGACACCGCCAACAGGCGATCTCCGAAATATCCGGCAAGATACACGCTCATCCTCTCACTGATGAGAAACAGCAGGGAATTCAGCAATTTCGACGATTTTCGCCTCCAAAACAACAGCGGCGGCAGCCAATGCACGACCGTCGCCCATGTAACGCACCGGCCGCATCTCAACTTCACATACAGAGCGGGGAGGACATCGTATAGCTGCTCGTTGGTGCTATATACGATCCCCTCGGTAAAATCTCCCAGCAGTTTGCACAAAACGAACGGCATCTTGAGGGTTCTCAAGATAAACGCCCATCGGGAGGTGATCGTGTCCGCCGACGACTCATGCAGAATAACGGGAAGGCCGACCCGCTCGCATAGTTTCTTGCCGCTGGAGGAGCTCATGAGATGTATCTCATGCCCCTGCGCCTGCCAGTTCTTGGCAATCTCAATGAATCGGGATTCGCCGCCGGTAAAGCCGGGCTCTTCTCCGACAATCGAATTCGCGATCAGCAGAATCTTCATCAGTTCGTTACGCGTTTAAATTTTTCTTGGATATGACAAAATCTTCTATGGCTACCACTTCCAGCCCGGATTCGCGCAGGGAATGCAGTGCGTCATCGGGAGAACATACCATCGGCTCTCCGTGCAGATTGAACGATGTGTTCACGATCCCACCGATGCTCGTTAAACGCTGAAACTCGGAGATCAGCGCATGGTACCGGGGATTGTACTCCTTCGTGAGCACCTGGGCCCGCATCGTATAATCATACGGATGGATCGCCGCGATCAGTTCTTTCTGGGCGCGTGCCGTCGTGTCATACGCGACCATCATATTTGAATTATCGGTGCGTTTCGTCGGAAGCAGATAATCGTTGAACCGCTCGGCCAGCACGGTCCCCGCGAACGGCATCCAGAAATCCCTACTTTTAATCTGATCATTGAGGATCCTGACCACCGCATAATTCGATGGATTTGCAAGGATTGAACGATTTCCGAGAGCGCGCGCACCCCATTCCATTTTCCCACGCAGCCGCGCAACAACAATATATCTCGCCAACAGCTCGGCGATCCTTTTCTCGACATCCTTCTCTTCGTATATGTAGAACGAATCCTCCAGTTTATTATTCCGTATGAATGTTCTGACGTCATCGTTCGTATACTGCACGCCCAAATACAGGTCTTTGAGCGGAGCAATCCTTCTCCCGTCAAGCCCGTTGTGCGCGCAATGATCAAGGTATCCCTGGTACGCCGCGCCTATGGCAGTGGATTCGTCGCCAGCACTCGGCATGAAGTACGCCGCGTCGGTCCCCGTCTGCTCAAGAATGAGCTTGTTCGCTTTCACGTTCATGAAGACGCCTCCGCCGCAGAAGATCCGCCTGGCGCCGGTCTTCTGCACGGCCTTTGCGACGTACTGACACAACAACTCTTCGATATATTTCTGGACAGCTCCCGCTATCCCGTCAAAACGGCATTTGTACAGCTTGTTCCTCAGATACCGCCCCAGCAAGACGTCCGGCACTTTTGACCGGAAGACCAGATCATCGCCTAACGTAAAAATATCCCGTATCCGCTTATATACCTTTTCAACCTCGTAGTGCGAAGAATAGGGTGACAGCCCCATGACCTTATATTCATGCTCCCCAATCTTCATCCCCATATAATCGGTCACAAACGCATACAGCATACCGGGGGAATTAGTGTTGGATGTTTGCGCAAGAGTCTTCAAATGCGCTCCGCTTACCTGCATCACCGCACCGCACGAATCGTCTCCGATCCCGTCCAAGGTAACGATCAGATCATGCTGATCCTGTCTGTCGCAGTAGCTGTAATACACCGCGTATGCATGACACATGTGGTGATTGACCCTCGCTATCTTTTGAGGGGCGATGGCCAGCTCTTTTTCAATAAAGAGATCTTGCTTCCTGCGCAATCCATCCCAGAACAATCTCTTGTACACATTATCATACGCATATGTATACAGCTTATAGGTTGCCGGAACATGATACGCAACCGCATCGATGATGTTCTTCAGAAAGGGCAGAATATGCGGGATCCTCTTGTCCGAGATATATTCGATGTTATGGAAAAGCAATATGGGATTCTCAAAAGAAAGGATCACCCGGGCAATATCCGCCGGGGTGATATTGTTTTCCTTTAGCAGATACTGAATCGATAGAGAAGGGAACCCGTACACGTTCTTCTTGCGGCACAATCTCTCTTCGCTCAAACAACCGACGATATGCCCGTTCTTGAGCAGGCATGCCGTCGCGTTATGAGACTCATTGATGCCTAAAATATAAATATCCTGTGTCTGGTTCATGGACAAATGGCCTTTTGTTAGGTGCCCGGATCCTGCTTGGACAGTTTCATTCCTATGCACACGGTGCTTATATCGGACCTGTCTTCCACCGCATCATTGAACCTATCAATGAAATCAATAACACCCATCACCCCGCCGATGCATCGCTGCGCGAACCCTCTCTGTTCTTGTTGCCATTCGAATTTCTCCATCGCCTTCGCCAGCGACATCGGAAGCGAGATGACCCCGCCGATCCTTTTACCGACGTAAAGGATCATATGATTAAACGGCAGGCTGTAATGGGTTATGAAATTTCTTTTAAGGATTGAGAACCCGCTTGCGGCGACAACAGCTTCCAGGTCGCGCTCATAGTAGAGCCGCAGATGCATGGCCCATAACCCGCCCCAGAAACCGTTATCTTTGCTGAAATGCCCCCACCCCAGCCATTCGCGCACTTTGTTCAGCGGATCCCATAACAAAGGATAATTATGGTTCGGAACGGTAAGCGCAATAACGCCTTTATCGGCGAGTACGCGCTTTAATTCCGCCAGCGCAGCACGGTCATCGGCTACATGTTCCAGCACCTCGCTGAAGATGATCTTGGTGAATGTTTTTTCGCGAAAAGGGATCCTGAGCATGCTTGCAGCAACAAAACCTCCGTTTCGGCCGTCCCCGAGCCATTCTTGTGCTTTCTTGATAAGATCGACGTCGATATCGAGAGAAACAACGGTGCATGTGTCACCGTACAGCTCTTTGACTGTCATCGTATAGAAACCCTCGCCGCATCCACAATCGAGCACAACGTCGCCCGATTGGATATCCAGATAATCAAACACCCTGATCACCCTACGGCGAAACGACACATCGCCTGCTTTCGAAAGGATACGATCCAGTTTGTTTTTCGCCATTTCATTCATCGTAACTTCTCAGTATAACTTCAAAATTACTCTCGCTGAAACATCTTTCGGCATACCCCCGGCATACGCGGGCTTTTGCATCCAGCGCCGCACGATTTTTATGATAATAATCGATTTTTGCCTTGAGATTCTCTTTCGAAGGATCGATCAGGTCTCCGACCGTTTTATCGACATACCATGGGACACAACCCTTATTCGTTGCCAGGACAGGCACACCGCACGCCAGAGATTCAAGAATGACCGTTGCAAACCCCTCGTTGTACTGCGAGGGAAGCACGAACAGGTCACCTGCATTGTAAAAACTGACCAGGCCAGCCTTATCCAGCTTTCCTAAAAAGAGCACATTCTTACGTTCCTTGGCTGCCGCCCGTATATCCTCGGACAACGGGCCGTCGCCGGCAAACACAAAATTGATCTCATGGTCCATCTCCCCCGCCGTTTCGAGCAGCACCCGCACCCCTTTTTGCTCGATCAACCTCCCCAGATAAATAACGGTGAACCGACCGCTATCGATCTGCAATTTATTCCTGCAAGTGATCTTATCTTCCGGCCTGAACTTCTTCAGATTGATCCAGTTCGGATGTATGGCTATGCGGTCCGGCTGTATACCAATGTAGATCAGTTCCCGTTTGGACATCTCTCCGACAGCCAGCACCTTGTCAAAATCCTTGAGGATGTACTTGACCAGCAGTGCTAGAAATCGCCGCGTTTCCAGATTGTACACGGCGTGGGTGCTGATAACGGCGCGCTTGCCATGGATTTTCTTCAGTATCTTGGCGATCAGCGCCCCGGTCAGGCCATGCGCGTGGATCACATCCAACTCGCGGTGATGCTGCACGTAAAAAATAAGGCTCTTAATGAACAGCCCGGGGAATAGATACAGGAATTGGGCAACATAATACTGCTCCAGCTTGTGAAAGAGATTATAACCGAACCACTGCACCCGGTGGATCTCAAGATTGCCGTTCTTCTCGTATGCAGCGCCCCGTGTCTTTGTCGTCAGCGGCTGATACGCAATCAGATATACCCGGTGGCCGAGAGCAAGCAGTTTCCCGATGAGCTTGTCGAGATGGGCTTCAACCCCGCCGATGTTCGGGCTCGCAAAAGGGCAGATCATTAAGATCGATTTCGAATTCATTTTTTTTCTGCTATTTCGAATGATATATATTTGCAGATGATATGCTCAAGTATCAGGTGGATATCCTCGATGATCTCCTGCCGGTGGGAAGGCACGATAATGCTCTCGTGCACCAGGTCTTTCAGTTTGCCGCCTTGAAAGCCTATGAGCCCGAACGTGTGCCCTTGGTGCGCGTTGACATATTCGACCGCCTTAAGGATATTTCTCGAGTTCCCGGAACCGGATATGGCGACCAGCAAATCTCCCGGATGCAGGAGATTTGTTAGCTGTTCAACGAATATCTCTTCAAAACTGTGGTCGTTCGCCCAGGCGGTCACCAGCGGGATGTTATCAGTCAAGGAAAAGGCCTTAAAGCGTTTCCTCCCTTCGCACCGCGTTCCCTTCGACAGATCGTTCGCAAAATGCGACGCGGTCGCCGCGCTGCCGCCGTTTCCAATCAGGAACATCTGCTTGCCGCCGTGGTAACAGCAGAGCAGCAATTGTGTTGCCTTTTCAATATCCTTTTCCGGTATCTTGGCGAATGCCTCGACCAATTCCGCAAAATAGGTTTTCGAGAACAGAGCGACGTTGTCTTTATTCTTCCACATAGATTATCTTGCTCCCTTGGGGTTCAAATGAGAACGTTGTTTCTTTCAAGTCTTTTAGCGCCCGGCGCACATTCCCCTGCTTGCTCTTGGGACAATAAAAGATGATGAATCCGCCGCCGCCGGCGCCGAGGACCTTGCCTCCCAGCGCGCCCGCCCGTATCCCTTTTTCATAGTATCCATCGATGAGGGAATTTGTTATACCATCAGCCAGCCCCTTCTTACACAGCCATCCTTCATGCAACAGATTCCCGAAATCGTTCAGCGAGTTGTCGATGAGTGCGGCACGCATTCTGAGGGCAAGTTCCTGCAGCCGGTGGAGAAACTCCAGCCGGTCCTTGATATTGTCGCGCTGCGCCTGCAAAATGGAGCCCGCCCGGCGCGTTATGTTCAGGTAGAACATGATCAGATTATCGCTCAATGCATCCCTGCAGGCGCGGGAACAAACGATCGGATCGGCAAACACATCTCCGTCCGGCCGGAACTCAAAGAATCGCAGTCCGCCATACGCAGCGATGTACTGATCCTGCTTCCCTATCGGTTCTCCGACAATATCGATCTCGATCTTGCATGCATTCTCGGCGAGTTTCTTCGCCGAACAATGTTCACCCCGCAACGCATATAAAGCGTTTAGGAGCCCCACGGTAAATACGCTCGACGACCCCAGACCGGTCCCCTCCGAAGGGATGTCCGCGATCGATGTTATCTCCACACCTCCCTTTATCTTGAGAAATCTGAGACATTCCCGCACCAGGTCATGATGGATGTCCCCAACCTTGTCGACGATCTCCGTTTTCGCGTAACTGACCCTGATGCGATCGTCAAATTTCTTATTCACCGTAATATAGATATACTTATTGATGGCAGTGCTGACAACAGCGCCGCCGTTTCTTCGGTAATATTCTTTGAAATCGGTGCCGCCGCCCGCAAAGCTGATGCGCAGCGGCGTTCTCGAGATGATCATACGGCAACCTCTTCCTGAAAAACCTTTATGCGCTCAAACGTCCCGATATCGTAATAACGGCAGCCGGTAAGGTGTCCGACAAGAGTCCGTTTCCTGATCAAAGACTCAAAGATACCTTCCCTTAGGGAAATCTCCCTGCCGAGCTCGATCACACTGACCGTCTTTTTCTCGATGACATACACTCCCGCGTCCACGCAGTTCGCCCGGAGACTGCAGCCGTAGCGCATGATACGGCCATCGCCGTCCCGTTCAATGTTATTGTCTGCAAGCTTAAGTAGATTATTATATACGACCACCGTTCCTTCAGCATGCTCTTTTTCATGGCAGGCGATCACCTGCCGATACGGCACGTCCAGATATGTGTCCCCGTTCAACAAAAGAAATCGGTCTGCGAGCGCGTCATATGCCTGCCGCAGGGCGCCACCCGTTCCACGCAGCTCCTGTTCTTCGGCATAGGCGATTCGCAGGCCAAAAGAAGCCCCGTCACCGAAATACTCTTTTATCTGTCTAGCCAAATATCCAACACATAGAAGAACATCGGCATATCCCTGTTTGCGCAACAATCTAAGCTGATACTCAAGGAACGGCTTCCCCTTGATCGACACCATCGGCTTCGGGATGTCTCTCGTCATCGGAAAAAGCCGGGTCCCTTTACCTCCGGCAAGAACAACTACCTGCACCGCAAACCTCCCAACAGGTCATGGATCGCTTTGAGCACCGCCTCGGCAGATGTGCACGAGGCGCGCCACCCGAGACGATTTATCCGTTGCGGATCAAGCATCATCTCCATAACGTCACCCTGCCACCCACGGCGTTTTTTCTCAAATTCAATTTTAAAACGCATGTCTTTTAACGAAAGGCATTCCTGCGAGAATATCTCAACGATCCTTTTAACGGTTATCTGATCGCGGGCGCTTAAATTGAACACGTTGATCTCTTGGCGGGCATGCTTGAACCCGAAGAGTATACCGTCGACGCAATCATCTATGTGCAGATACGATTTTTTCTGGGTGCCGTCCCCCAGCACATGGAGAACATTATTATTCGTATTCAGTTTGTGGATAAAATCAACAAGGGCCCCGTGCGTCTGACGTTTTCCAATGATGTTAGCAAATCGGAAGATCCACGACTGCATCTCGAAGGTGTGGCAAAACGACGAGATCAGGCCTTCAGAAGCCAGTTTACTAGCGCCGTACAAAGAGATCGGGAGCAGCGGCCCATACTCTTCCGGTGTCGGGAAAACGGTCGGCTCGCCGTACACCACTGAACTAGAAGAAAACACGATCTTCCTGACGTCGTTCACGCGCATCGCTTCGAGAACATTATACGTAACTATCGCGCCCTGCTTGAGATCAATATCGGTGTGCGCGATCCCGTACCGGATGTCCGGATTCGCCGCCATATGGAACACAACATCGGCCCCCTTCATCGATCTTTTGAGAAGCGAAAGATCGAGCAGATCCCCTTTAATGAATGCAAACCGTTTATTCGAAAAATGTTTCTCGATAAATTCACGCCGGCCGGAACTCATGTTGTCAAACACCACCACGCAATGATCCGCAATTAAGCGGTCGACAAGATGACTTCCGACGAAACCTGCCCCTCCCGTTATAAATACGTTCATTTTTGCGCCTCTTGTATCAGTTTCAACAAGTTGCCGGCATGATTTGCCCATGAGTACTCTTTGGCCCGTTCCCATGCAGTCGCCCCCATGCGGTAAGCCATACGTTCATCATTAAGGAGCATTTCAACCGCCGTTTTGAACTCTCCATAATTCTCCTTTTCGGGGAAGAAACCGTGCACGGTATTCTCGAATATCTCCCCGACGCCCGATCCCCGCGGGATGATCATGGGGCAGCCGTGTGCCGCAAGCTCAAGCGCCCCCATACCAAAAGCCTCAAAGTTCGGGTGAATAAAGAAGCGGGCTTCCCTGCCGAAATCAGCCAGGGTATTGTCGCCGAACTGTTCGACGATCTTCACCCGATCAGCGACGTCGAGCATCTTGATCCTTTTCTTGAACAGCTCAAAGTCATTGAGTTTGGTCCATGTCCCGACGATCAGCAGTTTCGCATGGGGGTTATCTTTTACGAGATCAAGCAGGAACAGCGGTTTTTTGTCATTGTCCCACCGTGTGAGAGCGAGCATATACTCACCCCGCTTCTCCGGGATATGACCGGCAACAACACAGCCCGGATAGAGAACCTTCGATTGCATATCATGCTTACTGAACAGGAAATCACTGTGGACGTGGGATCCGGTGATAACAACCCTGGCATCCTTGAGGAACGATTTTTCGATTGCTTTCACTAAAGGCGACAGGAATGGAAACAGTCCCCGCAACAGCGTTTTTGAGTACACTTTCGTAAGAATGTAATTCATCGGATCCCAGACAAACGCGGCGTACGGAATACGCTTCTTGCGCCACAGTGCCTGCGCCGTCAAACACGTCGTGGTATTATGGCTAATGATGAAATCATATTCTTTTTCCCGAAAATAGGCGGGAGCGATGACAGGGCTCAGCAGGTGCAGCGTTGAGAAGAAATGAAAAATGGGAAATTTATACGACTTCCTCAGCCCGCGCGGATAACGATCGGAAATGAATTCACAAGGGACTCCCTCCAGCATGCCCATATATTTCTCTTGCATTGGCACCCGCATGATGACCAGAAGGTGAGCATCTACGCCCAAATCCCTGAGATACTGCACCTCCTTAACCGCAATTTTCTGTACTCCGCCGGGAAGCAGCTGATCAATTAATACGCCGATTCTCATTTTGTCCCCGTTCAATTTTACCTCAAGCTGACTGTTCGCAAATCCAAGGTCACTTTTCAGGTGTACGCTCCAATGACAGTACCATTCCATATAAAGCGTCAGCGACTAATTTATTAACATACACACTCGGGTGGCCGTCATTTGAATTGATTATCCGTTTTCTTTGCGGCACGCCGGCGATACTATCGGCAACATTCACCACGGGAATACCCCTGGACGAGAAATAATGAGCAATTTTCTCCATATATGCCTCATTCAGTCCGTAATCTATCATGAACGGGAACAATAAAACAATAAAGGGTATTTCCTCTTTTAAACTATACCCGATAAATTCGTCCAAATCCTGCATATGCTCGCTAAATAATTCTTCGTCCTGATATGCGTTCTTGAGTAAATTAAAATACGGCGCTGTATCGGCATGCGGGAAAAGCCAATATATATAGTTTATTAAATATGAGTACTGCACAAACGGTTTGGCTGCCGGATACAGATCCGAGTACAACGCAAATCCCGAAAATTCCTTGTATTTCTTGTACGCAATAGCGTCAATGTCGTTTCCCAAATAGGCCAGGATCAGGATATCCGGCTTAACAGGAAACTTCATTAAGTCGTCGTATTCCACACGCGTATCCGCACCGCATCGGCCCAGGTTGTAAACACGATACTGCCCCCCGAGCTTTTTTTCTAACAGATTAGAAAAACGGCATTCCGGGTTATTAATCCCCTGACCGGCAACAAACGAATCCCCGACAATGACAATATTTTTTTTGCCGGGGATGCCCTGAACTTCTTTATCGCGATACCCCAGCGTATTAAGCGGCTTCCAATAATATCTCACCCAGTTTTTCGCGGCCAGCGAATATCCGACCCCATGACTGCGCGGCACAAACATAAAAAGCGCCTCGAGGATGAGAAATGTTACGGTCAACGCCCACACCATAAGCATGCCGTTTTTCAACAAGGGCGAAGCTGTCTCATTTTTAATCAACGCATACAAGAGTCTGTTCGAAACATGCAGGATAAAAATTATCACAATGATTCTTTGCATCAAATTATTGTTGTAATGGAACATCGGCCAAGAACTAAACAACAACACAAAGAGCAGAAAAAGCAGTAACAACAAGCACCATTCTTTGAACAAAGTTGTTTTACTGCTCAACCGTT